>SDBS01000324.1_pt1 | contig 44395 bp, 38 predicted proteins | sample 2277091 | NCBI WGS metagenome assembly SDBS01 (sample SAMN10404972, study PRJNA504765) | marine sediment metagenome | isolation source: marine sediment core GS10_PC15, 163 cmbsf | place: Arctic Ocean: Southern Knipovich Ridge | collected 2010 | reverse complement strand
GGCCCGCGGCAGTGTAAAGCGGGAGGGATACCGTCTCCCCGATCAGAAAGCAGGTCATCCCGATGATGAATCCCGTTCCTGCTCCTACCCATGTCCCGCCGAGCAATCCGGCAAGAATAGCTCCCTCCAGTGAGAGGTCCATCGCCGCCTGCGCCGACATCTTCCTTATCAGTACGCCGGCTGAGAATATGACTGCCAGCAGAATTGTCAGCTTGATCTTTTCCCTGGAAGGAACGGATACCTTCACGAGTATGTCGCCGGTAAAGCGGAATCCGAGGATGAGGCTCGTTATTCCCGCCATGACTGCGAGTCTCAGAAGAAGGTTGATCAGTGCAAGCTGGTCCTGTGTGAAAGCCAGCGGCATCCCTGTCTCCAAATCCGGGCGCGGTGCAGCGCGCCCACCCGGGCGCCGTCACATGCGCCGGCGATACATCGAAAGTATGAATTCCTCGTACCTGTCCGCCTTGTAAAGCCCCACGAACCTGTTGATGATAAGGTCCTCTCTCGTGACCACATGGGTCACAGGCAGCTTCGCGGGGGTGCCGAACCATCCCGGATCCCCGCCGGGCAGAAGTATTTCGAACTTCACGTCGTTCGCCTTCATGAAAGCCCGTGCTTTTGCCGCATTCACATCGGTGATCACGCCGATGACTACCACGTTGGCATGAAACTTCCGCTGCACCTCGTTCATGATCGGTATGAGTTTCTTCGAATCGGCGCTCCACGTCGTCATGTAATTGACCATCAGGATCATCCGGCCGTATTCGGATATCTTCTTCTCCCCGCCTCCGAGTGTCCTGAAGGTAACGTCGGATACGATTCCCTTCTGCTCTTCTCCGGCAGCCGGCTCGCTCTGCACGGCGGCACCCTCGGCGGACTTTTCCCCACCTCCGCCATCTCCCGAACATGAGAGCATGAGGAAAAGGCCGGCCACGGCTGCGGCCGGCGCGATGATCCTCCTGCCGCATCTGCTCAGCAGCATGATCAGTGCTCCTTGATCAGGTGGCTGGCGATCGTGTTCTTCTGTATTTCCTTGGTGCCCTCGTAGATCTCGGCGATCTTCGCGTCGCGGTAGTAGCGCTCTACCTCGTACTCAGTCATGTACCCGTACCCGCCGAGGATCTGTATCGCCTCGTCGGCAACCTGAACAGCGGTCCTTGCCGCGATGTACTTCGCCATCGAGGTCAGCTTGGGATCGATCCGTCCCTGGTCGAAGTTCCATGCGGCCTTGTATGTAAGAAGCCTCGCATACTCTATCGCGGTGGCCATATCGGCGAGTTTGTGCTGCGTGATCTGGAACTTCGCCAGCACCCTGCCGAACTGCTCGCGCTCGAGAGAATAGTCGATCGCCCTGTCGAAAGCTCCCTGGGCAATACCGAGAGCAGTCGCCGCGATCTCTACACGGCTCTCATCGAAGAACTCGAGGACCTGGTAGAAGCCCTTGCCGTCCTTGCCGATTATATTACTCTCCGGTACACGTACGTTGTCGAAGATCACTTCGGCGGTCGATGTCATCTTGATGCCCATCTTCGCGCCGACATCCTTGGTCGAGAGCCCCTCGGTCCCCTTCTCGACCAGTATTGTCGCCATGCCCCTGTATGATGGGTCGGCGTTATCATTGGTCTGGCACAGGACTATATGAAAGTCGGCTATCTCTCCGTTTGTGATGAACATCTTGTTCCCGTTTATCACCCACGAGTCGCCGTCCTTGACGGCTCTCGTGTCCATCCTCGTGATGTCGCTGCCATGGTTCGCCTCGGTGAAGGCGCCGGCCGAGATCATCTTGCCCTGGGCCACCGCGACGAGATACTTCTGCTTCTGCTCATCGCTGCCGTGACGCATGACTATCTCAGCGGCGAAATCGGAGAGTGCCAGGGCCGTTCCGAGACCGGAATCGCGCCTGCAGAACGCCTCGACGACGAGGACATTCTCCATCACGCCGAGTCCCGAGCCTCCCGCTTCAGTGGGAAAATGCAGCCCGATGAAACCGAGTTCGCTGGCTTTCTGCCAGAGCTGTTTCGGGAAAGAGTGCTCCTCCTCATGTTTGAGGGCTAACTCCCTTGTAAATTCACCTTTTGCAAAGCTTGTTGCCGCTTCCTGGATATCCTTCTGGTCGGTGGTCAGCTCGAAATCCATCTCATCCTCCCGACGGCCGCTCTGAACGGCTTGAAAAATAACCCGATATGGTATCTTAACCCTTGAAATTGCTACAAGTTCCGGAAGTCTAGCAGATACGAAGGCCCAAAATCAACAGATAGTTAGGAACCCTTCGCCTGTATGGAACGGTTTTTGCGAAAATCAACACCGGAGTGTGATAAATGAAGGTAATTGTCGTAATTTCGGCCGTTTTTCTGGCGGCGGGCCTGCTCGCCCCGTGTCTGCATGCCCAGTCCCCGTCCAGGGTCGAGGCAGAGCGTCTCTTTGTCGAGGCGCAGAAGTCCCTCGCCCGGGGTGATAACGTGAAGGCCGAAGACTACCTGATGAAGGCTCTCAAGTACGACGAATCCTTCACATCGGCAGTCTGGCAGCTCTCGCAGATCTACGAGAAGCGGGGCCAGCTCGAGTATGCGCGTGAACTTATTCTCAGGGGACTCCAGCAGGAACCCGGCGCGACATGGGCGCGCGACAAGCTGTCCAGAATGGAAAAGAACCTCACCGGCAAGCTCCTCAAGGAGGCCGAGCACCTCATGAGCGGCGGCCGGTACGAAGAGGCGATCCCCAAGCTTTCGCTCTATCTCGGGATCAAGCCGTACGACCCCGTTCCGCTCGTCCAGATCGCGAGGTGTCATCTTGCCATGAACAATCTGGACTCCGCGAAAGAATATCTCGTCCAGGCTTCCGAGCGGGACCCTTCCAATATAGATGTAATATCGCTCCTCGACGGGATCGAGAGGCGTTTAGACAGGGCCGAGGTCGAATCCGCCCTGGGCAGGGCCAGGTCCGTCCTCGCCTCATACACCGCCGAGACCAGGGGCCTGGCGGAGAGGGCGCTGAGTGATGTACTGGCGCTCGACCCTGAAAACACATGGGCGAGAGAAAAACTGAGGGAGATCGCGCTGCTGGAGGAAGAGGAGCAGAAGCTTCCTCCGGCCGAAGAAGCCATGGCCAAGGGCGTCGCGAAGAGCGTCGAGGCCATAAAGACACTCGAAGCGCCTACCTCGCGTGTCATCTCGATCCTGCGGTCGAATGTGCTGATCGTCGTTCTCGTCGTGATAGCCGGACTTCTCGGGCTGAACCTGCGGCGCAGGACAAAGTCCCGCAGCTACCCGCTGCAGGGAAGCCTGTCGCTGATCCCCATGCTGGACATAGTCTCCCTGCTCAACAGCAACCTCAAGTCGGGGAGGCTGATGATCGTATCGCAGTCCGGTCGTGGAGAGGTCTTCTTCGAGAGAGGCGAGATCATCCACGCGCGCCTGAAGAGCTGGGACGGCAAGTCGGCGTTTCACAAGATAATGGCGCTGCGCAGCGGCCGTTACATCTTCAGCAACCACCTGCCCAGTATCCGCCACACGATAGCCGACCCCCTCAGTCTCCTTCTGCTCTCGATGAGATCACAGAATCCCGAGCAGAAGAAGAAGCCCGCGAAAAAACCCTCCAGGCAGAAGGAAGAGATCTTCAGCTGATCTTCCGGCCTGCAGTCAGTCAGTACGTGTAATATCCTGATGATGTATCAGATGTCGAGGAGCTCGGACCCGGGTACGCACTCGCCCGCTACACGGCTGTAACGGGTCTCCCATCTCAACGAAGGGATCATCTGTTCACCGCTCATGCGGCAGGTTTCAAGGAACTTCTCGTGAACGTTCTTCATGACATCCTCGATATCCTCGGGACACTTGCCGACGATGAAATGTGCCCACGACGAGCCGTCCTCTCCCCTGGAGACTACATGTTCATCGGTGAGCACCGAGCACATCACGCTCTCGAGCATGCACGTCATGGCGGGGGATCTGTCAGCTGCTCCGATCATCCGCATGTCGATGAGACAGAACTCGCTGCCGGTGAAGTCGGCCCGTTCGATCATCATGTGAAGCGGACTGACGAGATCCTTCTCTCTGTTGAAGGATGGTTCGAGAGGCAGCCTGATGCTTATCGTGTTCCCCGGGCTGATCTCGAGTTCGGCATCGAGGGCATCGGCCAGCCTGTCAAGTACCAGCCCCCTGTGAGCCTCGTGGAACGAGAGATAGTCCCTGAGACCTTCCCTGACAGAACGAAGCCATCCGCTCGTCCTCGGTCTCAGATAGATCTTCAGGCTCTTCTCGACTCCGCCGTTATAACCGAGTTCTTCCTTGATAGATGAGCTGCACTCGATGAACGGGGCCTCTCCGAGCCAGGTGTTGTAAGCCTCGACCGCGGTTACGATGAAGTCTCTCAGGCTTCCCCTGCCGGTGAATACGGTCACCTCCGGCATTCCGATCTTGTACCCGCGAAGCTTGCCGTCGTTCTGCAGCTTCTCGAAGACGGGTTTCAGATCGTGGCGCGCTCTTGTCAGTACACGGCATACCTTCGTCTCTTCCGACTCGATCATGAATATCTTCTGGAGTTCGTCGAGGTTCGAGATGAGTTTCTCCACATTTCTCCAGCCGATATCGAGGAGCTTTTCCCGGTCCTCCCCCTCGAGCGGCTGTTCGCTGAGGATCTTGACGGCGTTTCTGATCGAGGTAAGCGGAGTCCTCATCCTGTGGGAGAGTGAGGTGGCAAAGCGTGACTTGAGCTCATCGAGTTTCTTCCAGCGGGAGAAGTCATGTATCAGCACATAGAACGCGGCGTTCTCGCCCGGGATATCGATCGATCTGACCTCCAGCCCGAGGAGCTTGCGCGTCTCATGGTCGGGAAGGGTGACATCGACGTACGTAACGGCGGAACCGCTCGACGTACATTTTTCGAAAAGACTGTCAGGACAGCTGCGTTCGATGATACCGGCTATCTCTCCGTCTGTAGATGCGGAGAGTATGCCTTTCGCGCAGCGGTTCGCGAAGACCGGTTTCCGGGAATGATCGAGTATGACGACACCCTGCTCGATCGGTTCGAGAAGGTTCTCCAGGACGGATGAAACGGGAGCGCCGCCGCTGTCTGCCTTATCGGGCACAGCGGCTGCATTTGCCTCCATCTCTGGTACTGTTCCGACAGGATGAGTTGCCATTGATGTATTCCTCGCAGCCAGAGTCTGTCTTGACGTACTTCAGGCAACGCAAGGTATGTGCCTTATACCAGCGGCAACGTTGCGGCAAAGCTGCGGACTCTGCTACACAACAGGGAACAATAGGAACATCGTGATTTTGCAGAATGCATTCAGGGTGTTGTTTTTTCAGGCTGCGTACTGCCCGGCGGAGTGAAACCGGGCACGGTTTCATCGGTATCGCGATTTCTCTTCCATGCTCCGGGAAAACGCCAGGTGATACCGATCTGGAACATCGAGTTCCATACACGTTCGTATGTCTCACCGTTATCGATGCCGGCGGAGACGCGGACATCGAGCCCGCCCTTGAGACGCGTCCCGGCGCCGATCAGGTAGACCTCCCTGTAGTCGCCGTTTCTGAAAAACTGCGAAAACGCGGAAAATTCTATCTTAAACGTACTGAACGGTCTCACTCCGAGAAGGACACCGGCCAGGCCGTAGTTCTCAGACCTGAAGAACTCCTCTTCGGCCTTCCGGCCCGACAACGTGTATGTCGCTGAGCAGCGGAAATCGAACGCCTCGGACAGTCTCCTGAACTCGAGCCCACCGCCGCCGTCGAGGCTCTCCCCGGCGTACGGCCAGCGGCTGGCCGAGCCCGTCGGTATCCGCATGTCGCCCCTCAGGAAAAGACCGTTGATCCTGAGGGTATCGCCCACGATCCTCATCTCGGCGCTGAGCATCAGGTCGCCGAATCCGTGGACGTAGTTCCCGTCCCGGCGGATGATGGGATAGAGGATCTGCATCCTGACACGGGTCCGCTCACCGCTCCGGAATCCTGTCTCGAACGAGAGTGCGGTGGAGTTCTCGAACTCCCCTTCGACGAACGACTGACCAACATCAAGGATGACACGAACGGTATCGACACGGCCGTAATATGTCGGCAGGTTAAGAAAAGGCCCGGTGGCCCTTACGGGCTCCGGGGCCGAAATGATAAAGACGGCTGCTGAAACGCAGATACTGAGAAACCCGGTCTTCAAGGTCAGGCCTTTCAGGTCACTCCCTCGAGAAGACGGATCTTGCCCTGGTTGACGAAGTTCACGATAATTATCTTTCTCCGGCCGGGAAGTTCTTCCTTCGAGACGACCTTTCCGTAGTCGTTCCACGACCTGTGGTAGATCACATCGTCCACCGCGTACTCACCCGACTCCGTGTATTCCTTTGCGTGTTCCCTCTCCTCATTGTCGATATCCTCGGGCGCGAGCTCGGACGGCTCAGCGCTGTCGCCCGGAGCCTTGCCGCCATCCTCTCCAGTCATATAGGGAAGGAATCCCTCGCAGCCGGGGCACTTGAGCCAGATAACGTCGTCGTTACCCCCACTCCCCTCGACGACTTCCATGTCGAAGTCTTTTTTGCAGACACTGCAATGCTGGTTGATCGTCCGCTTCTTCGCGGTCTTGCCGTTAGCCAAAGCTGTTTACCTCCACCTAGAGATGCCGGGGATCAATCCTCGATTCTGCAGCAATCATCCGCCTCGCGTGCGGCAAGATATCTCATCCCGCAGACCGGACACCTGTGCTTGCCGTCCAGTCTCCCGTCCGCTTCGGCCTTGGCGAGCAATCTGTGGAACTTCACGTAGTTCTTGCTCTTCTGAAGTATTGTCCCTTCGTGTCCTTCCGGCTTCATTACTTCTCCTCCCGTCCCTGGACATGAAAGACCTGTACCACTCCATGCTGTGGTACAGCAGTCATATTTGCACAATATATGGTACCCTTATAGCACTATATGTCGCAGCCGTCAACACTTATCCTCGATATTGCGCATTTCACGTGGCCGCAGAAATCAATATATCACGGAAGTATGGACATTGCAAGTGTGTCGCCGTAATTTGTTGTCTTATTTGGCATTATAGAGACCATAGGCAGTTCGCCCCACTACATGCTGATGATTTCCGGGTAAACCGGCTTCAGCACCGCGGGATCAGCGGATGATGACGACCTTCTGTACCTGTTCATTCGGACCGGCTGTGACCTTCATGAAGTAGACGCCCGCCGCTACCTGCCTGCCGCGGTCATCGAGGCCGTCCCAGGTCAGGGTGAGGATCTGCCCTCCGAAGACTGCAAGGTTGTAGACCTCACGGATATGGCGGCCCGCGACATCGTAGACTTGGATCAGCACAGGGGTCTTCGTCTCGGCCATCGGAGCACGCATGATATCCCTCGAGGTGGTCCCCGAAGGATCGAAGAAACTCCTGGGCACATCGATACTGAAGGTACTTCCCCTGTCGTCGGTGGGGTTGGGTATTGTCGGGGAGACGAAGTTGCCGGCGAGCGGCACGATCGCCGTCTCGGTCATCTCCTTTGATTCGTATTCCAGTGTCTTCGGAACGCTGTTGATCACTACGTTCATTATTCCAACGACCTGGTACCTGTATTTATGTCCAGGCATGATTTCTTCGTCTATGTAACGGTAACGATTCAGATCGCCCGAAACATCCGAGGGAGAATCCCCGTCGACGGTGGCGATGAGTTCCCTTGATGACCTGTCCGTGAGATCCTCGCGATAGATGTCGAAATCCGCCCCGAATATCTCCTTCGCGGTACGCCAGCTGAGCTCGATACTCTCCTGCTCGGCCATAGCCGATGTCGAGTAGTACCTGATGCCGACGAAGTAGACGCTGACCTCTGTGGTGTCGACCATTCCGACGAGGTTCTCCGCCTTGAAGTAGACCCGGTTCTCTCCGGGGTCGAGGCCTTCCTGCAGTATAACGCCCCTGTTGAAGCTGGACAGGCCTTTCCACCGGCCGGGAACCGGCTCGAAGAAGCCGTCGTTTATCGCCATCTCAAAACTGACGATCTCCGGCGCGTAATCGATGGCCTCGCCCGGTCCAAACGCGGGATTGAGGTTCGGCACAGGGGTCTGATCCACTTTGACCGATATAAGGATATCTCCAAAATATGTGGTATCTGTCTTGGGTGTAAATGCTTCGAGGACAGGCTGGATCTCGTATATATCCGGTATCGAGTTGGGCGGGTTGTTGTCATCGGCCAGCCCGATCTGACCCATCGTCCACCGGCAGATCGGCATCGGTTCTGTCAGAGGGTAGTTGTTCATGATGCAGGGTTGCCCGGCGCCGCAGCCCTGGAAATACGAGTTGGCATTGACGTAATTGAAATAACCGGATCTTTCGTGGCACCCCGCTTCCGCGCTTGCGTATTCGTCCAGTGCCCAGAATGTGTGGCCCATCTCGTGGATAAAGACATGGGCAAAACCGATGCCGTCCCCGAACCCGCATGCCGGGTAGCAGCATACGAGGTACGGGCCTCCAAGATACGAATATGCGGCGTATCCCGACCCCCCCAGCCAGCACTCGTTTACACTCGCATCGGCCACGAAAGCGGTGAACACCCAGTCGAAGTCGGGAGAGCCGTCTTCGTTCAGGTCCCTGTTTCTCATGGCATTATTAAAATAGTGCGCCTTTACGATTGCCCAGGTATCGGCGGGAATATCTATATTGTAATCATCCGCCAGATAGCTGATCGCCTCTGAGATCCAGATCGGATCGGTGCCCATGCCGCCCTCGGTCGGCTCCATGTATACAGGCACGCCGCGGTGCAGAGCGGGGCAGTTCACCGCAAACTCCAGTGGGACCCAATGGGTAGCGTTCTCGTACTGGCTCAGTCCGAGAAAGACGTCACGTATTACGTTACCGATCTCGTCCTCCGTCCAGTCCTCACTCTGCGCAGCTCCCACGCTCTCGGGCAGAACGAGGTTTACGAGAACTCTGCCGAGCATGAATTCGGAGTTCTGATTGATACCTCTTTCCTGGATCTCGGCGGGGGAACCTTTCCTCAGACTTCCCGTTTTCGGAGCGGTCTTTGCGGCGATTTCACCGGGTATCCTGAGGATCACGTCTTCGAACGGCTCCATCACTATCGGCCTGGCCCTGTTGAGGATCTTGTCCTGGTCGAGCAGTCCCCTCGCCGCCTTAAGCGTGACGAGGTCGACCTCCATCGGATCGATGTCCGTCGAGCCGGTGATGAATCGTACGTCGAGCCCGGCAAATTCGGCCGGCCCCGCGCTTGCGGGGAACCTGCCGAATATCATCGTCGGAGGCAGGCTGAGAAGCCCTTTCGCTCCGGACTCCCTGGCTATCTCCAACGCCCTCATGAACGTTCCGGTATCCCCGTCCCTCACTATCACGACAGCCTGCCTGAGACCGTATAAAGTCTCGAAGCTGTCCGCTGATGAACCTGCGGGGAATATACCTGACACGCTGAGGAGACAAATAACGGTTACGGCGATCCTCTTCACTTTCCACCTCACTTGAGAGTATTCATTTTTACTCAGTAAGAATAAGGCGTAAGGCGGGCACAATCAAACGAAAATACTGAAATCCGTTAGTGTTATACTGAAACAGGATTAACGGGGCATGGAGGTATCAGGGTCGCTGAGATCAGTCGCCAGCATCCCGCCCGGGGATGGTGTAGTCAATGAGGACCGATTCGGTCACTGTGACCTTGGGCCTGGCCTCGCGCTGACTCCTGCCCCCGGGATAGCTCGTTTTCGTGGTACGTGTCACCCGGCTCCTGACGAGGCCCCAGAACGGCACATCGGGGGATATCCTCAGGATGCTCCTCTCCTCTTCGAACCGCTCCGCCGTTATCCCTCCCATCTCCACATCACGGCGATCGCTCCTGAAGTACTCATAGACGTCGCACCTGAAGGTCCCGGCCGGGACCTCCACACTCTCGGGCTCGAGCTCCTGCCGCTGCAGCCCTTCGCTCCGCTTGAGGAAAAGCCTGCCGATATCGAACTCCTCGAGTTCCTCGAAGGAAGGTTCCCTGAATGGCTCTGTCCCGTCCCTGACGAGGATGTCGCTGATGCAGGCGTAGAACTCCTCGGGCGTGCTCATCTCAGCCACACCGGGGCAGAGTGTCAACCGGACGGTGATCGCCTCCATATCGACCGGGGGCCAGGTCGTGGACATTATCTCGAGGCAGGCTCCTCCGGTTCCATTCCCGGTGACCTCGAGTGTCACGAGTGAGCTGTCCCTGATCCCGTGAGCCTCCGATATGATCATGTAGGACACCGATGTTCCCGTGGTGAAATCTACCGAATGCAGCGAGACGCCGGGGACGAGAAAATCCACGTCGGCAGAGGCGGGTCCTGCTGCCGGAAGCATGATCGCGGTGATACAGAGAGATATGAATATTTTCTTCATAAGATCATCCGGAGATCTATCTGTGGGCCTCTGCGGCGCCGGAGCTGTCGGCCAGAGCCCTGTGGCCCACCTTCGCCCAGAAGGTCTGGAAATCGAAATGAGGGCTCTGCCTGGCGTCATGACAGTCCCTGCATCTCTTCCTCGCCCTCTCCTTATATCTACCGTCGCGGGTGTGTTTTGTTCCAGGTCCATGACATGCCTCGCACTGTACGCCCCTGAGGTTGATCCCTCCCTTTTCGTCCGACTCGGGATCATACCCGCTGAACCGGCCGTACCCCGTCGTATGACAGGCGAGGCATTTGGCATTTTTCTCGTTCTCCGACTCGGTCAGGCGCCTGAATGTGCGGAAGTGAGGGCTGACCATGAAATCTGAAGCTGTTTTATCGTGGCAGCGTGCGCAGGATTCCATTCCGATATACTTCTCCCTGAGCTTGCCCGTCAGGGGATTGCGCGAAACGAACTGCGTGACATGCATCTTCCTGCGCCTCTCACCCTCCTCGCGGAAGAAATCGTTCAGCATCGAGGCGACCATCGTGTCTATCGGGGCTGACTTGGGAAGAGTGACGAGCGTCGTGTCGGTCAGCTGCCAGCCGCCAGCCACCGGAGTCATGACCGCGCGGCCGAGAGCACGACCCTTGTCGCCCGAATAGAGTACGGGGACCCCGAGGTCCTGGAACGACCCGCCGATCGTGTCGGCGCAGTCGCTCGACACCTTTTCGCCGCGTTCGGTGTGTCCGCGCACCACGAGATCTATACCTTCGATACCGTAGAGAAGTGATTCGAGTTCCTCGCGTCTGAAATGGGCAAGCAATATGACCATGTCGCAGCCCTCTTTTTCGAGCTTTGCGACAATGTCGATCCCCTCGATGACCGGGTCTCTCCATTCGACCCCGGAATCTTCACCGGGATCCTCACCGAGCAGGGCGAATATCCCAATCTTAGAGCCGCCCGCTTCCTTGATCATGTAGGCAGGAAATAATCTCTCATCCTCGTAGTAGAGATTCGCGCAGATGACGGGAAGACCCGTCTGCTGCTCCTCCTTTATCGCCTTGAGCTCATACGACAGTTCATTCTCGCCGACGGCGACGGCGTCATACCGGGCCAGAACCATCATGTTCGCGAGGAACCGGCTTCTATACATCTCGAGGATGCCCTTTTCGGCATAGAAATCACCTGCGGAGAGGAGCAGCAGGCCCGGGGCCTCCGTTCTCATCCGCTTGAGCTCCGCGGCCCGCCGGGCCACTCCGCCTGAGGCGGACTCGCCTCACCCGGCGGGGACGAGACGCCCCTGGGTATCACCGGTGAATACTATCGTCACCGGTTCCCTCTGGTTGCATCCCGCCGCGAGGGCAAAGAAGAGAAGAGCCGGCAGCGCCAGCTTCACTATCGTCGATATACGTGTCATGTATAGATTCTAACGTGAATAGGGAAAGGGGCAAAGTGAAAATATTCTCTCTGCCCCTGTATTATGCAAACCCCTGTCACTTGGCTACGCGGCCCTTGAGAGCCTTGCCTGCCGAAAAGGCGGGGAACTTTGTTGCCGGGATCATGATGGTCTCGCCCGTCTGGGGGTTGCGGCCCTTACGCTTCTTGCGCTTACGGGTCTGGAAGGTGCCGAATCCAGTGATCTGCACTCTTCTCATAGCCGCGAGCTCGGTCGCGATAATGCCTTCCTTCGGAGCTGTGCTGAAGATCGCGTCGACTACCATGGCCGAATCCTTCTTGGTCATGCCGGTCTTCTTTGCGACCTTTTCGATGAGATCGGTCTTGTTCATTTCGTATCACCTCCTTCGCTTTCGTAATTCAACTGGCGCCAGATTAGCGCGGCCCGGCAGGGGTGTCAAGACTTTTGTGCCTGTTTTTTACTGTTCTCATCACTATTTTCGGGGGTGCGCCGCCCGCAGGCCGTGCCGGTAAAGGGAGAACGTATACCGGTCTAAACGTGATTCTGTCCGGAACATCAGTTGAGGAATCCGGGCACCGTCCCTCCGAGTCCCCTCTTTCCCTGCTCATACTTGAGGTCGCGGTGGGCCTTGATCTGTATCTGGAAGTAGAAGGAATATTCGTCGCCGAATCGGCGGTGCACGAATCCCGCCTGCCAGCAGTGAAGGTCGCGGGTGAGACTGTACTGCTGGGAGGTGAATACGCGTCTTTCGATGTCGAAGTAATTGCTGAAGGTGATCTTCCAGTTGTTCGTGAGGTTGAGGCTGCCCCTCATGTCGACCTTGCTCGACGGTCTGGACGTATTCGACCCGCCGAAACCCGAGTAGCTGTAACCAAGATTCAGCGACCAGCTCGTTCCCTTCCCGGGAACGCCGGGACGTTTCCCCCCGCCGGTCTGGTCGGGCCACCTGTCCTCTGTTTCGTCGTAATCCGAGACAAACCCGTCGTACGTGTCGAGCTCGTCCTCTTCCTCGTCTTCCGGCTTCTCCTCGGGCTTTGAGCCGAGTTCCCTCGCCACCCTTATCTTCTCATGCTCGGGCAGATCCCACTTTCCCGGCCAGGCAAAGCCGCTGCCGAAACTCATGTTCGTCGAAAAGCTGCTCGAGAGGATCTCCCGTTCGTATGGATCGATCGTATTGTTCAGCGAAATCGAGGCGAGCCTGCCGACCGATGTCCTTATGCTCGAGCGGATGTTCGAGAACTGTCTCTCCGGCAGCTCCGGTCTGTAAGAGCCGCTCATGTTCCAGGTGAAGGCATTGTTCTTTTTTGCCTCCCGGCCGTCCTTGAGGTATTTCAGGTCGACCACATTCCTCAGTGACCAGCTGTACCCCTGCGTGGCCTTCTGGTTCTCTGTCAGCGCGGGGACGTACGACCACGAGACGGACGGGTTGAATGTGTGTCGTATCCCTACGAGCGAACCGATCTTCGGATAGAAGACGCCGTACAGTGTCGTTCCTACTCCGAGAGAGAAGCGCATCGATACCTCGTTCTTGTATCTGCTGTTCGGTGTCGCTCCCGAACGGTCCGATCCGTATGCCGTTATCCCCGGAGTGATTCCTATAGCGGAATAGACCGCATTGGGGATATCCACAAATTCGATAGAGGATGAAGAACCTTCTACGTTCGAAGTGAATCTGAGATTTCCCGTACCGTCATCGTTCTCGAGCCAGTCGACGGTGACCTGGTCCGATCCCCAGCCGGGCCAGGTGTTGATCGAGCTCTCCAGCTCGAACGCAAGCGCGCTGCCGGCATTGTATGCGCCCTCGGTTATGAGGATGTCGCCGCTCTCCCATCCGTTAAGGATTATCCTCAGCATGTTGCTGGAGGGGTCGATCGAGATCGGTACCGACAAGGTGTCGCCTGTCATCACCGCCGGCTGCGGCAAAGTCACATATTTCGGATTGATCTGGTCCTTGAGCGTCTTCGCGTAGCTCCAGTTCACCCCTACGGACGGCGAGATATTGAGGCCGAGGAACTTGTTCTGTTTGCTCAGCGACGCGCTCGAGCTCGCCGTCACATCTTCCGTTCTTCTCGCGTCGCTCTGGGAAGTCGAGCGAGTCGCCTTGAGGTTCGGCGCCCAGGTCACTTCGCGAAGGATCCCCTCCCAGACCCCTTTCTCCGATCCTGTATGCTTCTCCCCGAACCACAGCGACATCCTCGGAAGGTTGAGCGAAAAGGATGGAAGTGTCCCTGATATGCTGACCTCGTTGGGATTCTCCGAGCTCACGTTGAGCTTCTGGTTCCTGCTCGCCGAAAGGCCGAGCCGCGTGCCGCCCCAGCTCTTGTTGAAGCTGGCCGTCGAGTATATCCGTCTGTCCACTATGCGGGCGACCTCATCGGCGCGATGGACCGAGGACGGCGCTTCATCGCTGCTGACGAAGCTGAGGTTGCTGCGAAGGGATGCGGTCTTGCCGAATGTCTGATTATGGCTCGACTTAAAGGTCCACTCGTACGATTTCCTGTTGAAGTCCCTGAAGAAGTCGAGGTTGACCCTTCCACCGAGGACATACCTCACCTTGTAACGGTTCGTCAGGTGAATCCTGAAGTTCCGGTTCTCGTTGAAATCGGCAGTCAGCACGAAATCAGTATAATCGTTGGTGGCCCAGTAGTACCCCAGCCCCCTGATGAAACGGCCGTCGCGGCTGTTCATCCCGACGTCGAAGTTCGGCCGGAGTATTCCCGACTGACGGCCGCGGCGTATCGAGTTGACCATGTAAGGAAGCCAGAAACAGGGGATCTCGCCGATGTAGAGCGTTATCGGGCCGGATACGATCTTGTCGTCCAGATAGACCTTCATCCTGCCGGCGCGCATCGAGTAATGCGACGTCCTGTAGTCGCACGTCGTGTATTTCGAATCGTAGACCTTGAGCACGTCGTCGCCCTGCTTGAAGATCCGTCTGCCCAGATAGTATCCCTGGTCGTGCTTGGTGGATCCATCCATCACGAGACCGCTCTCGGTGTCCATGTCGTACCCCATCCCGTACCCGTACATCATCTGCCCGCCCTCGTCGAGAGCCGGTTCACCGTGCGCGTCGAGGATATTGAGCCTCGAACTGAAGTTGATGAATTCGGCGGTCAGGACCTTGTTCTGATAATTCACCTTTGCGCCATCGTGCATGACGATATCCTCGGTAGTGGCGAAATACTCGATCTGTTTCGCCTCGTACGATATCTTCTCGGCCTCCCTGGCGAACTCCCTGAACACTATCGAGCTGTCGACCAGCGCGGCGAGCGAATCGATCGACTCCCCCGGACCGAGGTTGAGATAGTTGTACGTGCCCGACGAGTTGCCGGAGATCTTCACGTATCTCAGGTCCGGACCGTCGAACCTGAAAAACATCGAGTCGCCCGTCGAATAGTTGTTCGAGACCTTGTTCTCTGTCCCCTCGAAGGGATAGTACATCGCCCTCGCATTGCCGAAGATCCGGACCGAATCGACCTGATCGTCCGACATGTGGATCACTATCGAATCTCCCTCGATCCACGAGTCTTCCGTCCACTGGGATTCGAGCCTCGGGGCCTCAGTGAGACGCCCCTTCTCGGGCAGCACGATCTTCTCTACACCCTCGTCGTTGTAGTACAGGAGCACCCGTTCACCGGTCATTCCCGACGGGCCGCTGCTCGCGACCGGGTTGCCGAAGAGCTCCATATATCCCTCGTCGTTGAAGATCGCCGCGGAATCGCAGGTCGCCCGTGTGCGCCCTTTCAGCATGTTGACATTGCCCACTGCCGTACCGGCGTTCTTCTCCATGTCGTAGCTCATCCACTCACTCGTTACGCGCCCTTCCTCCTCGGCACGGTCGTCGAAGACGAGGACCGGCCGTTCGTACATGATCGCCTCGCCCGTCACCCTGTGAAACCGTCCGTGGGAGCCGGAGATGGAGAAATCCTCCGAAGTATCGATTATCACGACGTCCCTCCACGCGTCGGCGATCTCGGTTGTACGGTCGTAGAAGATCGAGTCGGCGTACATCACGCGCGTGCTGTCCGAGAGGCGGACGTTCCCGGTCAGGATCAGGGTTCCAGTGTCCCTGTCGTACTCGGCCCTGCGGCACGTCACTTCCATTCCCTCATCGATCAGCCTCACGTTATCGATCATTATCAGGACGTTCGTCCTGCCGGAATATTCTCCGAGGTCGCTGAACATATGCATCGAACCGTCTACCCCGCGGACATCGCCTTCGAGTATCGTCTGCTTGAGATCGGGATAATGCCGGCCCCTTTCGCTGGTCACAGTGGTGTTCTGGTGGTCGATACGGACATCGCCTTCCATGTACCATACCTGCAGCCCATCCTCGACCCTCGATTTGAATGTGTTGAATCTGATCCGGTAGAGGGAGGTGTCGCCGGGAGATACAATGGTCTGCTGCGCCATGGCAGGCGGCGGCGCGCCTCCGGCCATGGCAAGAGTGATTAAAGCGGCGAGCGCCGCTGTTATTGCGAGGACCCTTTTCAATCGACTCTTTCCTGCCGGGAGCAGCCGGCCGGGTTCAGTCCGTTGTCTCGAGCGCCATCATCGAGGCCCCGACAAGCGAGGCGCTGCTGCCCAGTTCAGCGGGGACGACCCTGACCCGGGCCAGTATATCGTTCATCAGTTTTTCACGCATCGATTGCCGCGCCGGTTCGAGGATCAGATCCCCCGCTCCGGCGACCCCGCCGCCGACAGCGATCACTTCGGGGTTCAGCAGGTGCACTATATTCGCCAGCCCGGTCCCGAGTGAGCGTCCCGCCCCGGCGAGGGCCTCTGAAGCGACCTCGTCGCCTTCCGCGGCCGCCTCGGCGACATCCTTCGCGGCAAGGCTGCCTCTGTCCTCGAGGACCGATACGGCGCCGGCCGCGATCGCATCCCGCGCCCTCGATACTATCGATGCGGCGTTCGCCATCATCTCGAGACAGCCCCTTGAGCCGCAGGTACACTCCGGCCCCGACGGATCAATGATCTGGTGACCGACCTCTCCGGCCATACCCTGCCATCCGCGATAGAGACGTCCATCTGCTACCACTCCGCCGCCTATTCCTGTCCCGAGCGTGAGGCATACGAAATTCCGCGTACCCCTGCCGGCGCCCAGGACATACTCTCCCCATGCGGCGCAGTTCACATCGTTGTCTACCGTCACAGGCAGACCCAGCACTTCAGCGAACAGCCCCCTGAGGTCTGTATCTTCCCAGCCGGGAAGGTTCGGGGAATAGTACAGGTATCCCTTCGAACCGTCTATAAGTCCCGCACAGTCGATGCCCGCCGCCGACACTTTCTGCCCGGGATCTTTCTCGCCGAACCAGGCCGCGACCCTCACGGCAACCTGACGCGGTCCTTCCCCGGCGAGTGTGGGCATCTTCCCGCTCTCGACGATCTGCCCCTCCGCCGAGACTATGCCGAGCTTTATGTCTGTGCCTCCGATATCGACTCCGAGTATCTTCTTCATTTCGATTCCTTTCAAAAAACGCACCGCCTACATCCGGGCGACAGCCTCCTCCACCGCGAGATGCGATCCGAGTATGAGCATGGTATCGCCGGGACCGGCCAGTTTTCCGGCGAGCTTTATCGCCCCCGCCATTCCGCCGGCCGGCCTCACTGTCGCACCGGTCCTGCCGGCCGGGAACCTCGCGACAAGTTCGTCACGCCCGGCGGCGCCCTTTTCCTTGAGGGGCACGAGTATTATCTCACGCGCGCAGCGGATGGCCTTTTCCGGAAACCTGCCGAGCTGTTTCCTGGCCATCACGCCGAACACGATGACGTTCCTTTCAGGGGGAGAGAGACTGAGGAGCGTGTCGAGAGAGGCGCAGAGCGCCTCCTCGTTATGTGATACGTCGAGAATCACACGTGGTTCCCCATTTAACACCTGAAATCTACCGGCGAACGACGCCTTTGCCAGTCCCTTCCGTACAACGGACATTCCCGGACGGCGCCCGGGCAGAAAGATCTCAGCCGCCCTGACTGCCGTAGCGGCGTTACCCACCTGGTGCAGGCCTATCATCCCGGCCCGTACCTCTCCGTAGTCGCGAAGGGGCGTGGAGAGAGAGAAAGTCATTCCGCCGGCGGAGATCATTACCTTCGACGTCTCTGTTTCTCCCGAGACCGGATAGAAGGGAATGCCGATACCGGCGCAGTGACCGGCGGCCCTTTTCTCGAGCGCCATCGTCGGAAGATTCGCGATAAGCGGAGCTCCCGGCCTCGTGATCCCGAGTTTTTCATCGAGTATCCTCGCCCTTGTCTTTCCGAGATGTTCGCTGTGATCGATAGCGATACCGGTTATCACTGTGACTCTCGCATCGACGAGCCTCGTAGCGTCGAGACGTCCTCCCAGGCCGACCTCATAGACGGCCGCATCGACCTTACGCTCGCGGAACCAGATCGCGGCGGCGGCAGTGATCCCCTCGAAGAATGTGAACGGCGTCTCGCCGTACCCGCATCTGAGCTTTCTGATTATTCGGTCGAGTTCAGGACTGGGGATCTCCTCGCCGTCGACCCTGATCCTCTCGCTTATCCTGAAGAGGTGGGGTGAATAAAAAGTCCCTGTCCTGAGACCGGCGGCCCGCAGTATCTCCGATATGAATGTAGTGACCGATCCCTTCCCGTTCGTGCCGGCAACAAGTATCGCTGGCAGGCCTGCCTGGGGATCGCCGTGCGAACGCAGCAATGCGGTGATGTTCTCAAGGCCGAGCCGCATCTTCGTCGGTCTCAATGAGAAGAGAAAGTCTATCGAGGGAAAGGAGATTTCCCTACCTGATGCGCGTGATCTTGTTCTGGCCATTCTCCCTCTGCTCCGCCTCCGCGCCTGCCAGCCCGGAGCCCGTGAGCGAGTCGAGAACGAAACCGAGGGCTTTCTTGAGCTCGCGGCGATTCTTGATCATGTCTATCATTCCGCGCTCCAGCAGAAACTCTGAGCGCTGGAATCCCTCGGGAAGCTCCTCGCCGACTGTTTCGCGAATCACCCTGGGACCGGCGAAACCGACAAGGGCCTTCGGCTCCGCGATGATCACGTCACCCTGAAACGCGAACGAAGCTGCCACGCCGCCCGTGGTCGGATTTGTAAGGATCGATATATAGGGAAGCCGGGCCCGCGACACCGCGGCTATGGCTGCGGATGTCTTGGCCATCTGCATCAGAGAAAGGATCGACTCCTGCATGCGCGCTCCGCCTGATGCGGACAGGATAATGAGCGGAAGCCGGTTCTCGATGGCGACATCGGCTATCCTCCTGATCTTCTCGCCGACGACCGAACCCATACTGCCGCCGAGAAAACTGAAGTCGAGGATCGCAAGAGCGACGGGCTGTCCCTCGATCGAGGCCGTTCCTGTGATTATGGCAGACTTGCGCCCCGTCTTCTTCGTTGCGCTGCTGAGGCGGTCGCTGTACTTCCTGCTGTCCCTGAACTCGAGAGGATCGAGCGAGGTCAGAGATGCCTCGGTCTCCTCGAAGGAGCCCTCGTCTGCAAGTATGTCCATATAGGCGGAGGCGTTTATGCGGAAGTGATACTCGCACTTCGGGCATACCGAACGCTGCCTGAGCAGTTCCTTCCGGTAGAGGATCTCGCCGCATGAAGGACATTTCTCCCAGAGCCCGTCAGGGACTTCCTTCTTCCGCCAGGTCTTGATCCCCTGTTTTGCCTTTTTCAACCAGTTCATATCGTTTCCTCCCGGCCTGCCGGGATGAGTCGCCTCCCGCCTCGACCATGGGGCCGAAGCGCGAAATCATGGCGTTCACCTAATTTAACACCCTGCGGGGAACGTTAAAAAGCGTTTTTTTACATCTTCGCCAGGTGCGGAAACAACCGGAACAGGCTCTTCGCACCCCTCTTACCGGCCTCCAGGACCTCCATATGGCCTGTGGCCCCAATCGACACATTCGGTGCGAAATTCGTGATATAGGAGAGGCATACGGCCTCGAGCCCGTTTCGGGCCGCTTCGGTCAGTTCCGGGAGAGGGGACATCGCTGCCGCGTCCGCCCCGATCAGGACAGCTGCCGCCGCTTCGGCAGGCGTCTCGAAGAGAGGTCCCGCCGTCCAGTACAGGATCCCTCCGTTGACCTCCAGTCCCGTTTCCGCCATCGCGGAAGCCACCTTTTCGCGAAGGCGGGGTGATAATGCGGGCCTCGCGCCGGAAGCAGCGGGGGAGTTGTTCCAGGGCAGAGCGACGATCCCGGAAGGGAGCAGCCATGATCCGACAGGCAGGGACCCTTTCAGGCTTCCCGCCGCCTGAATGAGGATGATCCTGCGGCAGCCGAGATCCGCGGCCGCCGCTGCGCAGCCGCCCGCGTTCCCCCATCCCGCTCCCTCGTAGAAATGGACCCTGCCGGCAAAGATGAGCAGTCTGCCGCACCCGGTATCTAGAAGGAGGATCTTCCCCGGATGACCCTCGACGGACGGGACCTCCATCCCTTCGATCGCAGCGTATTCGGCCCCGGCGATCACCTTCCCGGGCCATCTCTCAGGCGAAAGCCCCGAACCGATGACAACCGCCGTATCAGCGGCGCCCATCAATTCCTCCGGAAACCGGCCGGCAATGCTGTCTTCCCTCCGCGTCAATCCTTACCCCGATCTTCTTCCCGCCCGAATTCTCTGTCGAAGATAATCGCGTCCTCTCCTGAATCGCTGTAGTATCCCTTTCTTCTCCCCACCTCTGTAAAGCCGTGCTTTTCGTAGAACCTGATGGCCCGGCCGTTGCTCACCCTGACCTCGAGGACAGCCTTGAGGCATCCCTTCTCCACGCTCCTCTTCACGGCCTCGTCGAGAAGCATCTCAGCGGCCCTGCCCCCCCTGTCGTCAGGAGCGACCGCGATGCTGAGGATGTGCATCTCTTCATACCCGTACCACGAGGATATATACCCGATCACCCTGTCGCCGGAGAGTATGACGAGATTCTCCGTCTCGTCGGAGAGGCCGAGCTGTATCATGAACATCCCCGCGCTCCAAGGCACGGGGAACGATACGCGTTCTATCTTGAGCAGCAGCGGGATATCGGCCGCGGTCATTCCCCTGATCGTCAGATCCGCGGCATTCATCGGCCGCCCCCGGGCCGGAGTTTTGCCGAAGAGGGCAGCCTGGCGTCCGGCGGTCTGATGTAAAGCGGCTCGAGAGCGGAAAGCTCTTTGTACGGAACCGCATCGCGTTCGAGTGCCAGCGCCGCTGCCAGCCCCGCCGACGGCGGTGTCCAGTCCGGGGTGCCGAAGCGGGTTCCCGTGGGAAAAGTCATCTCCAGTTCGGCGCGGTAACTGTTCAATCCCGAACCACAGACGAAGATGCCGCCGCCAATACGAGTCGCCATGATACGGGCTGCGAGCGAGCCGGGAGCGGACGCGAAAGGAGCAAGTATCTCCGCGGGTCTATCGCCTGAGATGTCGTACATCGCCGTGTATACCTCTCCCCTTCGCGCGTCTATCAGCGGGACTATGTACGCGCCGTCGAAAGCGGTGTCCGCCGCGATCAGCTCAAGTGAACCGACTGCCGCCACGGGACGCCTTGCGACGGCGGCGAATCCCTTCACCGTAGCGAGTCCTATCCGCAGCCCGGTGAACGAACCGGGTCCGATCACAGTGACGAAGAGGTCGATATCCTTTATCTCGACCCCGGCCTCGGCAAGACATTCATCTACCGCCGGCATCAGGGTGGCCGAATGAGTATCGCTCGCATCGAAGATGATCTCGTGGAACGGATCGCTGCCCCTTGTGACTGCGACACTCCCCATCATGTGCGATGCGTCGAGGGCCAGGACCAGAGGCTTCATTTTTCCTCCTCCCATCCCTCGAGAGCGTCGATGACCGCGGAAGGGGCCGCAATCTCGATATGCCTCTCATCACCACCTGTTATCCTTATCGATATGGTCACATCGAATTCCATCGTTCCTTCCGGGAGCCTGTCTCCCCATTCGACGACGATCATGTTCCTGCCGTCGACGGCGTCGAACATCCCTATCCTCTCGACTTCACCGAGCTCCTCGAGCCGGTAGAGGTCGTAGTGGAAAAGCGGAGCTTCGCCTCCCCGATACTCCTCGACAAGTATGAACGTCGGACTGAGGACCTCGGCTGAAATGCCGAGTCCGAGGGCGATACCCTTGACGAGAGCCGTCTTGCCCGCTCCCAACCCTCCCTCGAGGGAGAGTGTGGTACCCAGCGGCAGTATCCCGCCGAGCCGCCTGCCGAGGGCGATGGTCTCCTCGGGCGAACCAGTCACGATCGACCCGGTGAGCGCCGGCCCGGCCGTTCTTTCAAGCCTTATTACTCTGCTGTTCATATTGACAGGGATTTTAACCGACCGGCAGACGCGCCGCCAGTAATAACATCAGCGCGGGGTCAGAGTGATGCTGGGGATGATCATTTCCTCGAGCGAGATGCCGCCGTGCTGGAAGGTGTCCTGGTACTGCCTCTCGTACTCGTGGAAACGGGTCGGATAGACGAAGTAGTAGTTTTCTCTCGCGAGGATGTAGTTCTTCGACGGGCTCTCCGAAGGCAGCCTGAAATCAGCCGGGTTCCGGACAAGCAGTGTCTGTTTCGGATCGCCGTTGATGTTCTCTCCGAACTTGTAGCGCAGGTTGGTCGATGTCTCCCTGTTTCCGTGTACGAGGCTCGCCTTCTGTCCGAGGATCGATCCGTGATCGGTGGTGATGACCACCGTCGCGCCGAGCCTCGATATCTTCTTCAGGATCTCGAAGAGTGCCGAATGATTGAACCACGATCTCATGAGCGACCTGAAAGCGCTCTCGTCGGGAGCGATCTCCTGGAGGATATCGCTCTGGCTCCTGCCGTGCGCGAGGATGTCGAGAAAATTGAAGACCATGGCGACCAGATCGAGCTCTCCGTAGGTATCGATCTGCCTGTGGATCTCGTTCGCCTCATCGGTATTGTAGATCTTCGCGTACTTGCTCTTCAGGTGCCCCAGCCTCACTCTATTCAGATGTTCGTTCATCAGCCTGTCTTCATACCTGTTCTTGCTGAACTCGTCCTTGGAACGCTCGAGCCAGAGCTTGGGATGCTGCTTCGCGATGTCCGCGGGATAAAGTCCCGAAAAGATCGAGTTGCGCGAGTACGGAGTCGCCGTGGGAAGGATCGAGCAGTACGAATCCCTCGTGATATTGTAGAAGGGTGCAATCAAGTCCTCGATCGTGAGCCACTGGTCGTACCTCATGCAGTCGATTACTATGAAGTAGACCTTCTTTTTCGAGTTGAGATGCGGAAAGACATATTTCTTGAACACATCGACACTGAGCACAGGCCCATCGCTGGATCGGAGCCATGAAGGGTAATTTTCCTCGATATATCGCGCGTACTCGACGTTGCATTTCTTTCTCAGGTCTGCATGGATCTGGTCCATCCCTGTCCCGCCGAACCGGTCGAACTCGACATCCCACTGGCAGAGCTCATGCTGTATCTGCGCCCACTGCTTCCAGTCAGGCCTCCGCGACACCTGGTCATCTATCCTTCTGAAGACCTGCAGGTATTCCTTGGAAGCGGCTCCTTCCTGGATCGTGTGCGCCTCGAGAACACGCTTGACCGCTGAGAATATCTGCAGAGGATTGATAGGCTTGAGCAGATAATCATCTATCTTCATGCCGATGGCCTGGTTCATAAGCCCCTCGGCCTCGTTTTTCGTGATCATGATGACGGGGATATTCGCCGAGATCTCCTTGATCTCCAGAAGCGTCTCGAGTCCGGTCTTGCCGGGCATCGTCTCATCCAGCAGCACGAGGTCGAAGGTCCGCTCTGACATGACCCTGACTGCCTCGTCACCGCTCGAGACACCCTTCATCTCGTACCCCTTCCCCTCGAGGAAGATCATGTGCGAGCGCAGCATGTCTATCTCGTCGTCGACCCAGAGTATCTTCTTCGCTTTCAATTCGCCGTACCTTTCCAGGGATGCCGTCAATCGACGGGGAAGTAGATCTGGAAGGTCGTTCCCTCTCCCGGATGGGTGGAGGTGACCCTGATCGATCCCCCGTGAATATCCTCCACTATCCTCTTCACCAGGGCCAGCCCGAGGCCCCAGCCCCTGCTCTTTGTCGTGAAGCCGGGATTGAACACCTTGTTCTTCGTTCCCGAGCTCATGCCCTTCCCGTTATCGCTGAAGAGTATCACCACGGCATTCTCCCCGCGATCGACTCTCCCGGTAATATTTATCTTTCCGCTCTCTCCCGCAATCGCATCGAGAGAGTTTTTTATAAGATTCTCGAATACCCATCCAAGCAGGTCGGCGCTGCAGCGGACCAGAGGCAGTTCCTCCAGGTCTATCTCGATCGTCGAGTTGATCTTCAGCGCCGGTCTGCGCCGTTCGAAATATTCGACCGTCTCCTCGATTATCGGGGCGATCTTCTGGTAATCGAGTGGAGGCGTCGATCCGATCTTGCTGAACCGCGAGGAGATCCTGCTCAGACGGTCCACATCGGCCAATGCCTCATCTACCGGACCGTCGAGGGCCGAGGAACATCCCTCCTCGGACGCCTTTGTGCGGATGATCTCGAGCCAACCCATTATCGACGAAAGGGGCGTGCCGAGCTGATGTGCCGTCTCCTTCGCCATCCCCACCCAGATCGACCTCTTTTCTCCTGTCTTGACCGCACGCATACCAAACAGCCCGATAATCACGAATATTATGAATACGCCGATCTGAACGAACGGCGCCACACGCAGCTGCCCGCTCAATTTCGACGGACCGTAGTGGATCACCAGTGCGAGCAGTTCCGATTCAACGCTGATCGGGTCGTTGACACGGTCGAATCCTGCGGATATGCGTTGCACCTTCTCGAGTAGCGGATCGTCTGGATGTTCCGGATCGAAGTCGATCACCCTGCTGTACTGATCGTCGGCGAGCATTTTGATCCCTATGCCGCTCCAGACGACAGGCCTGCCGGAGCGGTCGGTAAGTACGAACGGCAGGGTTATCGCACCGCGGACCTCCTTGATAAACTCCTGGCTCGATTCCGCGCTGACGTCCCTCAAGGCGATGGCGATGAACTTCGAGAACAGCCTGGTCGTATCCTCGGACTGTGTCTTCATCCTTGTCATCAGGCTGTTGTTGTACAAGAGGGCGCCCATGACGAGTATGATCGTACCGGCGATGAAGTAGATCTTGATGAGAAACGGCAGATTTCCCGGGATTCTAAGCGAGGACCTATGCTTCAATGTACTCCTGTCCTCCCATGTATGGTACCAGTGCCTTCGGTATCCTGACTTTACCGGTCGGTGTTTGATTCAACTCGAGGATCGTAACAATGATCCTCGGCAGAGCAAGCCCGGAGCCGTTGAGTGTATGCACGAACTCCGGCTTCGCGCCCTTCTCCCTTTTAAACCTTATCCGGGCCCTTCTCGCCTGGAAATCCCCGAAATTGCTGCATGACGACACCTCGAGCCACCTGTCGGAGCCGGGCGCCCATGTCTCGATATCGTAGCATTTGGCCGCCGCGAAGCTCAGATCGCCGCAGCACAGCTCTATCACTCTGTATGGAAGTTCGAGCGCCTCGAGCACAGCGCAGGCGTCGTCGAGCAGGATCTCGAGTTCCTCGTACGACTTCTCGGGCAGGGTCCACCTTACCATCTCGACCTTGTCGAACTGGTGCACCCTGATCATACCCTTCGTCTCCTGCCCGTAACTCCCCGCTTCCCGTCGGAAACAGGGACTGTAAGCAGCAGCCTTGATCGGAAGGGAACTGCCGTCGAGCATCGCGCCGCGGTAGATATTGGTCACCGGCACCTCGGCGGTCGGAACGAGAAAGAGATCGTCCTTTTCGCAGTGATACATGTCCTCAGCCATCTTCGGCAGCTGGCCGGTGCCGATCATCGAATCCCTGCTGACCAGGTACGGGACGGCCAGTTCCTCGTATCCCTGCTGACGGTGTATGTCGAGCATCAGGGAGACGAGCGCCCTGGAGAGTCTCGCGCCGTCGCCGCGCAGGACGACAAATCCTCTTCCGGATATCAACGCACCCGCGGCCATATCGAGGATCCCGAGCTTCTCCCCTATCTTTTCGTGGACGAGCGGCTTTTCGGGCAGATCGGGGATCTCGCCCCACCGCCGCACCTCGGGATTGTCGTCGGGGCACGTACCGGGCGGGGCGGAGTCGTGCGGGATGTTGGGAATGCCAAGTTCGAGTTCTACGATCTTTTCTTCCATATCCTTGAGTTCGACGTCTATTACTTTGATCCTGCTCGAGTTATTCTTCATCTCAAGCATCAGAGCCTCGGCATTCCCGCCCTGCTTTTTAAGAGAGGATATTTCTTTCGATACGGAATTTCTCCTCTGCTTGAGCTTCTCCGTCTCCTGTATCAGGTCACGCATCCTGGCGTCCAGCTCGAGTAATCCATCGATGTCGAAATCAACACCCTTGGCGGCAACACCCTTCTTTACCTTTTCAGGATCTTTTCTTATCAGTTTTCTGTCGAGCATCGGCCCGTCATTCCTCCGGGATATTCCTGTACATCTCTATGATCTCCTCGCCGCCCTTCTCTAAAAGGTCCTCAACGAGAGACTTCACTACCTTTAATTCGTCTCCCTTCCAACCCTGTTCCTCCGACACGATCTTCATCGACCCGTCGGGAGATACGATCGTCGCGCTGATCCCGAACTCGTCCTCATCGAACTCGGCGAGAACACCTATTCCGCCTTTTCCGTCCTTCGACAACGCGCCGAGAAGCATCCTCTCGAGCATTACTTCGGAGAGGCTGGCCGGATGGCTGATCTGCCGGACGGCCGCCGCGGCGTTCCTGTCTCCACCGCGGATAATCAGTACAACTGCGCCCTGGCCTGCCGGCGGCATGCAGATGGAAGAGGTGAACCCTTCCACTACTTCGTCCTGCCTCCCGAGCAGCTCCACTTCCCATGCCCTGGCCACGAAACCGCCGATCTCACCGCGATCGAGCAGTTCCCTGAGTCCGGCGTAATCCTCATCCCGGTCGATGAGATCGATATCATCGCGGTAGCTGAGGATCTGCCCTTTCAGTCCCGGATCACCTACCGCTATGGAGATGCCGGCAGGAAGGTCATCAAGGATCATTTCCTCGTCTGATATTATGACGTTAAAAGGATTGCCTCTCAGCAGCACAGCCCCGATCTCGAGCTTTCCGCTGAACTTCAGGGGCAGTTCACCGGCTTCAAGAACGGCAATATCCGCGCGGCCCCTCGACACGAGGCCGAGGAGGGCAGATGTATCCTTCATCGTCCGGCCGCGCGAGGCACCATCAGAGTAGTCGGAAAACCCTGTATTCCCGGCAGTCTCTCTCAGCGCATCCAGCACCGATACCGTACTCATCCTCGAAGCGGGATCTGACTTCCCCGCAACTGTCATGGCCACGGACTTCGCCATTCGTACCTGTTCCTTCAACGTGTCGGAAGTGACGCACTATGCGCCCGCGGAAGAATCTATCACAAGGAGATTGCCGTGTAAAGAGGTGCTGATGGACGATCAGTCGTTGTGAACGGCCATGCTGGAGGAAGAGACCCCGCACTCGGAGAGTATCTCTTCGGCCTTTTCCCTCGACATGTCGAATTTTACCATTCGGCGAAGAGCCAGGATAAAGACCGCAAGTTCGAGTACCACCGCCACGACGAGCGCGACCGTATATCCAAGGATCGTCAGGATGCCGAGCGCGCCGAAGACTGCCGAGAGCGACCAGAGCATCATGTCGACCTTCCTCGTCGAACCGCACCCGAATAGAAGGATGTGATGGATGTGCATATGATCCGCCTCGAACGGCGGTCTTCCGCTCATCACTCTCCTGATGAAAGCCAGCCCTGTATCGAGAAGTGGAAGGCTCAGGATGATCACCGAACCGAGCGAACGTATCAGGACCTTTTCACCCGGAACGAGAAACAGCAGCGAGATCAGTCCGAACATCAGGCCGAAGAAGAGGCTGCCCGAATCTCCCATAAATATCTTCGCCGGCGGGAAATTGTATCTGAGAAAGGCGAGCGCGGCCCCGAGCACGGTCAGCGAGAGAGCGGACACTATCGGTTGTCCCATGATAAGCCCGGCCGCGGCGAACGCTGCCGCGCTTATCGCGGCGACTCCGGCGGCAAGCCCGTCTATCCCGTCTATCAGATTGAAAGAGGTCGTTATCGCCAGCATCCAGAAAGCGATCAGTATGGACGTGAGGACCGCCGTGGTCATGGAGAGTTCGACCAGGTTGAAGTGTTCCAGAAGTCCCAGGCCTCCGGCCGCGACGAATATCGAAACAGTAATCTGGAAAAACAGCTTATACAGATAATGCAGCGATCTCAGGTCGTCGATTATCCCGAGCAGAAAAATTAAAAATCCGCTTGAGATGATCACCGGCAGAAATGCCCTGTTTACCGGATGATCAGGCAGGAAGAAAAGAAAGACCGGGATCAGCGAAAAGACGATGGCCCCGATGACCGCCACTCCTCCGATGTGGGCGATCTCACCCCTGCCCGTCCGCCCGTTCGGTTTCTCGGCGATCCGCCAGCGCACTGCCATACCAATTGCCATCGGCGTGAGGATCAGGCCCAGGATGGCCGACGTAGCGAAGGTAATCACATAATCTGTCACCGTCATGGCACGTCCTCCAGTGCGTGTTACGAATAAGAATCGTTTATGCAGATAACCTTGTCAAGGACGAGTTGGTGCGGAAGGTGAACGCCGCGTCAAATCAGATATCCCGTTACTTCTTTATTATTAACGCCTTCTGGAGATGCGCCGCAAGGGGCGGGCGAGTTCTAGCAGGTCGCTCATTTTCACTGCTTTTACAGCGATAAGAACGATAAGCAGAACTGACGACAGCAGAGCGGCATGAACGACCGTGACCGGCAGACCCGACGGCGCAGGAACAAACCTCGTGTATACCGCCCAGGTCAGGATCGCAGCTCCGGCGGTCCGGATGGCCCGGGATATGTCGCCCCTCCTGCGCAGTCCGCCTATCTCGCGGGAAACGGCCGCCAGTCCGAGGATCTCGATGGGCAGATACGAAAGCAGGGTCGAAACCACAGCTCCCTCCGCTCCCCACCGCGGAATCAAAAGAGCGTTCAGTATAAAATTCAAACCGGCTCCGGCAACGGTCAGTTTTGCGTAGGTTCCAGCTCTGTTAGCGGCGATCAACCCCGGCAGGATCACCGCGCCGATGCTACGCATCATGAGCAGAGGAATAAACAGGACAAGGATTCCCGCCGAGGCGGCGAACTTGTCCGAGAACAGCCCCGTCACGAGCGGGCCGGCCAGGCAGGCAAATACGGTAGCGACGCAGGCTGCGTATGCGAATGCCGCCGTGATCGACCTGTTCACCATATCGCTGCATCGTTTCCTGTCACCCGAGGCCCAGGCGCCTGCCAGAGCGGGTCTGAGTATCATCACCAGAGCGAACATCGGGAACAGGGATGTCTCGAGCAGGTTTCTCGCCATCGAGTAGATCCCCACATCGACGGCGTCCCGGAAATAGCCGAGCATGATCTTGTCGAGAAGTGAATAGATGGTCACCGACGCTCCACTGACAGCCAGCGTCACGCTCAGGCGCCACAGGCGCGACCTCATCCGGCGTACCTGATCGGGCGGGGCCGGTTCCCCCCGCCTCGCTGAGAGATAGACGAACAGAGCCGCTCCGGTAACTGCCGCCGCGATATAGGCCCATATGACGCCGGACGCTCCCAGTGCGAGGACCGCGGCAATGGCGACAAGTACGATCCTGATGGTGAACATGACCGTGCGTATGGCGAAGAGTACCCTGAACTTCTTCAGACCGAGCACGATCAGCGCGGCCAGTTCGTTGAAACTGACCGACAGTATCACCAGTCCACCGAGCCTGAGCAGCGGTTCCAGTTCCGGATCGCCGAAGAGTCCCGCGATGGCCGGCGCGAGGAGAAATGCCGCGACGGATACGGGAAGGGTGAATACAAGGCGCAGGAGGAATGCCGATCGCGCGAGCGGGCGGACCAGCAGAGGTGAAGAGACCGCGTATTCCGAGACGAGCCTTGACCCCGCCCCATCAACGCCGAATTTTGCGACGATGAGAAATATCGTCGCTACCGCCATCGTCAGGTTTATCAGGCCGGCCACCCGCGGCCCCATCGTTCTCGCCACGATAAGCGATACGACGAAAGCACTTACAAGGGGGAGCGCGGTCGAGCCGAAGGTCCAGAAATACCCCGAGACAAGAGACTCCCCACCGGTATCACTTTCGACCTGGGGATTCCGGTTATCGGTCTTTCTTTCATTCATCTGATATATGGATCAGGGGAAATGTTTCTCGATGATATCGGCTATCCTGCCGGCGGTCTTTCCATCCCATAGAGGAGGAAGGGAATGATCTCCGATGCCGTTGTCGAGTATTCCATTCACTGCGGCCTCGACCCTGGCGGGATCGGTCCCCGCGAGGATGTTCGTGCCGACTTCGATAGTTATCGGACGCTCGGTGTTCTCGCGGACTGTAACACATGGTATACCGAGGACCGTAGTCTCCTCCTGGATCCCTCCCGAATCGGTCACTACGACACCAGCCGATTTCATCATCCCGACGAATTCGAGATACCCGACCGGATCGACCAGTTTCAACCGACCCGACAAGGCGATCGGCGGATCGGCCGATTCGAGCATCTTCTTCGTCCGGGGATGTACCGGGAGCACGACGGGCATACGTTCGGCCAGTCTCGAGAGCATCGCGAAGAGCTCACGCAGTTCATCGGGGTCGTCGACATTCGAAGGCCGGTGGAGGGTGACGAGCATATATTCTTTCTCGACGAGTCCCAGCCGGTCCAGGATCGCCGACCCATCGGCCCTGTCAATATAGTTCAAAAGAGAATCTATCATTATGTTGCCGACAAAAAATATCCTCTCCTCCCCGATCCCCTCTTTCTTGAGATTGGTCTCCGCTTCGGGAGATGTCGTAAAACAGAAGCGTGAGAGTATGTCGGTTACCATCCTGTTGATCTCTTCAGGCATAGCCAGATCAAAGCTTCTCAGTCCAGACTCTACATGAGCGACCGGTATCCACAGCTTGGACCCTACGATCGAACACGCCAGTGTCGAGTTGACGTCCCCCACTACTATGATCAGGTCCGGACGGTCAGCGAGAACATACTTCTCGAATTCGACCATGACCCGTGCGGTCTGTTCGGCGTGGCTGCCCGACCCGATGCCCAGATATATGTCCGGTTCGGGCAGTTCGAGATCCTCGAAGAAGATCTTGGACATGTTCTCGTCATAGTGCTGTCCCGTGTGAACGAGGCTCGCCTCGATCCCGCTTCGGAGGGAGAATTCATGCATCAACGGCGCTGCCTTCATGAAGTTGGGCCTGGCGCCCACGACAAGGACTGCTTTCATAGCTTTCTGCCTTCTTTCAGCTTTCCAGCATACATCTTCCGGTAGTATTTCCTGAAGCTTCCCTCGCGGACCGGCCGCCACCAGTCCTCGTTCTGCATGTACCAGCGGATAGTCTTCTTCAGGCCCACGTCGAAAGCGGTCTTCTTGCTCCACCCGAGTGCCTTGATCTTCCGGGTCACTACGGAATATCGCCTGTCGTGGCCCGGGCGGTCGGAAACGAGGGTCAGGAGGGACGGGTCCGCTCCGGTGAGTTCCACGATCTTCCTCGCTATGTAGACATTGGTCTTCTCGTCTCCCGCCCCGATATTATAGACCTCTCCGATCTTTCCCTTTCTGCCGACCAGATCTATCGCCCTGCAGTTGTCTTCAACGTAGATCCAGTCGCGGACATTTTTTCCGTCTCCGTAGAGTGGAAGCGGCATCCCTTCTATCGCGTTCGTCGTAAAGAGGGGGATGAACTTCTCCGGATGCTGAAATGGTCCGTAGTTGTTCGAGCTCCTCGTGATCAGCGCCGGCAGACCGTATGTCTTGTGAAACGCCCTGACGAGCATGTCGGCTCCGGCTTTGCTGGCCGAGTAGGGGTTGTTCGGTTTTATCGGATCGGTCTCGCGGAACGAACCCTTGAGCACGCTGCCGTATACCTCGTCGGTAGACACCTGCAGAAAACGCGGCACCTTGTACTCGAGCGTCTTCTGAAGGAGTGTGTATGTGCCGACGACATCGGTCCTGACAAAGCTTCCCGCCTCGAGGATCGATCTGTCGACATGGGTCTCAGCCGCGAAATTATAAATGATATCCGCCCCGGGGAGTATATCGGCGAGAAGTCTGGCGTTACAGATATCTCCCTTGACGAATTCGAACCTTTTATCTCTGTTCAAGCCTGCAAGATTTTTGAGATTGCCGGCATAAGTCAGCTTGTCGAGTACGATCACCTTTGCCGCACTCCGTCTTCGGAGAAGCATCCGGACAAAATTTGAGCCGATGAATCCAGCTCCACCGGTTACGACGATCTTCTTCATTTATCCTCCGATCAGATCACTGTATTGATCAGATATCCGAATTGCCGGGCCGTCCGAATGAATGGTACCTGAACCCCAATCCGGTCATGATAGACGGTTTATAGATATTGCGGCAGTCTATCACTATCGGCTCGGCAAGCACGTCTTTCATCTTGTCGATATCGAGCTGTCTGAACTCGTTCCACTCAGTCATGAGCACCAGTGCGGCTGCCCCGTCCATGGCCGAATAGGCATTTTTGTGAAATTCGATCCGGTCCCCGTATTTTTCCTTTGCGTTGTCCATCGCGATCGGATCGTAGGCCGCGACCGTCACCCCCTTCTCGAGGAGGATATCGATCAGTCTGAGCGAGGGGGCATGCCTCAGATCGTCGGTATTCGGCTTGAAAGAAAGACCGAGGACAGCGATCCTTTTTCCGGACATGTCGGGCAGCTCGCTCTCGAGCTTCTCGAGCAGCCTGTCGATACGCGCATTGTTGACATCGCTGGCGGCGCCGACGACCCGCAGGTCGGCATCGACGTTACCCGCGGTTCTCAGGATAGCGGAGACATCCTTCGGAAGACACGAACCACCATAACCCACACCTGCGTGAAGGAACTTCGGACCGATCCTCTTATCCAGCCCCAGTCCCTTTGCGACCTCATTAATATTCGCACCTGTCTTCTCGCACAGATCGGACATTTCATTTATGAACGATATCTTCACCGCGAGAAACGCGTTGCTCGCATATTTTATCAGTTCAGCCGTACGGATCGACGTGAATACTATCGGTGTCTCCAGCAGATAGAGCGGACGGTAGATCTCTCTCATGATCTCCCTGGACCGATCTGTCTCTGCGCCGATCACGACCCGGTTCGGTCTCATGAAATCCTCTATCGCCGAACCCTCGCGAAGAAACTCTGGATTCGAAATGCGGTCGAACGGAATGTCGCCCTTCAGATTTTCGCTCATGATCCTGCCGACTTCCTCGGATGTGCCGACAGGCACCGTGCTCTTCTGCACGAAGACCTTGTATTCATCCATCGCCAGTGCGACATCCTTCGAAACGGCCCACACAGCGCTCAGATCGGCTGCGCCGTCGTCGCCCATAGGTGTGCCGACCGCGCAGAAGATAACCTCGGATTTTCTGACCGAGTCGGCGAGGTCGGTCGTGAAGCTGAGCCTGCCAGCCCCGTAGTTCCTCGCGACCAGTTCCTGGAGACCGGGTTCATATATCGGCATGATGCCGTTCTGTATCTTATCGATCCGGTCACTGTCAATATCGACACAGATCACTTCATTTCCAAAATCAGCCAGGCAGGCACCGCTTACCAGTCCGACGTATCCGGTTCCGACCATGCAGATCTTCGGCATCTTGTTCTCCTTGTTTCAATCGTCCGCACCATGCGAACCAGGTATTATCCGTTTAACGCGGCCTTCACTGAGGCCTCCCACCACATAAAGAGGTCGTCGAGCATCTTACCCCTTCCCGTGACGGCAGACCAGCCGCAATCTTCAATAAGTCTTCCGTTGTCTCCCGTCAGTACCGGAATATCCGCCGGCCTGAAAAGCTGCGGATCGGGCTCCACCCTGACATCCGTTCCTGTCAGCGCTGTCAGATGCTCTACCGCGTCAGTCAGTACCAAGCCGCTGCCGGAACAGACATTGTATGTCATTCCTGATTTCCCATTTTCCGCGAGCAGGATGTACGCTTCAACGACGTCTCTCACATCGAGAAAATCACGTGTGACTTCCAGATTGCCTGTGCGGAGCACCGGTTCCCTCAGCCCCGCCTTTATCTCGGCACACTGCATGGCGAAGGACGGCAGCACGAAGGTCGTCGTCTGTCCAGGTCCGGTATGGCTGAAGCTCCTCGTCGCTACTACATCGATCTCAAACGAGCCAGAGGCTTCACCGGAAGCTGAACCGTCGTTTATTTTCATGACGATCGCATCCAGACCCAGGACTTCGGCCCCGCCTGCGACAAGCCGCGAGACAAGATAACCTCCCACGAATCCGGATGCACCTGTGACTAGAGCTTTCATAATCTGTCGTTCCGTCCGGCGATCAGCGCCGGGTCGGACAGGTCCTCCAGAATTCGAGAAGATCGGCCATTGTCTTTTCCATGGGTATTTCGGGTTTCCAGCCGGTATCGCCGACGAACAGGCTGTTGTCGCCCTGAAGAAGCGGCACGTCGCTCGGCCTCAGCCTTCCCTTGTCGGTCCTCACCTCTACCTTGATCCCGCTGATCTCGATCAGCATGTCGAGGATCTCCTTGATGCTGAAACGCGTGCCAGTGCAGATATTATACGCGGTGCCCGGCTTACCTTTTTCCAGTGCGAGCCAGTAGGCGCGGACCATGTCCCTCACGTCGGTGAAGTCCCTGCGTGCGTCGAGGTTCCCCACTTCCATGTATGGTTCACGGATGCCCTTTTCGATATCGACTATCTGCTTGGCAAAATCGCTGCAGACAAATACTGGTCCACGTCTCGGTCCCGTGTGGTTGAACCCGCGTGTGCGGACGATTTTCATCCCGTAACTCATGAAGTACTGATAGCCGAGCATGTCCTGCCCGACCTTGCTGACACCGTATGGGCTCAGCGGCCTGAACGGATTCGTTTCCTTGATAGGTGTTTCGTCAGGATAGACCATCCCGTATTCCTCGCTCGAGCAGGCGATCTGGAGCGAGCAGTCGATGTCGAGTTTGCGCACGGCCTCGAAGACATTGACCTGGCCGATCACGTTTGTCATGAGCGACTCGGTCGGCGCCTTCCACGAAGTCGGCACGAAACTCTGCGCCGCCAGGTGGAATATCCTGTCAGGACGTATCTCCTCGATCACGTCGCGCGTGGACGAAGCGTCCCTCAGGTCGCACTCGAGCAGATTGAGCCTGTCCCATATATGTTCGATGTTCTCCGTCCGGCTCCTCCAGCGGATGATCCCGTAGACTTCGACATCCTTCATCGTAAGACACAGGTCGGCGAGATGGCTTCCCGCGAAACCCGTTATCCCCGTTATAAGTACTCGCATCTGGCTGACCTTTCCTGCGCCTCCGCAGGGCGCATGAGGAGAACGTAATTACCACATGGAAGTAGAATTATATCAGACGTCGGCCCTCATCGCAAACCGAAAGGGCATACAGCAGCAGACCCTGCCAGGGGCCTACCGGTACACGAAATAAAGGGCAAGGTAAGCTGCCGAGGTTGCTGCCAGTGTAAAAGGCAGTCCGATCCTGATAAATCCCCAGAACGATACCTGCTTCCCTTCCCTTTCCAGGATACCCATCGCGGTCATGTTGGCCGCAGCACCGATTGGAGTGATGTTGCCGCCCATGCATGAGCCGATTAGAAGTCCGAGGACAAGGAGTGCCCTGCCTCCAGGACCGAAAGAATCCCCGAAGGCGGCGACGATCGGCAGCATCGCCGCAATATAAGGCACATTGTCGATGAAAGCCGATACCATGACCGATATCCAGACTACGATTGAAAGTATGACAAACGGATTTTCACCTTTGAGGCTGTCCAACCTTTCCACGATAGCATTGACAACTCCTATGTCTTCCTTTGCCAGCATGTATACGAGTGCGAATATCGCCATTAGAAATAGCGTCGTACGCCAATGAAAATTCCACTTATGGCGTGCCCCGTCTTTCCTGTCAGAGAAGCTGTACCAGACAACGCCGATCAGGGCTGTAGCCAGACAGATGGCGCCGGACAGCCACTCCATCCTGGAATCGATCATCGGTGAAAGCGAGAGAAGCACTACCATCAGGACTATCAGCCAGAACGGCACCCACGAGCGGATCTTCGCAACTTCGACCTTATCGGATATCTGCCTGTATTCTTTGATATACAACCACAACACGGCGAATCCGACGACAGCCCCCAGCTGAACAAACCAGAATATACCAAGTCTTCCGTCGTCCCAGAAGAAGTTCAGAAAGCTCATCGTCTCCTGGGCGGCTAACAGCATACTCGGGATATCACCGATAAGGATCGCCATGCCCTGAAGGTTGGAAGAAACGGCGAGTCCGATTATCACCGGTATCGGCGAGACCCCCGCCTTGCGGGTAAGCTGGAGCGCGATCGGGGCCACGATCAGAACTGTGACGACATTGTCTATGAAAACGGAGATAAAGGAAGCGAAGACGATGACAAGCATCAGGGCTACCGAGAGATTCTTCGATCTGTTGATCAGTCTGTCAGAGATCGCCTCCGGCATACGGGAGAATACAAAGAGTTCAGCGAGGATCACCGACCCGAAGAATATCCCGATGAAATTCCACCTTATGGCGGGATAAAACAACTCAGCAGGATTCAACAGCCCGAAGATGACAGCTGCTGCTACACCGAGCCAGGCTGTCAACCAGCGTCTGCGCCTGAACACGATCAGCCCGACGTAGACCGCGGCAAAGATCGCAACGGCCTTCCACATCTCAGTCACTTGCCGCTCTCTCCCATCTCGGCGAGTATGGCGTCTGCCGCTGCTCCAGGCGACTCCGCCTGGTAGATCGGGCGTCCTATCACGAGATAATCTGATCCGGCCTCGATCGCGTCCCGGGGCGTCGCGATACGCTTCTGGTCACCCGCCGCGGAACCGGCCGGTCTGATGCCCGGCGTCACGATGATAAAGCCGTCACCGAACGCTTCACGAATCCTGCCCGCCTCCCTGACCGAGGCAACGATCCCATCGAGCCCGGATTTCTTCGCAAGTTCGGCCCTCTTGAGAACGAGATCCTCTACGCTCCCGCTGTAACCTGATGCCCTGGCAAGATCCTCCGCGGACATACTCGTCAGCACCGTGACCCCTACGAGTTTCGGCCTCGGAAGTCCGCTTCGATCGGCGAACGCTGCCGCCTCGTCCGCCGCTGCCTTCATCATGTCATACCCGCCGGCCGTATGGACAGTCATCAGGAAGACATGCAGGCCGCAAGCGGCCCGGACCGATCCAGCCACCGTGGCCGGAATATCGTGAAACTTGAGGTCGAGAAAGACTGATCCACCTGCATCGTTGATCTCGGAGATCATCCCCGGACCCTCTGCGGTAAACAGCCTGCTTCCCACCTTGAAATGGTTGACCTTCCCTCTCAGTTCAGCAACGAGGGAGATCGCGTCGAGCCTTGTCTCAACATCGAGAGCGGCAATAATGCGGGGAGTTCTCTTCGAAGGCGTCATCGATTTCCTTTCATCAGCATTATTTATTTATAAATACAAAGCCGCACATCTCAGTCAGCGAGCGCGTCGGGTATTCCTGTCTCCTCGAGGGCTTCGACGATCTTCTCAGGAAGGGCGGGGTCGTAGAACACCGCCGTACCGATCTGGATCGCGACGGCGCCGGCCATGAAGAACTTCATCGCGTCCGCAACACTTGTTATGCCACCGACCCCGATGACAGGGATATCGACAGTCCTCGATATCCTCCAGACGGCGTCGAGTGCGACCGGCATGACCGCCGGCCCCGACAGTCCCGCCCGGACCCGCTTGAACACCGGACGTCCGGCGGACAGGTCCAGGTCCATTCCGACGAGGGTATTTATAGCCGTTATACCGTCAGCGCCCGCCTCTTCCGCGACCAGGGCCAGGGCAGTGATGTCACTGACATTGGGAGTCAGTTTGGCAAGGACGGTCATTCCCGGGAGGATATCCTTCGCGCGCCGGACGTATTTCGCCAGAAGCTCTGGATTCGTTCCAACTGCCATCCCGCCTCTTTCGACATTGGGACATGACAGGTTCAGTTCTATGATATCGACACTGTCTGCATTCGCGGTCGCGTCGAGCAGTTTCCTGTAACCGTCCCAGTCCTCTGCAGCGAGGCTCACAACCGGCTTGATCCCGGCCTCGGTAAGTGCCGGCATCTTCCCGGAGAAGAAGACATCCGCCCCTACGTTCTCGAGCCCGATGCTGTTGAGTAGTCCTCCGCCGGTCTCGTGAAGCCGTGTGCCTGGATTGCCTTCTCTCGGCTCGAACGATATCGTCTTAGTCACAACGCCGCCGATGCGTACGAGGTCGATCATACCTTCATACTCGAGCCCGTATCCAGCGGGGCCGGAAGCGAGAAGAACCGGGTTACGCAGGGTCACCCCGCCTATCTTCGTCTCGAGGGAGTGCCTGCTCATTCTTCCCACCTTTCCCAGTCTATCTCCGAGGCGTCAAAGACAGTTCCGTCACTGCATATTGCCCTCAGGGCAGTCTCACCATCCGTTATAACGGGGACCGTACATCCGCGGCACGCTCCGACGCCGCACGCCATCACCGATTCCAGTGACGTAAGATGTCTCCTGAAACCAGAAGCCGCTTTTCTTTCCATGGCACGGACCATTCCTTCCGGTCCACATGAGTACAGGATACCGCCACCGGCCTCTCCTGCCTCTACCAGTTTTTCGAGCAGGGCCACGGCATCACCCTCGAACCCGCACGATCCATCGATGGTGGCCGCATGAACGGCGGTAAAATCCTCCTCGCAGAGCGACACGAGCAGTTCATCCTCGCAGTCCGCCCCGTAGACAAGATCCGCCCGACCGAGCGATCCGTCCCGTTTCCATGTCCGCGCGGCGAAGATCATCGGCGCGAGCCCTGTGCCGCCCGCGACAAATACAGCATCCTTCCTGCCAGGCGATGGGAATATCATACCGCCGAGCGGACCGGTAATATCCATCTCGGTGCCGCACGGCGCGTGTGCCAGTATATCTGAACCCTTTCCAACGATCTTCACAAGGAAGTGGAGCTCAGTTTCTGTAAGATCCATGATACTGAAGGGCCGCCTGAGAAGAGGCGTGATCGTAGATGTTATCCTGAGTGAGACGAACTGCCCCGGCGCAGCATCGGGAAAACCCCTGGGCCGTTCGAAGACTACGAGATGGCTTGAAGGGGAAAGTCTCTGGGTTCTGATTATCCTGCCGGTGAACAGACCTTTCACCGATTCTCCCTTCTTCCGGACGCTCGTGGCAACGAGTTATCCGCCGGTCGTTCATTGTCCTCCGCGGACGGCCGCGGCGGCTTCAGGGTCTTAGTCGTATCAGCCGTACCGTCCAGAGGATAAGTGGTTTCTTTCTTGATCTGTTCTCTCGAAGGAGCCTGCGTCGTGTCGATGACCGAGGTGCTTCCGGTCCCAGTGGAATCCGCCGCCGTTGAATCCGACGGAGACGGTTCGGTGACGAGACTGTCAGTCGCAGCCGTCGCGAGGCTGTCCGCCGCTGTCTCGAGACTGTCAGTCGCAGCCGTCGCGAGGCTGTCGGCAGCAACGGCGAGGCTGTCGCCCTCGGCGCCGAGACTGTCCAGCACGGCCGTCGATGTGATACTCGTATCCACGGCGGCGGCGGCCATCGCGGCTGCTTCCGCCCTTATCAAATCTTTCTGCGCCGAGATCCTCGCGGTGTCAGCCACCGCGGAATCTACATATGCCTCGAGTTGATTCCTCAATGCTTTCTCGCCAAGAAGGCTGATCTCGTAAAGAGCGCCCCTGGCCTGAGGTGATACTGGGTATTCCCTTACGAGATGAGTAAACGCATCCACCGCCCTGGTAGTATCCCCCTTATCCATACGGTAGATCCATCCGATCGCATAGGCTGCCACGGGGGCGTAGCTCGTCTGGGGAAAGCTGTCAACGACCGCCAGATAATTACCGAGCGCCAGATCTGTTTCCCCGAGTTTCGTCAACTGGATCTCCGCCGCAAGGAAACGCTTTTCGGCCCGGCCTTCTTCGCCCTCATTCTCTCCTGAGCTATTCTGCAGCTCGAGAAGCCTCCTCAGGCTGCTCGCTCTCTGAAGCGAGACAACGGCATAATCGGAGCTGGCTGATTCATTGCTGACCTTCGCATAAGCTTCCTGCGCCTGAGGAAGGGAGTCGAGTTTTTCATGATATATCACACCGAGATAATAATATGCTTCCGCGGAATAGTTCGACCTGGGATAGGACCCGGTTATTGCCTTGTATTCCCTGATCGCGGTCTGGATAGAATCCATGCAGACATAGCTTGCCGCTTTGCCAAGCTGAATGGGAGGCTTCTCCTTCGTCGTAGATACCTCCGCAAGCAGACCATCGCAAAGTTCGAGCGCTTCGACGCATCTTCCAGTCTTCGTATAGCAGTCGGCCAGCGACAGGGAGATCGAATAACGCGTATCCCAGTTCATTCCTTTTCCGAGTACGCTTTCGTAACCCGCTGCCGCGTTTGCCCACTCACCCCTCTGATAATAAAGTCCTGCGCTGCGCTGCGCTGCCTCCTGCTGGTACACCTTCTTTCCCGATTCCCTGGATACCCTCGAGTAATATTCGAGAGCGCCTTCGTAATCCTCCAGTGCCAGATTGATATCGCCAGCGAGGAATATTATGTCGAACTTCAGATCATTGTCCGGATAAGCCTCGAGAAAACGATCAGTGTAGAGAAGGGCCTGATTGTACTCACCCTTATCGTAATTCGCCATGGCAAGCCAGTAGGTCGACTCGGGTACATACCCGCTCTCCGGGTAGTTGGTCGTAAGCTCGATGAACTTGCGGATACCTTTATCGTATTCGCCCTGCCTGATGAGAGACTTTCCCATCAGGAAGATAGCATCGTCGACCCACTTGCTGTCAGGATAGTCCCTGATGATCTTGCCGCATTTGGTGATTACCTCGTTGTATTTCTCCTCGAGGTTCCTGTCTACCTCGCCGTCCCTGTCTTCCCGTAACTCTTCAGCTTCACCGAAGACCTTCCGTGCGTTGTAAAGGGTGTTGAAATAGGCGCACGATCCCAGCAGCACCGCGGCGGCCAGTACCGCGGCGATAAGAACGATCGTCTTGACGGGCAGTCTGTTTTTCACTTCCGAATTCCCTGACTCAGGGGTGTGCCGTTCGTTTCCGCATCACCATTCGGGATGGAAATCTTGTCCAAATACCGTAATCACGACTCTCTACCACTATATAATAGCCGAAAGCCATTTTCCCTCAAGGAAAACTCCCTGCACCCTGCCGGTCAGTTCCTTGCCGAGAATAGGTGAATTGAACGATTTCGACTTCAGATTCTCCTTTTCAGGCGTCCAGTGCTCGTTCAGATCGATCAGGACGAGGTCAGCGGACTCTCCCTCAGCCATCTTCCCTCCGGGCAGCCCGAGTACATCTGCCGGTCCGCTCGTCATGAGACGGATGAGGTCGATGAGATCCAGTTCTCCCTTGCCCACGAGTTCGGTATTGAGCTGGGCAAAGCACGTTTCCAGTCCGATCATCCCGGGCGGGGCAAAATTGAATTCAACCTGTTTGTCAATTGCCGTATGCGGCGCATGATCGGTGGCTATGCAGTCGATCGTCCCGTCCCGCAGAGCAGCCCGCAGCGCTGCAATATCTTTCTTTCCGCGCAGGGGCGGGTTGACCTTGAGGTTCCTGTCGTAGTTTTCGAGCATTGTCTCGTCCAGTGTGAGGTGGTGCGGCGTCACCTCCGCAGTAACTACCACGCCCTTACTCTTCGCTTTCCGGATCAGTGCTACCGATCCGGCGGTTGAGACATGAGCTATATGAAGCATCGAGCCGGTCAGTTCGGCCAGCCTGATGTCCCTGGCAACCGCTATCTCCTCGGAAGCGGCGTGCGCCCCCTTCAGGCCCAGTTTGGTCGACCAGTACGATTCGTTCATCTGTGACTCGTTTGTCAGATACGGATCCTCGGCGTGCGAAATGACTACCAGACCAAGCATCCCGGCATATTCAAGAACCGAACGCATGACCTGACTGTTGGTTATGTACTTTCCGTCATCGCTCAACGAGACCGCTCCGGCCTTCTTGAGTTGATGGTACTCGCAGATATCGACACCTTCGAGGCCCTTGGTCGCAGCGGCATTCACGTAGACCCGGCAGCTGCCCACATCCGCGGCCCGTTTGAGAATAGATTCCACGACACTCGGATCGTCAATAACCGGATCTGTGTTTGCCATGCACACCACGGCGGTATATCCACCCGCGGCAGCCGCGGCTGTCCCTGTCTCTATAGTCTCCTTATCCTCGAACCCGGGTTCCCGCAGATGGGTATGGATATCGATGAATCCGGGAGCCAGCAGGAGCCCTTCCGCATCGAGAACAGGCAGGTCGGTCTTCACCTTTTTTTGCCAGGTGATTTCCTCTATCGATCCCTTGCGGATGAGGACCGAACCGGTCCTTATCCTCCCTGCGACAGGATCCGCGATCCTCGCCCCCGCGATCCAGAATTCTTTTTTATCTTTCCAATCTATCATCTCAGCTCCTTGCTCGGTTCGGAATACGGCCCTTTCAGCTCGCTACCACTTCTTCTTCGGCCTTTCCCCCGGCCAGGAGGAAGAGGACCGCCATTCTGACGGCCACACCGTTCTCGACCTGGGGCAGGATCACTGCCTGCGGACCATCAGCGACTTCCTGCGCGATCTCTACACCTCTGTTCATCGGGCCGGGATGCATGACGATGCATCCTTCCGGTGCACGTTTGAGAACCTCCGGGCTGATGCCGAAGACCTCGGAATATTCTCTCGAGCTGGGGAACAGTTTCGTCTTCTGTCTCTCAAGCTGGATCCTGAGGATGTTTATCGCGTCGGCGTTCTCTATCGCCCTTGTCAGATCGTACTCCACCTTTACTCCGCCCTCACCGAGCTGATCGATATCCATCGGCATCATCGTGGGCGGACCGCACAGCGTCACCTTCGCTCCCATTTTCGTCAGACCCCAGATGTTCGAGTGGGCGACTCTGCTGTGCATGATATCGCCTATTATTGTCACTCGTTTGCCTGTGAATGTCCCCCACTTCTCCCGCAGGGTGAGCATATCGAGAAGTGCCTGCGTGGGGTGGGCGTGTTGTCCGTCACCGGCGTTCACAATAGATGCCTCTAGAAATTCCGTGGCAAACTTGTGAGCGCCCGATGAACCATGACGCATCACCACTATATCCACTTTCATCGCCTGAATATTTTCGAGCGTATCCCTGAGAGTCTCACCTTTTTTTACCGACGATGTAGCCTTTGAGAAATTGATGATATCAGCGCTGAGTCTCTTTTCCGCGAGTTCGAAGCTCATCTTGGTCCTCGTACTCGGCTCGTAGAATACATTGGCGATCGTTACTCCCCGCAGCGCCGGAACCTTCTTGATCTTCCTCTGAAGGACTTCCTTGAAATTGTCCGCCGTGTCGAGAATCAACTTGATCTCCTGGGCGGAAAGGAATTCCAGGCCGAGAAGATCCTTTCTGTTGAGCTGCACCTTTATCAAGCCTCCTTGTGAAATCTTTTCGTTCGCGACACAGTCACTTACCCGTTTTTTTCTTCTTTCTTGTTCCGGATTTTGCTTTTGTCTTTATCCTGGTCTTTACTTTGATCCTGGTTTTGGGCTTGGACTTCCTTTTGGCCGCCACGGCCTTCTTTGAGGCTTTCTTCTTCGTTTTCTTCTTCGGTTTTTCCTCTTCACCTTCGACTACGTCGCAGAGCACTACCTGCTCTTCGCCGTCTGTCTCGTTGAGGAGGACCACGACCGTCTCGGTGTTGGAAGTAGGAACGTTCTTGCCGACGAAATCGGCCCTTATCGGATATTCCCTGTGTCCGCGATCGACCAGAACTGCGAGCTGAATCGATTTCGGCCTGCCGAAATCGGTGAGCTCGTCCAGTGCGGCCCGAACCGTTCGCCCGGTAAAGAGAACATCGTCAACGAGAACGACAACTCGCTCGCTGATATCCTCGTTGATCTCAGTCTTTCCGACGAGCGGATTAGGCGATATCATCTGGATGTCGTCGCGATACAGTGTGATGTCGAGGGCTCCTACGGGCACGCTGTTACCCTCAAAGCTCTCGATAGCCTTTGCGATACGATCAGCAAGAGGTACACCGCGATTACGGATGCCGACGAGTATGATGCCCTTTGTACCTCCGTTACGCTCCACTATCTCATGCGCAATCCGCATGACGGTGCGTCGGATCTGTCGGGAATCCATCACTACGGCTTTTCTGAGTTTTTTCAAGAAGACCTCCCCGCGCGTGGATGGCGAAAAAAAATCCGTTCGGCCGGAGAGGCAGAACGGTCACGCGGGTCCTCAATGCGTCCCTTTCCTGGCCTCCCGGACCAGATTAAAAGGTTGAATCAGAGGGATACTATACACTTGCCGGGACGGTTGCAACTACTTTCTCTTTCAGTATACGAATAGTCATGATGTCAAGGCGAGGAAGTGATCTTGAAGGTCGCTTCCCCGCTCTTTTCCTCCGGTCCCTTAACTGTTGCCTGATGTATCTTCTGGAGAAACCCTGATAATCCTGAAATAATCCTGCATTTATCCAAAATTTTCCTTGGCACGATTTTCACCCCATAATCTGTAACTTCCTTGCCCACTCTATATTACGGCGCCAGGCAGACCTCAGAAGCCCTTCCTTCGCCTCTCTCGAAGATTCCGGCTCAAT
>SDBS01000323.1_pt1 | contig 44451 bp, 45 predicted proteins | sample 2277091 | NCBI WGS metagenome assembly SDBS01 (sample SAMN10404972, study PRJNA504765) | marine sediment metagenome | isolation source: marine sediment core GS10_PC15, 163 cmbsf | place: Arctic Ocean: Southern Knipovich Ridge | collected 2010 | reverse complement strand
CTGGCTGAAAGTGAAAAAGGTTTGTTTTGAGCGTACTTTCCTCTTAAATAACCGCCGAGGATGAGGACGCCTTTGTTATGGGTTCTTCCGCTCATATCGGCTTCTCTTTCGATGTTGATCACACCGGCCCGTCCTACGGAAGTGGAGGTTGTGATTCTTGTGGGTTTCCCAAAAGCCGTCTCTCCCAGCATATAGACCGACAGACCGTTAACCTGACCGACAACCTGGCCTTCTGTATCGATCATAATGGTTCCCTCTTCGATCATTTCTTGAATTTTGTCTTCGATGAGGCTCACACGTTCAAATCTTTCACGTATGGCTGTCTCTACATGGTCTCTTGTTATGGATTTTTCCTTGCTTTTTCTTGCCCAGTAACAGGCTTCCCTGATGACATCTGCGAGAATATGGAATCGTGTGGACAGTTTTTTTTGCCGGCCGGCCATACGTATTCCGTACTCGATGACAGCGGCCATCCCCGATTGGTCAAAAGGATTGAGATCCTCCTCACCACATATTTTTTTGATAAAGGACGCGTATTCTTTGATTGTTGCCGGACTTCGTGTTGTTTCCGAGTCGAATTCGGCTTTGATCTTAAATATTTTTTTGAAATCATCGTCACGAAAATACAGAAGATTGTAAAGATAGGCATCCCCGATCATGACGACTTTGACATTGATTTTGATAGGTTCGGGCTTTAGGCGGCTGGTCGAAACAAAATACAGGGATGTGGGATTTTGGATTTCAAGGGTCTGGTTTCTGAGCGTTCTTTTAAGTGTTGGCCAGATGCCGATTTCGGAAAGGGCATCCAGGGCATTGACAACCAGGTATCCTCCGTGGGCTTGCAGGAGAGATCCGGCTTTGATCTTCGTGAAATCGGTCTGCAATATGCCCATGCGGCTGATGGAGGATTCAATGGAACCGAAAAGATTGACATAGTTGGGATTGGTCTCCATGATGATGGGAGATCCGGCCTGGCTTGAATTGTCAATCAGTAAATTCACTCTGTAAGGCAGAAAGGGATCTTCCGACTTTTGTTCTTTTTCTTTAGCGTCGGGCTGTTGGGCTTTGAAGAGATTGAGGTCTTTGATGAGCTGCTGTTCGATGTCACTCAGGTAAATGGAAATTTTATCGACCTGAAATTTAGCCCTGATTTTGTCTATGGCATCTTTGATAATGGGTGTTATGGACTCTTCATCCCACTCTTTTAGCAGTTGGCGGGCTTTTTCCCCGGATTCTTTAAGCTGGATAAAGATGGCCTCTAACTTTTCTGTAAGCTTCTCATATTTTTTTTTGAGTTCGTCCAATTTATCTTTAGGGAATTTATCCTCGCCGACAAGAGCTTCGACTTTAGGGAAGGGAGTAGGTTGTTTGTCGATGATGGGGATCAGGTCCGGCTTGACAAAGGGGCCCATCTGGACCTGGATCACAGAAAAGCCTTCTTTGGCCACTTGGTCTTCGAAATTTTTCAGAATTTCTTTCTGGTGTTTCTGCTGGGTTTCGATGATGTGGTCCCTTTGATCTGAATAGTATTTGCTTTTGAGCAGTTCCGGGATACTCGTTTTCAACATTTCTATCAAATGGTCCATAGATTCTTTGAGAAGTTTTCCTTTTCCTGGGGGACATATTACGAGTGTAGGTTCGTCCGGTTTTTTAAAATTATTAACATAGCAGATATCATCGGGCGTTTTTTTATCTTTATCGAGTTTTTCAAGGAGCTTTTTTACGGTCGTTGTTCGCCCTGTTCCCACGATCCCTGTTATGAAAATATTGTAGCCTATACTCTTGATGTCCAGTCCGGTTTGGATGGCTTTGAGGGCTCTTTCTTGGCCGATGATTTCGTCGCAGGCAACACAATCTTCAGATGTCTTAAAAGGGATGTCTTTTGGTCTTATTTTCCATCTGAGTTTATTGTGGGGCCATTCTCGAAAATGGGCGGCTTTTTTCATAAATGTTCTCCTTGTGCGTTGATTGGGATTATTTACGTGTAGTCTTTTTGTATCACAAAATATGGTCGAATTCAATAGGCCGACCCTTTCACAAAAATTCATTATCTGGTAGAATAAGAGAAATTTTAACCTTATAAACTGGAGGAAGATTGGGTTACGAGAACATCACGGTGAACGAAGAACAAGGACTCGGCACCATCCGTGTCAATCGTCCGGATAAGTTGAATGCTCTCAATATACAAACTGTTGAGGAACTGCACAGCGCATTCTTGGCCTTCCGTGACAACCCGGAAGTGAAGGCGATCATATTGACCGGCTCCGGTGATAAGGCATTTATTGCCGGTGCAGATATCGGAGAACTTGCCAAACTCGACAAGGGGACCGGAAGAGTTTATGTCCTCAAAGGTCAGGAAATGACCAAGCAAATCGAGAATTTTCCTAAACCTGTCATTGCGGCTGTTAATGGTTTTGCGCTTGGAGGAGGAACAGAGGTTGCTTTGGCCTGTCATGTCCGGATTGCTTCCGACAATGCTAAAATGGGACAGCCCGAAGTCAAGCTTGGACTTATCCCGGGTTTTGGGGGGACACAGAGATTGGTGAGGCTTGTCGGAAAAGGACAGGCTATGGAAATGATATTGACCGGGACAATGATCTCGGCTCAACATGCCTTACAAATTGGTTTAGTCAATTTGGTTGTGCCACAAGCCGAACTTCTTCCAACCTGTCAACAATTGGCCAAAACAATGATTGTCAACGGGCCACTGGCCATTAAATATGCCATCCAGGCCGTTAATCAAGGATTGGATAAGACGCTTGATGAAGGGCTTCTGTTGGAAGCCGACTTGTTTGGGAAAGCTTGTTCGACGGAGGACAGTAAAGAGGGAACGTTGGCTTTTTTAGAAAAGCGCAGGGCGAATTTTAAAGGACATTAAGAGAGGGAGAGGACAATGGATACATATCAAGGAACTTTACAGGCTAAAGACTTAAAAATTGGGATCGTTTTGAGCCGGTTTAATCAATTTATTTCAGAAAGACTTCTCGAAGGAGCTATCGATGCCTTGTATAGACTGGGAGCTCAAGAAGATAATATCTCAATCTTTAAAGTTCCGGGAGCGTTTGAGATTCCTTTGGTTGTAAAAAGGATAGCTCTAGCAAAAAAAGTCGATGGGATTATCGCTCTGGGAGCTATAATTAGAGGAGATACCCCTCATTTCGATTTTTTGAGTGCCGAAGTCACGAAGGGATTAGCTCAGATCTCCATGGAGGACGGGATTCCGGTATCCAATGGAGTTCTGACCGTCGATACGATCGAACAGGGGATTGAGCGTGCCGGTTCAAAAGCCGGAAACAAGGGGACTGATTCTGCTTTTGCTCTCGTTGAAACTCTCAATCTGATCAGAGAATCCGGACTCGAATAGTCTGTCGGCATATGGGCAAAAGAAGGAAGGCCCGAGAAGCGGCGCTCCAGATTCTCTTCCAAACTGAATTCAATGACAGTCCCATTGGAGATGTCCTGAACCTCTTCTGGAAAAATAAAAAAACGGATAAAGAAATGAGGGAATTCAGCCGCGCTCTCGTTGAAAATGTTTTGGCACATAAAGAAGAAATCGATTCGGCCATCCAATTTGTCTCTGAGCATTGGCGTGTATCCCGCATGGCAGTAATTGACCGCTGTATTCTGCGCATGGCTGTGTCTGAGCTTGTCTTTAACAAGGATATTCCACCGGCGATCGTCATTAATGAGGCCATTGAAATTGCAAAAAAATACAGCAGTACAAAATCGGCAACTTTTATTAACGGGATCCTCGATGCCGTAAAAAAGAAAAGCCTGTCAAAGGTTGGAAAAAATGTCTGACAAAAAAGAAGAAAAAAAAGATCAATCCCAAAATCCTTCCCAGCCTGAACGAAGTGATCAGGAACTGGCAAGGGATGTCAAAATGGAAAAATTAGTCCAGCAGGGTATTGATCTTTATCCTCACAAAGTGGATGTCACTCATTCTGTGACAGAGATTGTTTCACAATATACGTCGATAAAGAAAGAAGACCTCGAGGAACAGCTCTTGGGCGTTTTTGTTCCCGGAAGGATTTTATCCATCCGGAAAATGGGCCGGGCGACGTTTTTCCATATCAGTGACAGCCGTAATAAACTCCAGGTATATCTGCGTGAAGACAAGGCCGGTCAAGAATCCTATGAACGTTTTTCTCTGTATGATATCGGAGACATTATTGCCGTTCAGGGTGTGCTTTTTAAGACGCGGACCGAGGAACTGACCGTTTTTGCCGAATCTACTGTTTTTTTGGCGAAATGCCGTCATCCGCTGCCGGAGAAGTGGCATGGATTGCAGGATGTAGAGCTGCGTTACCGAAAGAGGTATCTTGATTTGATCGTGAATCCGGAAATAGGAGATATCTTCAGGCTGCGCAGTGCTTTGATTTCAGATATTCGCAAATATTTTGATGAGAGAGGGTACATCGAGGTAGAAACACCGATGATGCAGGCTGTTCCGGGTGGTGCTCTAGCCAAACCTTTTAAGACATTCCACAATGCCCTTGGCATAGATCTCTATCTGAGGATTGCTCCCGAGCTCTACCTCAAGAGGTTAATGGTAGGAGGATTGGATAAAGTTTATGAGATTAACCGGAGTTTTAGGAATGAAGGCATTTCTTCCGAGCATAATCCTGAATTTACCATGTTGGAGTTTTATGAGGCCTACACGGATTATAACGATATGATGAATATGACTGAAGAACTCATCAACAGATTGAGTTTGGCTTTGAAAGGGACGGAAGAGATACCCTATGGAGAGCACATGATTTCATTCAAAAGACCATGGAAGAGGATGAAGTTCATGGAAGCGCTTTCCTATTACAGTGGCCTCGCTCCAAGCAAGTTCGAAAACAAGGAGGGAATTATCGAGTTTGCCTCCACTTTTGTATCGGAGGAGACTCCTTTGACTTTCGGAAAAGCACTGGATGTGATATTTGATAAATTTGTCAAACAAAATCTTATCCAACCGACATTCATCACCAATCCGCCAAAGGAAATTTCTCCTCTGGCCAAAGCTTCGCGAGAAGATCCCGATGAGGCCGAAAGATTCGAACTTGTTGTTGCCGGCATGGAATTGGCCAATGCCTTCAGTGAGCTGGCAGATCCGGAAGAACAGAGGAAAAGATTTGAGCAGCAGACAGAAGAACGAAAAAAAGGAGATGATGAGTCTCACAGGATCGATACCGACTATATCCAGGCTCTCGAATACGGTCTTCCTCCTGCGGGAGGAGAAGGCATCGGCATCGACCGGCTGGTCATGCTGTTCGCCAACAAAAAATCAATCCGGGAAGTCATACTTTTTCCCCTGCTTCGTCCTAAAGAATGAGCACAGGAAAGAGAATGATGAGGTATTTCCAGTTGAAAATGGATTCCAATGAAGTATGAATTTTTTATCGCTAAACGTTATCTGACAGCGAAGAGAAAACAGGCCTTTATCTCTGTCATCACATTTATTTCTGCTCTGGGGATATCGATAGGTGTGATGGCCCTGATCATAGCGATCGCCCTTATCACCGGTTTCCATAACGATGTGCAGGACAAGATTCTCGGCTCGACCGCGCATTTGATGGTGTCAGATCTGACAGGGGAAGGGATAGAGAATTATCCGGATCTGATCAAAGAGATTGAAGCCATTCAGGGTGTCGTCATGGCGTCACCTGTTATTTATGATAAGGTCCTCATCAAAGGCCCATATAAGAGTGATGGGGCACTCCTGAGAGGTATCGATTTTGACTCAGAGAGGCAGTCATCCTCATGGCTTGATGAGATGGAGCAGGGTCAAATCCCCGATTCCGCTGCCCCCAGGCTCGGAATAGTTTTAGGGAGAGAGCTGGCTTACAATATCGGAGCAGGCGTGGGAGATTCCGTCAGTGTCTTTACCTCTGCTTCCCGGTTGTCTCCCATGGGATTGATGCCCAAGATGAGGAAATTCGAAGTGACAGGAATCTTTCAAACCGGACTCTATGAATTTGATTCAACGAGTGCGCTGATTTGCCTCAAGGCGGCACAAAAGATGTTTTCTTTAGATAACAAAGTCAACATGATCCAGGTCAGAATTTCTGAAATATTCAAAGCTCCTGTCATGAAGGAAGAAGTGGAAAGCATCCGTCCGGGCGAAGTCTATGGGACCACTTGGATGGAGCTCAATGAATCATTGTTTTCGGCCCTAAAACTTGAAAAAAAATTGATGTTCTTGACAATCACTCTGATTGTTATTGTTGCCGCTCTCAACATCATTGCCACTCTCATCCTTATGGTTATGGAGAAGACCAGAGATATAGGAGTCCTTAAAGCCATGGGGGCGCAAGCCCAGAGCATCAAAAAAGTGTTTTTTCTGCAGGGCGCTTTCATTGGTTTTATCGGAACGGCCGTCGGTACGTTTCTGGGATTGGTATGGTGTTGGCTCGCCAATACTTTTGAATTGATCAAAGTGCCTTCGGACATCTATGAGATTGCATTTGTGCCCTTTCGTATAAAGTTTTATGATCTGCTGCTCATCATTTTGGTTACACTTTTGATCAGCTTCCTCTCGACTATTTTCCCGGCCCACAGGGCATCAAAGGTCGATCCGGTTAAGGCATTAAAATATGAGTAACATCCTAAAAGCAGAGTCTCTCTGCAAGGAATACCCCTTGCCCAAGGGGATTCTAAAAGTATTTGAGAATCTCAATTTTGAACTGGACAAGGGAAAGTTGATTGCCATTATGGGTGTATCCGGTGTTGGGAAAACCACTCTTCTCAACTTATTTGGGGCCTTAGACCGTCCGACGGGAGGGACGATCTATCTGGATGGAGAAGATCTTTTTTCCAGGAGCGATAAGGACATTGCGAAGACCAGAAACAGGGACATCGGATTTGTGTTTCAATTTTATCATCTGCTGCCGGAGTTTTCGGCACTGGAGAACATAAGCTTTCCCTTATTGATCCGTGGCCTGGATAAAAAAGAGGCTCTTAAAATTTCGCTGGACATCCTTAAAGAAGTCGGCATGGAAGAAAAAGCTCAGGTCAAGCCGTTTCAACTCTCTGGAGGGGAGCAGCAGAGGATTGCCATTGCCCGTGCCTTGATCAATGCCCCCAAAATCCTCCTGGCGGACGAACCCACCGGAAATTTGGATTGGAAAACAGGTCAACATGTTCTGGAAATCATCCGTGATCTCCACAATAAAAGAGGGCTGTCTTCAATTATTGTCACACATAACGAAAAAGTCGCCCGATTTTGCGATGAAACCTATGTTTTAGAAAATGGGCATCTGAAACTTTTTCCACTTCCTTAAAGTTCTATATAAGTGTTTCACCTCTGGTTTACTTTTGAAAAAAAGAGGTGAATGTGGTATAAGGAGATTATTATGAAAAGGATCGCTTTAGCAATAATTCTCTTGTGTGTGCCTCTTTTTGTTTTCGGCCAGGAAATGGTGGAGCAAATCATCATCGTTGGAAACGAGCGGGTTACAGATGATACTATAATTTATTATCTCTCTTCACGGGAAGGGGATTATTTCAATCCCGATTTGCTTAAGAGAGATTTTAAAGTTTTGTGGGCCACAGGATTTTTCTCCAACATTATTATCGAAGAAGAGCAAGGAACGAAAGGGAAAATCATAAAGATCACATTGGAAGAGAACCCCGTCATCAAAGAGATTGTCTACAAGACCGGAAAAAAACTGAAAGAGGATGATATCGTCAAGAAATTAAAAGAGAAAGACGTATACATTCTTCCCTATTCTTATTACAGCCCTTATAAAATACAGAGGATCGAAGAAACAATCAAGGAACTTTTGTTCGAAAAAGGATTGACCACAGGAAAGGTCAAGGTCGAGGAAAATAAAAAAGGTTCCAACGAACTGGAGATTGTTTTTGATATCGATGAAGGGCCTAAGGTCAAAGTGGGTGAAATCTATTTCAAGGGCAAACCCATGCTGCGTAAAGGCATTCTTATGAGTGGAATTAAGGAAAACAAGAAGCACAACCTTTATTCCTGGATAGCTGGCAAGGATAACTTCAAGGAAAGCTTGCTCCCTGATGATTTGGTCAGTCTGAAGAAGAAGTATCAAGAATACGGATACATGGAAGCCGTCATTGGAGAACCGATAATCGAGGATATCGAAAAGAGTAATATCTTTTTCAAAAAACGGAAAATGAAAAAGATTATTATCCCAGTCAACCCAGGCAGCCGGTACACGACAGGTGAGATCAAAATTGAGGGCAATAAGATTATCTCAACAGAAGGACTGCTGACATTAATTAAGCTGAAAGAAGGTAAATATTATACAACAAAAGTCAGGGAAGATGCCGTTGAAAAAATTAGGGAAGTGTATATGGATGGGGGTTACCTTTTTTCCCAGCCTATGCCGGTGGAAAGCCTCGATCCCAAGAGAAAGATTGTTAACTTGACTTTTAATATCTACGAAGGCGATGTCGCTTATCTCAGAAGGATAGACTTCACAGGCAACACTTACACCAAAGACAAAGTCATTCGGCGTGAAATGCTTATCAGGGAAGGAGACCGTTTCCGTTTTTCTGCTTTCAAAAATAGCCTGCTCCGTTTGAAACAACTCGGGCTTGTTGAAATAGAAGGAGAGCCTTCTGTTGAACCGGATCCTCAGGATCCTACTCAGATCGATGTGAATTTGAGGCTGACGGAGCTGCAGAGAAATAATATCCAATTTTCGGCGGGATACAGTGGGTATGAGGGCACGTTTGTAGCTTTGAGCTATTCGACCGTAAATTTTTTAGGGGCCGGAGAAAAACTGGATCTTATGTTCCAGCATGGGAAGAGAATCAAAAACTATTCGTTTGGTTTTTCAGAGCCCTATCTCTTTGACCTTCCCCTCACACTCGGATTTAACATTTTCAGCAGAGATATCATTTATCCCTTTCTCTATGACAGGAAAGGCAGGGGGATTGATTTCACTTTTGGTGCCAGGATCAAGGGATTCTTAAGAGGAAACCTTTCTTATGGTTTTGAAGATGTTGAAATCACACTACCTGGAGCCGATGGTGAGGACGGAGTAGAAGAGCCGCCGGCCATCGATCCTGTCTGGGGTATGATGTTTGGGATGGGAAACTACAAAATCAGCAGTTTCACCCCCACCCTCTACCGCAACACAATCGACAGCCCTCTCACTCCTTCCCGGGGAACAATGTTTATGGTGTCCGCCAAATTTGCCGGCGGCTTTCTTGGAGGCGAAATCCATATGATTAAGCCACGGTTTGAATTGTCATATTATCAGCCTATAATCAAAAATACTCGGTTGGGTTTTCATGCTGAATATTCTTTTGTCAAACCCACCAGAGATGAAGAGGTTCCGTTTTGGGAGAGATTCTACCTCGGCGGTGAACGATCTATCCGGGGGTACACTATCTATTCTATTGGGCCGCGAAGTGAGCAGGGATCAAACATCGGTGGATCAAAATCGATCGTTTTTAACGTAGAGTATATCATTCCTATCGGCGGTCCAATCTTCTCTATTTTGTTTTTTGATGCAGGGAATGCATATGCTCTGGATGAGAAAATCGATATAAAAAATATGTACTTCTCAACAGGCCTGGAACTTCGAATTTTTATTCCTGCGCTAAGAGTTCCATTCAGACTCATTTTCGCTTATAATAATCGACTCATCTATGAGAGTGATAATAACTTTAATTTTCGGTTCGCCATCGGAACCACATTTTAATTTGTAGAGTGAAATTTAGATAACTCATAAAGAGGAGGAAAACAGATGATAAGAAGTGCAAGAAAAGGAATCGTTCTCATACTTTTCGTAGCGGTGTTGGTTTCTGTTGGATTTGCACAACAAACGCTTCGGATTGCCGTTGTCAATTCCCAGGAAGTTCTGGAGAAATCTACTGAGGGAAAAAAAGTGATGGCTCAGCTCCAGAGTAAAGATTCCAAGGCTCAAGCTGATATTGCAAAGCTGGATGAGGATATTCGATTGCTGGAGACAAGGCTCAATACACAGCGATTGACCTTAACTCAAGAAACCATGAGGAGTATGCAGGCCGATTTAGAAAGGAAGAGAACGGATAGGACGCGGTTTGCTGAGGACCAGGTCAGAGAAATCACCGACATGACCAATACACTCTTCGGTAGGATCCAATCCGAGCTTCTTCCAATTATAGAGGCGGTTGGGAAGGAAAGGAATCTTGATCTCATATTAGATCTTGGACGAAGTGGCGTCATTTATTTCAATCCGACGACCGATCTAACAGCGGAAATCATTCAAAAATACGATGCCTCAAAAGCCTCTAAATAATTCCGGATTTCTCGATATAGAAAAAATCCTTAAAATCCTGCCTCATAAGTATCCCTTTCTCCTTGTGGATAGAGTGCTGGAAATGGAAAGGGGGAAATCGTTGGTGGCTGTTAAAAATGTCACCTATAACGAAGAGTTTTTTCAAGGTCATTTCCCTCAATTAAAAGTCATGCCCGGCGTTCTCATTCTTGAAGCTCTTGCCCAAGCCGGAGGTATTCTGATCTGCAGTTCTATCCCAGATCCGGAAAAAAAAGTATTTTTTTTGAGCAAGGTCGATAAGGCAAAATTTAGAAGACCTGTCGTTCCGGGGGATCAACTGCGGCTCGAAATAGAAATGCTCAGGTTAAAGAATCGATTCTGTCAATACACAGGTAAAGCACTGGTGGATGGAGCACTTGTAGCTGAATGCGAAATGGTTGCCTCCCTGACGGATATCGAGAGATTGTATGAGTAAGAATGGAACTCTCATACACCCCTCTTCTTTCGTCCATCCTCAGGCTCGGATTGAAAGCGGCGTCCAGATCGGCCCCTTCTCTTTTATAGGGGAAAAAGTCTCGGTCGGTAAAGACACCAGGATTGCTGCCCATGTCTATATCGAAGGACAAACTCAAATTGGAGAAGACAACCATTTTTATCCTTTCTGTGCGATCGGTGCATATCCCCAGGATTTAAGTTACAAAGGAGAAGAGACATCTGTTTGTATTGGAGACAGGAATATCTTTCGTGAATATGTCACGATCCATCGCGGGACAGTTAACGGCAAAAAAGAGACCGAGGTTGGGTGTGACAATTACTTTATGACATACTCACATGTTGCGCATGATTGTCGGGTTGGGAATGAGACGATTTTCATTAACGGCGCAACTCTGGGTGGACATGCCCAGGTGGAAGACCATGTCCAAGTGGGGGCGCTTTCCGCGGTTCATCAATTCTGCCACGTAGGGATTCATGCGTTTATCGGAGGAGGATCGATGATCACACAAGATGTACTTCCGTTTTGCAGAGTGGCGGGTGCGCGGCCGACCCTGTTTTACGGCCTGAATGCAGTTGGTCTGCGCCGAAAAGGGTATTCCCGCGAGAGGATCCGTGCGCTCAAGGATATGTTTAAGCTGATATTTAACTCCGATTTGAACACGAATCAGGCTTTGGATATAATCACAGACGAGTTCCCTCAAGGGGAAGACCGGGATGTGATTATTCAATTTATCCAATCGTCAACGAGAGGAATTGTTAGGAAGACTGAAGAACAATGGAAAAAAAAATCGGAATAATCGCCGGTTCCGGCGATATTCCTCTTTTCATTTTCAAGGAAGTTGAAAAACTGGGGTACTCCAGTCAGGTTGCCGGCATTACAGGCGATACCGATCCCTCTCTTGCTGATTCAATTGAGAAATTCCAATGGTTCAAGCTCAACCAGGTTGAGGATATTATCAGTTATTTTAAGCAGGAAAAAATCGATGAAGTGCTCTTTGCGGGAAAAGTCGACCATCGGAGAATCTATAAAGTGCAAAGTTCTGATGCCGTTCTTTTCGATATCCTCTCACAAAGTAAGGACAAGAGTCCTACATCTCTGATCAATCTGGCAATAGATTATCTTACAAAGAGAGGAATCACGGTTTTAGATCCCACTCAATTCCTATCTTCCTTATTTGTCAACGAAGGGATCTTGTCTGAAGTGAGACCGTCACGTCAAATCGAGAGAGATATCGATTTTGGCTGGGAGAAAGCCAGAGTTCTTGCGGACTTGGATATCGGACAGACTCTTGTTATAAAAGATAAAGCCGTTGTCGCTATTGAAGGCATGGAGGGAACGGATGCAGCCATCAAGCGAGGAGGAGAGCTTGCCGGGCCGGGATCTGTGGTGATCAAACTCAGCCGGTCACAGCAGGATCCACGTATCGACCTGCCGGCAGTTGGTGTCTCTACAGTCCGGGAACTTATTGATGCTGAGTGTGCGGCACTGTGTGTGGAAGCACACAATGTCGCTTTTTTTCAAAAGGAAGAGGCCGTATCCCTTGCTGATGCCAACGGAGTTGCTGTTGTAGCGCGAAAAGGTGAGTGATGAAACAAGAATGGAGAAAGGACATTGGATAAAATTCGAGTAGGTATTATAGGAGTGGGGTACTTAGGAACACAGCATGCCCGTATCCTGTCTTATTTGGAAGAGGCAGAATTGAAGAGTGTTGCCGATATCGATTTCAAACGGGCTATGCAGATCGGGAACCGCCACAATGTAAAATACTTTGAGAATTTTGAGGATATGCTGGACGAAATCGATGTGGGGATTGTCTCAACTCCGACTTCTGAACATTTTGCCATCTCTTTAAAGCTGCTGGAAGAGGGAAAATCCGTATTGGTCGAAAAGCCCATGACGGATACGGTTGAAGAAGCCGAACAACTTGTGGCTGCGGGAAAGAAGAGCGGACTCATCCTTCAAGTCGGGCATTTGGAAAGATTTAATCCGGCCGTCGAAGCCATAGAGAAGGAAATCTCCGAACCAAAGTTTATTGAGGTCCAGAGGTTGGGTTCCTTTTCGGCGCGGTCGTTGGATATTAATGTTGTCCTTGACCTGATGATTCATGACCTGGATATTATTACGGCCCTGGTTAAAGATGAGGTCAAGATGATCCGTTCTTCTGGAATTCATGTCCTTTCGGACAAGATCGATATCGCCAATGCCAGGCTGGAATTCAATTCCGGTTGTGTGGCCAACCTTACGGCCAGCCGGGTTCACCAGGGAAAGGTGAGAAAGCTGCGGATCTTTGAACACAGCTCTTACTACTCTATAGATTATATAGATCAAGAGGTTAAAGTTTTTCCTTTAGACGGACCTCAAACGGATATAAAAACCTTAAAGATAAAAAAAGAAGAGCCTTTAAAAAAAGAACTCCAGAATTTTTTTAAATGTATTCGTGACGGAAAGATCAGAAAAGTGACAGGTGAAGAAGGGATGAAGGCCCTTAAGTTGGCCTTTAATGTCCTGGAAAAAGCGGAGATCTAGCGCCTTTCGCTATCTTATAATCTTAATGAGTCGGTCTGACTCAGGCTTCCGGTTCAGCTGCAATCCATTCATGATGGCAAGGTTTTGCCACAGATCTTTGTTCATTCCTGCACTTTGAAACATGGATTGGAGTGTCTGCTGCCCGTTTGCTTTGACAAGTTTGATCCTCTTGGGCAGCCGGTTAAGGTAGGTCCTGTCTGTTAACTCCCGAAAGGAACCAACGACCGTTCCGAATGTATAGTCATAACTGCCGAATTTTGAAACTGTGCTCAGGGAGGCGAACGAATAGATGTATTCCCCTTTCTTTATGCACGACAAAATGACGCGTAGGTCTTCTCCTTCCTGCTGAGGGACATCCAGAGATTGGAAGTAGGAGACCATGCCGTTAATTGTCTGGCTTCTTTCACTCTGCAAAATGTGTCCTTCAAAAGATGAGGCCTTTTTCTTTGCATAATCCCTGATCTGATCTTGGCTCTGCTCCGCAAGCAGAACGACGGCTGCGTTTCCGTCCTGTGAGATAAGGGTGACATTTGCAGGCGTATTTTGGACTGTCCATCCCTGAGGAATCGAAAAATAAAAATGCAACTGAGGATGGTAGAAACTGTTGCCTTCGACAAACCCCTGTCTTGGATCGCTTCCGTAGATCATGTTGTCGATTTGGTTGAAATAGGGCATTCGGCCGTATTGAAGAAGGCTGTCACTTTCAAGGAGTATGGCTCTTGTGTTTTCTATGCGTTCGCTGGTCAGAGGATGGGTAGAGAGGAATCCGGGTAAACTGTGTCCACCGGAAAGATCACCGAGGGCCTGCAGGGATGAGAAAAAATTGATCATTTGGGCCGGGTTGTATCCACCATTTCGGGAATACTCGATGCCGAGTCGATCGGCCTCTCTTTCGTCATTCCGGCTGAACTTGAGGAACAGGAGTTGGATTCCGATGCCGGCCAATCCGGAAAATTTTGCAAATTCCTCACTCAATGCACTTCCTACTGCCAATCCGAGCTGAACGAGGATCAGTTGGCTCATTTTTTTAACGCTGTGACGGGCGTTAACATGGCCTAATTCATGACCGAGAAGGACGGCCAGCTCGGCTTCTGAATTCATCATGGCTAGAATTCCCCGCGTGACATAAATATACCCGCCCGGTGCAGCGAAGGCATTGATTACCGGAGTGTCGAGAACCGCAAAATGGTAAAAGAGATGGGGACGGTGAGTGAAAGGAACGAGTCTGTTTCCGACACGTTCGACATATCCGGTCAAAACAGGATCATTATAGACTCCGTATTGAGTGCGGACTTGTTTATCCGTGTTCTCACCGAGTGCGATTTCTCCCTGTTCTGAAATCAGGCTGATCTCTTTCTTTCCGGTCACAGGGTTTATGGAACATGAAAATGTGAAAACAAAGATTAAACAAAGAACAAATGCGAGAAATCTTTTCATTTTTAGATTTCCTATGCCTATTTTATTTTGAACCACTGGTCCTCCAATCCGGTGTTGAATTCCACTTTGGTTATTTCCATCTTCATGAATTCACTGCCATCCTGGTAGGTGACGAGCTTGTGGGCGATGAGAATGCCTTCGATATTTTTATATTCAGTAAAAATTGTCTCAACCTCGACTTCTTCACCGATCTCATTTTTTGATGTGACCTTCGTTTTATACATGAGGAATGTTTCAGGATCTATGAGGAAACTGGCTTTGAATCCATCAGGAAAATTCTGAGAAAGAACGAAATATTCCTTGCCTTCTAAAAGTTCTTTCCCTGCTAAAGTGTAGGTAATTCCGAATTTATTTGGATCCAGAAGAACATCGTTTCCCAGGGCACTCCGGCTGAAATCTTCAGCCATGACAAGAGGCATTTCTTCCGTCAATCCTGTCATGGGATTTGTCATCCAGGCTGTTTCTCCATCAAATGATTGAATGACCACAGTGCCTTGAACTATGGCATCCATTCGTAGTTTGTTGGGTTCCTTCTGGTATGTTTTGAGGGAACCTCCTAAACCCATCTGTATCATCTCCATATATCCGGTCAGTATGGTGTCTTTAATTTTTTCCAGGGCACTGCGTCCACCTTGAGCGTCGATCATTTTTTCGAGAATATCTTCAGCTGATTGAGAAAATATCCAGGATTGGTGGAGTGTGAGCAGCCCTATTGTCAGAATAGTTAGGAAGATGGCTTTTTTCATCGTCTTCTCCTTCCCGCTCATTATAGTTGATATTTGTGTTGATTGGCAAAAAAAAATATGAGATTGTTAAAAGCAAAACGGAGAGATCTCATGGAATTTAAACCCATCAAATATATGGAATGGATGAAGACAAGGGGACATGCCCTATACGATTTATGCCCCAGCGGCCTATCGAACTTGTCTCTCAAAGAGCTGGGGATAGGCTTTGAGGATCTGGAGATTTTTGGAGAAAATTCTTACGGATATCCACCCCTCATTCAGGCGATTGCCAACAGGTATCAAGTCCATGAGGACAATGTGATGCTTGCCGTAGGGACGTCTCATGCTCTATTTATGGTTTGTGCCCTACTTCTCCATAAGCGGTAGGTTCTTGTCGAAAAGCCGGCCTATGAACCTCTCTGGGCTGTTGCACAAGCTTTTGGTGGGAGGATCGTTCGTCTGGATCGAGTATATGAACGAGGGTATGCATTTAACCTGGATGAACTTGAGAAACATCTGTCTGAAAATGTGAAGTTTGTCTTATTGACAAATCTGCACAATCCAAGTGGCGTGTTTCTCTCCACTTCAATCCTTAAAGATATGGCCGGAATCGCAAAAAAAAAGGGGAGTTTTTTTGGTTGTCGATGAGGTTTATCTTGAATTCCTTGAGGGTGAAGTCGGACAAACCTCTTTTCATCTTGCGGACAATATAATCGTAATCTCCAGTTTAACTAAGGTTTTTGGCCTTGCGGGTTTGCGCTGCGGATGGATTCTTCGGAAAGACTTTGATACGGCTCTAGTCCCGGGGCGGCTGTTTGAAAGCCCTCGCAGGTTTATACTATTCTAGTAAATTATTAATTCTAATTCAATTGCTTCATAAAATGGACACTAGACTTCTGAAATTTAATAAGGTATAAGAAAAAGAAGATCTGAATGAAAAGATTTAAGAAACCTGATAATTTCTATAGGGGTTATACCCTTACTCCTATCTCGTTCGACTCTACAATCGGCTTACAATAGGTTGCCAGGCAAGATAGGAATAGAAACCAGATCGGATTTTACGAGATCTTGATTTAAATGAATCATTAAGAGCTTTAAATGCTAGCTGACAAGATAATTCAAATTTTGTTTTGGAGGCAGGCATTGTATAAAAAAGCAGATATAAAATCAGCACTAGAAAAATACTGTGAAACTGAGAATATGGATGATTTTGGTAATCTCTTAATGACTCTAGAGCCGATGATAAAAGTGATTTTAAGAAAGTGGTGGGAATTATCAATGTATCACGAAGATATGACTCAGGAGATTTTCAGAATTTTAATCAAAAAACACTCTGACATAAACAAATGCAAACTCCTAAAATTAAGAGCTAATTCCTGTAATGGTGATAAGTTTAGTTTGAGTGCATATTATTATTTTCACATCCGTGGATTAACCAGTCGTGTTGGGATTAGAATTGGGGATCTATTTTGTCATGAGACGTCATATAGTTTTTTTTGGCATGCTGAAGAATGGGTAGGGAACATGAAATATGATGAAGGGACAAAAGATTTTGAAAGAGGAGAGGAATGAAGAAAAGTATGACGGATAAGCTTATTAAGATAGGTGGAATTGCCACTGATAAGGAAATGCCCATAGCGCTGATTGGTATTTCCGGTATAGATAAATCACCAAGATATGAAATTAAAAGATGTTCTAAGGAATTCTTCAATCCCATCACGATGGATATGCTAAATGCTGTCACGCATGTTGCTAGACGACAATGGTTTGCTAAACAAGCTCATGAATTATGGTTTGCAAAATCAGCCGATGAGATAATGTCGTTAGATGTTTTTGAAGCCTTTATTCGTGAATGGCCATATATGTTTGATACCGTGTTTATTAAGGAATCTGAAATAAGAAATATTCTTGGAAAAAAGTATGATAGCGATTTCATTTATAAACATATAAAGCGAATTGGTTTTCTTGCAATAGATGGTAAATTGCCGGTATTTTGGAAAAAGAAAGAAAAAGGAAAAGGTGGAGAATGGAAGACTAGAGATATTTCTGGTGGATTTGCCCAAGTTGAATGTATTACGAATAATGTTAATTGGATTGACCATCGTGAGTACTATGAAAACGGTAGACATAAAGGTGAAGAAAAGAGAATTTATGCTGTGAGATTTATAGGAACTTGGGGACATAATTTTGCTCTAAATATTCTTAATGACCGTATACGTGTTTTCCCTAAATTGACGTATGATGAATTATCCTATAATGCTCGGCAACTGTGTAGAGTCATTTTTGGAAGAACTAACAAAAACGGCTCTTTTACTTTACTTCAAATGCGCATTATCTTTGGCTGGAAAGAAACCCTGAATGTTCCAAAACAAATATTGGCCGTTAATAAAATCTTTGAAGATCTGAAAAAGAAAAATGCTGTAGAATTCAACACTGATGGAAAAGGTGAATCTAAGAAATGGAATTGGAAAAAGAGAGACAAATTCCTATATGGTGAATAATCGTATAATCAAATCCTATACCAGATTGTCTATAAGTTCGGACTGACTTCTCGGGGGATTTAGGTTCAAATTAATATACTTTTCTAAAGATCATTTGACTATTGTGACTGACTAAATAAGTAAGAGAAATATGGTTATAAAGTAAGAGAAATATGGTTATACTTTTCTTGGGGTAGCATGTCCCTATGTCTTATGTCCTCTTCTTAGTTCTTAGTATAATAGTTCTTAAGGAGTTACTTCTTAGTAACTCCCTGATCCTATCTGATTATCAATATTTCAAAAAAGGTAGGTACGTACCTACGATAATTGTTATTGGCCGCTAAGAAGCGGCCAAGCGCAAGGCGCATTTCTGAAAATATTTAGGAAAAGAATTAAGATCTCGGTTGGGAAGAGAATGAGCAGATAGAATAGGGTGATATGAAAAAGGAAGAGAGTCAGGAATTGTTATATGAGCCCAACAAATTGCAATTGATAGGTGGAGAGAGATAGAGCGCATAGGGAGTTTTTAGTCTCATTCTTAAGAGAAATGTTATCAGTAGAACGTATAGAGGCCGTATCAAATAGGTATAGTTTATCAGGGTAATGATAGGTTGATAGTGATAGTAATGATAGGTCTGATAAGGTTATAGTGATTGATTAGGGTATCAGCGAACCTATAGGTTTAGTATAGGTGATTTGATAGTCTCTTATGTAAGTTGTTTTGAAGGATGCAATCAGGCCTGGCTTTGCCTCTCTTGGGTAGTCTCGTAATGACCATTGTGCTGATCTTCCCGTCAATGGTGGCATTTGTAAAAAGTGTCAATGATGATTCTCTACCTCAAGAGATATACTTATTAATGTATCTAAAGTAATAACTTAACCAAGAAGATTGGCCGGTATTGGAGTCAGCCCTATGTATCTTTTACCGGCCTAATGTTAGGCCGTAAGATCGTGATGACTATGCCTGTTAAGGTAAAGATATTAGACTAATAGAGGACGACCCATACAGGCCACTACAGGGGGTTGTACGTTAGTATTAGAAATTAATTTAGACGTTCTAATCCAGCTATGAATACGCATGAGATCTCAAAAGTTTATAACACAAAATGTTTTTCAAAATGCGTATCGGGTCTCACGAATTTCATGAATTATAGGTCAATAGGTTAGATCTAATTGATTCTAATAGGGATAAACCTTTACCCCCAGGAGGTAAAGGTTCTGATTATAGGTCAAAGCCAGGCCTTATAGGTCTATAATACGCACGGGTTGCAACCCGCACGTATTAAACGCCACAATGCACCCATTAATGGCGTATTTGGAAATCAGGCCTGTCTTGGGGTCATGACCGTGTGCAAGGTAGTCTTTTGAAACACCATTATGAAACACCATTAATAGAAAAATCGGGTAAGGTAAATTTACCTTACCCGATTCCTATCAGGCCTGACTTAATACATCACAACTATAGGAGGGAGGGGGTCTCTCGGGTATTATTTTAAAAGATTTTAGTATTTTTGAAAATGATAAATAGAGCCTTTTTCAAAAAATTCTGCATAGGTCTGATAGGTATTCTTACAGCATTCTTAATGAGATAAAAAGGATTTACCTAACTTAAATAAACTTAGTCAGGCACTAATTTTAAAAGACTATCATAAGAGATACTTTCAAAACAGAAAAAAGATAAGAAAATCCTTTACTTTGGCGTTTTTGAAAATTCATGCACACATGCCACACACTGGAAAGAGAGGCAATATGTTACGGCCTAACTTTACCACGGCACGAATCCCGCAGGGATGATAAGGGGATAATGCCTGGCCATAAAAGGTCTTGTTTCTTTCTCAAAAGGGGCGTAAAATAAATATAAGGAGAGAATTATGAGTGAAAAATTCAAATGTATTTTATGTGAAAAAGATGCAAGAGAGACAAAGCTATCAGGAAAAGGTGCAGATTTAGTGAAATGTGAGACCTGTGGTAATTATGAACTTGATCGTATGTTTAAAGGCATTTATGCGAGTTGGCCTAGAGAGAAGAGAAGAATGCTCTCAGCCCACACAAGAAATCTTTTTGAGCTTGGAGAAGAGCCGCCTGAGTTAAAAAATGCAGGTCTGTGGGAGAAGATAATAGCAGAGTATGAATACAAGACTAATGATGAAAAGCTGGAGAATTTGATTTGGTATCTTAGAAAGAAATCCAAAGAATATGGTGATAGTATTTCATGGGACGAAAAGAAAGATTATCCTATTACCTTTTCGCTAAGTCCTAATGGGTTTATGGAAATAATTAAAAATGCTAGGAAGAATGACTTATTAGATGAGCCAGCAAGAGGCACAGTAAAAAAATTGTCAGATGATGGCTGGAAACTGGGCACTGAGCTTTTGAAAAACAAAAAGAAAAGTTAGAAAAGAAGAGAATTAAAATAGAAAAGATTTGAGACCAGTCTCTACCATCTAATAACACCACCCGATAAGATTCCCTCAGGGAAAAGTATCAGGATTTTTTTTGAATAAATGACTTGACAAAGTATTTTATCCATTATAAAATGTTTCCATTAGCCCTGTGGGGCACAGGGTATTTAAAAAAACAGGAGGATTTAAGTATGGAAATTACCAAGGAACAGCGTCTCCTTTTTGAATTCTATGAGGAAAAAATGAAGGCATTGGATGAGTTGCTAAAATCACTCAGAAAGAAGCATGGTTTGGATTATTACTGTGTTCTCTTTCCAGCACTGGAAGAGAAAGAAATTCCCGATCCTGGAATTAATCCATTACCAGGCAATCTCTCAGATTATCATGTATTATTCGCTGGAAAGCAGGGCGAAGCCGTAAAAGAGATTATTTATTTTGACTGGCTAGAGGAATACTGGCCACTCGCCAATGGGGAAAGAAGAGAGCCAGTATTTTTCAATCCATACAAAAAACAGGACTTACAGAATGGGGTGTGAACGAATTTTAATCCTTTGCGGATTGTCAAAGACTTCAGAAGAATGCAGAACTGAGAAGCAAGCTCTTGAAAGCGCAACTAAAACTTTAGAATATATGATGATGGAAATTGGAGAGCCAGGATTTGAAGACAGCTACCACCATTATAGAAACCCTCTTTTTTTGGTCGGTCTTCCTCCTGAAGAAGGAGGAGCATGGACAGAGGAAGGAGAACCTACAGTTGCTAGAGCCTCTTCAGAGTGGGGCAAGAAGTGGATAAAAATGGCATTGGAGCATCATAGAGTCTCTAATATAGGTATTCCTATTTATACCCTCAGCGCACATCAAATTGAGTCAGAAAAAGAACTTAACGAAATCCTGAAGAATGGAAGTGAATGGTTTTGCGAAAAAAATTTGATAAAGATAGATCTCGGTGAGAGGGACGAAACTTCCAACGTCTTTATTGTCCCAGTGAGTGTGAATTTTTAAATTCCATAGACTCTGAATCAGGCGATGAAAGAAGGTTGTGGATTTTCTGAACCTAAAATTATTGATTTTTCTAATTGTGAAAGTCTTGATGAATGTTTAGATAAATTAGAAAACTCCAAAATGTTTAGAATCATATATGCTGATGACACTCCCGGGACTCTCTCAGAAAAGATACGAGGATAATGCGTAGCCATCATAGGGTATAAAAAAAGTAGGAAGGCCATCCAAGGCCTGACCTTCCTATGAGGAGAATATATGAAAAACAACAGAAGCGTCCTTAAATTTCGTTATCTAAGATAACGCTTCCATTACTAAGGGCTTTTTCTTTTCCAATCTCTTCAAAATAACTCTAATAGGTTCTATGGCGCATATCCCATAATCAAGGCAATTCTGGCAACAAAAAATGCTTTTATCCCTGGCGCATTCTGCTAGCTCTTCACGACACCAATCTGCTAGCCATTTGTTGTCATAGGCTTTAAGTACCACTAGCTTTCCTTTTGTTTCTTTCTTAAATTTTTCCATTTCTCTCCCTATGGGTTGTATAAAAAAGAGGGCGAGCATGAGCATAGGGGTATAAGCAAAAGGGGGGATTGGACATGTCGCCAAAAGGCGACAAAAATAGACCATTTTTGGGTGGTCTGGGGCGTCATGCTCACCCTACGATTTTTGAAATGAAAAAAAGAGGATGACCAGCCAGGAGCAATTGACCAGGCTGTCGTAGAGCAGTCTGTAGCAAAAGGGGGGTATAAAGTAGAGTGTGGGTGCAAGCATATTTGAAAGCAAAAGGGGGGTATTGATGGGTCACCATATTGGTGATTATAGACCAGTTTTGGCTGGTCTGGTGCGTTACACCCACGCTCTGATTTTTAGTAGATAGGCTCATTTTTGCTTATTCTTCATTCAGATCAGTTTTACTAGGATAAACCGAAACGATACTAATATAGGCTCTTTTTTAGATAAGTAAAGAGTTTTTTTATATTTTTTTTTGCTTAATCTTTTTTAAAAACTCTCTCAGAGGCTCTAGGAGAGACGATCGCTAGGGGTCTAATACCCTATGCCCTATATTCTCTCTCGGGTAGACTAAAAAAGTATATCTTTCAAAAAATAAAAGAATTATTTCATCGTCAGGCGAAAGTCTAATATATAAGTAGAGGACAAAATGCTAAAAATTCAGTTTGATGAGCTAAATTTTCCAAAGGCTCTTAATCTATCAATCCTGTCAGCTGTAATTCCACAAGATAAACTTTTAAAACTCTTAATGGACTATGCTAATAAGACTAGATTTGAGAGACGAATCGTGCTGCCTAGTAAAAAATGTTTGCGGAAAGTTTATTCCCATTTTGTCTATAAAAAAATTTTGGCCAAAGATCTAACGTGGTCAGATTTTAAAAAAGATTTGAGAAACGATATTGGCACGATCAAGACGCTAGGGTTTTCAAAACATAATGTTCAAAAGTTTTACCATCAAAGAGAAAAGGAAATAGAGAGAGAATCAGCATGAGCTATCACGTTTTTCTTTTTTTCCATATATTCTCCTTAGTTTTGGGGCCGGTGGGCTTATTTGGGTATTCACCTACCGGCCTTTTTTAATGAGGTATTAACATGACACTCTTCCATGACTTATATAAAAAAGGCCAATTCAAAATCCTATCTGAAGCAAAAGTTGACGATGGCATAATGAAGATCTTGGTACCCTTTACCCAAACTGACGAGAAAAATTCTAACGGAAGGATTTATCCCAGAGCCATAATGCAACGTGAAGTGAACAGGATTTCAAAAGACATTTCTGACGGTAAAATGCTCGGCAGTGCTGACCATCCTAAAGGTGGAAATACGGAATTGAACAAAGTCAGCCATATTGTCTCTTCTATGGAATTAGACGAAAAAGGAAAGGGCTGGGCAAAGTTGAAGATTCTAGATACCACTGCCGGAAAGAACCTAAAAGTTATCTTAAAAAGTGGAGGCGTTCTAGGTGTCAGCACAAGAGGTTTCGGGACTTTTAACAAAGAGACCTCAGAAGTAAAAGACGATTATAAATTGACAGGATTAGACATCGTTGCGAACCCATCTTACCAAGCCGGAACTTTTTCACAGGATAGCATTTTTGAAAGTTTAGATCTAAACCTGTCTCAGAAAAAAGATCCAGACAAATTCTCTAAAGGCGCATATTCAAAAGAGGGTTACATGAGAAAAAATAAAAAGATGTTAGAAGAATTAAGAGAGGATACAGAATTCTCACGAGTCACGAAAAGACTGTACGAAGATGAAAAAGATTTTACAGGAACTTTATTAGAATACGCAGAGAAAAATGGCCTTCAAATAAAGGCTGTTTTAGGTGTTCAGAATGGTGATTATCCTGACTATGAAATGGCTTATATTAAATTGAAGGCTGGCGAGCAAATGATAGCCAACGGAAAGAAACAAGACGGCCTTCCTGACAAGCCTGCAGAGCCTAAAGATTTTTTTGAAGAGTCTAAGATCACCGGCGTCCATCCAGAAAAAAGAGCTAAACAGGTAAACGAGGAAAGAGACAGACCTGCCGATACAGAAAAGAGAATTGCTTTATACAGACAAGTTTGGGTTAGTTTTGGCCGAAGCGCAACAAGAGAGAAAGTGGATGAAGCTGTGGACAGAATCCTGGCGGCTGATATTAGAACTGAAAAGCCGGTGCCAGTAGTCCTGTCTGAATCTGAAAAGATCTTAGAAACTAAGAAAAAGAAAAAGCAAAAACGCCTATCTATTAAACAGGGAATGTATAAGGACGGATTTCTGGCCGGATTTTCGCGAGAACAAATAGACACGGCTATAGCCAAAAGAATGGCACAGCTAGACGAAAAAGAAATGGAGGAATAAATATGGCTACGAAATATTTAGGAAATGAATCGGCAGGGACGCCACTTAACGCTAGTGAAACACGTTCAGTTGTGGTGAGCGAAGAGGCATTGGTACCATCAGATGGGTATGAGGGCGATGTCGTTGTATATTCAGCGACCATAAAAGACGATCTTGGCGGATTCTTGCCGGACTCTTTTGTTGTAGATGTTAAATTTGACGGTGTAGTTGTCCAGTCAGGTGTGATTCTTGATGCTGGAAATTATGATCAAGGAACGTTTGAGTTTTCTGTAGATTTAACAATCCCAGCTATCGCCAGTGCTGGTGCAAAAACAGTCAATATGGCGTGGGCTGAACAAGAGATTTAATCGCTTAGATGACAACATATTCTGGGGGAGAATCCCCAGGTATTGTTCTGTTAGAAAATGGGAGGAATGAAATGGCAACAACAATAACAAAAAACTTTAGCGTGGATGTAAAATTTACTAAGGGCAATGTTGAAGAATTCGCCGCTGACGATATCATTTATTTGCGGCTATTGGCACAAATCACAAAAGGGATCACGGAACAAGTTGAAGCCTCTATGGGAATTCACGAAGCGCATATTGATGGTAGCGTAACAGTAACATAAATGAGAATTATAGATCTAGATTTGTGGAGAGATTTGTCTGTCCAGGAACGTGATGAAATTTTGGCTGAGGCCAACGCAAAACCATCTCTTTTTAAATTGTTCATTATGGCGTGTCTGAAATTCTTAGAGGATTATGACAAGCCAAAACGTAAATTAAACAAAAAGTCAATACGACCAATAGATACTTTGGTGTTCAAAAGCCAAAGAAAAAACCTTTAAATGGAGGCCAAAATATGGAGACCGAAATTGTCAAAACATTCCTTGTGGATGTAAAAATCACAAAAGCCACACCTGGCATTTTGGAAGGTACTACAAATTATGAGGAAATCCTAAAAAAAATCAAAACTGGTATTGCTGAAGCCGTGGCAATTTGCGCCGGCGTGATTAATTCTTACCAAGTTGGAAAGATTTTGGAAGTGACAAAAAAGGACGAAGAAAAAGATTGGAAAATCTTGAGGAAGGATTAAAATGGCAGAACCAAAGGCATACAGTATTTCAGAAACAGTCCTATTTTGCATATTTGACCACAACGGAATGAACCCAAATAAAGCTAGACCTCTTTTGGACAAACTTAGAAAAGCCTTGGAAGAATTCAAATTTGACCACGGCCAGGTTATTGGGAATATTTCTGTGGTGGATGAGTTAACATGTGACCAGGAAAACGCAAACCTGGCACTGGGTTCATATAGGGTTCGTCTAGAATTAATAGACCATAATCGGGACGGGAACGCCGGCGAACGCTGGAACAATCAAATACCTCAATGGATAGGTCAGGATTTCGCTAAGATCTTTTTCACCCACTATAGTGCGATTATAAAGGTGGTTCAAGACCATAAAGATTTGGGTGATCTGAGTATTCCTGACGCCCCAATGATAAGTGACGATGAAGCCAAAAAGGTTTTCTATGGAAGGTTCAGCAAGAGTATTTTTGACTATCCATTTTTATCCAGGTTGCTGGTACTAGATAAAGAGCAAAAGAGAGTTACAGACGATCAAACAATCTCTCCAGAACTGAAAGAAAAATTGCTGAAAGATTTATCTAGATACACCACTGATTGCAAGCGGAATATGAAACAGGATGAGTTAAAAGAATATGAATATTTTGCCACATCAATGGGACTAATTCCCTCTATCAAAAGCTAAAAGCAACACTCTCTCAACTCCATGACAGCTTGATCGTTATATTCAGAATAGTCTTACCCTTCATTAATCCTATCAGGGCTGGCATGGGATTCTTTTCTTTCTACACAAATCCACATATGCAAACACCTATAACAGGAAAAAAATACTGTGCATAAGAAAAGAGGTCTAAAATTCCAAAAAAAGATTAAAATATTTTCTTGGGGTTGCATAAAATTTTCAAAAATAAACCACGCAAAATGTTTACTTTCTGCAATTTAGGCCTATATTACTCGTATAGCTGGATGAGAAACCTAAAAAGAAACAAAAAAAGACAGGCTGGAAAAGTAGTTGCCATATCAACATTCTCATCCAGCAACTGGGAGTTTTGGGCAATGAAATTTCAGTCCTGTCTTATATCTAAGGAAAAACAATGAAAGAAAAACTTAACAGGGAATTGGCCAAGACCATAGAAAACATGACTTTGGCCAAACTAGCGTTAAGGAAAACGGCACCATTAAGTTTAAGATGCCAAGATGCCTACGTGAAATACCAGAGTCTTAAGAGAAAGGTTAACAGTCTTTTCAAAAAGATTGAAACATCTAATGACATTGTTAAGTAAGGAGAAAAAATGGAAAAAACAAAGACCAAGAATGTAAAGGGACAAAAGGGTACGAAAAAAAAGACAGCCAATTTGGCCAAAACGGTCAGAGAAAAAAAAGGCCGTGCTGAAAAAGAAGCCATCAAAAAGCTCATGAATGAGACCATGAGCAAATTGACCAGTCTTGCTACTGACGTCCAACCAGTTCCTACGAAGAAATATACTGGTTGGAAACTTGGCTCAAGACGTTTGGCCAGTATCTACCCACGAAACCTTTTTTTTCACATGTGGATTTTCGTCTACAACAGTTCCGGTTCACGCATCAAGATTGAACGTTTTGAAATTCGTCCTACTTTCAAGGATGTGGACGTTGTGGTTGCTGGCCTTATAGCGCAAGTGAAAGTGAATTATTGTCTCTTGAAAGAAGCCAAGAAAAAAGCATCCAAGCCCAAAAAGAAAGTCAAGAAAACAGACCCTAAAGAAGAGGCCAAGAAAGAGGAAACTGCCAAGGCTTAATGGCAGACGCCCAAACCCCTAGTGGGATTGCTAGCCAGAAATGGTTGGCAATTTCCACATAATTGAAGGAGAAAAAATGTGTGATTTAGCAAACGTAAAAATGCAAATTTACTCAACCGATATGTCTGAAGAAGAAAGGAAAACTTGGAAAACAGAAGAGGATATTTGTCCAGTATGTCAGGAAAAGTTCGGCGGTTATAAACAGGTCAGGACTGGAAAAAGAATGTTCAAAAATTCAACAGTTCCTTTAGGTACGATTATTCATAAAAAATGTTGTGAATGAAACGAAAAAGATTAAAGAAAAATCTGTCAGGACATCTATGTTGACAGATGACTGTTTTCAAATTCAGATATTCGGCATAAGTCAGTGTGATAATTGTGAATGGTTAGGAACAAAAGACTGTAATGGTCAACATATTAGGAGAAAGATTTTAGCTGGCCTATTCCCAAAGACAGGCCTTCCTAGCGTAGAAGAGATGAGGAAATTGGACGATGAACGTTTCAAAGCACTTCAACAGATGATAAAGAACGTAAAGAACGATCCACAAGGCAGGTCTGAACTGGTAAATAAATTATTCTAATAAAATGAAAGAACAAGAATTTGAGAAATTCATAAAAGGATGTGCAAATAATATTAATGCCGTGATTAAAAAAATTGATATTCTTATTGAATTCAAAAAAGAATTTGATTCGGACATATATAAGGACAGGATTGAAAGATTATCCTTTGAAAATGCTGTTGATATGATCCTGTTAAAAATAGCTGAATTAAGAAGTCAAAATAAGGAGAAAAAAAAATGAACAATGAAAAAATCTTAATCAACGTCACGTTTAAGGGTATCACGATTAAGATCTCACCCACGAAAAAATATCTTGGTCTCAAAAGTGATGGAAAACTCATCTGCTCATTGGGCTGGATAGACGGTCAGTTTGTGGTAGGAATTCATCATAGGGATAAGGCTGGACGTGTGGATATTCAGGAGATCAAAGTTAGAAACAAAGAGGACTGAAAATGAAAAAAAATTTATTCTGGAAAATTATGGCGATTCTTTTTTTACTCTGGCTTTGCCTATATTTGTGGAATAGCTCAATAGTCATGCCACAAGGCGCACTTATTAAAGTTAATAAGCTGACAGGTAAAGCCTACACGTTCGCCAATGGTGAATGGACGATATTTAAAAATGAATAAGGAGAAAAAAAAATGATTCATTTTACGCCAAGGGAAAAGGAGATTTTAAAGGGGCTTAATGAACGTCTCACTAACGAAGAAATTCGTTTATTGATGAAGCCAAACACGCAAACTAGATATTTAAATGTGGGCAAAGAGACTTTCAATATCCATATACACAATATCTATAAAAAGCTGAGGGAAAATAGGTATGATTTTGAAGGGAAAAATCAGTTTGAGAAAAGACAAATTTTGCTGGCTTTTGCTCATTATTATCAAGTCAGCCAGTCCATGAAAGATGAAAAGAAGGTCTGAATGGACTTTACGGAAAGGCAAAAATGAAAGCCAAAGTTTTAGTTTTAGGAACATTGTTTTTATCTATATCTCTTTTATGTTTACAACTTGAGGAAAAGGAAAAGCTATCTAAAGTTGAGCAGAAAATCAAAGCTATTCCCAACGATGAATCTTTTGCTAAATATATTAAAATTCCAGAAGTTGAGAAATATATTAAAATTCCAAAAGTTGAGGATGATGGTTCAATGTATCGTATTTGGATATATTTCTTATTTGAGCCAAAAAGCTATAGCCAAGTGCAAACTTGGACTGATGCTGTATGTAAATCGTCTAAACGCATCCTTAATAATGATGGTGTAGTCAGGGATATCGGAGTTTGGGCAATCCGGCCAATTGGAATTTATTTGATAGAGGGTGGGGTAATAGTTTATGGAAGAACATTTTATGACAATCATACAAACAAATTTGAATTTAAAAAAATAGGAGGACTAAGATTAAAAGAGGAAAATGAGAGATTTAAAAATTGGCTAAGTGGTAAAAATATTTTCAAAGAAAATAGATAAAAAAAAGGAGATCTGAATGGCAAGACCAAAAGGAACAAAAAAGAACGGCCTTAAGTATCTAGATACCTTTCAACTTAAAAGATTCTTTGATGCCGTTAGAAAAGACCAGGAGTTTCAGTACGAAATTTGGTATAATTTAATTCTCTATTTTGGACTAAGAGTCTGTGAACTTACAGGATTGAAGATGGAGAATATTAAATTTGATATAAGAGGCTTAATAATTAAAGGTGTTAAAAATGGGCTGACTCAGACCTATAAAGGTATTGACCCAGTTCTTTGGCATAAGTTAGAAATATGGTTAGAGATACGTAAAGCAAGGCTCTCTCATGGCCTGTCAGCCTATGTTTTTCCCAGCCCTATAGAACGGTTAGCCAAAACTCATCACGTCTCTGAGCAGAGCGTAAAAGCTTGTTTCAAAAAGTTTGCTAAAATAGCTGGTCTAGATAAAGACTTTAGTGTTCACTCTCTACGACATAGTTGTGGAGTCTTAAAGGTTCTACATGGCGATCATCCTGTGGCTATAAAAAATTGGTTGCGTCAAAAGAGCCTAACTTCAACATTGATCTATATTGAGAAAACCGAATTTGAAAGTCAAAACCTAGAAGCCAGCCAAATATTTAGCACCTATCTTTAAAGGAGAATGATATGAGAAAACAAAATATTATTGAAGCCAAAAAAGCTATCACGATCAGTAGGGTCTCTACGCAAGAACAGGCAACAGGCCAAAAGGATTCTCTCCCATCCCAGGTACGAGATAATAGAAAATATTGTGAAGATATGGGTTTGGAAATTATAGCTGAATTCAGCTTTGATGAAAGTGCATATAAAGATAAAAGGATAAAATTTGGAAAGGCTAGGAAGATGGTAGAAGACTCTGAGGAGTGTCTTGCTGTTGTAGTTGATAGAGTTGATAGGTTCCAAAGGTCTTTTAGAGAGTCAGTAGAATTTGAAGAGCTTAGAAAAGAGGGAAAGGTTGAGCTTCATTTTAATAGACAGGATTTGATTATCCATAGAAACTCTACACCAATGGAGATTATGAGTTGGGACTTTTTTGTGCTGATGGCTAAAAGCTATGTCGTAACGCTGAGCGATAATGTTAAGAAAGGTATTAAAGATAAATTGGCTACTGGCCGAATTTTGGGATACGTGCCCACAGGATATAAAAACACCATCGTTGATATTGGCGATAACGTTTTTATCAAAAAGGTAGAACTTGACACAGAAAGAGCACCCTACATCAAAAAGATATTTCAAATTTATGGTACTGGGAAATATAGCTTAAGTGGAGTTGCCAAGATTATGGAAAACTCAGGATTTACTATTAAGAGAAAAAGGATGAGAGATGGAAATGATAAATTGGAAAGACGAGACGCCAGGATGGCTGAAAAAACTGACATCCTGAATATTTTAAAAAACCCATTTTACTATGGTTATTTTAGATGGCTTGATCCTGATACTGGTGAGAAAAGGCTTTACGATTCTAAAGGCTCTTATCCAACTTTGATTGATAAAAAACTATTCCTGAAAGTCCAGGCAATTCTGAAAAAGAATAATAAAAGAATCGGTGGACATGATAAAAAGGCACTCAAATTTCGTGGGCTGTTAGAATGTCAATTTTGCGGGTCAGCCATGACTGGTGAAGAGATGAGTAGAAACTATAAAGATAAAGAACCTAAAGATGGTGACAGGACATATTATCATTGTACTAATGGAAAGAAATTAGCCAATCCTAATTTTTATGAAAAGAAATTCGGAACAGATCATTCTGGTGTTTACGTTTCAAAAGTAGGAAAAAGGAAAGGCCAAACAATCATTAACTGTCCCCAAAGATGGTGGAAGGAAAGTGAAATTGAGGAGATCATTTTACACGAATTCGATATGATGCATTATGATAAAGAAGTCTTTATAAAATTGAAAAAACTCCTTAGAGCCGACTATGAAGAAAGAGCCAATTTGGCTGACGCCCAAATTGAGGGTCTAAATGGTGAACGCAAAAAGAACGAGACTTTGATCAAAGCTTTTGTTAAAAAATTTGCCATGATAACTGATAAAAGATTAGAACGAGATATGATGAAATCCTATGATGAATTGGCAGTCAGACAAGACGAAATAAAAGATGATATAAAAATTCTAGAAGAGACCAAAAAGATAGATACGGATGAGGCTGTTGAAACCCTGTCTCTATGTTGTAACTTGAGAGAGCAATATTTAAAATTAAATTTGGAAGACAAGCAAAATCTACTTGATCTGTGCTTTAGTAGGATTAGTCTCATGCGTGGAGAGTATAGGCTTAAGAAAGGTAAGGGAAGAAAAATGAAGATGGACTCTTGGCATCCTATCTTAAAAGAACCATTTCAGACACTAAGAAGTCTCAAAATTGATGAGCTTTTAACTCTTGAAAAGAAAAAGAATATTAGTCCTACTAAAGAAAATAAGACCGTCAGCACTTTCGTTTAGGAATGGATGTTGAATCCTCGAATCCTTTTCTTTTGGATTAGTATCCCAGGCAAGCTTTAGCTTTCCGGGTTTTGCTGAAGTTATTAGCGACCACGGCGGAGAGGGCCACATTCATCACAGTTCCTACAACCCAGGCCAGGGTTTTGTTCTTTTTATAGAGGCCCTTCAGAAGGGTGATCTGCAATCCCGCCACGCCGAGTTTTATGGCTCCAAAGAGAAGCTGATTGTCGACTATCTTTTTCATGAAAATATTGCCCTCTTCAAGCCTGCTGTATTTCAATGCATTCACGGTTGAATAAAAATCGGCCGCATGAAGGAGGACGGTGGAAGCCAAGGCGGCCGTGAATCCTGCGCTTCCTCTTTGTCTGGGGCTGAGGGATATATCTTGTGGAGAAATAGAATAGGATTGAAGGCTGAGTTTTTGGGGAAAAAGAGTCAGAGATTGGGCATTTGATGTGATTTCTGTCTCCTCCAAACTGATATCCATTGAAGCGATTGTTGCTCTGGGAGCAGGGGGCGTGAATCCGGAATCTATAATCACTGTTTCGGGTAAAATTTCAGTTAAAAAAACCTGACTGTTCTTCGATGTATTCTCGCTGGCGATCATGGGAGCATTGATCACAATAGTCATCATCAATACTCCCATGATTACTGTTTTAAGGAATCCTAGCCACCTTGTTCCTTTTTCCATCTTGGTTTTTCCTTGCCTCGTACACATGTCAAAGATAGAAGCAAGAAAGATGCCAAATATGAAATGGGGCTAACTAATTGATAAGAAACAAGTTAGGCTAGATTCAAATAAGGGGGAACTCAAGGAATAGTGTTCAATATGTGAACACAATGAAGAGTTGTGCTTTAACTGGTTGATATTAAATAAGTTAGGTGCTACAAAAAAATCGTCCCATAAATGAACATGTCCATTTATAGGCCCTTGTTTCTATTTTGGCTTAGTGAATATGATGCCTTATTCACGAAAGGGAATACTGTATCTCTTGAGTTTATTGTAGAGGGTCGTGCGGGAGATATCTAAAACGATGGCTGTCTTTCTCAAGTTGTTTTCCGTCCTTTTCAAAAGAAAAGAGATGTATTCCTTTTCCATTTCATCTAGGGTGGCGAGATTTTCTCTAGAAAAAAAAGGCATTTTAAGCTTTGATTTTGAGAAATCCAGGAGGTCTTTAGGTAAATCACTTAAGTCAATAAAGGTTTTTTTGGTTAAAATAGATGCTCTTTCCAGGACATTTTCCAGCTCTCTTATGTTTCCCGGCCAATCATACTTCAGGAGTAGTTTTTGCACATCTCGAGAAACGCCGTATACTTTTTTATCCATTTTGTTACTCATTATATTGAGCATGTGCCTGATCAATAAGGATATGTCTTCGGGTCTTTCTCTTAGGGGAGGAAGATGGATCTCAACTCTGTTGAGTCTGTGATACAAGTCCTGTCTGAATTTGCCGCTTTTGACATTTTCTTTCAGATCACGGTTTGTGGCGGCAATGATTCTGATATTCACTTTTACATTTTGATTGGAGCCCAACGGCCTGAACTGACCGTTTTCGAGGACCCGAAGAAGTTTGGCTTGAGTGGTGAGCGGGATTTCTCCGATTTCATCCAGAAAGATAATTCCATTGTGGGCTTCCTCAAATAAACCAGTTTTATTTCTGTCTGCCCCGGTGAAAGCTCCTCTCATATAACCAAAGAGTTCTGATTCAACGAGGTTTTCCGGGATGGAAGCGGTGTCGCAGATAACAAGATCTTTATTCTTGAATGGGCTGAGATTGTGAATGGCTTTAGCGATCAATTCTTTTCCAGTCCCTGTTTCTCCGGTGATAAGAACTGTTGAAAAATAGGGAGCAATAGTTTCCATAAGGGAGAAAATTTCATACATATGCGGGCTCTTTCCCACCATTCCTTCAAAGTAATACTTTTTCTCAAGTTTTTTTTCTAACTGGTAGGTTTCCCGTCTCAATTTACTTTTTTCGGCAATCTTTTCGAGTATTTTCTCGATTTCTTCGAGTTTGACAGGTTTTTCTAAATAACCCAGTGCCCCGTGGTTGATAAATTCCATGACATCGTTCGTACCGAGCGGTTGACCTGTGATGATGACATTCAATAACCGGTCAGATTTTTTTAAATCCTTAAGGAGGTTGAATCTTTCTCCTTTATTCCTGTCTATATCGATGATCACAGCATTGATATTGTTGGCCTTTATGGAAGTGGAGGCGTCTTCTATTTTTTCTAAAAAGAAAACTTCACAGTTCTCCGCAATTGAAGATTTCATAAGGAGATCGTAGATGGAAAAATCTTCGATCAACAGCAGCAGTTTTATTTGAATTTGCATCAGAATTGGACCTGATTAATGCTTCTTGTTTTCATTATAACAGATCATGTTCAATATTTGTACAATATTTTTTATTTTTTTATTTTATTTTCAAATCACTTTGTCTTGATTTTTCCGGGACGATCCCTGATGAACTGGATAGACACTCGGCCCTGGCTTTCTTCTTCGATCCGGACGATTTTATAATCTACCTGAGAAAGATAGTCCACGTGTGCAAATAGGTAGGTCAAACCCTGTGTGACGAGGAAATCGAGCCAGGGGCCTCGAGCCGTCTCATCCATGAGTTCCGGAGTCTCTTCAACAAATGTCAATTTACGACGGTTGGACAACCTGGAAGCTCGTGATGACCGTCTCTTGGCATAGAGATTGAGTCCCGAGTCTCTTTCCAAATAATTCATATGGGGCTGCCATCGTGCGGCCCAGCGAAAGTATCTGTCATAGAATTTTGTATTGGAGGCTTTGATATTTGGATTTGATGTCATGTCACGAATGATGATGTCTTTAAGCTCTTCTCCTGCGAGTTTCCATTTTTGATAGATGGGCAGATTCAAACTTCTGTAATAGGCGAACCAGCCTCTGGGAATCCAGTAATCCCGGAAAAGATAGGGAGAGTAGTTGGAGAACTGCTGCACCCATTCATGTGAAGGATAACCGTGAAGGTTGAGGTAAATATCCGGGAGCCACTTATTATAGAGGATTCCTCGGACTTTAGCCTCAGGCAGGAGTGGTTTGGAAGATCCCACTTGATTGCTGACATCGATTCCCAGAGACGTGTAGCGGCCGGCATGAAGGCTGTGGAAAGGGGTCAACTTTTGAAGACTGTAGGCCAAGGCGGCCCCATCAGGATTTTCCATGGGGTGAAGAATAAAGTTTATCTTCTTTGTGTACTCCAAATAGCGCTCGTCGGTCGCGAGGAGTTCCGCAAATTTAAGGATATAATTTGTGGCTGAGACTTCGTTGGCATGCTGACGACCGCTGAGATAAAGCGTAGGTTTGAATGTAATGAGCCGGGGAAGGGATATGTATTTTCCAATCGGTGAAAATATTTCTAAAACCGGAATCTTTCGGTTTTCAAATGATATTCCTGCAATGTAGGTTTGGATTTGGTCCAGACGCCCAAGTTTTTTAACAATCTCCAGACATTCCTGGGGAGAGATGATTTCATCCGTCGGAGTTATAGGCGTTGATGGATCGTTTTCCGGAGGAGTTATCCCCGGATCCATTTCTCCGGGAAAAACAGGAAACATTTCTTCTTTGACTAGGTCCTCGAATCTAAGAGAGAGGATGAGAGAATTTAAACGCGGGAAAATAAAGGGCGTTTCCAGGACTCCTTGTTCTTTGAGCTTCCTGTGCTCCTCAATGATGTTGATAAGAGTGGTGTATTCTGTCTCTTTTTTAAAATTGATTTCGACATGAAGTTGTTCAATGCACTTGTCTTTCCCGTTAAACACGATTGTTGGGACCTTTGGATTTTCCATTTTAAGGCTGGGAAAAACGAATTTATTTGTGTGCTCAATCCTGTCCTTTTCTTTCCACTTCAAAATTAGCTGCGGAGATCGTGCCTGCCAGTCCTCAAATGTCACTTTGACCCGACCCGGCTGTCCTTCAGTGGAAGGATGGATTAGAGGCAGGATGTTCCCCGGAGCAGAATAGCGTGAGCTGTCTTCCGCTAAACTTTCGTCCTCAAGTTCAATTTCTGTGATTCCTCGAATAAAATCAAGCGTGTCGAAATAGAGCTCATCATGGATGGATTCCAGACTGCTGATGATCTCCTCATCGAGGCCCAGCCTGTAATCGGGTTCACTCAGCCACAACTCGAACAAAAGTCTCTTGAAATAGGGCTGTTTGGTAAAAGCGGGTTTATTCCCTGTCTTCTTCAGTATGTAGGAATAGACTTCGGGGAGGACTTCATCCTGATAAAAATCCCAGAATCTCTCCATGTCGGTCTTGAGAGACGTGTCCAGAATTGTCTTTGATCCCTGTTTAACTGTAATCCATCCTGTCGTCAGTTTAACCTTTCCCCATTCGGGAAGAACCTTAAGATAAAAACCTTCTCGCGTCCTTGGAGAAAATGTCTCTTGAAGGAGAACACGATTGTTCAAATCAAAGGCCAGAGCTTCATATACGGGTGAAGACTGGTTTTTAATTTCGAATTCGATTTTTTCAAGGGTTATGTTTGTATCTCTAGCGATGATTTCATCCACGGGATAGAGTTCTTGAAGCCATCGGTAAGGATCGGAGTAGAATCTTTTCGGTTGGTTAAAATCGTCATTCACCTCAGCAAATCTGATCAGAAGATGATCGACATCTTGGTCTTTAAGAAAAGGGACTATTTTTTCCGACAACCAGAAGAAACCCTGTTTGTATGAAGAGAGGACCTCAACTTCCATGTTTTGGATACCTTTAGAAAAAAGAAAGTCTTCGATCTCATCTTTAAATCCCTTTCGAACTTCAGGAGATTCACTGATGCCGACACTTATCCGGACAGGCTGTTTTGTTTTCTTTAGCTGTCCTGCGGATTCTTGAATTTTTTTAAGAGCTTCATCTTTTTCCCAGGCAAAGGCTTTCTGTTTTTCAAAGATGACCTTGTTGTCCTTGAGGGCAAAACTTTTAAACTGGAACTTCTCGGTGCGGAGTGTTTTTTGCAGATTATCCTGCAGTGCCTTTTCAAAACTCCGGTTTTTTAGGGGGAGGTAGAGCTCCAGTTCCACGGATTCAAAATTTTTATCCTTTATCTCCTCGAGGGTCGTCTTGAGCTGCATAGAAAAATACGCCTCGGCGGTTCCATTTTCTCCCTTAAAAAATTTTTCCAGTTGAGCAAAGACATCATGAATACGAACCTCTCCGTCTTTAAATTCTTTCAAATAGGGAAAGGTCTGGCTAAGATAGGACAGCGTTTTTTCCATTCCTTCACTGTCTGCGCCGGTGATGACCAAGGCGCTGGACTTATTGAATGCTTCCGGCACAACTGTGACAGCCCCCCAGCCTTTTTCAAGATGAGGGATTTTGAGCTTTGCGGTTTTGAGCAGCTCCATAGAGAGCAGGTTGTCTCTCCCGATAAGAATAGGTGAAATAAGCGCTTTTGGGTTTTCAATTTCTGTATCGAGCTGGACGATAGGAAAGGATGCACCAGTTGTGTCCAGGACGAGACGGGAAGCTAATTTTTCAGTGCCTGGATAACTTTGGCTGTGAGAAATAATGAGACGTGTGTCCAAACCATCGGCATGAGAATCCTTGTCTCTATCCAAAAACACGCCTTGTATAGAGAAAAGGTTGAGCAGATCAAAACTCTTGCCGGATCGACTAGGCCTGATGGGGGATTTGTAGGACGGCGTGAGGATTCTTTTCGGAAGTCCAATTCTTCTAATGGTCACATCTGAATGGCTCTTTTCACTGTTCATTTGGATAGATATTTGGCTGCATCCGGAATAATTGAGCACATCAGTCCGTTCTCCTTTTCTATGGCTTTGTTGAAGGGCTTCAAAAGCCTCACGGGCGTTTTCCATATGGCCCTGGTTTGAAAAATCGATCCTCACAGAAAGGTTTTTGATCTCTCCGGTATTGAATCTCAATCTTTTGATAGCGTCGTGGGGAGATGTTATAGAAGGGAATTTATAGGATACGGATTGAATAGAAATGTCCTTGAAATCTGAGCCAATGTTTTTCAAGAACTCCTCCAGATTTTCCTCTACGGTTTGATATGTATCTCCTTCCTCCCTTCCCCAAATATCCCAGAGATATGGCCACCGGAGAAAAAAGGCTCTTCCCGTTTTTAAAAGTGCTTCTTCTGACCCGGCAGCGAGAATAATATAATTTTGGCCGTTTTGGGGATAGAGAGAGATATACCCTTGATCGCTGTCTAAATTTTCGAGATTCAATTTCTTGTTTTTGCCAAGTGTTTTGACGAGGTTCAAATTTGTCCCGATGAGAATGAGAATGCTCTTAGGGTTCTCTTCCGTGAGCATGTTGGATTCCCTTTGGACAAGTCCAAAGTCGATGACGAGGCTTTCCAGGTTGGCACGGGCCGCGATGTCTGAAGCCACCGCCAGTTCTTCAGCCGTTGGTGAATCCGGGATGATGATGCGTAGTGCAATCGTTTCTGCGAATGAATCTCCATCTCGGTCTAACAGCCCTCTGTTGAGCTGGAAGATTTGAGAAAGGCTGTCGATGTCGGCCGAAGCCAACGGCAGACAGTACATAAGACATATCATTATTAAAAACCCACTTTTTCTCATGCCTGCTCCTTCAAGGTTTTCTGAAGCATGATTGTATGTCGAATTTTTTAATCTGGCAAGTTGTTTTGACATCAAGGAGGGACTGTAGTAAAAGTTAGAGGTTCAAACATATTGACGAAAACTGGAGGCAGGAATGACGATTTCTCTTGATGGCTCAAATTTGACCATTGAAAAAATAGTCCGAATTGCACGAGACAATGAACGTGTGAAACTACATCCAGAGGCTATGGAGAGGATAATAAAATGTCGGGCGATGGTTGAGGAAAAAATTCGGGCCAAAGAGATCATGTACGGCGTGAATACGGGCATAGGGGAATTTTCAGAAATGGTATTGGATGATAATCAGATCAAGGATTTTCAGAAATATTTGATTTATAACCATGCCGCAGGTATTGGTGATCCCGCACCCATTGAATTTGTGCGTGCGGCAATGGCGGGCCGGATCAATGTCCATGCCCATGGAAATTCGGGCTGCCGGCCTGAAATCACGAAAACTTTGATGGAGATGCTGAACAAAGGTGTAACGCCTTTTGTCTGCCAAAAAGGATCTGTGGGTGCTTGCGGTGACCTGGCTCCCATGTCCCAGATAGCGCTGCTTCTGCTCGGGGAAGGAAAGGCCTATTATAAAGGTGAGCTGCTGGAAGGCAAAGAGGCAATGGAGAGATCCGGTATTCCAGTTCCCGATCTTCTTGCCCGTGATGGATTGGCGACTATTAATGGTTCCAATTTGCTTACCGCCATGAGCGCATTGCTCCTTTATGACACCAATAACTGGTTGAAGCAGACTGAAATTGCAGCCGCCATGTCTCTTGATGCTCTGAAAGCCAATATGAAACCCTACTCACTCAAGCTCCATGAAGTGCGTGGTTTTCCAGGGGCGGTGCGCAGTGCAAAAGCCCTACAAAAACTGATCGCAGGAGGAGATCTAAAAGAGGGTAGGGTTAAATCCCGGGTTCAGGATGCCTATTCCATGCGTTCAACTCCGCAGGTGATTGGTGCCGCCCATGACGCAGTAGCATGGGCCCGCACACAGGTGGAAATTGAGCTGAATGGGGTCGGTGATAATCCGATTTTTTTCCCTGAAGAAAACCTCCAGATTTCGGGAGCTAATTTTCAGGGAACTCCTATTTCACTCCCTATGGATATGATTGGGGCCGCGATCACGATGGTCAGTGTTCTGTCTGAAAGACGGATGAATAGACTCAATAATCCGGCGCTAAGTGTGGGCCTTCCTGCTTTTCTGACCAAAGGGGGAGGGATGTTTTCCGGAATGATGCTCAGCCAGTATACGGCTGACACTCAAATTGTCGAGCAGCGTATTTTATCCATGCCGGCATCCATCCAATCCATTCCTGCCGCTGCCGATCAGGAGGATTTTGTGTCTATGGGCATGAATACGGCCATAAAGAATATCCAGATTCTCGATAATGCTTACGGAATCCTGGGGATCGAATTTATGGCTGCAGCACAGGCTCTGGATTTTAGGGAATATGTTTTCGGAAAAGGTGTGACAAAGGCCAAGGACATCATTCGGAAATATGTTGAATTTCTTGATATCGACAGACCGTTGTATCCCGACCACACTCGGATGCAAGAGCTTGTCAAATCCTGCGAGATCCTAGAAGAAGTCGAAAAAACCATCGGTTCTCTAGAATAAAAAAGTCATCCTTACTTTTGAATAAAAGGAAGGATACTTAAGGATTCATCTCAGTCCATGATAAACGGAGAGTTGAAGGGGGGATGGATTTTTACTGAAAGATGGACGTCGTATGTCTGTCTCTACCCGCATTCTTAATGCGGTGGAGGCAGAATACGTAAGGGTTCCGTCTTTCAGTGAAAATCACCAATATTAGGTTGACTTTGCCCATGATATCGGCTATCATTTGGCGTCTTTTTTAGATAAGAATACAAACACTAGATATTGTATATACCTTGAGGAGATGTAGAACATATTGATATTTTCCTTGACTTTTCAATAGAAAAATCCTATTATTACCCACAAAGCTGTCAGCAAAATGAAAATTCTCCTTATTTTTTTCAGAAAGTACTTTATATTTTTTCTGTTCTGTCTATTGGTTTTTGCTGGAGTACCCAAAGAGTTTGCAAAGGACAAATCCTTTTTTCATGGTTATGTGATTCCAAAGCCCATCATAAGAATCGGTTTGGGTATCAACCTGAGTGATATCAAAATATCCTCCTCGTCCGGGGTTAAGGTCTATGAGGCTAAGGAGAGTTACAAACTTATTGCTGACAATGTGGATGAAGTTTGGATCAAAGGAAATAAAGAGAAGTTAAATGAAAAATATTTAGTTCAAGTCGTCCAATCTGAAGAGAGGGAAGATGCTGAGATTTTTGCTCAAGAGTTAAAGACAAAAATTGACTTTAAGGTTTCTGTGGTTCAAAGCACTGAAGAGGGAGTGTCCGATACCTTCCAGGTCCTTGTGGGGGATTTTAGAACAAGACAGGAAGCCTTAAGCTATATTAAGAAGCTTAACAGTCTGGGGATCGAGGATACATGGATACTACGTGAAGACATCACGGGGGAAGAATCGAAGCCTTTATGGATTCTTGTCAATGACGAACTCAAGAGTTTGAATAATGATACGGTTCTTTATTTTATTCCCAGTCATGCTCGAAGCTTCCTTTCTTTTGATGGAAGAGATTACAGGGGAATTTTTGTCCTTCAGGCGACCCGGAAAGGCGTGGTGCTCATCAACATCCTAAATTTGGATGATTATTTGAAGGGAGTCGTTCCCAGTGAGCTGTCGCCCTACCTGTTCCGTGAATTGGAAGCCCAAAAGGCCCAAGCTATTGCTGCGCGCACATATGCCTCTAAAAAACTTGGTTTGTATGAGGATTTGGGTTTTGATCTCGATGACACGCCCAATTCTCAATTTTACAAAGGTATGAATGCAGAACATCCACTGAGCAGTCTGGCTGTGGATCAGACTCGCGGACTGGTCGCTCTGTACAAAGGGAAACTGATTGATGCTCTCTATACAAGCACATGCGGTGGGATGACGGAAGATGTTGAAGCAATTTTTAATGGTCCGGCTCTTCCTTATCTAATAAGTACAGAGTGTGTCTACGAGAAACAGAGAGGATATTCTCTTGCAAGTAAACAGAGTATTCTGCCTGTCTATATCGGAGGAAAAAACATCGGTCCTCAGATTGCCTACCTCAATAGTCTAGAGATTATTCCTCTGGAAACGGACCCGGTTTTCTATAATATAGAGGCGTCTTACGAAGAAGCGAAAAATTGGATCGGAAATGCCGCAAAGATATTTGGAAAAAATAATACAGTCTCAGAAGAAGGTGGGAGGGAACTCAATGTCCAACGGCTGGCTCGATTGATGGTTGATTCCTTCGGTTGGGAGGAAAGAGTCGATAATTTGATGTTTCCGAGTGAGAAAGATTTCATCTTAATGAACATGAATGGAGGGGATGGCGATAAAGGTGATAATATGGCCTACCTCATTCAGTCGAGTGTTTTTCCGCCGACTGATGACCTGCAGGATCCAGAAAAAAATATCTCCCGAGGCGAACTCATCGTCTATCTCAACAAGGCGGTCCGGAGCCACGAGACTCCTTTTGAGGAAGGTCTTTTTAATAGAATAGAAAACGACAGTGTTTTTATAGATGTAGAGAAAGAAGAAGAGCAGTTTGTCTTTTCGCCGGAAGCTTTTCTTCTCATCAACAGCCATGGGGACTATTATTTTGCTTCGGAAGTTTATCTTATCGGAGGAGAAAGAATCAGGTGGGTAGAAAAAGACGGTTTGGCCAGTTATGTAGAAATTATTGATCTTCCGCAGACCAACATCATGGATCGCAGTTCTCCTCACCGTTCTTGGCAGGTGAGAAAGTCAAAAGTGGATCTGGAAAAAAGGATCAACCAGTACTATCCCATCGGTGAACTGATCGATATCATTCCTCAAACAAGAAGTAAATCAAATAGAGTCGTAGAGCTCCTCATTTCAGGGGCGGAATCTCAAGTCGTTGTGGAAGGACTGCGGGTCCGAAGAGTTTTGGGCCTCAAAGAGACCCTGTTTGTCATCGACAGGGACTATGATGAATCCGGAAATATAATCCAATTTGAGTTTAATGGTAAAGGTTGGGGACATGGGGTTGGTCTCTGCCAGGTGGGAGCCTTCGGAATGGCTCGGTCAGGCGCAGACTATTTAGAGATTTTGAAAAAATATTACCACGGTATTACAATAGAGAAAGTTTATTAATCATTAGGAATTTTCAGTCCCAAGGGGCCAACCTTATCGGAAGGCTGATCCTGGAGATCTTCAAGCCCTGTGAGTTTGATGCTATCGGCGGGTACACTCTTCTGATCCGATCGTTCGTGATGACAGCCTCGGCTCGTGAATAATTCAGGTCAATCATTTCTTGCTTTTTGACAGTTGATTAAGTAGAATTTCTGTCTTTAGCAAGGCAGTAGACGTGGAAGAGCAAAAAAAACGGATAAGACTTGGGGTGGCTATCATCCCTGTCATTTTCTTAGTTATCGCCCTTTCCATCACGATCGGTGTTTTTAAACAATCCCCACACATCCCTATTATCCTAGCTGCCGCTGTGGCTGCTGCCGTAGCCGTTTTCCATAAACATCCCTGGAAAGAAATTCAAGATGGGATGGTGCACGGCATAACATTGGCCATGGGTGCGATCTTGATTCTCATGGTGGTTGGGACAATGATCGGCACATGGATACAGGGTGGTGTCGTTCCCGCTATGATATTTTACGGGCTGAAAGTCCTGTCACCTGGAATTTTTCTCGTGGCGACACTCATCATCTGTTCCATCGTATCTTTAGGAACAGGTTCTTCCTGGTCAACAGCAGGTACCGTAGGAGTGGCACTCATTGGTGTAGGCCAAAGCTTGGGAATCCCAGTAGCTATGGTTGCTGGAGCCATCGTGTCGGGGGCCTATTTTGGCGATAAGATGTCCCCCATGTCGGATACAACCAACCTTGCCCCGGCCGTGGCCGGCACAGATCTGTTTTCGCATATCAGACATATGGTCTATACGACCCTTCCTGGCTATATCCTTTCGATAATCCTCTATGGCTTGCTAGGGATAAAGTTTGCCGGAGGAGCTATCGATTCCCAAAACATCGAAATCATATTGACGACCATAAAATCGAACTTTTTTATCCATCCTATTCTTCTTCTTCCTCCGCTTTTAGTCATCGTCATGGTGATCAAAAAAATCCCGCCTTTACCGGCTCTCCTTGGAGGAGTGGTCATTGGAGGTGTGTTTGGTATGATCACTCAATCACGATCTCTTGCAGATGTGATTCTAGCCGCTAAGTCGGGCTTTGTTTCTGAGACTGGAGTGGCCATGGTGGATGATCTGCTGACGCGAGGCGGATTGGATTACATGATGGACACTGTGGCCCTGATTATCTGTGCTCTCTGCTTTGGAGGAATTATGGAAAAGACCGGGATGCTGAAGGTTCTGGCCAAGGCTCTTTTGAAGAGAGTCCGGACGACCGGTTCCTTGGTGGCCACGACAATTTTCAGTTGTATAGGGATGAATATCATTGCCTCTGACCAATACATGGCCATTGTTATCCCCGGCCGGATGTACAAGCATGCCTATGAAGAGCGTGGGCTGCATCCCAAAAACCTTTCTCGTGCCCTTGAGGATTCCGGTACACTGTCCTCTCCTCTGATTCCCTGGAACAGCTGCGGTGCGTTTATGTGGGCCACATTAGGGGTCAACCCCCTTGTCTACCTTCCCTATGCTTTTCTTAACCTGGCAAATCCCATAATTTCCATTTTTTATGGATATACCGGGATCACCATGGAAAAACTCGATAAGTCTGAAGAAAAAATAGAAAAAAAATAGTATTTACTGGATGACGTTGTATCTTTTACCGATTTTAGTGAAAGCCTCGATCGCTCTATCGAGGTGGTGCATTTCATGTCCGGCCGACATCTGAACGCGAATCCTTGACTGTCCTTTGGGAACAACTGGGAAATAAAATCCGATGACATAGATCCCTTCTTCAAGAAGGTCTCTGGCCATATCCTGAGAGAGTTTGGCGTCATTTTCGAATTTTCCGAGCATAATGGGAACAATCGGATGATCTCCGGGTGTGATGTCAAATCCGGCTTCAGTCATTTTTTCTCTGAAATGTTTTGTGTTTCTTTCCAACTTGTCTCTCAATTCGGTTGTTTCAGAGAGTAGGTCGAACACGGCGATAGAGGCACCGACAACAACGGGGGCCACAGTATTACTGAAGAGATAGGGTCTGGCTCTCTGTCTGTAGAGTTCGATGATCTCTTTCCGTCCTGAGATAAATCCACCGGATGCTCCGCCCAGGGCTTTTCCTAGAGTTCCTGTAATGATGTCGATTTTTCCCTCAACACCTCTATATTCTGCGGTCCCTCTTCCC
>SDBS01000322.1_pt1 | contig 44476 bp, 34 predicted proteins | sample 2277091 | NCBI WGS metagenome assembly SDBS01 (sample SAMN10404972, study PRJNA504765) | marine sediment metagenome | isolation source: marine sediment core GS10_PC15, 163 cmbsf | place: Arctic Ocean: Southern Knipovich Ridge | collected 2010 | reverse complement strand
TAATAATAGTTGCAATATTATCCCAACAAGCGCGATCTTTAACACTGGTCCCACCAAATTTTACGACGATCCAAGGGTTTTGCATGACTAACCTCCTAATAGTTAAAATACCACGATTTACATGTTTTGTTAATATAGATAAAATTTAAAATGTAGTTTTGTTTTTTTGTATAATTTTGGCAACAACCCAAACACAAACCAAAATCGGAATTAAAACATATGTCGCCACAATACTTTGCCAATTCCACTGGCCTTGCACTTTTAGCACCAGAAATTGTCCAAGGATAATAGCCACACAACCAAACATGCAGAATATTGGCCCAAATGGATAAAACTTAGCTCTATATGGCAAAGAGTTTAGATCATTACCATTACGCACAAATGTTTTACGAAACTGATAATGACTTATCGCGATCCCAAACCAGGCAATAAAACCCGACAAGCTCGAAATACTGACCAGTAAGAAAAAGGCCTTACCATTGCCTATAAAATAAGACAAAAACACAAATGCTCCAAAGATAGCAGTTACAAATACTGCAAATATTGGCGTTCCAAAAGTATTGGTTTTTGCTAACACCCTTGGGGCATTACCCTCATGTGCCAAGTACCATAGAATTCGCGTTGCGGAATACATGTCAGAATTACAGGCAGATAATACCGCCATCAAAATCACAAAATTCATTAACGATGCAGCACCTCGAAGTCCTGCTTGAGAGAATATAATTGTGAAAGGACTAAGAGCAATATGTGTACTGCTAGCATGTATTAGTCTAGGATCAGTCGACGGGATCAAAAAACAAATCACTGCCATTGTTAAAATATAAAAAATCAAAATCCGCCAGAATACACTTCTTGTTGCTCGCGGCATACTTTTGCCAGGGTCATCAGCTTCGCCGGCTGTGATCCCGACTAATTCCGTCCCTTGAAACGAAAAACCGGCAATTAAAAGTGTAGCCAACAAAGTTTCCCAGTTGCCATGAAAAGCGCCAGAGCCTGAAAACCAATTCTTAAAGCCAACTGCTGGATGGCCAAGCTCGCCGGTTATTAGCAATATCCCAATTATGATAAATGTAATAATAGCTATTACCTTAATCGATGATAACCAATATTCTGATTCGGCATAAATTCTAACTGGTAAAATATTAATTATGAGAATTGCAAAAAAGAAGATTGCACTCCAGGCTGCGAACGGAATCTGTGGAAACCAATACCTGGCGATGAATGAAGCTGCTGACAACTCAACTGCTATAGTAATGGCCCAATTAAAGAAATAATTGTAACCCATGGACAACCCAAATGCTGGATTGACAAAATCGGTACAATATTTACAAAAAGCTCCTGATGTTGGCATATAAGCGGTCATTTCCCCAAGACTTGCCATCAAGAAATACACTAAAAACCCAATAATTATAAACGCCAGCAATGCCCCAAATGGCCCGGCAGTATAAATCGCATTACCACTTGCCACAAACAAACCTGTACCAAGCGAACCACCAATTGCAATCATGGTGATATGGCGTGATTTCAACTTTCTTTGTAACTGACTATTATCTGACATAATTTTCTTCCTCATCTAAATCCAAAAAACAAAACCCCTGATATTCGTGCCTATCAAGGGTTTAAGGATTTCTCCCCCGAAGGCAATAATACTTGCTCTTCGAGGGTTCGAAGAACAAGGCTAACGTTTGTGTTTTAATTGCATATTTTTCAACATCTTTAACTCCTATAATTTCAATTGTATTTACTAAACCCAACTACCCTTCGACTCATTTCATTCGCTCAGGGTTATCCGCCGTTGGCGGATAAAAAAAACCCTGGTTAGTCGACCAGGGTTTGAGATTTATTTTCTGTTATCCTGGAAGACACAACAAACACTTCCAAGACAATCTTAGAAGCGCTAATTACGTTTCAAAATAACAAATTTAATATTCATATATTAAATATAACACACAAGTTTGAATTGTCAATTTTTTCGCTCCCGAAAAATTACACTCAAAACACTTACATCTTGACAATCGCATTGAGGACTATAAAATGTGATGTTTTACAGAATTAGAAGCGCGGCTTTTGATAATAAACTATCTGGAAGATCTTAACGGAGTTTTTAACGGGGGGGGTTATGCTGAATAATGATACGCTGCAAAATTTTATCGATTATGCTAATAATACTCACAACCAATTTGCTTCAGCTAGTATTGCGGCATTTTTAGTGAAGTTATCTGAGAAATACTTTGATACACAGAAAAAGACAATCGATGAGTGTACAAAGATATTCCAGGAGTTTGTCGCGAGCAATATTGGCTTTTTAGAGATAACTCCTGTGCAATTTCAAAGTGTTACTGCCTATTTGCAAGCTGTGTTTAACCAACCTGTTAACGAGCTTGATAGTGTTACCATTTTTACAAAAGGAGTTGAAATAGGCAAAGGATTGCCTTTAAAAGAAGTCTTTGCTTTGGTTTGTGCAGCAACAATGGATATTAATGTCTATCACACCGAATATCCACAAAAAACACAAATACAGCTTGAGGCAGATATGTTGCAGCGAGGCAGAGTATTATGTACCTGCTTACTTGGCTTAGTTCGAGATAATAAATGTCATCAAGGCATTCGCCATGAACTGGTAGGAACTTTAAACGGGGTTTATCCGGGTGCTCATTTTATTGAGGAGGTAGATTCATTTTTCACAGCTACTGTCGTTCAACTTTACCTCGAAGAATTAAAAAAATTGCTAATGGCTCTACAATTTCAATTATACAGTGCCTGGGTTGCTGGAGATGAAAATAATTCAAATTTGCAAAGATTTTTTGCAGACCATAATGAAAGAGCAAGGATGAAGCTGATATCTCTTTGTGAAGAACATTATATAAATCCAAATAATACCGAGGTTACAGCCAAAATAAACAACATAATTAATGTTGACGTGCTAATTTATTTGCCTGTTCCACTAGATATTCATCCACATGCAAGATATATCTACAGCATTTTAATAGCTCAACCCGATTCCAATATTTCAAGAAATCAAGCTTTAGAAAGGGTTAAAGCGAGCCTTCAAAGCTCGAATCTAACTTTTGGTACTATTCCTCAAAAAACACCACACTTCTATAAGGTAGAAAAAATTTATCAGCGTTGTTGGAAAGCCAGATATATGCTTTGGGGCAACATGGAAGCCCAAAATTTATTACGAAACATTTGGCAATCGTGCAATGATTATTTTCAGAATTTCCATATTATGACAGACAGTGCATCGACAATCAGGTTGGGCCTTATGGCTACCGATATGGGGGAACTTAAAAAACACATAGTAGGCCTTGAAAGTGATGCCGATTTTGTTACTAACTTTTTTTTACACTTTACTAACTTTCTTAAGGAAAACAAGCCTGGGCAAAGAGCGCTTATGTACATGCGGCTACGAGTACAACAAGATAAAATTATTTTACCAGATGACTTGATTCAAACTCAGCCTATATCTCACGACGGCTTTATGGACATTGAGCCATACTTAATTGGTCGAACATTGGCACATGCTCTTTTAGTTTCTCCTGTAAATTGGTCAATAACATTCTATGGTTTGTTTTCCAGAGTTATCGAATTTATAGAAAATAATTTAAATTTACCAGCTTCTGACCCAAGGCGCGGAAGATATGACTATTACAAAAACTACTTATCGGAATTTAAGTTACTGCAAACATTCTGTTTACGCGCACATGCAGATGAATGGGGTAATGAATTAGCAGAATTTCCGGTTACCGCATTCGTGCCAATTTTACCAAATTTAGCAGAGCTGCAAGGAGAAGCGATGTGTGGTGGATATAGATGGAATGTTTTCTTGTTACAAAAAGTCCAGGAAATGCCTGATGATATGTTAAAAGAAATTTTACATAGATCTGTCAGTTTTTTTGCAACTCAAGATCTATTTCTTACTATATTGAACATACCTAGAATAAACCAGCTGACATTTTTAAATTCGCTTGGCAGCGTGTTTTTACAGATACCAATTCAAAATGGTGTTCTAGGCCGTATTTTGAGAACATTGCCCGAGGCAAACCGGCTGACATTTTTCAATTTGCTTGGCAACGTGTTTTTACAGAGAACAATTCAAAATGGCGATCAGTTAGCCAATATTTTAAGCACATTGCTCGAAGCAAACCGGCAAGCATTTTTAGATTCGCTTGGCATAGAATTTTTGCGGAGGATAATTCAAAATGGCAAAATGTTAAACAAAGTTTTAGATGAATTGTCCGACGCAGACTTACCGATAGTTTTAAATTCACTTGGCAACGTGTTTTTACAGGGAACAATTCAAAATGGCGATCAGTTAGCCAATGTTTTAAGCACATTGCCCGCGGCAAACCGGCTGACATTTTTAAATTCGCTTGGCATAGAATTTTTGCGGAGGATAATTCAAAATGGCGATCAGTTAGCCCCTGTTTTAGGCACATTGCCCGAGCCAAACCAGCAGACATTTTTAAATTCACTTGGCATAGAATTTTTGCGGAGGATAATTCAAAATTGCAAAATGTTAAACAAAATTTTAGATGAATTGCCCAGGCCCAGAGAAGACCAGATAACATTTTTAAATTCACTTGGCATAGAGTTTTGGCGAATGCTTACTAAAAAAAGCAAATATTTAGCCAATGCCTTACGCACAATGTCCGAAGCAGAGCAGCAGGTATTTTTAAATTCACTTGGCATAGAGGTTTTGCAAGGGTTAATTAGAAATGAAAAAAATTATTCTGACAATCCTCCCGTTTCAAATTTAGCATATGGTTTAAAAGAATTATCAGAAGCAAATCGGCATGTGTTTTTAGATTTACTTGGAAAAGAGCTATGGCAGGAGGTAATTAGAAGTGATGAACAGTTAGTTGACATTTTAAACCAAGATCCCGAAGCTGACCCGAAAACGTTATTATGTTCGCGTGATAGAAAGTTTTGGAAAGAAATAATTAATAAGCACGAGCCGGATCTAACTTATATAGAATTAATATAGGATGCCTTGTAACCATAGAATTCAAGGCGTTCTGGCTTTTTTGTTCAACTCACGCAATTTCGCCAATTTCTCGGAAATTTTAATTTCCAAACCACGATTTGTCGGATAATAATATTGAGTGTCTTTCATGCCATCAGGTAAATATTGTTCACCTGCAGCATAAGCTTCTTGTTCGTCATGAGCATAACGATAATTCTTGCCATAGTCTAATTGCTTCATGAGTTTGGTTGGCGCGTTGCGTAGATGCAATGGCACTTCGAGTGAACCATTGGCTTTAACATCTGCCATGGCGGCTTTAAACGCTGTATATACCGCATTGCTTTTGGGCGCGCAGGCTAAATACATAACTGCTTGGGCAATTGCTAATTCACCTTCAGGTGATCCTAGTCTTTCAAATGCTTGCCAGGCATCAATTGCCAAAGTTAAACCGCGTGGATCAGCATTACCAATATCTTCGCTGGCCATGCGTACTACCCTTCTGGCAATATACTTTGGATCGCATCCACCATCAAACATGCGGCACAGCCAATATAATGCTGCATCTGGCGATGAACCACGTACGGATTTGTGTAAGGCCGAAATCTGATCATAGAAATTCTCACCACCTTTATCAAAGCGTCTTAAGCCGCCGGTTATAACTTCTTTTACGGTTTCAGCGTCTATTACATTTTTACCATTTTTTTCATTGGCAAAGTCAGCACATATTTCGAGATAATTTAAAGCCTGACGGGCATCACCGTCTGCAGCCTGGGCTATGAGCTTTTGTAATTCCGGTGGGAATTCTAGGTTTTTGTCACCTAAGCCACGTTCTTGGTCTGTTAACGCCATATTTATAATTTGCAAAATCTCGTCTTCAGTTAAACTTTTTAATACATAAACTCTCGCACGAGATAATAACGCATTATTTAATTCAAATGACGGATTTTCAGTAGTGGCGCCAATTAAAGTTAACAAACCACTTTCGACATGGGGCAAAAATGCATCTTGTTGAGATTTATTGAAACGATGCACTTCATCGACAAATAATACGGTAGCTTGATCGTACATTTGTAAAGCTTGTTTAGCACGCTCTACTATTTCTCTCACATCTTTGACACCAGCTAATACTGCCGAAATGCTTTCGATACGAGCATTGCTTTTTGCTGCTAATAACTGTGCCAGAGTTGTCTTGCCGGTACCTGGTGGTCCCCACAAAATCATGGAATGCAAATTGTGACTTTCAATAGCCTGACGCAAAGGCTTGCCTTCACCTAACAAATGCTGTTGCCCACAAAATTCAGTGATATCGCGTGGTCGTATGCGAGCTGCTAAAGGCTGTGAGTCTTGGTTAGTCATTATTTATTGGTATGGGGCAAAAAGATGAGTTTGATCCACCCAGGCACGGTGATAGCTTGGTTTGTGTTTGCTGTGCTTGTTGAGTTTGAGGTTGAACCTGAGGCTGCTGCTGTTGCTTTTGCTTGCATCCACTCAGGGCGCACATTCCAAATACAGCTGCTATTATTATAACCACATTGCGTAATAGTTTTATGTCATTGCGAGCGAAGCGAAGCAATCCAGTAATAAATTCAAACTGTCCTAGATTGCCACGTCGCTTTGCTCCTCGCAATGACGGTTTCGGATTTTCCATATTAATTCTCAATAACATCAACACCTTTAGGTGCAGTAAATTTAAATAAATTTGGGTTCGACTTTGCATTAATTATAGCATTAGAAAAAGTTATAACGCTTTTATTCCCAAGGTTATCACTAACCAGCATTGACTTTAGCTGGCCATCAACAAATTGCATCTGGACACTTTGAAACATGGAGTTTTGCTGCTTGGGCTTCAACTCAAACCATAGCCCAGGAGTTTTCTTAAGTTTAGTAACGCTAAAGTATTTTTGCAATTCAGTAACAGAACCGCTTAATAACATCGCTGGGTTAACGCCATATTGAGCATTCATTTTTTGCTTCACAGCTTGCTCTAGATCGACATCATAAATCCAGATATTCTTGCCATCAGCAATGATCACCTGCTTATTTGGAGATTCTATCTGCCAACGAAATTTACCAGGTCGTTGAATAGCCATCGTGCCTTTGTTAGTCTGCTTGGAATTTACCACTTGTGTAAAATTAGCCTGCATTGCCTGAAAATCACTTAATAATTTGGTTAGTTGTTGGACAGGAGTTGCTGCAAATATACTAATAGGCAGTAATATAGCAAATAAAATACAAGATATTTTCTTTCGCATCTTAATTTTCTCGTTTAGGCACTAATATTTCTCTTGTGCCATTAGATTCCATGGGGCTAACAATGCCGGCAGCTTCCATGCCTTCTACAATACGAGCTGCGCGATTATAACCTATTTTAAAGCGGCGCTGGACACTGGATATCGAGACTCGACCTGCATTGATAATAAACTCGACCGCCTGATCATAAAGAGGATCTTGTTCGGCATCATCAAAACCGCTGGCATCAACTCCGGGAATGGCGTCGCCTGAACCCTGTATGACCTCTTCAATATAATTCGGCTTACCCTGCTGGCGTAAAAACTTGGCTACCCTATGAACTTCATCATCAGAAACAAACTCTCCATGAATTCGAACCGGAATCACAGTTCCTGGCGGCAAATATAACATATCGCCATTTCCTAATAATTGTTCAGCTCCCATTTGATCAAGAATCGTACGCGAATCAATCCGAGACGAAACCTGAAAAGCTATGCGTGACGGAATATTGGCCTTGATTAATCCTGTAATCACATCAACTGATGGTCTTTGCGTCGCTAAAATCAAATGAATTCCTGCAGCCCTGGCCTTTTGAGCAATACGAGCAATAAGCTCTTCAACTTTTTTGCCAGCCACCATAATCAAATCAGCAAATTCATCTGCCAAAACAACTATATATGGCAATTCGCATAATTCTTCGGGCTGCGCTTCAGACTCCGATTTTGTTAATGGGTCTAACAATGGCGCGCCCCGCTTCTTTGCTTCACGAATTTTACTGTTACAACCGATTAAGTTTCGCACCCCTAAGGAAGCCATAAGTTTATAGCGTCGTTCCATTTCGGCAACACACCAACGCAAGGCATTAGCGGCGTCTTTCATGTCGGTCACTACCGGAGTTAATAAATGTGGGATGCCTTTATAGACAGAAAGTTCCAGCATTTTCGGATCAATCATTAGCAATCTGACTTCTTGTGGCGAATATTTGTACAATAAGCTTAAAATAATAGCATTCAAGCCAACAGATTTACCTGAACCAGTAGTACCAGCCACTAAAAGATGTGGCATTTTAGCTAAATCTACTACTACTGCATTACCAGCAATATCTTTTCCAAGAGCTAAAGCTAATGGGGCATGAGCATTACGGTAGGCTTTAGACGCTAGAATTTCACGTAATCTGACAATTTCACGCTGCTCATTTGGTAATTCCAAACCAATAACAGATTTACCAGAAATAACTTCAACTACACGAGCTCTAGACACAGATAGTGAACGCGCTAGATCAGTAGCGATGTTGGAAATCTTGCTTGCTTTGGTTCCAGCAGCTAAATCTAGCTCATAGCGTGTAATTACTGGTCCCGGATGTACGGCCACTACTTTAGCTTCGATGCCAAAATCCCGTAGTTTGGTTTCAACCAAATGTGACATTTTCTCTAGTTCAGCCTGTGATTGCACAACTTTAGCAGATTCATCTGGCAAATCGAGCAAATCCAAAGGCGGTTTTAGCCTACCGCTGTACGTGGCATTGCTAGGGATTAATTCTAAAATGGGAGCTTCTTGTCCTTTAACTGGCGTCGGCTTTACCTTTGGTTTTGGTCGTGGGGTAATATTAATTTCTGATGATGGTTCTTCCGCTTTTTCATGCCAAATCAGCTTACACAACTGGGCAAATAAACGCCATATAAGAGCTAAACCCATTAGAGTTAAACGTCCCAGAGCATCTATAACTTTTACCCACGATATCGCTGTAAACAATGCTATTCCAGTTAATAACAATGCGAACAGGATCAGTGCTGAACCAAAAACATTAAAAACTTGTATCATATAACCGCTTATGACACTGCCAATAATTCCTCCCGCCCCTGCTGGTAAATAATAAGGGGACAAATAAATAGCGGCCAAGCCACTGCTAGCAAATAAAATCAGCAACATAGCTAAACATTTTAATACTGCGTGGCCGTAGCCTTTAAACGAGATGAAGGCAGCATAAGTTAGCGAAAAAGGTAACACATAAGCTATCCAGCCAAACGCACAAAACAGCACATCGGCTAACCATGCGCCAGCGAAACCACCTAGGTTGGCTACACCTTTCGTAGCGCCAGTTCTAGACCATCCAGGATCAGAGGTATGATAAGTAATAAAGGCTAATAATAGGAACACCGAAATAGCAACGGTGATAATGATAATTACGTCACGCAACAAATTGGTCGAACGTAAGCTGAATGTCTTTTTAGTATTTTCCATAAGTTGCAGGTATTATAAGTGGTTTTTTAGTATTTATTAAGTTTTTTTATCTTTATTCCTATATTATACTTATAACAATTTTATTTAATTCAGGATTTATTATGACAACACATCATCAATTAATTATTTTAGGATCTGGCCCAGCCGGTTATACTGCTGCAATTTATGCTGCTCGCGCCAACCTAAAACCAACTTTAATCTGCGGTATTATTCAAGGCGGTCAGTTAACACAGACTACTGATGTCGACAATTGGCCTGGAGATCCTAATGGCGTCCAGGGACCAGATCTAATGGAGCGCATGCTGCAACAAGCCAAACGCTTCGACGTAAATATTATTAATGACCATATAGCTGAAGCTGATCTCAAACAAACGCCGTTTTATCTAAAAGGCTCCAAAGAATACACCTGTGACGCTCTGATAATTGCTACAGGCGCCTCTGCCCAGTATTTGGGGCTAGATTCAGAAGAAAAGTTCATGGGCAAAGGTGTGTCTGCCTGCGCCACTTGTGACGGGTTCTTTTATCGCAACAGAAAAGTTGCAGTTATTGGTGGCGGCAATACTGCCATTCAAGAAGCTTTGTATTTAGCTAATATCGCTAAAGAAGTGACCATCGTACATCGACGTGATGCTTTGCGTGCTGAAAAAATTCTGGTAGACCAAGTTACAGCCAAGTCTAATATTAAAATTGCCTGGAATCATATTTTGGATGAAATATTAGGTGATGACAAAGGCGTCACCGGAATCAGAATGCAAGATGTTAACACTAGTGAAAGACAAGAATTAGCAGTCCATGGCGTATTTATTGCTATTGGCCATAAACCTAATAGTGAAATCTTTAAACATCAGCTGGAAATGAATGAAGGTTACATTAAAGTCAAAAGCGGCATGCGTGGTAATGCTACAGCCACAAGCATTCCAGGAGTTTTCGCAGCTGGCGATATTGCTGATCATATCTATCAACAGGCAGTAACTGCTGCCGCTTCAGGTTGCATGGCAGCATTGGATGTGGAAAAACATTTAGGCGAACTCTAGAATTGTGCTATAATCCACAGGCTTAATAACCATATGGACTAAAATTATGTCAAAAGAAGATCATATAGAAATGCAAGGCAAGGTTATCGAAACCTTACCAAATACTACTTTCCGCGTTGAACTGGAAAATGGGCACGTCCTCATTGCGCATATTTCCGGAAAAATACGCAAACACTATATTCGCATTTTAACCGGCGATACCGTAACTGTGGAATTAACTCCATATGACTTATCCAAAGGGCGCATTACCTTTAGAGGCATCAAGAAAAACAAAGACGAAGAAGCCCCTGCTAAGTAAATTCAAAATGAAGAAAGTTGTCGTAGGCATTTCCGGCGGCGTTGACTCAGCTGTTGCTGCCCTCCTTTTAAAACAACAAGGTTATGATGTTCATGGCGTTTTTATGCATAACTGGGAATCAGATCAAGACGATCCTTATTGTACTGCAACACAAGACTTACGCGATGCCAAAGCAGTATGTGAGAAATTACAAATTCCATTAACCAAAATAAACTTCAGCAAAGAATATTGGGATCGAGTATTTCAATATTTTCTGGATGAGTATGCCGCTGGGCGCACTCCTAATCCCGATGTGCTATGCAATAAAGAAATTAAATTTAAAGCCTTTTTAGAATATGCCTTAGAACTGGGCGCTGATTTTATTGCCACAGGTCATTATGTCCGCAAAGCTAAAAAAAACGGCACCTATCAGCTATTAAGAGGCTGTGACAATGATAAAGATCAAAGTTATTTTTTATATACTTTGACTCAATCCCAGCTGCAACATAGCTTATTTCCAATTGGTGAGCTCACCAAAACAGACGTCAGAAAAATAGCTCAAGAAGCTGAATTATCAATATATGATAAAAAAGACAGTACTGGGATTTGCTTCATCGGCGAACGTAATTTCAAAAAGTTTTTAAGCGAATATTTACTGGCACAACCAGGAGACATAATAACAACGGAAAATAAAATCATCGGCAAACATGACGGCTTGATGTTTTATACCTTAGGCCAGCGTAAAGGCCTAGGCATTGGTGGCTTAAAAAATGCTGCAGAAAAACCCTGGTATGTTGCCAAAAAAGATATCAAAAACAATCAGTTAACAGTCACACAAAATCATGACGATCCTTTGTTAATGTCATCAACATTACAATATCAAGACGCACATTGGATTAGCGGTACCGCTCCAAAATTACCATTAACTTGCTCTGCGAAAATACGTTACCGTAATCAAGACGCAGCCTGCACTATAGTTGATAATGAAACAGTCCAATTTTCCCAACCACAATGGGCTATAACTCCAGGTCAAGCTGTTGTGTTTTACCAAGGCGATGTTTGCCTTGGCGGTGCTACTATTTTTTAGAACGTAACTTCAAATCATTAAACTGAACTAATATCAAGGACTGAAAATATGGTACTGTAAAAATAAAGGCTATGCCCATAATTATACAATCAGCTATAATATTCCTAATAATAAACATAAGTACAAGTTGACACATTGTGAGTATTAAAGCTGGCACAAAAAATACTATAAAATTTCGCCACCAATTCCCTGCAACCAACTTAAAGCTATCTCCAAGAGACCCCATGGCTCCTTTATTGTCGAATAATATCAATGGGATGTTAAACATAAAAGCAAAAGAGATAAAAATAGTAAATAACATCCATATATTAGCTCCAACATTAGCGGCAACTGGACCTAATAGCGCTGGTAATCCAGCCAAAACCAGCATAGCAGCAAATATAACAAAAAACATGATCACCATAGAAAATAATAAAATCAGATATTTAGATAATACATGTACTATAGACTTGGAGATCGATACATCAGACGTAAGAACTACAGTAGCAATACGATCTAAAATAGTTGATTTGAACAACAATGTCACCAAACCAATAATCATAAACACACCAAGCACTGCCCAAACCAAACCCGTTGGAACATGCGCGGCGTCGCTAGTTAAACGAAACAGAATAAATAGACCAGCAAATTTCTTTATAATCAGAGTCACAATTGCAACAATAATCACTTCTAAAATTAGAGTAAAGAACCAAACTTTACCAAAGGTTGTTTTAAATAATTTAAACCCTGCACCCCAAACTTCAGCAATATTCAACTTACTATCTGCAAACTTAAACATAGATCCTCCTATTGTTTGTTAATAACTTTTGTTAGAATAACTTTTTTTATCAAATAAATAAATGAAATATCGTATAATTTCAATATAAATGACTTTGAATTTAACATCAGGAATGCAAACTTATTGGTCTGAACTCTATGGATCCGGGCAAAGTCGTGCTATATGTGAAACTGCACAACAGCAAAAAGCCCCTGTAGTCGTAATTGTTCCTGACAATACCCAATTGCAACAAATACATCAGGAGTTGATGTTTTTCGCATCAGAAAATATTGAAATACTTATTTTTCCAGATTTAGAAACGTTACCTTATGATAAGTTCTCGCCACATCAAGATATTATTTCCGAACGTTTACTTACTCTTAATAAACTACTGACCTTAAAAACAGGCATTGTTCTAGTAGCAGTAAGCACACTTATGCAACTGCTAACACCAAAAAGCTACATTGAAGCTAATTGCCTAATACTTAATCAATATCAAAAGTTAGATTTAATTGATTTTCGTAATGTTTTAACCAAAAGAGGTTACTACCATGTGGACCGCGTGGTTCAGCATGGTGAGTTTACTATTCGCGGCTCAATCATAGATATATTTCCAACTGGGAGCCCGCTACCCTATCGAATCGATCTGTTTGATAATGACATCGACAGTATTCGTCAATTTGATCCAGACACTCAGCGCTCACTGCAGGAAGTTGATAATATTAGGCTACTACCAGCCCGGGAATTTCCGCTAACAAAAGATGCCATACAATTATTTCAAAAACGCTGGCAACAGAACTTTACATCCGATCCCAATAATTGCCCTATATATGAAATCATTAGTCGCGCTGACAGCGCCCCAGGAATTGAATATTACTTACCTCTGTTTTTTGATGAATTACAAACATTCTTTGATTATCTACCTGCTAACAGTATCTTAGTAACTCCAGAGAAATTACATGCAGCTGCAGAACATTACTGGATAGAAATTAACGAACGCTATGAACAACTTCGTTACGATATTACCAATCCATTGCTATCTCCAATACAAATTTTTCTACCAGTTGATAAGTTATTTGCTCAATTTAAACATTTTCCTCATATTGTTATTTCTCATAAAACACATAAGAAAGATGCTGAAGCCATTTGTTTTAGAAACAAAAAACTTCCAGACTTAACTATAGACAACCAAGCAAAACAACCATTACATAAACTACAAAAATTTCTAGTAAAACGACAACCTCGAATATTATTCTGCGCTGACTCACCAGGTCGTCGTGAAGCTTTATTAGAATTATTACAACGAATTGACATCACCCCTGCTCAATATAATTCCTGGGATGAGTTCTCACACAACACTACTGCTTATGGCATCTGCATTGCCCAATTAGAACAAGGATCATATTCAAACGAAATTATTATAATTCCGGAGGCATTGTTATTTGGCCATCAAATCATGCAACGGCGCCGACGTCAAGAAAAGCAGCAAGATACCGGCGCAATAATTCGTGATTTAGTAGAGCTACATATTGGTGATCCAGTTGTCCATATTGATCACGGCATTGGACGTTATCTAGGTTTACAGACTATTACCGTCGATCAGCAACCGGCAGAGTACCTAACGTTAGAATATGCCAACAAAGCCAAGCTTTATGTGCCTATTGCTTCATTGCAGTTAGTCAGCCGCTACATGGGCTCCAATCCTGAAAATGCGCCTTATAATACTCTTGGCTCCAAACACTGGGAAACTGTTAAAACAAAAGCCGCGAAAAAAATTAGCGATATTGCGGCTGAGCTTCTGGACATATACGCTCGTCGTGCTGCCAAGAAAGGCCAAGCTTTTACTAAGCCAGACCAACAATACCAACAATTCGCCAATACTTTCCCTTTTGAGACCACACCAGATCAACAAAACTCTATTGATGCTGTTCTTAATGACATGATGTCGCCAAACAGCATGGATCGCCTTGTTTGCGGAGATGTTGGCTTTGGCAAAACTGAAGTTGCTATGCGGGCAGCTTTTTTAGCAGTGCAAAACCAAAAACAAGTGGCTATATTGGTACCCACAACATTGTTAGCCCAGCAACATTACACTAATTTTCAAGACCGTTTTGCCGATTGGCCAGTAAATATTGGCATGCTTTCGCGCTTTAACACCACTCAAGAGCAGCATGAGATTATAGCCAAACTGGCTACTGGCGGTATAGATATTGTCATTGGCACGCATAAATTAATTCAAGCTAATATAAAATTCAAAGATTTAGGCTTATTGATCATTGATGAGGAACACCGATTTGGCGTTAGACAAAAGGAAAAAATCAAGTCATGGCGTGCCACCGTTGATATTTTAACTCTTACTGCCACCCCTATTCCGCGTACTTTGGGCATGGCATTGGCTGGCATTCGCGATTTATCCATAATAGCTACTCCACCAGCAAAACGCCTATCAGTCAAAACTTTTGTCCACGAAACCAATAATGCTTTGATTCGCGAAGCTATTGTGCGTGAAACCATGCGCGGCGGCCAGGTTTATTTTGTGCATAATGATATCAGCACTATTACCAGGACAGCCGCCAAGCTCCAGGAGCTAGTTCCAGAGGCCAAAATTCAAATTGCTCACGGGCAAATGCGTGAAAAAGACCTAAGTCAAATTATGCGTGATTTTTATCATAATCGTCTTAATGTTCTCGTGTGCACCACTATTATTGAATCCGGGATTGATATTCCAACCGCCAATACCATAATCATCAATCGCGCCGATCGATTAGGGTTAGCGCAATTGCATCAATTGCGTGGTCGCGTTGGTCGTTCGCATCATCAAGCATATGCTTATTTGCTTGTTCCAGAAAAAGCAGCTTTAAAAGGCGATGCCAAAAAGCGCCTTGAAGCTATTGAAATTATTAAAGACTTAGGTGCAGGCTTTACTCTAGCCACCCATGACCTGGAAATTCGTGGAGCTGGTGAGATTTTGGGCGAAGACCAAAGTGGTCAAATTCAAGCAATTGGTTATAATTTATATATGGATTTCCTCGACAGCGCTGTCGCAGCACTTAAATCAGGCAAGCAACCAGAATTATTACAACCATTACAACAAGGCACAGAAATAGATCTACAAATTCCAGCGTTAATCCCTGACACTTATGTCTTCGACGTCGACACCCGCTTAACTTTATACAAACGTATTGCCAATGCCCAAACTAAAGCTGCTTTACATGAACTTCAAGTTGAGCTAATTGATCGCTTTGGCTTATTACCGCAACAAACTAAGAATTTATTTGCCGTTACTGAATTAAAACTTCGCGCAGAAACAATAGGCATTCATAAAATCAAAGCCGGCAGCAAAAATGGTTATATAGAATTTACCGCCAAACCAAATATCGAGCCATTAAACATTATTAAGCTAATCCAAAAACATCCAGATATTTATAAATTTGATGGTAAAACCAAACTCAAATTTACTTGGCAGCATCCAGAAGCTGAAAAGTGGCTCGCAGAACTAGATGGATTATTTAACAAAATTGTATTGCCTAACAAATAGCCATATAATTACTTCATGAAAAAATTATTAATAATTCTATGTCTATGTTTAAGCAGTGCATGCTTTGCTGACAATGGTAACAACAACTGGTACCAAATTAATATCGTAGTATTTGAACATATAACTGCGCAAAATCTAAATTCTGAGCAATGGCCCCAAGTTACTCCGCCTGACACCAGTAATGCCATCACCCCAGATTTGTTACCAACTAATAAATCGCAGCTAAAATCTGCAGTTAGTAGATTAAATAGGCGTCAGGATTATCAGGTTTTAGTAAATATGTCCTGGCAACAACAATTACCAGATAATCAAACTCAATATATTCAAGTAACTGGCGGACAAAATTATGATGACGTTAATCAGATAGATGGCATCATATCGATTAATAAAAGTAGATATTTTGATATCGGCACCAAGCTAATCTTAACTGAACCGACGAGTTATCTAGAACAAATTGGTCCGGCTAATTATGCTAATAATACACCTGCTTACGTAAGAATGTTTAAAATGCGTCAAAGTCTGCGAATTCGCAGTAATCAAATTGGTTATATTGACCATCCGTTATTTGGTGTGTTAATTAAGATTGTGCCTTTGAAGGCGCCGCCTGTTCAGCAACCAGAACCAGCGCCCGCAATTTAAATACAACGTTATTATTTCAAATAAATGTAGGGGTGCCCCTTGTTAGGTTATGCACCAATGTTTATATAGGGCAACCGTAGGGGCGAACGGCCGTTCGCCCCTACAAATACCAATACGTTACTCTGTACCTGCTGCTACTGCATAAATCCCAGGAGCATTACGTAAATAACCATAATAATCGAGACCATAGCCAAACACGAATCGATCTTCAATGGTTAGCCCATGAAAATCTGCTTTTTGTATTACCGCTGGATCACGTGGTTTGACTTTATCAACTAAGACCGCTGAATAAATCTTCGAGGCCCCTTCTGCTTTGCAATAATTGATAATTGCCGTCATAGTATGGCCTTCATCTAAAATGTCATCTACGATAACTACTGTACGATCTTTTAATGAAGTTGTTGGCGTGACCTTCCAGAAAATCTCCCCACCAGACATTTCGCCACGATAACGTGTAGCATGAATGTAGTCTACTTCTAACGCAAAATCTAGTCGTGGTAATAAGTTACCTAATGGGACGATGCCACCGATAACCACACAAAGCATGACCGGATTAGATTCAGATAACTCTTTACTAATGTCATGTGCCAGATTATCTAAAGCCTTTTCGATATCTTCTTTGGAGTAAATTAAATCTGCTTTTTTATATGTTTCAAGAATTTTTTTAGGTATTGTCATGATTTTTTCTCTGTTTTAAGTTTAATATCATTAGAAATGTCAATTGTAGAAGTTGGGAAAGCGCATTCAGCGCCATGTTTGTTCACTATATCCAGCATTTTCAGCAATACGTCCTGCTGAATTACTAAAAACTCATCATAATTAGTCGTTTTGGCGAAAGCATAAAGTAAATAATTTAATGACCAAGCGGCGCACTCGATAAGACTTACTCGTATTGGCAACTCTTGGTCTATCTGCGGATGTTCTTTGAGCATATTTTGAATATCCGCAAGTAAATCCGCAATTCTAGTGGCATCATCATAGCGTAAATTAATCACGGTCCTGATACGCCGATTAGTCATGCGGGAGGCATTTTCCACACTGACCGTAGAAAATACGCTATTCGGAACAAACAGCGGTCTCTGATCAAAAGTACGAATACGCGTTAAGCGCCAACCAATATACTCGACAGTGCCTTCTATATCTTTATCGGGAGAACGAATCCAGTCACCTACAGCAAATGGCCTGTCTAAGTAGATCATTAAACCACCAAAGAAATTTGCTAGCATGTCTTTGGCTGCCATGCCAACCACAATGCCACTAACACCACCAAATGCTAATAAACCAGATATTGGCACTCCAAACAACTGCAATCCCATGATTACGGCTGCAATAACAATCAAAACACGTACCAGCTGTGCAACAGCGTATACAGTGGTTTGATCTGGTCCCTCATCAGTTTTTTGTTTTTTGGCTATGATTTTAGTTTTTATATGTCCGGTGAGTCGAAATAAAAACCACACCAATAAAAGTAATACACCTACTTTACAGCCTAAGTGAATTACGTTTCCTAAAGCAACTTGCTTAAATTGCTTTACAAGTAACTGTAAGATAATAGCAACACTGATGACCCATACTAAAATCTGTACTGGTAGATAAGCAGCATAAACTATGGCCTCATGCCAATAGCTTTTAGCTTTTTTTAGACGCGGAAAAATAATCTTCTTTAACAATAAGACAATATAATTCACCACAACGCTACCAACTAGTATCGCACCAATCTGAATTAACAGCTTAATATATATTTGCATTTATTTATCCTTAGGAATATGTAATGGGAACGGGCTGATATTGCCAACACCTTTGGAATCAACAATTTTTGCCACGCCTTCTTTCTCCACTGCATCAATACGCAAAACTGCATTCATTGGAATATAAAAGCGTTTCACTCCATCAAACTCTTGGCGCAGTTTATCCTCAGATGGATCGACCACAACTGCACCCGCTTTGCCAAAGATCAAATCTTCAACTTCAATGAAACCAAACAAATCGCTCTGACTTACATGCTTAGCATAAATCTGATAAATCGAATCACGTGACAAGAAATGTACCAGGTATTTAATGTTTTTTTTATTTGCCATATTTTTCCACCAAATACCTAAACACAGCACGTAAACCTTGGGCGTCACCACCTTTAGGTCTACCTGGTTTGGCTTTATCGTTATGTGCTTCTAAATCAAAATGAACCCATGGAATATCTTTATCGACAAACTCGTTCAGAAACAATGCAGCTGTTATAGCGCCACCATAACGAGTATCAGAAGCATTAACCAGATCGGCAATATGACTATCAAGTAGTTCGCGATATGGTTGATATAAAGGCAAAGCACAAATAGGATCATTCTCATGTCTGGCAAAATCCAAAAGATTCTGAGTGATGCTCTCATTAGATGAAAACATTGCAATAATTTCTGGTCCCAGAGCTACTGAGCGCGCACCTGTCAAAGTAGCAAAATCAATAATCAAATCAGGCTTAGACTCTGAAGCCAATGCTAAAGCATCAGCTAAAATCAACCGACCTTCAGCATCAGTATTAGTAACTTCAACAGTAAGTCCTTTGTAAGTTTTGATAATATCACCCGGTTTATAGCTGCTTCCTGAAACCAAGTTTTCCACAGCCGGGATCAACACTCGCAAGTTAATAGGTAATTTTGCTGCCATAACCATTCGAGCCAGACTTAAAACATGAGCAGCCCCTGCCATATCTTTGTCCATGTTCTTCATATACGGAGAAGGTTTGATGTCAAGACCTCCAGAATCAAAACACACTCCTTTACCAACTAAAACCACTGTCGGAAACTTCTTACTCTGCTTCCAATCTAATTCAATTAAACGCGGCATATTAGGGCTACCCTTGCCTACTGTGTAAATTGCCTGAAGTTTTTGCTTAAGTAAATCTTCACCAATAATCTGCGATACTTCGGCACCAAACTCAACAGCGACACTAGTTACAGCTTTGGCCAGATCAGACGGAGTCATGTCTTCAGCAGGATGGTTAATTAAATCGCGTGCTAAATTTATAGAAGTCACTACATTTTCAATATAATCTAGATCACAAGTCTCTGAAATCTTGAGTTTTGCTTTAGACTGTGAAGCTTTCTTGTAGACAGTAAATTTATATCTGCCTAAACCCCAGGCAATAGCAATACGTTGTAATTGCTCGCAACTCCAGTCTCCCTGGATGTCATAATCACCAGTAAGTAATTTATCTGGCAAGGCACCAAAAGACCAAAAATCGTTGCTATTGGCTATCCCTAAAAACACTTGTTTGATATTACCATCGCGATCCGCCATTAAGCATACTGAACCAGGCTTAGCCTTAAATTCATTGACATGCAGCCAGTTTTTTACTTTGCTTCTTTGTTTATCAAGCCAGGAAGCAAAATCAGCTTCGATGACGGGATAAACAGGTATTAACAACTCTGAAGTTGTAACTAAACAATCAAGCATTATGGATTCCTCAAATATTTTTATGCCGCTAGTGCTTCTTTTGCAGGCGTATATTCTAAGCCTAAATCATGGGCAACCGCTTCATAAGTAATCATCCCTTTATGTACATTAAGTCCGGCTAGCAAATGCGGATCATCAAGTAAAGCCTGTTTGTAACCTTTGTCTGCTATTTTTAAGGTGAATGGCAGCGTAGCATGATTTAAAGCATATGCAGAAGTACGCGGCACAGCACCAGGCATATTAGCAACACAATAATGTACCACATCATCTACCACATAAGTCGGGTCATCGTGAGTAGTAGCATGACTAGTCTCAAAACACCCGCCCTGGTCAATAGCCACGTCAACCAAAACCGAACCTGGACGCATATGACTTAGCATTTCTTTGGTTACGAGTTTAGGAGCAGCGCCTCCAGGAACTAACACAGCACCAACAACCAAATCAGATCCTAATACATATTTTTCCAAATTTTCTGAATTTGAATATATCGTGTTTATTTTACTACCAAAAATCATGTCCAATTCTTTTAATCTTGAAATTGATTTATCAAGCACAGTAACATGCGCCCCCATACCAACAGCCATCATTAATGCATTTGTACCAACCACACCACCGCCTATGATGGTAATTCTACCGGCTACTACACCAGGAACACCACCTAATAAAATCCCTAAACCGCCGTGTTTTTTCTCCAGACAATGAGCTCCAGCTTGAATTGACAAACGCCCAGCAACCTCACTCATAGGAGCTAATAAAGGCAAACCACCATGATCATCGGTAACAGTTTCGTATGCAATAGCAGTACACCCTGATTCTTGTAACGCATGAGTCTGAACCGGATCAGGAGCCAAGTGCAAATAAGTAAACAATATTTGACCTTCACGTAGCATTTTGCATTCATTTGGCTGCGGCTCTTTGACTTTAACAATCATGTCAGCTTTTGCAAAAATTTCTTCTGCTGAATTTATAATAGTAGCACCGGCTGCTTCATATTGAGCATCATCTGCACCAATGCCTAAACCAGCACTATGTTCAACAATAACATCGTGGCCATGAACCACCAGCTCTCTTACGTTTGCAGGAATTAAGCCAACACGATATTCTTGATTTTTGATCTCTTTAGGAACTCCTACTAGCATTTCAAACCTCCAATATTTATAAATTAGTTTAAGCTAGCAAAATCTTACCTTTAATTATGTTAGTTATCAATAACTAATTCTCTACGCATTATCCTAAAAACACATCAAGAACTTGATTCTTTATCTATTTATCACGTACAATATGTCTCTTTTGCTTGTGTTAAATAAATATGTCATTTCTCAATAATAGTGCCGACCCAGAATCTCAGCAGTATGGCCTTATTGCCATGCTGTTTCTGTCCCTGTTAGTTGGAATAATCACTGGCTTTGGTGCTGTTGGCTTCCGCGCCATGATTGGATTAGTACATAACCTATTATTTTTTGGTACTTTCAGTTTTGCGTATAACGCGAATGTTCATACTGCTCCTAGCCACTGGGGTATAGGCATAATTTTTGTACCGGTAGTCGGCGCCATTGTGGTAGCCTGGCTGGTGAAGACTTTTGCTCCTGAAGCCAAAGGCCATGGTGTACCTGAAGTTATGGACGCCATATACTATAAAGAAGGTAAAATTAAGCCAATCGTAGCTTTAATTAAATCACTAGCTTCTTCAATTTCTATTGGCACAGGTGGCTCAGTAGGTCGCGAAGGGCCAATTATTCAAATTGGTGCAGCATTTGCATCTACTTTAGGCCAAATGTTTCGCATCCCGCCCAGGCAAAGTGTAATATTGATAGCAGCAGGTGCTGGTGCTGGCATAGCCGCAACCTTTAACGCACCGATTGGCGGTCTAGCTTTTGCCATGGAGCTGATGTTGGTTTCAATTAATGCATCAACAGTTGGACTTGTTGCTATAGCCACTGCAACAGCAACTTATATCGGCCGTATTTTCCTTGGCATAACCCCAGCGTTAAATATTCCTGCATTAGAAATACCAAGTGTTCACATTTCTTCGCCCTACATTTTATTACTGTTTATACCATTTGGTTTGCTGATGGGCTTAACCTCGACTCTGTTTATTCATGTTATTTACTGGTTCGAAGATTTATTTGATGATATGCCCGGCAATTACTACACTCGACATATGCTGGGAATGTTGCTGCTTGGTATTATGATATATCTATTAATGCGCTATACCGGTCATTATTATGTTCAAGGTGTTGGTTATGCAACTATCATTGACATACTTAAGGAAGTCTTATCTAATCCATGGCTGCTATTATTGCTATGTGCTTGTAAGTTACTTGCTACCAGCTTAACCTTAGGTTCCGGCGCTTCAGGCGGTATTTTTTCGCCGTCCCTATTCATGGGAGCAACATTAGGAGCAGCTTTCGGCGCATTCATGCACTTGCTATTTCCAGGCCTAGACATCAATACTTCCATGTTTGCGATCGCAGGAATGGCTGCAATGATCAGCGGCTCTACCGGTGCAGTTATGACTGCAATTGCAATGTCATTCGAATTAACCCACGATTATAATTCTATTTTACCAATAGTGATTTCAGTAGCATTATCATCCGGACTACGTAAATATATTTGCTATGAAAGCATTTATACTCTAAAGCTACTACGTCGCGGCATTATTGTTCCAGAAGGATTGCAGGCTGCTATTACATCTGCTAATCGTGCCCGCGATGTTATGGAAAAATCTTTTGAGGTTAGTTCCTTAGCAGAATTAAACGAAGTATTGCCGGATATCAAAAGCACACAGACTCTAGTTGTTGAAAAACATGGCGAAATTCTAGGTATTTTGCGCAATCGTCATTTTATGAAAGGGGAAATAACCGAGGAGAATATCAGTGAATACTTAGACACTAATTATATTCTGGTTTCTCCTTTTACTGATCTAGTAACTGTGGCTCGGCGTATGCAAGAAAAAGAGGCGGAAAATATTTTAGTCACCCGCAATCCTAAAGACACTTCGGCTAAGTTGATACTTGGAGTCATTACTGCTAAAGAAATTTCATCTTCGCTTATGAAGACAGCAAAATTAATGTCATAAGGAATTATTCATTGCAAAAAAAAAGCCAGAGCAATGCCCGGCTTTTTTTTTACAATAGCTAGCGATACTAGCCTTTATCACCATTATCTTGATCAGTATTTGAACTTTGATCGCTGTTATCTGCATTTTGATCTGGTTTAGCAGCGTCTTGATTACTGGTAGCATCATCTTGAGCATTGTTAGCAGTATCTTTAGCGCTGTTGGCAGTATCTTGAGCGTTACTGCTACCCTGCGTAGTAGCGTCCATTGTTTTTTCAGTATTTGCTTGAGCGTTGTCAGCAGTCTGATCAACACCGGCTGTTGCATCTTGATCTTGAGCTGGCTGTGTAGCATTTTGATCAGCTGGTTGAGTTGCAGCAGTTTGATCTGCTGGAGCAGTTTGATCCGCGTTGTTTTGCTTACAGGCAACAAGACCTGTTAGTAATACAGTAGCCAAACCTATCATCAATAATTTCTTCATGTTTTATTCTCCTAATTTATTTATAAAACCTCAAAAATTATCTCATTAAAATATCAGCAATGTAAAGTTAAATATCAAACAAATATCTTAAAAATATAAGTATGTAAAAAAAGCCGGAGCAATGCCCGGCTTTTTAAATTTATAGCTACAGATATTATTTGTTGCCTGGAGCAGTACTTGGAGCTACCGGCTGAGCAGCATTTGGAGCTACCGGCTGAGCAGCATTTGGAGCTACCGGCTGAGCAGCATTTGGGGTTGCCGGCTGTGTTGCAGTTGCTTGATCTGCAGGGGCCATTGTCTGATCAGTAGCGTTATTTTGTTTACAAGCCACTAAACCAGTTAATATTATAGATGCAAAACCTACTATTAATAATTTTTTCATTTTATATCCTCCTTGTTTTATTATGTAGTGCAAGTACGATTATCCCATTAAACAAATATACCTGTAAAGCTAATTTCTCTGATATTGTATGATGACATTCTCATCGCCAAAAGCATGGCGCAATTTCTGCAGCAATTCATCCGTGGGCTTGACTTTCCACTCATCACCAAGTATTAATTTGCCACTGCCCTCTTTGCGTTCATAGATTATACACACTGGGGTATTACCATTTTTATATGGCTGTAATATCGCCGCTAATTTTTTAGTTGTTTCTTTGGAAAGCTTGCTTTGATGGGTTGTGATTAATATATTTTTACCAAATTCTTCCCGAGCCTCCACAATATCAAAAAGCCTCTTAGCCTGCATGCGAAAATTTCCGGTAAACTTATCAATACTGACGTCTCCTTCAATTATTACTAACTTGCCTGGTAAGAGCTGATCACGATAATTCAGATAAATATCAGAAAAAAGGGTTATATCTAAATTAGCGTTGCGATCTTCAATTGTCATAACAGCCATTTTCTTGCCACTTTTAGTTACAAGAGTTTTAATTTTAGTGATAAAGCCTGCAATAACTAAGCTTTGGTTTTTTAGCTGGCTAACGTCAGCAATTTTCTTACTGATGAATTGCTCTAGTTCAGCTTCATAAGTATCTATCGGATGTCCGCTGATATAAAAACCTAGGGTTTCATATTCCTTGATTAAACGCTGAGTGTCATTCCATTCCGGCATTTCATGATATATTGCTAATGATGAAGAATCCTCAGCTATATCTGCAAATATATCATTTTGGCCATAGAGTTGTCTCTGTGAAAGCTGTTCTGCTGCTTTCAATGCAGTTTCAACAGAAGCTAGCATGGTGGCGCGATGTGGCCCAAGATCATCGACTGCACCTGCAGCAATTAATGCTGCTAAAACCTTTTTATTTATCTTGCGGGTATCGCCTTGCTGACATAATTCAAACAGATTTTTGTAGCCATCGCCGCGTTCTGCAATTATGCTCTCAATAGCAGCCATTCCAACACCTTTAATCGCACCAAGTCCAAAGACTATTTGTTTGTCAGCATTTACCGTAAATTTATAATCACTATGATTGACGTGTGGCGGCACAACATCTAAATTCAAATCGCGGCATTCATGAATAAACTGCACAACTTTATCAGTATTATCCATGTCTGATGACAGCACTGCTGCCATAAATTCAGCCGGATAATGAGTTTTCAGCCAAGCAGTCTGGTAAGCTATTAAGGCATAGCCGGCTGAATGAGATTTATTAAAACCATAACCAGCAAATTTCTCCATTAAATCGAAAATGCCGTTAGCGACATGCTTATCAATGTTATTCTTGGCAGCACCTTCCATAAATACCGCACGTTGCTTGGCCATTTCTTCTGGTTTTTTCTTACCCATAGCCTTACGCAATAAATCAGCAGCTCCCAAACTATACCCAGCCAAAATCTGAGCTATCTGCATAACTTGTTCTTGATATAAAATCACACCATATGTTGGCGCTAAAATTGTCTTTAGATCAGGGTGAGGATAAGTAATAGTGGCACGGCCATGCTTCCGCTCAATAAAATCATCCACCATACCAGATTGCAGCGGACCTGGTCGAAACAATGCTACTAGAGCAACAATATCATCAAAACAATCTGGCTGCTGGCGCTTGACTAAATCACGCATACCGCGTGATTCAAGCTGAAATACTGCTGTTGTTGCACAAGATTGTAATAGCTTAAAGGTCGCCGGGTCATCTAATGGGATTTTGTTGATATCTAGCAAGGACTCATTGTTTAACTGTCGCTGCGAATTGATATCTTGTAATGCCCATTTAATTATAGTTAAAGTTCTAAGGCCAAGAAAATCAAACTTAACCAATCCTGCAGCTTCAACATCATTTTTATCAAATTGCGTTACTAAATTCTTACCGCCCTCTTCGCAATACAGTGGTGCAAAATCTGTTAACAACGAAGGTGATATTACTACTCCACCGGCATGTTTTCCGGCGTTACGCGTCAATCCTTCTAATTTTAGCGCCAAATCAATCAAAACTCTGACTTCTTCTTCCTCTTTGTAGAGTTGAGCTAAGCGATCTTCCTGTTGCATCGCTTTAGTAAGGGTTATACCCAGTTCAAATGGAATAAGTTTGGCAAGCTTGTCAACATAGCCATACGGATGACCTAACACCCGACCAACATCACGCACCACTGCCTTGGCAGCCATAGAGCCAAAGGTTATTATTTGTGATACGCTTTCGCGACCATAACGTTCAGCCACATAATCAATCACTCGATCTCGGCCTTCCATACAAAAATCAATATCGAAGTCAGGCATCGAAACACGTTCTGGATTTAAAAAGCGCTCGAATAGTAATTCGTGCTTAATAGGGTCAATGTCAGTAATGCCTAAAGCATAAGCCACTAATGAACCAGCGCCAGACCCACGCCCAGGACCAACAGGAATATCATGCTCTTTTGACCATCTAACAAAATCAGCCACAATTAAAAAATATCCAGCAAATCCCATCTGGTTAATAACGTCAATCTCATATTGCAGGCGTTGCAGGTAAGCCTGCCCTGAGCTTGCCTGCCCTGAGCTCGTCGAAGTGGTCGAAGGGTCCAGTGGCAAATCTTGATGCCGCTGCAAACCTTTTTTTACTTCTTGTTCAAAATAAGCTTCCATACTCATGGATTCAGGTACGGGAAATTGTGGCAAAAAAGCCTTTCCCAAAACCAGTTCCAGATTACAGCGCTTAGCTATCTCCACACTGTGAGCAAGTGCTGCCGGAATATCTGCAAACAATTCCAACATTTCTGCTTCGCTGCGAAGATACTGTTGCTCGCTATACAATTTGGGACGCTTCGAATCTTCGAGAACATAACCATCGTGAATACAAACTCGTGCCTCATGGGCTTCAAAATCGTCTGATTGCAAAAAGCGCACATCATTAGTGGCAACAACCGGCACATGCTCCTGGTAATTTGCAACTAAACGCAAAACAGCTTGAATGTATAACTCTTCGTTGTCACGATCGGTGCGCTGTAACTCTATATAAAACCGTCCTGGAAAATACTGTAGCCAACTACCAAGCAACTCCGTAGCCAAATCCTGATTACCGGCAATTAACGCTCTACCAATATCACCATACCTCCCACCGGATAATGCTATCAAACCTTCGTTGGCATGTTCCAACCAAGTACGTTTGATTAGCGGAATACCAGCGTGCTGTCCTTCTGTATAAGCTTTAGAAATTAATTTGGTAAGATTATTGTAACCAACTTGATTTTGACACAGCAAAGTTAAAATAAATGGCTGATTTGCTTGATGATCATGCAGTAAAACATCTGCACCAATTATTGGCTTTATGCCGCGGGCTACTGCGGCCTGATAGAATTTTATCATGCCGAAGAAATTGCATCGATCAGTAACAGCAATAGCTGGCATATTTTGTTGAATACACTGATCAATTAAAGGCTGGATACGAACCAAACCATCAACAATTGAATATTCCGTATGTAAGCGCAGATGTACAAACTTTGGTTGCATCGTATTTATAATTACCAGTATTTAAAGTGATAGCAAACTATGTAGCTGGCACCAAACCATGGCGAATAGCTAATAAAGCCAACTGAACATCGTTTTCAATATTTAATTTTTGAAAAATATGATAGCGATGGCTATTAACTGTCTTGTCATTTAATCCCAAGTTCCGCGCTATTCCTGGAGCTTTGTGGCCTTGGGCAATGAATAACGCAATCTCTAGCTCCCGATCCGAAAGCTTGGTGAAAATATCACTGTCATTAATATCGCGCATACCCTGTAACACCATGTTTTGAGCAATATCCGGGCTTATGTAATACTCTCCCTGCGCCACCACTTTAATAGCATGAATTAATTCTGCTGCATTAGTACTTTTGGTTAAATATCCTGAAGCCCCGGCACGCATCAATCTCGCCGGAAATATACCGTCATTTGATGCTGTAACAACCAGAATTTTAATTTTGGGATTGGTTTGATGGATTTTACGGGCTAATTTAAGTCCATCAATGTCCGGTAAATTAAGATCCAGCAGCATCACATCAGGTGACAGCTTGGAAAGTATGTTTAAAGCCTGCATCCCATTTTCTGCTTCTCCAACAACCTTGATTTCCTTAGCATCTGACAATAAAGAACATATCGCCGAGCGCACTAAATGATGATCGTCGACTACCATTACCTTTATAATATCACTCATATTTAAATTTCCTTCTTTTTATAAATCAAACCTACTATTTAGCCATGTCAACATATTGCTTCCAGCGCTCATTCACTTCCTCTTGAGCCAACTGCAGCAGTCTCTTTGCCTCTTCTGGGTTAGCTTTTAACAAATTCTTGTATCTTGGCTCATTGTAAATATAATCCTGCAGAGGCACTGTTGGATCTTTTGAATCCAGGATAAACGGATTTTTTCCTGCAGCGATAAGATCAGGATTATAGCGATATAATGGCCAATAAGCACTATTAACCGCTAACTCTTGCTGCCCCAGACCAATGCTTAAATCATACCCATGCGCAATACATGGACTATAAGCAAGAATCAATGATGGACCATCATAATTTTCCGCTTCTTTAATAGCTTTAATAGCCTGCATTGGATTGGAACCTATAGCTATCTGCGCCACATAAACATACTTATAAACCATTGCCATCAGGCCAAGATATTTCTCTGGCGTTTTCTTGCCAGCAGCTGCAAATTTTGCAATCGCACCCATAGGCGTTGCTTTTGAAGCCTGGCCTCCAGTATTGGAATATACTTCAGTATCTAAAACCAGAACATTAACATCACGATCTTGTGCTAACACGTGATCCAGACCGCCATAGCCAATATCATAAGCCCAACCATCACCACCAATGATCCAGATACTGCGTTTCACTAAATGATCAGCAATTGCCAGTAACTGTTTTGCCTCATTAGAGCTCATCCCCTGTAGCTTTTGTTTCAACTTGGCTACTCGATCACGCTGTTGTTTAATGCCAGCCTCATCGCTGTCATTCGCATGAGCCAAAATAGCATCAACTAATTCGCCTCCTATTTCCTTGCTAAACTGTTGCAGCAATTGCTTGGCTTGTTTGGTCAGTTGATCATCACTAATCTTAAACCCAAACCCAAACTCAGCATTATCTTCGAATAAAGAATTAGACCAAGCTGGACCGCGATTATCTTTATTGCAAGTCCATGGTGTCGTCGGCAAATTTCCACCATATATGGAAGAACAGCCGGTAGCATTAGCAACCAGCATACGATCGCCAAATAATTGTGAAACTAATCGTACATATGGAGTTTCACCACAACCTGCGCAAGCACTAGAAAATTCGAATAAAGGCTCTAGGTATTGCGCCCCAGGAACAGTATTAGAGTTAACCTCTGCCCGATCAGCATAAGGTATCGTTTCAAAAAACTCAATATTAGCTTGTTCCTGCTCCAATATTGGCGCTTTATCAAAAACATTAATAGCTTTCAAACCTTCGTGTTTAGGGTTCTTAGCTGGACATGCTTTATGACATAAACCACAACCAGTACAATCTTCCACATAAACTTGCAATGTAAATTTCTGACCTTCACTATTTTTACCTTTTAGGTCTGCTGATTTAAATCCTACAGGAGCTTTATCTAATAAAGCCGCATCATATTTTTTCGCTCTCAGAACAGCGTGCGGGCAAACCATAGTACATCTACCACATTGAATACATGTATTTTGATCCCAGCATGAGACAGTCAAAGAAACATTACGTTTTTCCCATTTTGTAGTGCCGACAGGATAAGTACCATCGGCCGGCAAAGCGCTTACAGGCAGTTCATCACCACGATCAGCCATCATTTCTGCTGTAATTTTACGCACAAACTCAGGTGCTTTGTCACTCACTACTTGCGGCATTTCTTTAGCATCAGCAGAAACACTCGCTGGCACCGTCACTTCGTGCAAATTAGCCAGTGATTGATCTACTGCGTTATAATTTTTCTTGACGATGTCTTCGCCTTTTTTACTATAAGTTTTGTGAATTGCTTCCTTAATTTTAGCTATGGCGTCGTCTTTTGGTAAAACCCCAGCTAAAGCAAAGAAACAAGTCTGCATGATAGTGTTAATGCGTGCGCCCATACCAGTTTCTTCAGCAACTTTATAGGCATCCACAACATAGAATTTTAATTTTTTGGCAATAATCTGCTCTTGTACTTTACGCGGCAGATGAGCCCAAACTTTATCTGTTGCATAAGTGCTATTTAATAAGAAAGTGGCTCCTTCTGCAGCACGTCCAAGCACATCAGTTTTCTCGACAAAGTTAAATTGATGCACCCCAACAAAATTAGCAGATTGCACTAAGTATGGCTCATCAATTGGATTTACGCCAAAACGCAAATGGGAAACAGTGCGTGATCCAGATTTTTTGGAATCATATACAAAATAACCTTGTGCATAAAGTTTAGTCTCTTCACCGATGATTTTAATAGAATTTTTATTTGCGCCAACAGTTCCGTCAGAACCAAGACCATAGAAGACGCAATTTGTTACACCAGTAGTATCAGTGATCATTTTTGGATTATAATCAATGCTGGTATGATTAACGTCATCATTAATGCCAACTGTTAAGTGAACACTTTTAGTAACTGTATTTAGCTTATCGAATACTCCTGTAATCATGGCTGGAGTAAATTCTTTTGATGATAAGCCGTAACGAACACCAATGATTGTCTTACTGATACTTGCTTCACTCAATACCGTAACAACATCTTGATATAATGGCTCGCCTAAAGAACCTGGCTCTTTAGTACGATCCAAAACTGCAATATTTTTTACGGTTTTTGGAAGCTTGTTGAGAAAAATTTCTGCTGGAAATGGACGATATAAATATATTTGCAATACACCAACTTTTTCGCCTTGTGCAACTAAGTGTTTTACAGTTGCTTTAACACTAGCTGCACCTGAACCCATAATCACTATTACTCTTTCAGCATCTTTTGCACCAAAATAATCAACTAAATCATATGTGCGACCAGTTAATTTAGCAAATTTCTGCATATATTTAGATACTATCGCAGGAGTTATATCGTAAAACGGATTTACTGTCTCCCGCGCTTGAAAATAAACGTCTGGGTTCTGAGCTGTTCCTCGAATAACAGGCTTATCTGGATTTAATGCTCGATTTCTATGAGCTAACACAAATTCCTCATCTATCATAGCTCGAATTTGTTCATCAGACAGCAGTGATATTTTATTAATTTCGTGACTAGTTCTAAATCCATCAAAGAAATGCAAAAATGGTATGCGAGCTTCTAAAGTCGCCGCATGGGCAATCATCGCCATATCTTGGGCTTCCTGAACACCGCCTGAAGCTAGCATAGCAAACCCGGTACCACGAGTAGCCATAACATCAGAATGATCACCAAAAATAGACAGGCCTTGCGCAGCTAAAGATCTGGCCGCAACATGAATAACTGCAGCAGTAAGCTCGCCTGCTATTTTATACATATTAGGAATCATTAATAGCAAACCTTGAGAAGCGGTATAAGTAGTAGCTAACATCCCAGTCTGCAAGGCGCCATGTAAAGCACCGGCCGCACCGCCTTCACTTTGCATTTCAACTACGCTGGGAACCATGCCCCAAACATTAGTCTTGCCATCTGCAACCCATTGATCCGCAAGTTCGCCCATGGATGTAGACGGTGTTATCGGATAGATGATACTGCTTTCTGTAACTTTATAAGCAACTCGTGTTGCCGCCTCATTCCCATCCATAGTTTTCATTATTGTTTCTGCTTTACTCATAACTATTCTTCTCCAAAAAACCTACAAATTAACCAACCATTTCCATAGCGCCACAAGGACATTTTCTGGCACATAAACCACACCTAATGCAAGTATCGTAATCGATTTCATAGCCTTTACCAGGACCTAGTTTGGCAATTGCGTCCACCGGACAAACATTAAAACAGGTATCACATTCAAAACAATTCCCACAGGAAAAGCAACGGCCAGATTCATGTGTCACTTCAGCCTGCTCTAATCCATAAACCACTTCTTCAAATGATTCTATTCGAGCAGGAAACGCAACCTTACTTCTATCCTTACGATGGTCTTTTTCATAAAATTCAGTATGCATTTTATTTGCACTTGCCAATTCATGCTTCTCTGGCTTAGTGTAAACTTCACCCATTAAATATGCATCAATATTGCGTGCGGCTTTTTTACCATGACCAACTGCTGTTGCGACACTTCTGTCATAAGGGACAACATCGCCACCAGCAAACACACCATCGCAAGCGGTCATCATGTTATCTTCGACAAGCAAACAGCCATCTTTTTTAAACTCAATACCAGCTACTTTTTGTAAAAATGCAGTGTCAACTTCAAGCCCTAAAGCTAAAACAATAATATCAGCCTGAATAGTTTCTTGCTTGCCTGTTGGTTCTGGCCAGCCTTCAGGATTTAATTCCATAATATTGAGAGTTATGTCTTTGTCATCAACTTTTTCAATGGTTCTAAGCAATCTCAAACCTACTTCTTCTTCTGCAGCTTCAGCAACTTCAAAATCGTGGGCCGGCATTTTTTCACGATTACGACGATATACAATTTCAACCTCATCCGCACCTAAACGAATTGCGCAACGAGCAGCGTCAATAGCTGTATTGCCACCACCATAAACTATGATTTTCTTACCTTTTACTTTAGGGGTATTACCCTGTTCAATGTCATCTAAAAAGTCAACTGAATCAATAATCTTGCACTCAGTTCCAGCTAGCGGAATATCTACTTTACGACCAACCGGTGCTCCGGTTGCAACAAACAAAGCATCAAATCCACCTTTTTCTTTTTCCGCAATAATATCGTCAAGCTTAGTATTATATTTAATAGTAACACCCATATCTTCAATGCGTTTTACTTCAGCATCTAATACTTTTCGCGGCAAGCGATATGACGGAATACCGTAATGCATCATGCCACCACCTACATTACGCCCATCAAAAATAGTAACATTATGACCAAATCTACATAAATGATAAGCAGCTGATAAACCTGACGGCCCTGCACCAATGATCATGACTTTTTTGCCACTTTCCTGCGCTTTAGTGTTTATAGTCCAGTTGTTTTCTAAAGCCATATCACCAAGAAATCTTTCCACAGCATTTATATTTACTGCTGAATCAAAGCCGCGACGATTACATGCACTCTCGCATGGATGATAGCAAACACGTCCTAAAGTAGAAGGCAAAGGGTTATTAAGCATCAAATGCTCCCAAGCACCTTTGTAATTTTCTTCCTTGGCCAACTTGAGCCAACCTTGTATATCGTTGCCTAATGGGCATTCGTTATTACATGGTGGCAAACGATCAACATAAATCGGACGAGGTTTGTTGTTTTTATCAGTCATGAATGTTCCTCATTTCTAGTTGTTATTAAGTAATAAAAGATATGCTATTGTCCACTTTTCGAATGATTTTGTAAAGCCAATATAGAAAAAAATTACTCGTCAGCGCGTGGATCTAATTTGGTCATCATCGGCGACGTGCGAGGCACTGCAACAAAATCGCGCTGTTCTTCTACAGGAGGTGCTGATTTTTGAGTGCGACGCCAAATAAAGAACACTCCTAAAAGCCCAGAAATAATAGCAAAATAAATAAATAACCCAATCGGACCAAAAATATCAATAAAAATTGGCGCAAATAAGGGGCCCAAAATGGAACCAATGCCATTAGCCAGTAACAACCCTTGCGTTGCGGCAACGATGTCACCGCCTTCTAGATAATCACATGTATGACTGATACTAATTGGATACAACGTAAATGAAACACCACCAAAAATAAAAGCAATTACTAAAAATGTTAACTGCGATATGTAAGCCGTTCCTGCCAGAGCCACTGCCAACAATAACGAAGCAAAACTAATTATCGCTAAAACTTTTCGCCGTGGTACAACATCCGAAATTCTTCCAATTGGGAATTGCAACGCCATAGCCCCGAAAATAATCAGACCCATTACCCAGGAAACATAGGCAGTAGAAAAATGTAATAACTTGGCGAACAAAGGCATTAAGCCATAAATAACTCCAGTCATCAATCCAGCAGCAAAGCAACCAATAACGCCGGAAGGTGAGATTTTATATAACTTGAAAAAGCTCAATGCTGAAATTTCATCAGAACTTGGGCATGCAGCATAAGTCATCGAGATTGGAACAATAGAAAGTGCAGACAGAATCACGATAATACAAAATGGAATTAGTGTATCAGGATTACTCACATTAAGCAGAAACTGACCTCCGCCAAGCGCCGCATAAAAAGATATCATATATAGTGACAATATTTGTCCGCGCTTTTTTGGCGGTGCTGCCACCAACATCCAGCTTTCAATAGCAATATATAAAGCTGCAATACAAAAGCCGCTGATAAAGCGCAATACCACCCAAGCAGTGCCATTGACCCACAGTCCTTGCACCATTACAGCAATAGCCAAAACAGCAGCAAAAGCAGCATAAACTCTGATATTACCAACTCTTCGAATCAATTTATGCGTTCGAAATGACCCCGCAACCACTCCGAGATAATATGCAGCAGTTAACAAACCAATAGCAAATGAGCTGGAACCGGCTTCGTGTAAACGTAGGGTAAGTAAAGTGGTCAAGAATCCAGAGCCTAAGGTCACAATGACCAGGCTAAGAATTGGTGCAATAACTAAAAGTATAAGTCTTAACACAATAAATCATCTTAAGTAGTTTGCGCTATGATAAAACTTTCTGGGATAATTGCCAAGATATTAATTAAAAATCCATTTTCTTTAGAATTTCAATCTCTAGCTGCTTAGGATCAGGGAGCTTATCGACCATTTCTTTTGGTAGCTCCTTGCTTAACTTATATCCAGATACCCCAATGGGCTTATGAATATCACGCAATGCATATTCAACATCAATATTCTTTTTATCTGTACATAAAATAATACCTACTGAAGGATTTTCCCAAGGTTCTTTTAAAAGATCGTCCAATAAGCCAAGGTAGTAATTCATTTTTCCGGCGTATTCAGGTTTAAATTTGCCAACCTTTAGCTCAACGACTGTAAGTGCCTGTAATTTTCTATTGTAGAATAAAAGATCTATAAAGCTCTCTGTCCCACTTGGCGAAACAAGCCGATATTCTTCTCCAACAAAAGTAAAACCACGCCCAAATTCAAGCAAAACATCTTTTATTCTTGAAACCATGCGTCTTCTGAGTTCATTCTCTACAACAGGCTGAGCAATCCCTAGCATTTCTAACGAATATATGCTTTTTAGAGATTTGTCTGCTTGTTCCGCTAGATGTTTTGGCAAGGCCTGCTCAAAGTTGTGAGTTTTATTTTCCAGGCAATGTCTTTCATATGCTTGGGATTTGATCTGCAATCGTAACACATCGCGAGTCCAGCCCATTTCAACAACAGCACTCAAGTAATACTCTCTGACACGACAATCCTTTATGCTATTAATAATCATAGTGTTAGAAGTCCATCCTATTTCTGCGGCAAGCCGCCGCAGTTTTTCATTATCTTTATATTCTAGGTAGTATTTTCGCATATCCCACAAATTACGCTCAGAAAAACCAAACCTTATATCAGGAAAACTTTGTTTAAGGTCATTAGCCAAATTTTTAACAATACCCTTACCCCAACCCTGCTTTTCCTGGTTTTCAACTATAGATTTGCCAATAGACCAATATAGATTATTAGCTTCTCGGTTTGCTAACCTAGAATAATTTATCCTGGCAGCAAGAACTCTACCTTTGATGCTTTGGAAAAAGCTTTTATAATCAAAAGTTTTTTCAACGGTTTTATTCACTTAATTTCTCTCTTATCTCTAAAATAACTCTGAACTTAAATATAATATGTAGGATTACGAGCGTCAATACGGGTATTTTTACGGGGTTATAATAAGATAATACAAACTAATGCAATTAAACAACTCGCCCAGCTGCGACTCCAGAAGACCAAGCCCATTGCAGATTGTAACCACCAAGCCAGCCAGTTACGTCGACCACTTCACCGATAAAATATAGCCCTGGCACATTGCGAGACTCAAGGGTTTTACTGCTTAACTCGTTAGTATCTATACCTCCCAATGTCACCTCCGCTTTGTTGTAACCTGCTGTGCCACTAGGACTAATGACTAAATCACTAAAATAGTCTGTTAGCATAGTAATATATTTATCGCTTACTTGACTCATTAGCATATTTTTTATTTGGTCGGTTTCTATTAGGTGGACTATAAATCGTTTAGCCAGCACTTCACCTAATACTGTTTTAAGCTCTTGCTTAGGTTTTTCGCTACGCTTAGTTAGCAAAAAATCAGACCAATTTAATTGTGGCAATAAATGCATATGAATTTCCTGCCTGGGTTTCCAGTAAGATGAAATTTGCAAAATAGCCGGTCCGCTAAGTCCTTGATGCGTAATAAGCACCTGCTCCTTAAAGCTAATTTTTCCACAACTAACACTGGCTTCAAATGATATCCCAGCTAAGGTTTTATAGAACTCAATATCTTTGTCGCTCGAGATAAGAGGAACAAGAGCTGGAGCAGTGCTAATAACTGATAAACCAAATTGCTTGGCTAGTTTATAACCAAAACCACTGGCTCCTATTTCAGGGAGAGACTGCCCGCCAGTTGCGACAACCAGGCTTGTAGAAACAAATGTGCCAATACTGGTTTTTATGCTGAAGTTGTCATCTTTATAAACTTCATTTACGTCGACCTTAAACTTAATATCGACAGCGGCTTTTTTGCATTCTGTCATCAGCATATCTACAATTTGTTTGGCGGAATTATCACAAAACAGCTGCCCTAATTCTCTCTCATGATATTTAATTTTGTACTTTTGAAGCATGGCAAGAAAGTCATGTTGATTAAACTGAGCAAGAGCGGATTTACAAAAATGCTTATTAGCTGAAAGATACTGCTCGGCACTGACTTCCATATTAGTAAAATTGCAACGACCACCACCAGAAACAAGGATTTTGTTACCCGCTTTATCTGCATGATCAACCACTAATACATGGCGGCCACGCTTACCAGCTTCTATAGCACACATCAACCCTGCCGCACCAGCACCTATAATTATTACATCGAAATGTTCTGTGTTTACCATATACTGATTTTTTGCTTAGTTCTGTGGTTTTAACTGTTTTTTTGGAGATTTCTTGGGAAGAAGATAATTGTCTGTCGAGATAATTTTCTTGTCGGTTTGTTCCTCTAGCTCTAATCGTGTTTTTTTGGCGATGCTTCCACCTTTCTTGCCGGCCACCTTGTTTTCTGACATTCCGACAGCTTCCATACTCTCAGCAATCTGACGAGTAGAAAGCTCCGCAAGAGCGGTAAAAATCATTTCAGCTTCAGTCATATGATCTCGAAGATTCTGTTTATGCAAGCCTTTTACTTTTTTATGCTCTTTTACCGTTACACCTGACCACTCCTGATGAATAATATTAGTTAGTATAGCAAACTCCTCGCCTTTTTTTATATCGTGTTCCTGCCAGTAATCGGTGAGCTTATTGCGAGTCTCCTGCCCCATCATCCGCTGTTGTATCCATTTTTCACTATGTCCTTGCTTTTGCCAAGTTTCCCTAGCCCGATCAAGCGATCTTGCCGGATCTGACATTTCCTGCATTCGTTCATAGCCGACCTTTGCCAACCATAGTTTTATTGGTTCTGCTTTGGGGCTGGGAACGGATTGAATAAGCCGGAGTAAGGTTTCAGCAGTAGCAACATCAGTTTTTCGCATTTTTCCATCTTGAGCTATCATTTTCAACTGGTGACAATTTGTCACCACTTGACTTCCTTCTTTTCTAAGTCTCTCGACCAGTTTATTCCAGTATTTTCTTGCTGTCTGATAATTAGTTTGATCAGTGAGGGCTGCAATAATATCCACCACCGAGAAAAACCAAGTTTCGGATTTTTCATCGTAAATCCTACGGATTTTGAAGTTCTCAAAAAATGTTAATGTGTTTTTCATAAAATATACTCTGTGTCTTTCTAATGCTTTCTATTACCATAAGCAGCTAAATATGTGTTTAATGTAATAGATAGGATGCACATAGTCAATACAGGTATTTTTACGGGGTTGAGAATATAAGATATAAAAGAAAATGATTTAACTCTCCCTCTCACATTAAGCAAGAGGGAGAATTTTGGAATGAACTATTGATCCTTTAAGGTTTGGATCATTCCGGAGATAACTGCTTTAGCATCACCGTAGACCATTCTGGTTTTATCCGCAAAGAACAGCGAATTTTGAACTCCAGAATAACCAGCGCCTTTACCACGTTTAATTACAAAACATTGTCCTGCTTTGTCAACGTCTAGAATTGGCATGCCGTAAATCGGGCTATCCTTGTCAGTTCTAGCGATTGGGTTAACAACGTCGTTAGCGCCAAGTACGATTGCTGCGTCGATATTAGGGAATTCAGAATTGATATCCTCAATGTCGACAATGTAATCGTAAGGCACACCAGCTTCGGCTAATAATACGTTCATATGGCCTGGCATACGTCCAGCTAATGGATGTACGGCAAAACGCACATTAATACCTTTGCTCATTAGTAATTGCGCTAATTCCCAAACTTTTTGCTGTGCTTGAGCAACAGCCATACCGTAACCAGGAACAATAACAACACTATTAACATAGCTTAAGGTATAAGCAGCATCTTGAATGTCCATAGCTTTCATTTCGCCGGCTACAGCAGCTCCACCACCACCACCAGTTACACCAAATCTTGAGAAAATGATGTTAGTGATTGAACGATTCATAGCTTTAGCCATCAACCAGGTCAATAATGAACCAGCTGAACCAACTAAAGTACCTGCAATAATCATGGCTTCGTTGTTTAACAAGAAACCTTCGCAAGCTACAGCAATACCGGTAAATGCGTTAAATAATGAAATAACTACCGGCATATCAGCACCACCGATCGGTATAGTCATTAAAATACCAAACAAAGCAGCTGCTACAAAGAACAGAACCAATATAGTGATACTCTGAGTAATAATAAAGCCAATACCTAATGCTACAGCAGCAAGCAATACTAATGTATTAACAAACTGTTGCATTGGAAACCAGATATTATCTAGCCAATCACGCAATTTGATTAAAGCTAAAATACTACCAGTAAATGACACACTACCAATTAAGGCACCGATAATACCAAGAATTAATAATGGTGTGGGTAAACTACCACTAGTACGGAACAACTCCGCAGCGGCAATCGCGGCGGCAGCACCACCACCCATACCATTAAACATTGCGATCATTTCCGGGATAGCAGTAAGAGACACTTTCTTGCCGAGAACCCAGGCAAAAATGGAGCTGATAATGATAGCTACAATAATTAATAAGAAATTATGGAGTCCGGGGAATAAGAAGGTAACTAAAACAGCCACCAACATACCGGCACCAGCCCAATAAATACCACTGGCCGCAGTTTTAGGTGAGCTCATACGTTTTAAACCCACAATAAATAGAACAGCAGCGATATAATATACTATTTGAATAATAAGTAAGTATTCATGCATTATTATTTCCTCCTTACTTACTTGACTTGAACATTTCTAACATACGCACAGTTATTACATAACCACCAACTGCATTCCCGGCTCCTAAAAATACTGCTATAAAGCCAACAATTTGTCCGGTTAATGAATCTGCGTGACCCAGAGCAATAATTGCTCCAATCAAAACCAAACCGTGAATAAAGTTTGACCCAGACATTAACGGGGTGTGTAAAATAACTGGTACACGAGCAATAACCTCATAGCCTGTAAAAGCTGCTAAGGTAAAGATATAAAGCGCAGTAAACCAATCCATCTTATGCCTCCAATTTCTTAAGTGAATCTTGAACGGTGTTACCATCATGTGTAGCAGCGCTACCTTTGATAACATCATCCTCCCAATCAATCTTAAATTCGCCTTCTTCAGTAAACATTGGAGTGATAAAGTTAAGAATGTTACGAGAAAACATTTCGCTGGCATTAACTGCAAGTGAACTTGCTAAGTTTTTAGGGCCAACGATGCTTACACCATTATGAACAACTGTTTCACCAGCTTTTACTAAATCACAGTTACCACCGTTTTCAGCCATAATATCAACAACGACTGAACCTGGTTTCATTTGCTCTAGCATAGCTTTTGTAACAATTTTTGGTGCTTTTTTACCAGGAACACCAGCAGTAGTAATAACGATATCACTTCCGGCTATGTGTTTGGCTAGTACATCAGCTTGTTTTTGCTTTTCTTCCGCAGTCAATTCGCGAGCATAACCGCCCTCGCTGACTACTTCGACACCTGTATCAACAGCTGAAGCACCTAAAGAAGCAATTTCTTCTCTAGCTGCAGGGCGAATGTCATAAGCTTCTACACGAGCGCCTAAGCGTTTTGCAGTAGCAATAGCCTGTAAGCCAGCAACACCTGCACCAATGATCAAAACTTTTGCAGGACGCATAGTTCCAGCAGCAGTTGATAACATTGGGAAAAACGATTTAGTAGCGTTAGCAGCAAGTAATACTGCAGCATAACCAGTCACAGTTGCCTGTGAAGACAAAACGTCCATGCTCTGCGCACGAGAAATTGTACGCGGAAGTAATTCTAAACCAAAACAGGTAATCTTCTTAGCGTTTAATTTTTTTAGAATTTCTGGTCGAGCATAAGGATATAGCAATGATACTAAAACTGCGCCCTTTTTCATATGACCAATTTCTGCGTCAGTTGGCGGTTGAATTTTTAGAACCACATCACCAGCAGCGTATAACTCTTCTGCCGTTTTCGCTATCTCAACATTTTTAAAAGCAGAATCAGCAATAAAAATATTATTACCTAAGTCCTGCTGAATTTTAATTTTTACTCCCAATTTGGCCAATTTCTCGGCCACCACAGGAACCAGCGCAATACGCTCTTCTCCTGGGTGAATTTCCTTTGGAATAACAATTGTCACAGCCATATATTATTCTCCTCAAAATATAAATAATTTAATTACAAAATCGAGCAATATTATAACAGAGCAAGAGTAATTGTATAGTTTTATTTCGGGTTTATTTAAGGTAAAATTGCTCTTTTAACTTCAAAGGTAACAACAATGGACTGCTTATTCTGTAAAATTATTAATGGCGACATTCCGGCAACAATAGTCTACGAAGACGACCTGGTAATAGCTTTTGACGACATTACTCCGCGTGCACCAATTCATAAGTTAATAATCCCCAAAGAACATATTGCAACACTGAATGATATCGCACCTGAAGATCAGGAGCTTGTTGGTCATATGTTATATGTCGCCAAACAAATTGCTGCTGAATGCGATATAGCAGATGCTGGCTACCGCACAGTATTCAACTGCAATGCCGATGCCGGCCAAGATGTATTTCACATACATTTACACCTACTCGGCGGCCGTAAAATGAAATGGCCTCCAGGTTAGTGTCCTTTACGAATACCATCAAAAATAAAAAGCTTACTACGACCATCAGCTCCCATCTCGAGAAATCGCCCATGCAAACGATATTTGCCACACTTGATTTTGTAATCTGAAATAAAATGCTTGTTATGAATATGTTGATAGACTTCATTAGCCTGAACGATTCCTGTATGACCTTGCTTGCTTTTGATTTTTCCAGAAGGAAAAACGTTACCTGCTAGCAAAATACTAATTACTGAGTTAAGATCGAGATCATTAGGTAAGAATTGAGAAAGCTGACGATCCAGATAAGAAAAGTGACAATAATCTGGAAGCCAAGCCGCGAACATTGGCCTTATTATCGAATGCTGTTCGCTATAGCCAATACTGCTGAAGCTTAAACCTATTTTTAGAAACTTCCGTTCAATTTGTTCGCGCGGTCCTGGGACATCACGAGTTTGCGACTCCTCTGCTTTAGGATTTTTCGGTTTTTGTCTAACCACATCATCATCTGCCGATTTTGTTTGCCAAGTTTGTCCTGAATCTATTCTTGTGCTTGGCTCAGACTTTTTTGGCCTAAAATCGAACTTGACGTTACGATTTAGATCTGGATTTCTTAACATAACAATCATGAAATTTTTTTCAATGTGTGTTGTATAATTCCCACCGAAACGGGCAATGCATTTTGTTGAAATTTCATTAATGATAAACTGATTTTCATCTACATTTTTGATTTTGGTGTAGAACACTTTGTCAATCCCATCATGAACATAACTCCATTGACAACCAATGTCTCTCATAGGTTTATTTAAACAGTTTAGAAATCCAACACTTCTATCATAGTCTGCTATTCGTCCATCTAACTCATGTTTCACGTCGCTCAAGTCGGCATTTGCAACTGATTCTGTGTCTATATTAATACTTGTTCTTGTTAGAACAAGAAATTGTAAGTTTTTGACCTTGGAAACTAAAGATTTTGCTAGTTCATTATAATAGACTATTGCTGTAATATTATAGCCATTAATATTTATCTTGGTCTTGTCGCTGCGATTTATTTTAGAGAAAATCAAGCCTGCCGCAGCAGAATGCTTTAAGATAGCATCCTGCGAGGAAACAGAGCTACCATTTATATATATTTTCCTCCCACTTGGAAGAGTTACTTGGGGCAAAAGATCTAAACCATCATGTATAATTTTCCACGATCCGCAATTACTTGACTTAGAAAGTGTGCTAAATTTTGCAATCAGTTTTGCATCATTACTTTGCAAATTATTCAAAGCCTTAATGTCTCTTATAGAAACCCAACCTTTATCTATAATGAAACCGGCTATTATCGTAATTAAGCTGAAGCAAATGAATATCATCGTATATGACGGCATAACAAGAAATAAAGCACCAAATGTGAAAGTAATTGTAGATATTATTGATAAAATGCTCGAAACCCTGTTATTAATACTCAAAGAATAGCAACTGATATCCTGCATTAAATTGTCAAACTTCTGTCCGTCAATATCGATAAAGTTCGAATTACGCATTTGCCGTATCTCTTCTCTAGAGGTGTCTATGTGATGCAGCAACCCATTAGGAATAACAAAACTTCTTAACAGCTTTTCAACAAAATTAATTACTCCAGCACCAATGAGGCTACTTAATATCTGATTTATTTCATCTTGCAATATCTGTAAGTGATTGTTTTCCCCCGAATTTTTTTCCATGTTATTTATATAAAAAACATAAATGTAAGCGTTTAGCAGAACCAAAGCTATTGTTTTAATTGTACCAGAATCTAAGAGATGGATATTGTGTTGCAGAGCTTTCAATTCTCTAACGACTCTAGCAAATTTCTTGATTATTTTTTCGTTGTCTTGTATTGCTTATATACTGCTACCTTCCCAACCGGACATATAATTCTAATTTCGGTTTGAAAATAATCTCATATTGACATGATAATTGCAAGACGTAGTCTCTTCCAATATGAAATGAGTCTGAACGATACTCGTATTTCCAAAATGTTATCTTATTCCTGCGCTTAAACAACTACTAAAATCATTTCCATTTAAGATTAAAGAATTTCACTCAGATAATGGTAGCGAATACATCAATTACGTTCGGTGGCTCACTTCGGTTACATTATGCATCCGCACTTAAAAGGAATAGTCATAGAAGATGGCCTAGCATCTAATTATCCGCATTTATCGCTATTGGATTCGTTAAATCTAGAATATGTTATTGGGGTAAAAGAGGGGATCATGGTTTTTTATTTGATTGGATTAAACATGCTCATGGCAATGAAGTTGTAATTAAGAAAGATAAAATCATGCATAAATTTCGTTATGTAAGTGATGTTCCTCTAAATGACAAGCATTTTGATTATAAGGTAAACGTGCTGGAATATTGGGAAGAAAAACCAAACGGCAAAAAGCAATATTTTAGTTGGGTGACATCATTTAAAATAACTGATGAAAATGTTTTTGAATTAATGAAAGCAGGTCGAGCTCGCTGGAAGATAGAGAATGAAACATTCAACACGCTAAAAAACCAGGGATACAATTTTGAACATAATTACGGTCACGGTTACAACAACTTATGTTCAGTTATGACAATGCTAATGCTACTAGCTTTTTTAATTGATCAGGTGCAGCAATTGTGCTGCAAACTTTATCAAGAAGCACGCAAAAAGCTTGGAGCATTAAGAGAATTGTTCTTGCAAAAACGTATGTTGTTTCAATGGGTGGTTTGGGAAAATTGGCAAGATATGTACAAAACAATTATAAGTCCATCAGCTAGACCACCACCAATTGGAGTGCTTCCAGCAGAATAACGTAGAATTCAATAATTGCAAAACAGCAATACGGAATTCAATTATCTTTTAGCTCGTTTGAAGCAGAATCCACCGTGTTTTGAAAAACGT
>SDBS01000321.1_pt1 | contig 44508 bp, 64 predicted proteins | sample 2277091 | NCBI WGS metagenome assembly SDBS01 (sample SAMN10404972, study PRJNA504765) | marine sediment metagenome | isolation source: marine sediment core GS10_PC15, 163 cmbsf | place: Arctic Ocean: Southern Knipovich Ridge | collected 2010 | reverse complement strand
CCGGCGCGGCGCAATCCATAGAGCCCGTATTCTCTGCACCACCACGCCTTACGGCATGGGTTGGCTCAAGCAAGAACTCTACGACCGCTGGGTTGACGGCGACCCCGACATTGACGTAATCCAATTTGACAGCAGGCTTAACCCCACATTCGAAGAGGAAGAGTGGGACAGACTCATCAAAATATACCCGCATTGGAAGGCCGAACTTTTCCTACACGGTCGTTTCGCCAAACCTTCCGGGATGATATATGACATCTTTGACACCACAAGGCATGTCATCCCGTGGCACCCCATCCCGCCCAATTGGCCCAAGTTTACCTGGCATGATTTTGGGTCAGTCAACTTCGCTACCTTGTGGTGCGCTCAGAATCCGCTCACCGGCGAATTGGTCATCTACCGGGAGTACAAGGCTGGCCCGTCAGGTGATGGTTCGCGCCGGTCAACCGCCGACCATGTTGCCAGGATTAAAGACCTGTCAGGCGACGAGGCTTTTGGCCGCTGTGTTGGTGGGTCTCTCCAGGAAGAAGGCTGGCGGGGTGATTTCACTCAGGCTGGTTGGCGCATCAATAAACCCCAGACCCGACGTGTCGATGAGGGCATCCAAGCCGCCTATAGCTGGTGGTCACTCGACCGCATCCGGGTAATGGACACCTGCCCACTCTTCATAGACGAAATGGAAAGCTACAGCTACGTCACAAACGACGACGGCGAACCAACGGAAGACATCGAGGACAAAGCCGCCTATCACTGCATGGACGCCATGCGGTACGGCCTGGGCGAGTTTGACGTATTCGCCTACGAGAAAAAGGAACGGACAAACCTGCCGGTGTCTAACCTCGGCTAGGGTGGAGAGAACATGACAATGCAGGGAACGCCCAACAGTTCGGGCACGAAAAAGATGGCCTCATTCGGCCAGATTGCCACCACGACAGACCCCACGCTGGGGCTGATAAAGGTCACGTACGATAGCCAGAGCCCGCGCTTCGACCGGATGGACGAGGACGAGGCGCTGCTTACCGGTGAACCTTACGCGCTCCGGGAGCCCGGCACCACCAAGTTGCTGCAAGGCGTGGTCAACGTGACGATGAACGACGCCCGTGTTTTCGTAGACCGCTCAATGGCGGTGTTGAACGAGGCAAAGGCCGTCATCGTGGTCAAGGGAGAGCGGAACGGAAAGAGGCTGACGGACAAGCAGGCCAGCACGATAGAGAACTTCATCAAAGACGCCGAGATGAACGCCAATGAGGCGTTGTGGGACGTGCTGCATCCCGGCATTGACGCCTATGGCTGGGAACAGATTGGTATGCGGGGCGGATACGGAGCCCGCTACCTGCTCCACCAGCGGGGCGATTTCTTCCGCGCCGATATAATGCCCTTCGATATGCGGAACGCAGTCTATGGGATTGACCGTTTCGGCCTCAACTGGGTTGCGTTTGCCCGTGTTATCAGCAACGAAGAGTCCGAGATGGAGTACGGGGAGAACGGTAAGTTCGGCGAGCCATTTGGCGTCGAGTGGGATTATTGGAGCCGGTCGGTTGAGAGGACTTTCGTCAACGGGATAAAGGTCGCCGAGCAGGTAAACCCGCTGGGCTACCCGCCGTTTGTTGTCCAGTTGGTTCAATCTGGGACGTTCCTTACCACTTCACCCCGAGCCATCAGGATGAACGGCGACTCGCTGCTCGGTCCGAATCGTGACCTCTACCCGCACTGGAACGCCATCAACAGCATCATGCAGACGATGAACTACCTGACTCTCTCGCCGCCGACAAACTGGATGACGGAAGACGGTCAGAAGTTGCCAGCGCAGGCGCCGTATCGTTTTGGCCGCCAGACCGGGATGAAGATTGACGAGAAGGTCCAGCAGTTGCAACTACCGGACATTCAGGCCAGCAACCGGTTTTTCCAGGCCACTCTGGGCGGGGCTCTGCAACGAGGGTCGCTGTCCTATACCGACTGGGGAAACCTGCAATTCCAGCTTTCCCAGGTCGCACTGGCAACGCTGGGCGACGCGGCCCGTCAGGTCTACACGCCGAGGTTGTTCACAATGGCCCGGTTCCGCAAGAAGGGCGCCGAGATGATGATAGACCAGATGAAGCGGTTCGACCTCCGGGCCAGCATTGGCCGCAGCGGCGACCGGCGCGTCTACACCGCCGCCGACTTCATGGGCGACTACTCGGTTGATTACAAATACTTCGCCACCATCCCGGAAGAGACGGCGGCGGCCTACGGGCTGGCCGAGATGCAACGGGGTTGGATTTCGGCCTCTACCATCATGGAGGACACGCTGCACCTGGAGAATCCGCAGCATGAGCGCAACAAGTGGCTTGTTCAGGACGCCGCGCGGTTAAGCATCGCGCTAGGGCTGTTCGAGCGGGCGAAAGCGATGGCAGAGTTAGGGCGGAAAGACGAGGCCCGGTTGCTTCTCATAGATGCCGGTCAGGTGCTGGCCGCCGGATTGCCGCAGGAAGTGGCGCGGTTGGCCGGTGTTAGCGATGTCGATTTACCGGCGGCTCCAACAGCCGTGTCGTCAATCCCGCAAGGCCCGACAACCCAGACCCGCAGTACCCGCCGCCAGGAGCGACCGGGTGTTGGCGAACTTGAACAGGAGGTAGCGGCACAATGACATTCAGCGACCCGGAGTTGAACAAACTCGCACAACAGATATTGAATCCATCGGCCCGGTTGCCGCGTGACCAAGCCGCGCCGCCAAATCCCCGCCAGGCACTTGGTCGTGTTTTACAGCGACGGCGTGAGCAACTGCTTCGCCGGGCAGGCCGACCATGACGCTCTTTACGCGAGACCCCAATCTGCCCAGCCGTCCCGGAACCGAGACGGAAGAGGAATTGGCCCTGACGGCACGCCGCCAACAGCAGCGGCAGGTAGAAGCGCAGGTTGCTCTCACCACCGGCACCCTGACGGTAGACAATGCCGTTCAGGTTGTTGAGGCCCGTGGTGGAGTACCCGACCTCGGCGGCCCGCTGTTTGTCACATCCTCAGAGGCATCAGAGTTCGGTATCACCATCCCGGCGGACTGGCAGGTCAAGGTAACGCCGGTCGCGGGCGCTGACCCGGATGTCCGTTTCGTCGTCCCCGACAGGGGTGAGTTGACACTGCAAGAGGTCAATGAACTTGTCCGGTTGCAGAACGAGGCCGCCGCGCTGGGATTTGAACAACAGGAACTGGTGGCCGCCGCCTTTCCCCAGGACGCCGACACGCAGGCCATCATTCAGGGCGCCGTCGATGACCCAGAGGATTTCTTAACGTCCATCAGGGAACTTGGCGACACGGAGGAAACGCGGGCGCTGCTGGCGTCCGTATTCCCTGACGCGACCGGCACCCAGATACATGACTTGTTCTATCTTCCACAGTCAATTGAGGACGACGTGCGGGCGACGTACAATCTCTCGCCAGCCGCCAGCCCGGAGAACGTGCAGACGTTCTTTGAGACCGTAACGAGCGACGCCAACACGTTCAATTCCGGTTTGCTGAAAAGGTCTTTTGAGTCTCCCGAGCAGGCCGAGGCGGCGGAAAGCCTCTACCGGTCTCTCAACCCCAACGCCACCGACGAACAAGTCCGGGCGTTTTTCCAGTTCAATCCCGGCAGGCAAATTACACCGGAAGAGGCGGGCGCAATCCGCAACGTCGGGCTGGACGAAATCAACGCCAAATACCGCGCAATGGCGGCAGTAGATTTCGGCATCCCGGCAGAGGAATTGGGCGGCGGGTTCTCGCTGGCGAATCGCTTCACCCTTGACCAATGGTTGATGGACAATCCCGATGAGGCGGCGGCGATGCAACGGGAGACCGGCGTCGTGCTGTTCCAGTGGAACCTCGATACCTCGGAGGATTTCACCCGGTCATTCCTGGCCGGCATTGAGGATGTCCGCGCCGCCGCCGGTGGTGCCGCCAGGTGGCTTGGCCTTGACGGCGTGGCGGCAAGTCTCAGCACTAACGCCGGTGACATGCGCCAGTTTGCGCCGGTCGCGGTCGGTTTTGAGGGCTGGGGAAGTTTCGCCAACCCGCGATTCTATACCACTACGGTCACGCGGGCGTTACCATTTGTCATCTCCCTGGTACCTGCGGGTTTGATAGGCATGGGCGCCGGTGCCGCCACGGCCGGATTCCTCGGACTAGGCGCTATTGGCACAGCCATATTGGAAGCCATTGGCGTCACGGCACTGACGCGCCCGCTGGAAGCCTCCCTTGAGGCCGGTGGCGCTTTTGATGCCGCGCTGGATTCCGGTTTCTCCCAGGAAGATGCCAACAAGGCGGCCACTCAAGTATTCCAGCAGAACCTCGCCCTCGCCGGAGTAGACGTTACCCAGTTTGCGGTAGCGTTCCTGCCAGCGCCGTTCAAGACTCTCAGCAACCTTGTCCGCAAAGGATGGGTCACAACGGTCCGCCTGGCTGGTAAAATCGCTATCACTGGGGTCACTGAGGCCGGCGAAGAGGCCGTTCAGGAAATCATAAAGCGTTCCGCGCTGGACCTGCCGATAGTGCTGGATGACGAGCTCAAGACCGCTATGGCGGTCGGCGGCATATTCGGTATCGGTCTTGGCGGCGGCGGCGACGTTCTTTCCCAGATGTTAAACAATACCGTAGAAGCCCTGCCGGTGGACCTCAAGAGGACTTACGACGAAGGGTTTGCCAAAGCGAAGCGCGAGGGCGTGACGGACGACCAGACCGCCGCCTACATCGCTCTCAACGAGGTTGTCCAGACGGAAACCGGCAAGGCCATCATTGACCGGGAAGTACAATTACAGATTCTGCGGGAGCAAAAGACTGAGGTTGTCGCCAAATCGGAAGTAGAGCAAACCGGGTGGGACAAGTTCTTTGACGACAAAATGGACGCGCTGCCGCCGATTGTCGAAGCCGTGGGGACACCACCGGCGGGTTTCCGGGAAGTCCAGTTAACCGATGGCCGGCAGGTATTCGCCGATGAGGGACTCAGCGATTTCGCCGTGAACGACCTTGTAGAATCCGGCGCCATTGAAATCGGCGACCAGCAGGCCATAGACGACGAGACGACGCGCCGCATAGAGGAAGTGGAGGGCCGGAAGTTCGGACTCGAACAGACCTTGGCGGAAGACCCGGTGGCGCAAATGCGGGTGCAAATTACCGGCAGGCAGGTTTCCCTGACCCACTTCATATCGCTGCGAGAGCAAAGTTTCCCCGGGCACTTCACGCTCAAACAGGGCCTGCAACTAAATCCGGGCCTCAATGTCGGGCGCTTCTCCCAGAAGGGCACGAAGCTGTTCAATAAGGTTCCCCGGGATGAGGCGCTAGACCGGATTGTCAAGGAACTCACGGAAACCACCGGTAATCAAGACCTGACCGCTGATGACGTTGCCGACCGGGTTGAGCAAATCCGCGCCGAGCAGCGCGAACTCCGGGAACTGACCGCCCAGGCTTTCGACATCTACGAGGAAGCCACCGCGCCAGTGCCGGAAACCGGTTTAACACCGGAACAGACAGTCGAGGTCGCCCAGACGGCGGCCAACATCCGGTTGGGCAAATTTTCACCGGAAGTCCAGCCGCTCATCTCCGAGTGGGTTGAGGCGAACGGTCTCCGGGTTGTCGAGGCCACGCGGGGCGTCGTCTCCGATGCCGCTGTACGAGCCGATGCGGAGAACCTGGCTGAGACCATCGGGGCCGACGTGGAGGCTTTCCGCCGCCGCTGGTCAGCCGGTACGACGTTCAATGCCGAAGAGTTGGTTGCTGTCAGGGGTGTGCTGGAAACCAAGACCCGTGAGGTTTTCGAGGCCCAGCAGAGAGCGCAGGCGTCTAATACGAGTGAGAACCTGTTGCGGCTGGAGATAGCACTTCGAGAACAGGCATCCATTCAGGAGATTGTGCATGGCGTGACGGCGGAGGCCGGTCGCGCCCTCCGGTCATTCCGGCAGTCGGCAGAGGACGTGCTCAAGTCTGGCGACCAGAAGGCAATTGAGGACATCCTCACGAGGCTTGGCGGCAGGCTGAAGACCGAACAAGCCGCCGAACTACTGAGCCAGTTGGACATCAACGACCCCACCGCAGTCCATAAGTTCATATTGGGATTCAGCAAACCTAGTCTTGCCGACAAGATATTCTTCGTGTGGTTCAATTCCATCCTGTCCGGCCCGCGGACTCACCTGCGGAACGCCATCAGTAACTTCTCAACAACTATATTGTCTCCGATTGAACGCGCCACCGCCGCCGCCATAGAAGTACCGCTGTCGGCCTTTCAAGGGCGGCCCAGGGCGCGATTCTTCAACGAGGTTCCGGCTGACGTCTTCGGTGCCATCAGGGGTCTACCAGAGGGAGTCCGGCACTTTGCCTTCACGGTAAAGAATGGCTTCCCTCCTGTTGACATCAACAAACTGGAAGTGCCCGCCCCTGCCTTCGGCGGGCCCATTGGCCGCGTCATAGGGGCGCCGTCAGCATTGCTGCAAGCGGCGGATGCGCTGGGGTTCGCTGTCAATTTCAATTCGGCGCTCAACGTTGAGGCGCATAGAGCGGCGTCAATTGAAGGACTGAAGGGCCAACCGTTCGAGAACCGTGTTGCAGAGTTGCTGGCCGACCCACCGGCAGAGATGTACGACGATGCGGTGGCGCGGGCTAAAGACCGGCTGTTCCAACGGCCCGTCGGCGAGTTCGGTCAGGCGTTGATGAAGATGCGGGATTCCGTCAAAATCGGCGGTCTGCCAATACTCCGTTTCCCCATACCATTCGTGAGAATCACTATCAACCTGGCGAAGTTTGGACTGGAGCGAACCCCTGTGGGTTTCCTCAACCCGCAATTGATAAAGAACCTCGCCGCCAAAGACCCGAAGGCTGCCGACCAACTTGCGGCCATCTTTGTAGGTTCCACCATCATTGGCGCTCTGGCGACGTATGCCATTGCGGGCTTCATAACCGGTGCTCCCCCCAAGGACAGGTCAGAGCGCGACAGGTTCTACCGTGAGGGCAAGCAGCCCTTCGCCATCCGGGTAGGCGACCATTGGTTCAGTTACCAGTCCGTAGAGCCCTGGAATGTGATACTCGGCTTCGCAGCTGGTATTGGTGAAGGGATAAGGAACGATGAGGCTGACCCCGGCGAGCAGGTGGTGGACTTCGCCCTCAGTTTTGCTCGTAACTTTGTTGACCAGAGCTACATGGCAGGACTGTCGGACATCATGGACGCCATCGCGGAACCGGAGCGCCACGCGGGCAAGTGGTGGCAGCGGTGGGTCACGTCGTTAATGCCGTTCAGTTCTGCACTACGGACAGCGGCTCAGGTAGCCGACCCGGTAATCCGAGACCCGCAGAACTTGTGGGAAGCACTCAAGGCCAATATCCCAGGGCTGTCCACCAGTGTCCAGCCGAAGATTACAGCCCTCGGCGAGGATATTGAGCGAAAAGGGCCAGCTTGGTTTCCGGTCAACATCACGCCGGTAGAGGAAACGCTGCTGACTCAGGAACTCGAAAGGCTTGAGTTTAACATCGGATTCGTCGGTGGCACCATTTCCGGCATGGAGTTGACCGAATCGGAACAGCGAGATTTACAGAAACTCACCGGCCAGACCATCAAGGCCGACTTGGAACAGCTCATGTTGTCACCGGAATACTGGGTGGGCAATGATGTTCAGCGGGAGAAGATGCTGAACTCCGTCACCACCGCCGCACGCAACTGGGCGCGGGCCGAGACCCGTCAGGCCATTTGGGCGGCTGGCAGTACGGAAGAACGACTGGAAGTGCTGAATACGGCTCTCGTGGTCTCTGACGACCTGCTGGGCACCGTTATCAGCGCGGCACCGGAGTTCACCACGCGCGACCCGGATGTCTACACGATTGACAAGGAACTTGACGCCAGCTACACCGCCCTACTGGCCGGAATAGAGGAATCCGCCCTGACCGACATTGAAACGCCACCGACGGTTTCAAGCTGGTATGTCAAAGAACAGGGCGTTGAGGATTCTGCCCTTGAACCGGATAAGCCACAGTACAAAATCGACCAGGAAGACCTGCCCAACCTGCTGAATCAGTGGGAGGCGCGGAGCCGTATAGGGGACGAACGCGCACTGACTGAGTTTGACGCGGAACACCCAGACGCCAAACTGGGCGACATGACCCGGCGGGAAGTGGACTTACTGGAAGACTACTACGCCGCCGAGGACCGGGATGCCTTTTTGGAGGCCAACCCGTCGCTCAAGGTAAACGACTATCAGAACTGGTTGCGCGGTCACCCGGAGGCGAACGCCAACATGGCGCTGTGGGGAGATGCCCCGCTGGCGTCCGTTGAGGCGTATAACCTTTATAAAGGACTTATTACCAGTCTGGACATCGTGGACTCCGCCCTGCCGGACTTCACCCTGCCGCCGGATGGCACCATCAAAACGCACTTTGCCTACGTGGAACTGTCCTCTGAGGGCAAACATAACTCATGGGAAGCCCAGTTGTTGCTGGCCCAGGACGATGAGTACCGCATATGGCGGGAACTCCAACCGGTAGAGACGCCGATTGCGTCACTGGAAATCAAGACCGGGACGGCATACCGCGATACTCACGATGCCATTCAGGCCGTGTCCAACCCGGAATCGGCCGATTTTATAGCAGAGGACGCGACGGTCTTGGTGGACGGCGAAAAGGTTAGTGCCCGCGATGCCGAACGCGACCGACTACGCGCCAATCCGGTCAGCGGCGAACAGTTCCGCGATGCAGAGCGCCGGGTTGAGGCCATCGAGCAAGGCACCAACGACGACCCCGTGGCTGACGAAATAGTCACCGGCTGGGTAGAACGCGGCAAGGTGGTGGACGAACACGGTGGCGGCAGCCAGGAAGCCAAACTGTTCTGGCTGGACAATCCGAACGTCCACGCTTGGGCGCTGGACAACGAACTGGTGACGACCTCAATGGAAGACCTGCTGGAACGTGAGCAGATTATCCGGCTGGATGTCCGGCTGGCCCCGATGGACACGCAGTATGAGGCCATTCAGGGCGACACGGTTGAAGGCACTCAGGCCGAACGGCGCGAGGCTTTCCTTGAGAACAACACGGAATACGCCGACGACCGACGCCGCCGGACCGCACACGAGTTCGGGATAGCGGACAACCTGGTGGAAAGCTACGTTGAGTATTACAACCTGACGGACAAGGGATTCGCCCGAGACCGGTTCCGCTTGCAGAACGCCCCGCTGGATGTGGCCCTGACCGACGCTTCCATAATGGGAGACAACGCGCTGGTGGCGGTAGACCCGGCGACCATACCGGATGTCGAGCATGACCGGCTGCTGGCCCTGTGGGACAGCCAGATTGTTGATTATGAAGACACCATCCCGGAAAGCCACCGGACGGTATCGGACACGGCGACGCGGACGCGCCTCATCGAGGACGACCGGCAAGACCTGTTCAAAGCCAATCCGGGTTTCGAGGATGATTACCTACGGTTCCAGGGCTACGGCAAGTTCATCCAGAACCAGTTTGTTGAGGACTATGTGGCATACTACAAACTCGATACCGCCGGGTTCGCCCGTGACCGCTATCTCAAGGAACGACCGGGATTCTACGAAGAGATGCGGACGAAATTGGAGTGGACTGGCATTATCAACTTCGCCAAAGTTCAGTCGGAACGGTTCGAGGAAGCGTTCAACACCATCTATGAAGCACTACCGAAAGGTGCGCCGCGCCTCCAATATCGAGGCGAAAATCTCTGGTTTGATAAAGAAGGGGTTGCGTTGGGAAAATGGCAGCCGTATGATTCAAGAGGATTTACCCCGACGACCGAGGCCCAGCGGATAATCGACGAGACCGAGAGAAGACTGGCACAACTCGAAGAGGATGCGCTGACCTGGCGGTAGGTAATAGTAAACGGAGCAATAGTTGGAGTGGCGAAAGAGAGACGCTAAGGTGTGAGTGGACGAATGCGTGACCCTGCGCAGAGCCTGAAATAACAGGCCGGGTGGCTAGGTTGAGATGCCTTGTAAAATCCACCAGTAAGTATGTTCGGCAAGAGCACAGGTGCGAGGGCCAGAGGGATTGGCCGCAAGATTCGGAACCTCAGTAGAGCGAACATTTTGCTGAGATTCTAGTTCACCAAGATAGTCCACATCCGGGGGAGAATGGCCCCCGGCTCCAACAAAAATAAACGGAGGAAAGAATAACAGTGAATACACAGGAATTAAAGGGCGTAGCCCCAGAGGCAACACCGGTGGCCCCAGCAGTGGCGCCGCCAGTGTCCCCCGAAGGTAATCCCCCGCAACCTGAAGACGGCAAGATTGTCTTCGAGTCTCAGGAAGCAGTAGACAAGGCAATCAACGCCGGGAGGGCAGACCTTGGTCGTACCAATGCGGACTTGAAAACAAGACTTGAAACCGCAACGACCCAGATTGACGGCCTCCGAACGACCCAGGAAGGGATTCGCAGCAACCAGCGCAAGGCGGAACTTGCCCTCATCGAAGAGCCAGCGGCCAAAGCGGCCAAGCAAGCTGAGTTTGATACACAGGACAAGGAAGCCGACATCACCCGTCGCTCCGCAGAACTAGACACGAGAGAGAGCAAGATTGACGCCTCCGCAACTGCCAACATCGCCATCACGGCAGAAGCGAGAGCCCGCGAACTGGAAGTGTCAACCGGCGTACCCGCCCAGACACTGCTCGACTCGCCTCTGGTTAAGGACACGTCGGTAGATGGAATCGTGACGTACCACGTCGACCGAATGGCGCTCGTGGCTGACATCCTCAAGGGTCAAGGGGAAAACAAAGGCGTCATAGCAGTGGGAGCAAGTACACCCGCCGCTCTGGCAGCCGCAGCAAGCGACGACAAGACGTTCCTTAAAGGGTGGGGTGACGGCACCATCCCTATAACGGCTGAAAACCAGAAGCGAGCCGACCGCATCCACAAGGAACTCTCAACGACAGTGTAGAGAGGTTTTATTATGGCAGGAAGTGGATGGACCACAACTAGTTCTCTTGAGGACTCACTTGACCAGGTAGCGAGTTCCGCAAGGTCAGTCCGGGAATACGAGGGCGTTATGACCCAACTGGTCGAGACGCGCACCCTCGGCGTCGGCATTGGCCTTGAATGGCGGGAACTGACATACGCGCAGCTTACCGCCCAGGCCGTCACGGAGACGACCAACCTGGACAACCCCCAGCAAATCACCGATACGGAAATCACCATCACGCCGACTCTGGCGGCAGTCGAGACCTTCATCACCGACCGGGTGGGTCTGAGGATTTCACCGGCAGGTAACGCCCAGATTGGCTCGCTCGGCCAGAAGGCACTCCAGCGCAAGAAGGATGAGGACGGCCTGACGGTTCTCAACTCCGGGCAGACGACATCCGAACCTGGCGCTGGCAACACACTGGCGAGTGGCTTCATTGCCTCCGCGCAGACCAACATCGCCAGCAACGTCACAGAAGGGGCCAATCCGCCCTACGCCGCTGTGCTTCACGGATTCCAGCGGAAAGACCTGTACGACGAACTGGTGGCCGGTGTTGGCACTTACATAATGATGGACGGCCCCACCGCCCGCGTTTTCTCGGGTGCCTTCCATCTTCCGATCTCGGACACCCTGGTTGTCATCGACAACAACATCACCATTGACGCCGACGACGACGCCGCCGGTGGTGTGTTCGCCAAGGAAGGTATCGTGATGGTTCAGGGCCGGGCAGCCCGTATCGTCGCAGTTCGTGACGAGGCTCGCGGCGGCGGCGGTTTCCACGTCTACCATTACGACGAATATGCTTATGGGCAACGGCTGGCCCTCTGGGTCCATCGCATGAAGAGTGATGCCACAGCGCCTACCAGTTGAAATAATGGTGGTTATTAGGAGTGAGAAGTGTCTGCTGCACTGAAATGCCAACGCTGCGATAACGAGTTTACCGCCACACGGAGCGATGCTCTGTGGTGCCCGGTATGCCAAGTAGTGAGGGAGAAAGAGCGGAGTCAGAAATACGAATCTCGTGTAAAAGTTGCCTGCCCAGATTGCCGTAACCCTATGGGCCGAGGGGCAGAATACTGTTTACCATGCAGCAATAGACATCGCGGGGAAAAGCGCCGGGCAGAAAACAATGGCAACTGGAAAAACGGTCGCACAATGAACTCCGGATACGTCTTCGTACGCGTCGGACACGTGCGCGGCCAAGGTGCCTACAGACCCGAGCACTGCCTCGTCTGGGAAGAGGCGAACGGCCCCATCCCGAAAGGGTGGGTTATCCATCACCTGAACGGTGTTAAAACCGACAATCGACTCAGTAACCTGGCAGCGATGCCCCGCAACTCACACCACCCCGACCACCTCGCGAAGCCCTACCAGCAACGGATAAGGGAACTTGAGGTGAAACTCGCACCAGCCGCCGAACATCAGATAGGCAACTCGCTCGACTCCACAGCGATGAAGACGCTGGGCGGCACCCCGAAGGCGAAGAAGACGCCTAAAAATCAGATTGTGGGGTGAAAATCCCCACCGAGGAAAGAAATGGCAAATGCAGGTTCAGTAGGAATCCTGGAACACATGGACAACCCCGATGTGACTATCATCGCGGATGCGACAGCCGCCGGTGTCACATGGGTCTCGGACAGTCCCGGTAGCGCCACCGACTTCGCAAAAGCGGTAGCGGCAGGCAAGGGTCTCCACTACGCCGGTGCGCTGACCGCCGTTGACAACGAACTCCTGGAGTTCTGTGGCAACAGCCTGATGTTCACCGCACAGGAAGGCCACGCCCAGATTGAGATTCTGGTCCAGTACAGCGTTATCAGCGATGTCGCCTTCAACTTCGGTTTCAACGACACCGTTGAGGACGGCAACCTGCCGATGGACCTCTCCGGCACCACCCTGGCCGCAACCGCGACCGCCTGGGCCGGTATCGTCAAAGACTTTGATGCCACCTTCGATGAACTCCATGTGGCCTGGGTCAATGGCGGAACGGTCGGGCAGACGGACTCGGCTGGCAAGGTTGATGGCGAGAAAGTCCGCATGGAGGGCATGTCGCTGACAGCCGCCCAGTGGCTCTACATGAAGGTCGAGATGCAGGACAGGGGCAGCGGCCTCGGTGCCCGCATGACCTTCACCGCAATCGACCACACCGGGAAGAGCATCGAAAAGGTGTTTAACACTTCCATCACGCGCTCGACGCCGCTCTGCTTCCACTACGCCGTCGAGAACCGCGACGCGACAGTCCGCAACCTGTTCATCAGGATGCCGAACTGGAAGCAGACAATCCCGGATATGTAATTTAGCAGGCTCCGACTAACACTTGGGGGAGGGCGGCCTGAAATGCCCTCCCCACCTTAGATTCAGGTGCGGACCTTCCGCATCTAAGGAGAAAGTAAAGTGAACGAGAACGCAATCAAGAGGGGATTCCACTGGGACCCCATATCACAATCACTTGGTATTCACGTAAATGGAGTACAGGTAGCCAATTATTCCACAATCGTTGGGCGGACATACTACGTAAATAACATCCTGGGTTTGTCTTCAAACGATGGTCTGTCCTGGGGGAGGGCATTTGACCAAGTAGAGACAGCCATTGCCGCATCGGAAGTCTACCGACAACTGGGTGGCGTAGCGGGCGGAGCGTCGGTTACCACGAACGACTTTGTGCGGAACACCATCATTGTTCAAGGCACCGGCACGGCCTACACCGCTGTTACCAGCATCCCCAACTACGTGGACATCATCGGGTTGGGAGCCGACCCAAGAGGAAACGGGACTGGAATTGCCCAGATTGACGGCGCTGGTGCTGCCGATTGTATTTCCATCGGTAGTGCCGGGTGCAGAGGGCTATTCATGGCTAATATGCAGCTTGACCAGAGTTCGGCGGGCAGTTTTGTCGGCTTGGATGCCGCAAAGCTATTCCGTTCACGACTTGAGGGCTGCGCCTTTACCAACCACGGTACGTCTGGAATACGGATTGTTCTCGGCGGCGGCGTCTACATCAACGACTGCGCCTGCACGAACGATACGTTTGCCCAGATTACAGGTCTGACCCTCGGCAACGGGGCAACTGTGAACGGCTGCAAGATAACCAACAGTGAGTTCTTCGGGGACACCCAAGGAGTTTCGTTCACTGCCGTTGCGGGCAAGCAGACGGTGTTCAAGAACTGCATGGCAATTGGCGGCACGAAGGGATTTGTTGATTCATCGTCAAGCGATGTGGGCGCACAGCCCTGGTACGTCCGCTGCGAGGGTTTCGGGACCAACAACACCACCATCAACCAGACAGGTTTCGTTCTCTCCAGCAACTTCACGAAACGTTCAATCGGATGTCTCGACAATGCCAACGGCACTGTTCGCAACTATCCGACAACCACCGACTAACGGGGAGGGCTATATGCCACGCTACGAATACAAATGTGACTGCGGGCAAGGGGTTGAGGTTACCCGTTCCTTCAATGACTTTGACCTGCCCGAAGTCTGCGAGTGTGACAGGATCATGGAGCGGCTTATGTCGCCTTTCAGCTTTGCAATGGGCCGGACTGCGCGAGGGATGGCACTGGATACGCTTAACTCGCCGCAGTCCGGCATGCCCAACAAGTATTGGAAGCCGGCGGCTGAGAAGCTGGCGGCAGCGGGGCTTTGAGGACACAATGCTAGGAATAGTCAACATGACCCAGGCAGTAGACCCGAACGAGAAGGTTTGGCGGTTTTTCGAGACGACCAAACAGTCTCCCGGAAGCCGTGGGTTCCACCGCTACGAACTTATCTCAGTCAACCGCAATGGCGAGTTGGCCGTTTTCGAGCGGGACATGGGGCCAGCGTCAAGTTTCAAGGGAGCCAAGCAACTCTGGCAGATGTACGGCCCGTTCTGGGAACACTCAGTTGAAGAGTGCCGCGCACTAGCAACCCAGCACCGGTACGAGACCTACTTTGACATCAAAGACCGGTTCTCACTGGAATCATTCAAGGCAGCCTAAATGGCGGAACGCGAATCGAAAGAGAGGACAGCCATAATGACAACGGAACAGAAAACCCCAGTACTCCCGGTAACCAGCCCCAATGAAAGCACCGAAGGCATGGCGGTAGAGGAATTGCTGGCACTGGCGCAGGACGCCCCAATGACATATCCGTCCGATGCCGAGCCCGATGTCCAGAAGGAGACCGACGACCAGCCTGGCATGAAGGCGACTCGCGTCTCGGGGGCCGGATTCAAGTACATCTGGGATACACGTACTCTGGAACGCTTCGCAGTGCTCGACTATATGTTCGGGCAGAAATTGAAGGAAACGCGCCTGGATGGCTCTACGCGGTTCACATCCAAGCAGCCCGCCGGTACGCCGGTCAAAGGCACGCTCAAGTGCTGGCTGCACGCTGATGGCCCGATGCGTGAGCATTACACCACAATTGGCCTCCGGGTTTGCCGCAAGTCCAACCTGGTCAACCAGTATCAGGTGGAGCAGCACTGCAAGAAAAAGCATCCCCAGGAATACGCCATCATCAAGTCCGAGCAGGCCGAAGTAGAGCGCCAGGAAGGTTTGTCCGCCCAAAGGGCTCAGACGAACGCCCTACTGGCTCTGGCGGCTAATGTTACACCAGCGCCCACACCGGAGCCGGTTGCCGAACCTGTGGTCGCAGACGACCTGTTCCAGTGCCCCCAGTGCGAACTCCCTCCCTTCACCGCACAGACCCACCTGGACAAGCACATCAAGAAAGACCACAAAGGATAAAGAAACAGAATAAACTAGCGAGGTAGACAAATGACAGTGAAACGTCAAGCTCTCAAGAACGTCAACACTGCTTCCTGGCTCTTCGGCCATCCGACACTACGGGCCAACAACAACTCCAGCGCCAAGTGGCTTGCGCCGTCCACGTCGCCCCTGAATCAGAAAGGCGGCGGCTGGCTGGCCGAGTTCGACGGTGGCGTACAGACAGGCGACGATTGGGCAGCCGCCTACGTTCCAGTCAACGAGCTCCCCGTCCAAATGTTTGAGCAAGCCCAGTGGTCGTACTACATGACCAGCACGCAGACGATGGGTGTCAATATCGTCATCTGGGTGCACGACGCCGACGACTTTGACAAACGGGCGGAGATTACCCTGGTGGGTGGTCACGCCAGTCTGGAAAAGGCTGCTGGCTGGAACGCTCACGAGTTCACCGCCGCCCAAGAGGGTATGTTCTTCTACGGTGAAGGCACCGGCAATTCCCTGTTGGTCGCCGGTACGCAGTACACCTGGGCTCAGTTCCAAGCCGACAGACTCTTCAAGGACTGGGTAATCTATCGCATCACGATTGAGTACGGCTGGGAAGCCGCCGGTACGTTTAACCCGGCCTACCTAGCCGAACTGATGCTCAACAAGGTGCCCATTCCTCTGGTCCCGGTGGCGCGAGGAACGCACCGCAAGATAGTCCAGACGAGTAAGACTATGGTTGCCGACACCAAAGCGGCGGGCGATGTCTACTCGGAGAGTGCCAGCACGGGCACCGACTGGGATTGGGACTTCGGCGGCACGGGCTACATCACCGGTGGAGTCATCATGCATGATGCCGCCATCACGGAGCGGTTCCGCCTCTTCCTGTTCAGCCAGCCGCCGACAAGTGTTGTGAATGACAACGTAGCCAACACCAGCCCGGTCACGGCTGATGCCGCCTTCTTCCTCGGGGTAATTGACTTCCCCGCGCTGGCCTTTACCGGAACGGGTGATGCCTTCACGGTGGCCTCTCCCAGCACCACCGGCAACCTGCCCCTGATGTTTGACAAGACGAAGGTGTACGGCATCCTGGTGGGCCTCGATGGCTCTACCACTGTGGCCGAAGGGCTGACGATTAGCCTCAGCGCCGAGATGGAAGACAACTAGGAGAGGATGATGTTGTTATTGAACTCTCCAGCACTGCGTCACGTCAGGGCCAACAGTGGCATCACCTTCCGCCCTGATGCCAATACTGTCATGTGGCTTCCGGGACAAGACGACCCGCAAAGTTCTGTTATTCGTGACCGTAGTGGTAACGGTAATGATGGTAGTTTAACAGGAACTACTTGGGCGCGTAATGCCAAAGGATTGTGGTATCAGCTATTTGATGGTATTGCTAATGTAACAAGCATTACTCCTTCTGCCAGTGTGAATAACTTCTGGGATGGAGGGGCAACAGTTCTGATATGGATAAATCCTTTTGCCGCAGGTGGGTACACGTTCCACAAGTTATGGATTATTTCAGTGGCGCAAGAAGCGGCTGGAAAATTGAAACTTAACCTATTCCTAGACTTTGATGGCGCCGCTGATGGAACTTGGCAATCTACCGCTACCGCCGTTAGTCTCAATGCTTTTTCTTTAATTGCTATTAGCTACGATAGTGATGATGTTGCTAATAACCCCATCTTTTGTATTAATGGAACTGAATTGACTGTCGGAAGCGGTATATCTGAACTTACCACTCCGCAAGGTGCCAGAATTGATGATACAGCAACTCCTTTGACCATTGGAAATCATCCTAACCAATCAGTACCGTTCAGTGGCGGGCAGGCTTTACACCGGGTTTCCTCTACATTAACAACTTCACAGATAGCAGGAATCTACCGGCAGGAACGAGGACTTTTCGGAGTATGAGCAAACGATGGTTCTGGGCGAGCACACTTCTAATGGGTACTGGCCTAGCTGGTTTCTGGGTATTTACCAGTATGAAAGTCAATGGCCCAATGCTTGTGGATGAACCAGTAGAAATCATCCTTTGGCTGGAGATAGCCGGGTCGGTGTTCATCACCGGGTTCGCCGTGGCCTGCTGGATTAGCCTGTTTAAGAAACGGAGGTAATCTAATGGCACTGCACGGACACAAGAGAAAGGGCAAGAAGGGGAAGTAGAATGTCAATCTCCAATGCAAATATGGTGATTTTAATTTCCGCGACCCTCCAAGACACAACTAACGCCATCTTCGGAACTCCCGCTATCCAGACCGGCATCACGTCCGCCCTGCTGGAGTACAGCAAGAATCATCCGTACTTCTACCAGGCGGAGTTCAAGCTGGAAAGCAGGCGCGGGACGGCCAACGCAGATACGGCCAGCGCCCTTGTGGACACCACCGAGAGCCAGTTCCTCGCCGCCGACGTGGGCAAGGCGGTTTACAACCCAGACGACCGCACATGGGCGCAGGTAACGGCCTTTGTCTCCACGTCGCAACTCACCCTGTCTGCCGACATATTCCCAGACGGTAACGAGAACTACCGCATCTACAATCAAGGCACCACGAGTTCCAAGCAGTTCAGTCTGAGAAGCCCTCAAGAGCCCGAGGGCGCGCTGGGTACTCGCGTGCTGGACTATCTCTACATCGAGTTAATGGAGTACCCCATATTGGAAGACCCCCCTTCCCGTCCCAGATGGGAAGAGCAGGACGACGGCGTTATCCGCATATTGGTGGACGCCCCGCCGGACGATACCCAACAGTCTACCGCCCGCGATGAAGTCTGGGTGACGTTCGCCATCCAGAACAAACTCTCCGAACTGACCGACCTGCTTGGCGTCGTAGACCTGGTAGCCGGTTACAGCGCCGGCGACATCTCGATAGTGGTTGACGACCTGCAATCCAGCGGGACGATAAAGAAAGGCCAGTTGTTCAGCATTGACGGTATCCGCGGCATCTACGTCGCCGACCTAGACGCCACTATTGTATCCAACGAGGCCACCGTCACGTTCTGGCCGCCTCTGCTGGCCGATGTGGCTAACGACACCGTTGTCCGTTTCGTCATGTCCACCCTCAAGGAAGCGCACGAGAACCCGTTTGCCGACCTGGTGGCGGGCAAGCTCGCTATGGACATCTCGGCGAAGTTCATCAACAAAGTCAACTTTAGCGGCCAGTCTCCCAACCGGGACTGGTATGCCTGGGGCAAGCGGAAATACGACGCCGCTATGGAGGAACTTGCCGGACAGCGCGGCAACGTGTTCCCCATGACGTCGATGCCGTAAGGGGGGATTCGATGAGAACCCTTCCCGCCGGATTGCTTTCAGCACAGAAAAACCTCTTCACTGATGGGTTGCCCGCCGGTCCCATTTGGAAGGTGGTGTTATCGCTCCCTGGCGAGACGACACGCGGTTATTCCATCAACGACCGCCTCCTAGTTATAGACCACGTTGAAGGCGAACTCCAGAACGCCAACCTGCTGCTGGACAACTCCGACGGCTCCCTGACCGCTTTGGACTTTGAGCAGTTCAAGGGCATACTGTCCTATGGGTATCATACCGGGATAGTGCGCTCAATCTGGGTAGCCAGCACGGTCTACGCGGTCAACGACATCCGCACGCCCACTACACTCAACGGTTTCCAATATCGCTGCGTAACGGCAGGCACTTCCGATTCCAGTGAGCCCACCTTCCCGACCGACCTGGGCGTCACGGTAACGGAAGGTGGTGGCAGCACGGTCGTCTGGGAACATGACGGCAATACCGGTGATGAGTACGACAAGACCGCGCCGCTCTACGCTATCGACATCCCGCTAGTGTCCAGCGTGACCGGCAATCTGGTAGTCGGGCTCACAATGGAAGGGCTGCTGAACCGGATGGCCCGAGATAAGGCGGTTATCAACTTCTCCGAGTTCTCCGGCAGCGTGCAGACCGTGAAGGACTTGATTACCTCCATCTGTGACACCACAATCCGTTTCAGCACGGTCTACGGCGATTACCCAGTGGTAGAAGTGGTGTTTGACAGTGAAGACGCCCTGTTCGACACGTTTGTACCAAAGGAATTGCTCAACATCCAGTTCAACGACACCCGGTACGATATAATCCGGCGACTGCTGGCCTTCACCGGGACCAAGATGCGGGCCGAAGCGGATGGCAAACTGCACTTCTTTGACCCCACAACCAGCGGGGCGGTCTTTGACTACGAGTACCAGTTGCTCGTGGACGGGCAGCACACCTTCCTGGACAAAGAGGTTCGCAACCGATTCGTTGACCCCAACAAGGTCGTGGTGCGCTCCAATCCCAGCCACCTTAGTCAGTTCACCGGCAGCGCGACGAGTGCCACCAGCTTTGCCCTCTACGCCTCCATCAAGACCATTCAGGGCCGGTTCCAGTCCAATGCCGAGTGCGCCAACATTGCCGCCGCCGTCATTGAGAGCGGCGAACTGGATGCCCAACGGGGTAGCGGCAAGTTCACCATGAACGTCGGTCAGGAGCAATGGGACTGGGTGAAGATAACGGACGTCCGGCAGGGCGATAGCGTTACGGGCAACGTGCGAAACATTCACCGGCGTTGCCGGATAGGCCGTCCGGGCCAGAACGCCTACGAGATGTCATTCGGGTTCGGCAAAGAAGCGCGAGGGCCATCTGCCTCCGCGTTGCTGTCTAACATTCCCCAGACCGATATTGGCACCCAGATTGACCCGACGGCTTTTGTCACCTGGCCCTTTATGACCGTATTGCAGCAACGGCTCAATGAGGCGTTCCAAGCCGCTCAGTTTGCCACCGACGTACTGGACGCCACGGTGGACAACCTGCGGCTGGAAGTTCAGGCGTTGCGGGATGGCAACGCGGACAACCGGGAGGAACTGACCGTGCAAGTGCTCAACGTAGAGCAGAGATATACTGGCCCGGTAGAGGCGGCTTAGAAAATGGGAAATGTAGTCCTAAGCACCAAAGAGTTCGAGACAGTGAATGGTCAAGACCCAGATATTGCTTTGGCTACTGGGATAATCTACGCAATTGCCTTTGAAGGCCCGGACAACGACATCTGGGTTAAGACAGTTAGCGTCAGTTCCGCCGGTGTTATCAGTTCAGTCTTGGACTCCCTTGAAATACACACGAACAATGGAGACACCCCCCGCATTATCCAGATTGCAGACGGGTTTTGCGCCATTGTCTTCAGGGGAGATAGTACTGATGGTTATGTCTCGACCGTTTCCATAGATGGCTCCGGTAATCTGGCGTTCGTTGATGAATGGGTGTTTGATTCAACCAGAGGAACCCAGCCGTTCATCATCAAGATTAGCAGCACAATCTACGCAGTTTCGTACGATCGTACTCCCAACGGGCGTGTTAAGACGTTTGCCATCTCGGCAACTGGCGTAATCACCAAGTCGACAATAGCCTCTCTGACGTACGATACCCTCGCCGGTACTGACTCGCAAATTATTCACATATCGGGCGATATTTGGGCCATAGTTCATCGCGGCACGTTGAACACCGGATACATACGAACAGTTGATATTGACTCGTCAGGGAATATCGCTGGAGCCGTTGTCTCCAGCTTCCAATTCGCTGATGGGGCCGCCAATGACGCAAGATGGCCTTCTTTAATCCATATAGCTGGCACGAAGTATGCAATGAGTTGGTCTGATATTCAAGGCACGGACACCACTGAACTACTCACTATTGACATTCAGAACGATGGAACGATTGCTGGCGCGGTTACAGACAGCGGGCAAATTGCTGCCAACGGCGGGTGGATAACCAATATCGGGCTGTGGGATACCAATGTATTCTTGATTACGCACCAGACGGTAATCACAGGTGGAAATCTAACTGCAATAACAATTGCCATTACTGACGCCGGAGTTATTGGGGCAATAGACGACACATTGGTTATCGCGTTCTCTCGTGGGTTTAGGCAATTGGCTACAGCGGTGTCGAAAATATGGGTGTTGGTCTCTGAAGATGTCTCCAGCGACGGACGCGCATACACTGTTGGGGTAGCTGCCGACCCAACTGTGTCTACCCAGTCTGTAACTAGCATTACGGACACTACGGCAGCAGGGAACGGCACGATTAGCTCATTGGGGACTAGCGCCGTGACAGCCCACGGAATGGTTTGGGATACATCCCCGATTGACATTACCCTGGCGCCCACGGCCCAGCCGAACTTTACCGACGAAGGGGCAGCGTCAATAGGGGCTTTCCAGTCTAGTATTACAGGGCTGACGCTGGACGACAAAATATATGCCAGAGCCTACGCTACTAACAGCGAGGGTTCAGGGTACGGGCAAGGGGTGTCGTGGCAATCGGGACAATCTTGGTCTGTTCAGAAGGGAGGCACCATCGGGGTTAAAGGCGAGGAACTCCACTACGTCGGCTTGTCTGGAACTGAGTATGCGTTGAAAGGCGAGGCGGTCACATGACCACAGGAAACGAGTATTGGAAAAATGAAGGGCTGATTGGCGCGGTCGATAAGGGGCTGTTTGATGCCAACACGATACTCAAGGCCGACGTTGATGATACGCCTCTGGCGTTGACCGTCAACGAGGACCGCGTTGTGGGCCGGGTATCGGGCGGTGTTATTGACGACCTTACCATCCAGCAGGTCTTGAATATGCTCATGGCGGCAAAGGGCGATTTGATTGCCCGCAACGCCACCGTGCCGGATGTACTGAGTGTTGGAGCCAACGGGGAGTTCTTAGTACCGGCCAGTAGCGACACGACCGGCCTCCGGTGGGTAGGGATGCTTACCTACTACGGTCAGGTGTTGACCAAAGATGGGAGTACACTTTACAAGTAGAGGGATAAGATGTCAGATGCACTAGAGGAAACAATCTGTAGGCTGGCTACTGTGGCGAACATAGACGCCACTACCATAGCGGTGACGAGTCTTTACACTACACCCACTGGGAAGACGCTCATCCCTGACCACATAGTAATCAGGGTCACGTCCTTTACTTCCGGGGGAAAGGGGGTTGAGGCCGTGGCGTCCTTTGGTGGGAACTCAGCCACGTTTGACGACTACCTCAATACGATAACCTACACGGTGGCTGCGGCTGACGCTCTGATAAGGGATACGGTGAACGATTCGGCTGTAGTCACCCAGGCCGCAGGGGATGTGTTTTCCCTATCAATTGAGACGGCTTCAGACGCTTCCGTGGAAGTGTGGAGCGTTGATGTCTTTGGGTATTTGGTATGAGTAAGCCTTTAGTTCCAGGCCACGCACAGCCGTCGCTAGACCCCAATGGAAACGTAGACATGGGGGATGGTGAGCTTGACAATATCAGGACTCTCAATATGTCCTCGGGAACGGAACTCACCATTTCCAGTGGTGTGGTAACGGCAGACAGGGGCCACCACTCTATAGACACTGAGGCTGATGCTGCAACCGACGACCTTGACACAATCAATGGACTAGAAAGTAATGACCTACTCTTTATTTTTGCCGCTAATGGTGCTAGAACCGTTCGTATAAGAGACTCCGTTGGGAATATCTTTCTTTCCCATGTGACAGCAGAGCAATCTTATAACTTCAACTCCCCGCAGGGTTCGTCCGGGACGTTCTATTTAGCCGGTAATTATGATTGGGAAGCCCTTGATGCCAACCTTAACCAAGGGTCAACAACCATCGCACACGGGAATGCCAATGGGGCGTCCGCTTCCCATGCTGGTTTAGTGGCTGGCGGGGCTGGTTCGGCAAGCGCCGGTACGGTTTCTGTTGTATGCACCGGGGCAAGCATAGACGACGATGGGAACAGGGACGCTTTAGCCTCGGAGACAATCGTTGCCGATATTACAGCTATGGCCCTAAATCAATACTTCGAGACAACCAAGAAATGGCTCGGAATAGTAACCTATACCTTAACCCCCAGCGCTGGGGGTACTTTCAGCGCCGACTTCAATTACGGCCATTCTAAATATGAGGACTTGGGGGACACGGATTACAACGTGACCCAGATTGAGTGCGTGGGCAGGGCGGGAGCAAACGACACCGGTTTCAACATCAGGCTCATCCTCCACAATTCCGCTGACTGGACTTACGCTACCACCGGGTTTGTCCCTGGCCCTTCCGTTGGAGACGCATCTGAACTAGCCAACATGAACACCGATTACGACCCTGATAAAGACCTTGTTAATGGGGAGCATTTTGAATACGAGCGGTTGAACATAAATCAAGACGTGAACGGTACGGGTAGTGAGGGTATCCTGGTGGAGATTACCACATCGGCTAACAGGGCCGTAGAGTCGATGGATTGCCACATAGGTTATCATGGTGTACCGAACTTCTTTTATCTGGGAGCAGCCACACAGCACGCCCTGTTCATGCGACATGGCGCAGCCTGGCATCAGGTGTAGGAGGAAAGATGGCTACCTGTACTGTTTGCAGCGCAACACTAACGAGCAACCCCGCATCTGTGTCGGGCCGCTACGGGGAGAATGTCCCTAACTCAACGCTCCTAGAGAGTAGGTTTAGCGCGTTCTTGGGACTAACTCTCTGCACGCGCCATTTCGTAGATATGATAGAGGGGAACGACAACAGGGCCATAGCCCCTATACTTACCAACCTCAAGAACTCCGCTGCTTCTGCACTGAGCGGCACCCAGAAGGACATAGAGATAGACATTGATGGAACCCCTTATTACTTCACTGTCTATCCCACTAAGGCGTAAGCATCAGGTGTGATACACTACAGCAAAGGAGACTCCAATGGCCTTCACGAACGACGATAAGAACAAACTGGATGCCGTCTACACCGGCATGGTGGGAGTTGGCGGGAAAGGCGGGTTGATTGACCAGTTGGGTTCATTGACCAAAAGCCATTACAATCTCAAGCGGACGGTCTACGTCCTGATCGCCCTGCTGTTTGGCGGTGGCGGCATCACGGGAATTGTATTGAAGGCCATTGAGGTGAGTGCTTCCAATGGGGGGTAGAGATGCCGTGTGCGTCAAAGCCATAGAGGAAGCCGTCGCCCGAAATGAGCGACGGCTTCTGTCTTTGGGTTAGCAGGTTGTGTCTCTCAGAGCGTCTCAGGGACGGAATCTTGCTCGGTATCGCCAGGTAAGAGGATACCGACCCGAAACGTTACGGTCTCCCCCGGTTCTATCACCATTGGGAAACCACGCCCTTGAGATTTGACTTCTGATTCAGAGTGTGTTGAAAAGCACACGTTGGCAGGATGCTGCCGCCCACACTCAACGCACAGGAGGCCGCCCGGTTCTCCCTCTGATTGGTAGACGCGCAAGATGTGCTGACTTGGTATGCAGAGGGCCGGAGGGCACTCAGCGCAGAATGACCATGTACTACTTCCACCATAATACTTCGGTTTCGGCAACCGTTCCTTCGTGTAGACGGTATAGCGGCCTTTCAGGTTGCGCCAAAAGGTGTTGCCGCAAGCATCGCAGCAGCCGTACCGGTGTATGGTGCTACCCCACCAATTCCGTAGCCGCTGAGGTATTAAACGTTTAAGCATCTTTACCTCCCTGCGCCTTCAACTTTGCGTTAAGCTGCGCGTAGAACTCGGCTGCCTGGTCCATCGTGAGACGCGCTATGACCTCTTCCAGCGTGCCGGAACTGTCAATAAGGTAGGTGAATTCCAAGAAGCTGATAATGGTCTTGGGCATCCATTTCAACTCTTTCTGCACGCGCTCCAGCAGGGCGGTGTCGATGACCGGGCCGACGCCTTCCTCTTCCTCGGGGGCTCCCAAGTCTTCACGTATCGCCTCGTGTTTAATCTCTTCATTGGTAGGCGCTGCCTTCGCCTCGGCTTTGGGGCTAGCCGGTGGCTGTTTTGCGGCCGGTTCCCGCTGCATTTCCTTACCTTCCCAAAGTTCCTCAATGTCCCGCTCTACCTGGGCGGCATTGTCGGCATCGTCTATCAGGATGTCCGGCGCATCCATGTCGCCGGGCGGAAGGGCCAGCATTTTCCCGCCAGTCAGTCGTTCAAGCGGTGTCATCATGGCAACACGGGCGGCGTCGATAAGGCTCACACCAGACCGGATGTGCATGACCCGCACGGTCTTGAGTTTCCCTGACGGTGGCACCTTGACCTCTTTGGGCTCCAGGGAAAGGATTAGGGGCTGCATGGCGATGGTGCCCAGGGTCTGGTTGAGCAGGACGAACTGCGAGTTGATGTGGATTATGCTGTTGACCGACCCGGTGTCGATTTGCCAGATTCCCAGTCCGGGTATCTCGGGCAACATGAATTGCAGGCACATCATTTCCTTGCACTTCTTCGCCAGGTAGTCAGGGCATTCCTGACCGCCGCAAGCCCGTTCTTTCCACTCCGTCTCGGCGGTGTCCTTGTTGGGGAACTCGCCGGTCTTGGTGTCTACCACGCGGTTACAGGTGAGCCCATCCCCTTTGCAGATAAGCCCGCGTGTCTGACTGTACTGCTTGTACCACTGGCTGGCGATGTCGTCCACGTTGCCGAGCGGGAAGATGATGCGGAGCTCCTTTGGCTCTGCGCCGAAAGCGGCCACCAGCGCGTCGTACTGCGGGTGGTCCTCCGGCAAGACGAAGTATTCCGTCGCCATCGGGTAACCTTTTACCGGGTGTTTCACTCCCAGGTGGATTTTGCCGACTCGCGGCAGTAAAGTCCTGTCTGATAATCCTTCTATTGGCATCGCGTCTTGTCCTCCGTTCAGTTCTTTAAGCAATTCCGGCAGGGTGTCCATTCGCATCCTGCCCTGATTGTACCAGTACCTGACCGCCTCGTGGCCGTAGAGTTTTTCCAGTTGGGCGCTGGCGTTTCGGGCGTCCTCAAGAGAAAGGTGGGGCACGGCTATTCCGCCCTGTATCGAACCCTGAGTCCCATAAAGTAAATGGGCTCGAAATGCCCAAGCAAACACCAGGTGTACCCAAGTGTCAGGAATCCTCCGAGGAGCAATGCAGTGTTGCGCCATGCTTGAAGCGTATCCTCTGCCGCTGTGATGAAGTACGTCTGCCACCGTTCCTCAGTATATCCAAAGATAGCGTCCAAGAGAAACCATGTAAAGAGCAACGTGGGGATGGCGAGTACCAACAAGAGTATAAACCCCCACACTGTGACCCACAACTTAGTTGCCTTATTCATTATCCCCTCATCCTCGCCGGGTCTACCGGCACACAACCGGCGGGCATTTCCTCTTTGCGTATTGCCTCGATGGTGCGCTCCCATTCCTTGTCGTATTCAGCTATGTTCCCTACCCTCGAATCATACGTGTCAAAATTGACGTATCCGAGAACGACCTCATTTAAAAGGGTCATTTGTGAACGGAAAGCCCACCCGTAGAAATCGTAAACCTTTCCGCCCACGGGTGGTAGCTCACAGGGAAAATACCGCAGCGTGTTTGTTCCCCTGCAATCACTTTGGACAAATATCCCATACTGCCCAATTTCCACGCTAGTCACCACCGATGTAAGGTCATTAACATCGTGTACCAAGGTATCCCCCACGGCTATAATGCTGCCTGCCTCTGTCATTTCTCCGTCTCCTTCTTCTCCCCCGGTCTGACAGGCTTGGCTGTAATCGGGGGTAGCTTCCGGGCAAACTTCCGGGCCAGGGCTTGTGTTGCCGGCGGTCTCGCTGTGCCTTTCATTGGACTTCTCGTTCCCAGTTATTGGGGAAGTAAATAGTAATCTCCCGTTTCCCGTCTGTACCATCCTGCTTCATTACCACCCCATGCAACCGATAATATTCAGGGCTCCAGCCGTCTCCAGTAATACTCGTGATGCGGACTCTTTTGTCTCGCCGGTGAGAATCGCTGAATATGATTTGGCCGACATGGTAGGGGCAATTGTCTTTGGCTCTCTCCAGCTTCGCCACCGATATATCCTTGGCGATTCTGTCCTTCTCGTCTTCTAGTCTTGCTATTAGGCTTGATAGTTCCATGCTACGAACACTGTTTGCCATGATTCACCTCATCTATTTCTTTGAGCATACCCTTGATACTCAGGTCTTCCGGTATCAGGTCAAGATTCACAACGCCCTTCAAGATTGGATACCCGGCATCATCAGTTGGTTGCGTGGCATCTTCGGTCATGTCGTGCCTCCTGTGCTGTATCATGCTGTCTATCAGTCATGCACCGATATAGTAAACTACTTCACGCCGTCTGTCAATCCCCAATATTGGCAAAGAAAGTGCTTGACAACGCCCCCGCCGTTTGTTAGAATCCTTGTGCGATACTGATAGAACACCTGACAAGGAGGCCACATGGCGAGAATCGTGCTGAACAATGAAGACCTTAAAACTGTGAACGAGGCGGCGGACCTTATCGGCGTCCAGCCCGTCACCATCTGGCGGAAGATAAGAAGCGGTAAAATCATCTCCGTCTGGATTGGCAACAACCGCTACATACCTATTGATGAAGTAAACCGCGTCCTTGCCGAGCGAGCCGAGTCTGTTACGAACCGGCCCTCTGGTGAGTAGCCTCACCCACCTTTCCTTATTCTCTGGAATTGGTGGCATCGACCTAGCTGCTGAATGGGCTGGTTTCCAAACTGTCGCCTTTGTAGAGAAAAACGCCTATTGCCGGAAGGTGCTGGCGAAGCACTGGCCTGACGTGCCAATACTGGAGGATATATTCGATGTCAACCGACAGTCTTTGGCCGACGCCATCAACGAGTCCGAGCAGGCCCAACGAGGGGAATGTCAGGATATTGCGTCAAAAGGTAATCGACGGAGAGATGACAGAGGACGAAGCGAAGGCGATGCTCAACGGGAAGTCGCCATTCGATGCACAAGGGAAGATACCGAAGAAACTCTGGCGGACGCCACAAGCCCAAGAGGCGGGGGCGAAAGTGGAGACACTCTACACCAAGGACGGACAACCGGCGAAGGTGGGAGAGAGGGCGTACCGGCTCCAGCCGGACGGAAGGTTGGTACTCCAGTCTCAGACAATCAACCAGCAAATACAGATGGACGGGCCGCGGGAACCGACGAGCTCCAGTCAATTGACCTTGTTACCGGCGGATTCCCTTGCCAGCCTTTCAGTGTCGCCGGGAAGCGACAAGGCACAGATGATGACCGTTACCTCTGGCCTGAAATGCTTAGGGTTATCAGAGAGGTTAGACCCAATTGGGTTGTTGCAGAGAACGTTGCTGGCCTCATCCATATGGGCCTCGACGATTGTTTATCTGACCTGGAGGACTCGGGCTTTGAAGTCCAGACGTTTCTTATACCAGCTTGTGCCGTCAACGCCCCGCACCGACGGGATAGAATCTTCATTGTTGCCCACGATAACTCAGTTCGATGCGACGTGCGGGATACTACCGGGGAAGGAATACAAACCGGGAGTGAACCATGCGGTGAAGCTGGGGCAGGCGATACACTTGTGGCCGACTCCCAGGAGCGAGAAGGTGGAGGGTTACAGCAGGGAGGACTTTCGCCCAACGCTCGCCCAGGTTGTGACAGGAGAGGAGAAACCTCTTGGTGGGCAACTGAACCCGACGTGGGTAGAGTGGCTACAGGGGTTCCCTCCAGGGTGGACCGACTTAGAGCCCTCGGAAACGCCGTAGTACCACAGCAGATATACCCGATACTCAAAGCGATTGCGGAGATTGAGAATGGCCGACCCGCACCAGAATGACGCCCATCTGAGAATCGCCCACACGCTGCTAGAACAGTTCTTTGTGAGCGACTTCTCAAAGCGGCAATACAAGCTGCTGCTCTTCATCCTCCGGCTCTCCTGGGGATGCGGGCGCAAGTTTGCCGTCATTCCCCGCCTGTCGGACTTCCGGCACGTCGGGATAGGCCATCAACATATCCGCCGTGAGCTCGAAACCCTTATCCGTGACGGCGTTCTCCAGGTCAACGAGGACTGGACGCGCTGGAGCTTGGTAAAGGACTTCGACAAGTGGCGCATCAGCCGGGCCGGAGACTACGACCTCGAGGCGTTAAAGGAATTGATTTACCGCAACATCGACATGTTCAAGAAAGTGCCTGGCACCGCCGAGGATGATGCCCGGCGGGCTGGCAACATTGAGGACATAGAGATTGTCACCATCTGGCGCGGGGTGTCCAACTTCCGGCTCAATGAGGCGAAAAGCTACGAGTTGGTTGCCACCTTGCGAGATGACTTCCCGAGCGTCAACTTGCTGGAACAGAGCAAGAAGTGGGCCGTGTTCAAGCAGTTCACCTACCCGCTCAAGAACAATTCCAGACCGGCAGGTCAGTTGTGGGAGTGGATGCGGGTAGCGGCGACGGGTTTCCCTTCCAAACGGTCGGCACCGGTGTTGACCGGGCGGACGGCAAAGGGTGTGGAGAACGTAGAGGATTGAGCCACTGGAGGCGTGAATAATGAGAGAAGGAATACCCGAAAGCTACGATTATTCATGGCACGACAAGCGGTGCTGCGTCCTTATCAAAGCGCCTTTCCTCAAGGGTGTCAAGCGGAATTGCCTGATTGAGACAACGATTGGAGACAGGTTTGTTGTTCAGTGGAGAGCGATACGTAGGTACAAACAGAAATGAGCGGGAGAGAATGATGAGTGAAATAGAAGACCGGATAGCCAAGGAAATACAGGAAGGCATGGTACGTGAGGCGGGGTCAGATGATTGCACAGACTGCCACTACTATATAACTGATTACTCTGTTGACAAGCCCGATGTGTGCGACTTCACTGGGGAATCTGTGCATAGCGAGCAACGATGCCCTGCCGATGTTGCTTTCAGCAAGACAAAGGCCCACGCCATCCTCAAAGACAAGGGCATTGCTAGAGGGCTGGAACTGTTGGCGTTGGAGAAGGCGGGGAAGTTAGCGCAACTGTTCACGGCCCCACTCGAAGGTACGACCCGTATAGGCGAGGGGCGGTGGATGAAACCCCTACCCCCAACAGAGGAGACAGGATGATGAGTGAGTGTTTCAAACATAAAGTACCTCTAAAAGTGGTAACCATATGTTATTGCCCGGAGTGCAAGGCAGAGAAGCGCAAACGTCGGCGGGTTGCCAGAGTACCTACCGCTTCCACAAATGAGTTCCCGACACATCCTGGCCCTGTAACGACGTATGGGTACGGACATTAACGAAACATAACCCCAACGACACCGGGAGGGAGTGAGAATGAAGTGCATTGAGCCAAACTGCGGCGCCGAATACGAGCCCCGCGAGTTACAGGTAGAGATGGGGAAGTTCCTGGGCCGCCGTCACCCAATGCCGGGCCTGTGCCCTACCCACCGTGAGGCCGCACTGGAAGCCCAAGAGCAGGCCGAACACGCAGCAGAAGCATCCCGGCAAGCCGCTATCGCGCCAAAGCGTCGTGGATGGCGAGAAACCTGCGGAATACCGTCGTTCTTTATGAACAAGGATTTCAGCACGTTCGAGCAAGACCGACAGCCCGGAGCGTACAAGAAGACCTGGGATTACGCGGAAGGTTTTAACTGTGAGCAACCGCGTGGGTATCCTTGGATGGTTCTGGCATCCTTTGTTGCGCCGCCTAAATCGGGCCAAAGGAAAGACAAGGGTGACGCGAACGGGCTCGGTAAGACTCATCTGGCCTGCTCGATAGCGCATCGGGTGTTGGATAACTGGAAGGGCCAGGAAGTCCGGAGGCCAGTGTATTTCATCAGCGAGCCGGAATACATCGAGTCTCTACAGGCGACGTACAGTATGAGTTACGAAGACCGGGCTATGCGGGAGAGCGAACACGATATTACCCAGAGGCTTTCGGTGGAACCTTTACTGATATTAGATGATATTGGAAAAGTGATTCGCTCCCCAAAGGATAACCCTGACAAAACCGCCCTGACCACTTTGTTTGTTCAGGAGAAACTGTTTGCCTTATTTGACAAGCGGTATCGGCTCGGGCTACCGATGGTTGTAACTACCAACCTGTCCTCTGACGATCTACAGAGATACTTGGGAACTGCGAGTATGGACAGGCTTATAGAAATGAGCGGCGGACGATACACCAGGCTTATTGGTGAGAGCTACCGGAGGCTGGGATGAAACTTGAAACGATAGTATATGTAGAACCGACAGCCAAAGGGCGTCCGAAATTGACAACTGCTGGCGGGTTCGCGCGGGCCTATACGCCGCAGAAGACGGCCAACGCGGAGGCTCACATTCTCTACCACATCCGCCAGTACCTCGTGGGCGGCGGTCAGTTCGCCAAAGAGCAGCCTATCAAGTTGACGGTGACCTTCTTCCGCGCCCGTCCAAAGAGTGCGCCCAAACGGGTCACGCTACCCGTCTCCCGGCCAGACCTCGATAACTACGTCAAGCTGGTACTGGATGCCATCAACGGGTATGCCATGACGGATGATTCACAGGTGACCACGATTATCGCGCGGAAGCGATTCACCACCGAGCAGCCGAGGATTTATCTTCTCATGGAAGACGACGACGAAGCATAGGAGGCATTGGCAAAATGAAAGAGCATCCGATTCTATTCTCCGGTGAGATGGTACGGGCCATACTGGAAGGCCGCAAGACTATGACGCGGCGGGTTGCTAAATACAAAGGCACAGGCGGCTTACCTCCGATGATGAACGAAGGCGAAGAAGAGGCTTGGTGCCCCTACGGCCAAGTCGGTGACCGGCTGTGGGTTCGGGAGACCTGGCGAGGGAAGGGGTACGCTCACAGTTTCATAGAATACAGGGCCGATATGGGCTGCAAACAAGATGTCGGGTGGGGCCATCCACTTCCTGTACGGTGGGGTGATGGCAAGTGGAAGCCTTCAATCCATATGCCCCGCTGGGCCAGCCGCATCACCTTGGAGATAACCGGCGTCAAGGTTGAGAGGGTTCGGGACATATCAATGGATGACGCTTGGAATGAATGTGTTCCCATCGAGCCCTCGTGGCCCTATTACGAGGCGGTTGAACACTTCCGAAGACTATGGGACAGCATCAACTACAAGAGAGGGTTCGGCTGGGACGTGAACCCTTGGGTATGGGCAATAACATTCAAGGTGGTCGAGTAGTCAAAGAATACATTGACACCCACAACCCACAGGGCGTAGACTGAGGGCAGACCTCAGTTCAGTTGCCTCCTGGACACGAATAAGCCCCTCCGCCGACGGAACGGTCATCCGCCAGTGGTGGGGCTTATTCAATTTGGGGGACTTGGGCTACGAGTGTTTCTTGAGCAGCCGGGAAACCGACTCGGCGGCGGTAATTAAACCCACCCCTTTGCCTCTGATGAAGGCGGTATCTGATTCCCGGTGCCCCTCGCCTATCCTGTCGTACTCAGCGCACCACTGGCAAGTTCTGTGAGTAGGGCTGAGTCAGGCCGGTTGAGGCCATGATGCGGGCGGTGGCTCGGTCAGCGGCGTCAAGGGGTATCATAAACATGGGATTACCAGCAGGACATTCAGCGCGTATTATCGCCCTGACGCTGGACTCGTAGACGCTGGCCGTCATGGTGTCCGGCTTCGCTGTTCCTACCAGGTGACCGGTTCCGTGCAGTACTGTCTCCGACACTGACTGGTGCCGCTCTGCACTAGCCGCCTCCATGAGCTCGGCGAAAGTCTTCTCCGTCAGGCCCGCCAGGAAGCGTTGTATCTGTTCCATGCTGCCAGACATGACGAACCCGCCGGGCTGCACTTCTCCCAGCAGTTTCTGGCAGGTCAGGCCGCCCTTCACCGTGACGCACGGCATACCGGAGCCGGAACAGGTGCCCCGTAGGGCCAGGTGAGCGCAATCGGCGGTCTGTTCTTCCGGGACGGGTATACAGTCTTTGGGATGGCCGTTCTGGGATGGGCAGGTAAGTGGGCCGGGGCCAGAAGTGACGTGTGGGTGACCCGTCCTGCCCATGCAATCATCCCAGTCACACTCTGCCGCATCCTCGCAGCGGTACAGGGTTGGCTTTTCCTCCGGGCGGATAAGGTGGTAGTTCTCACGGCTCACAAACCGGGAACTTGCGGTATCGACATCAACGCGGAAACTGATGTCGCTGGGAACCCGCCGGTTATCTATTATTACTCCCGGCCGCCATTTCCCCGGAGAAGGGTATCTGTCGTGCCACTCAATCCGCGTGCCGACCGGGTAGAGCGGCGGGATGTCCAGCACCAGGTCACCGTTCAGGCTTTCCAGCACGCGCACGTCAATCATCTCCACCGGCTCGCACAACAGGCCGAACACGTCACAGGGCAAGCTACACGCCTCGCCGTGTTCATGCTGGCCCAGGTGGGTACAACCCCGTTCACAAGTCCTTCTGCCTTTGCACTCTACTGTCTCTTTCATTTGGGTTTTGCCTCCTTATTTCTTCTTTGCCGCGCTATCCGCGCAGATGTTACAAACTCGCTTGCCCCTGTCCTTCCTCTTGGCGTACCTGACCGGCTTCTTGCCGCACAGTGTCAGCCGTGAAACAGCGTCGAGGATGTGCAGCATGGTTCCGGTCGGGGTGGCTACCTGGATGGTCACCACGTTCCCAGGTCGGCATCCAGGCCGAGTTTCTTATCAATCAGGAGCGCGATGTCACGACACATCTGATAGGCTTTCTCAACATCTGCCTCTGTCCAAGTCTTCCCGCTGAAACCATGCCCTATTTGAAGGCCGAAGTCTTTGAGTTCCTTGACAGCCTTGCCTATCTTAGTACGTTTCCATGACTCCGGCACCTCTATTTCGTAAAGACGGTCAGAAGCACCGTTAAAGTGGGTCTCGATTGCGCTGGACTCATCGAACAAGTGGGGCGATTTGTCGCGCATCTCTTCGTAGAATCTTTTCTGCTCCTGCCATCGCCAGCAATGTTCCGCGAACTTCACCAGACAGATAACCAGACCTTTACCAAACTCTGAGCCTTCCATATTTCCATGCCTCCCTATATCATTACCGCCTGACTGTTTACTGCCGGCGCCGTCTCCAGGTCAAGCCTCGGCGCCCGGTCCAGTACGTGCCAGCCCAAGCCTTTCCAGTAACTCCAGAACGTCCCGATGGTGGTTTAGATTAGCTGGCCGCGCGGATCGTTGAAGTAGATTACTACCTGGGTATCGCCGGTCATTGTGTTGCCTGTTGGATGGCCTTCTCTATCTTGTCGGCTAACACGACGTTAAATGTATCAGCCAGCCGAAGCTGCCGAAGCGCCTCGTGTAAAGCCTCAAGCATGGCAGGGGCAGCGGCAATAAGCCGGGCATCTTCCCGGCAATCCGGCACATGAGCCACCGTTAGATGTTCCCCACTGTACGAGACACCTTCCTTGCCAGCATCCTCGTTTCTGCCGAGGATGGTAAACGATTCATCTTTGTTGTCTCTGACTTCCCACGGGCCCGGCGTGGCCTCAACGTCCGCGCTGTCTCCGCTGGCGTCGGGCTCTGAGTCCTCGGCTTCCTGTGCGATGGCGTCCAGGTCAAAGTCATACCCACACTGAGCGCAAATGGCGATGGTTTTGTTGGAATACGGCTTGTAAAATGTGTCGTCGCCAACAGCGCACCCGCACTCCGGGCAATTATCAAGCCCCAATCCGTTTACTAATACCTCATACATTCCCATTGTCTTTTCCCCCTTTCCTTTCGCTCCGGCCTTGCCGGGCCGGTTCCGCATCCAGTGGTTGTATCACGAATAGTAGACCCTTTGGAATCGTTTGTCAATCCCTGATGATATAAACTGTATCATCGCCACGCCTAGCGGCAACACCCCCCGGCGGTGCTATTTTGAGGCTGGTTTTGACGATTTTGGGGTTATTTTTGCCTATTGACAAATGGGACATATGTCTCTATACTGCCAGCATGGAAGTAGACCGAGCAACGGCCGACAAGGCAAAGGAACTGCACGACGAGGGCCACGGGGTACGGGTTATCGCCAAGCGGCTTGACCTGTCCATACGGGAAGCGTGTGCCGCTCTGCCGTCCAGGACGGTGCGACCGATACCGGAGAGCATGGCCGAGGTCCGGGACATGCTGGGGATGAACAAGACCCAGCTGGCGGACGCCCTCGGCGTGACGGCAAAGACCATCGCCAGGTGGGAACAGGGCCAGGGCGGCCCGAAGTTCCTGCAATCAAGAGAGATAGCGCGGCTGATACGGGATTTATGGGGGCAGGGATGAAACGACTGATTATCAACTTCTCCGGCGAGGCAACCGACGACCAGCTTGCCAGAGCGCGGGTCTGTGTTCAGGAATACCAGCAGCTGGGCCGGGACGGCGCCAGGATAACGGCCAAGTTCGACAGCCCTGACGTGCTTTTCATCTACCACGGAAAGTTCCAGCAACCCGCCGTCTATACCTGGGGGCGAATTGACGCGGCAGAGGCCCGGAATAATGACACATCGAGTTAGCTTGTTTTGGCCCAAAGTGGGACATTTTACACTCAAGAACTTCACCATGTAGGAAATGTAGAGATGGGAAATAGACCGAAATGATACACCTTCTATCAGGGACATATGTCCGGTGGGAGTCTCCGGGGGTAGCGTGTTTGTGCCTCCAATGTCCCACTTTGGGCCTACATGTGGACTCTTTAGGCACGCGGGAAGGTCGCCAGCCTAAAATGTCCCACCGTGGGACATCAACATGAGGCATACGATAACATCGGTATGTCCTGAAACAGGACATTTTAGTCTCAAGAACTCAACACTATCAGATAGAACGCTCACTCCAGAAAGAAACCCTACTCTTATAAGGGTATTATATATAGTTTATAAGGAGTAAGGGGGGTCTGGGGGGATGGAGGCAAGTTGTGAGACCAGTTTGGCCCAAAGTGGGACATTTCAGGCTCAGGAAGTCGAGCGGGAGGCGATATGAACAACTGGCAGAAGATTGGCAAGCTACTGGGGAGACCGCTACAGCGAGGAAAGTGGACGACCTCACGCCGGAGGATATTGAATTCGGCCGCTCCATCATCGAGGACAAAGCGACAGCAGAGCAGATAAGGGCGGTCAATCCCAAACTGTTCGACAAGGCACAGCAGGAACTTTCAGACGCGATACAGAGGGGCACGCTCGGGCCGGTTTTGGACCCAGAGACAGGCAAGCCCTACGAAGTAGAACCTGAGCCGATAAGGGCGACACCCATGTTGTGTTTTGAGGAATCAGGCCCAACCTGGACACCTAGGCAACACAAGATCTGGGAGCGAATCAGGGAACGGCTGGCGGGAACGCCGGGAGTCAAGTTTACACCGGCGCCACAACTGAGCAAAGACAGACTCCGGATTCGCTACGATTCCGCGGAAAGGCTCGCCGAACTTCGAGGGCTGGCCCAGGCGAGGGGTGAGGCACTTTACGCTGCTGCACTCCTGTTTAGCAGGTGTATCGACAGAGCGACGGTTGAGTCGAGCGGGAGGGATTGAGATGGTGAAAGAAATAGTCCCCGGTATCTCGTGGAAGGAACTCGAAGAGCGGCGCCAAGGGTCGCCTGTGTCCTACTGTAGCGCGGGGTGCCCAGGTCACTTACTGCACGACGAGTTTACTTACACAGATGCTCAACTTGAGGCACTGGTAACTCAGGAAATATGGGCAACCGGAGACGCTGAGCTCCGGCGAATGGCCCAGGACAGGGGTGAGGCGCAGAAGCGGGCTGAATTGGCCGACGCCCGACTTACGACGTGGGCTGATTGGTACGAGCGGCATGTTGTCTACACCTGGGCCGGAGAAACCCGCACCGGTGGTGACAGACCTGTCAAGACGGTAGATGCTGCCAGTGACGATTCTGTGGCGTCTCAGGGGGGTTGCTGATGAGATACGAGGCATTGGGAAAGGTGGCTTATTGGGTTGCCGTTATTTGGCTGGTACTGGTAGTCTACACGTCGGTTGTCGCATTAACAAGGCAAATAATCCTGGAAGGCCCCACTTGGCACGTGCTTTTATGGGGTATTGGTTCCTTGGTTGCAGTGCTGGCAGTTGCTGTAGTGCGCTCCGGTAAAGCGAAGGGCCAGAAAGATGAGTGACGAGCGGGTAATGACCTGGACGGAGTGGCGGGAACAGCGCCGGCAAGCAGAACTCGATTCTCTCCGCTTGGCAAACGAGATGCAAGCGGCAATGCCACAGTTTAGCGAGCGGGAGGCCGATAGTGAGTGACGGCAAAGCGACACCACCTGAACGGGCTGTGATGGTTGTTCCCTTGGCAGACAGGAGAGAGTCACGGGGGCCAACGGAAGAGATATTACAGAAGTTGGCGGCGATAGTGGCCGACGGCAATTACTACAACACGGCGTACAGGATGGTCGGCATCCCGGAGTCAACCTTCACCGGGTGGATGACGAAGGGTGAAGCGGATGAGGTTTTGGGCTTTACTGAGGCTGAGAGCAAGTATAGAAGGTTCTCGGCAACAATGAAAAGAGCGCAGGCCGCCGCACAGGCCAAGATGGTTCACACCCTCCACGAGTCCGGGAAGGAGAACCCAATCTCCGCCATCATCTTCCTGGAGAGGACTGACCGTCGCTGGGCCAGGCGAACTAGGAGCGACGACGACGACACTGGCGGGTCCGAGCAAGTCCCAGTCGGGATGGTTGAGATCGTCAGGCCGCCAGTACCCCAGGTCGGCAGCAGTGACAGCAGTCCAGACAGCTAGGCTCGAATGACGTGGACAGTAGGGCACATTTGAGGATGATAATTGACAGACAGGCCGTTTCGTGCCTACAGGTTGTCATAACAACTTTACACAACAAACGTTGTGCGCCCTTGACATAATGAACCACAGCCAACAGGGGGAGAGCAATACCCATATGGTACGGGGGTCGAGCCCGTAAATCGGCGGCGAGGCGGGCTTATATATCTTGACCTCGCGCCGGAATAAATCTAAAAAGGGGTAAAGGTGAGATGAATACTGCTGCGGAAGTTCTGCGGTTTCTCGGTCACATGGTGGCACTACCGCAGGGGACAGTATGGTTCCAATAACGGGAAACGGTTTATCAACATCGACTGGGAGCGACTTATACCCGGCGAATCCCAAAAAGGAGTCTGATTGTGGAAGGACTGACGCAACTAATCCCCTTCAAGGTCAAGGTTGTAATGCCGCCGGAGGCCACCCATAGCGGAGAGGACTACTTCGGCCCCGAGCACTGGGAGCTTCTACAGGGTGAGTGGTGGGTAGTGGGGGTATACCGGAAAGAATATATCGACGACCTGCTGATAGCCCGAGTGGGTAGCGTGATGCAGATATTGCCGCGCCACTTACTTGAAGTGGTCGCTATCCCGGCGAAACGCAAGTAATCTAAAAAGGAGCCCGATGACAGAGCATTATCTGGGGCTACCATTGAGCCGATACGAAGTCTACGGCACACCGGAAGGCGGCAAGGAAATACGTTGGAAAGGAGAGGCCGAGACGTTTGAGCACGCAGTCCACAAGGCAGAGGAACAGTACGGACGGCTTGAAGACGTGACTATAATTGGCCGCGGGGAAATCTAAAAAGGGAGGCAATATGAACAAGCAGGAGCATATGGATGCAATCGGGAAAGCGATGGGGGTCAAGGGCGTCGTGAACTGTTACGAAATCCGTAAACTAACAAACGGGCCAGTTGATTTAATACAGCTTCGGATTACCCCCACGCCACTACAGGCCAAGCGGCTCAAGGAAGTCCTCAAATCCATCATGGGGGTCTAACTTGCAGAAGCCACGCTGGTACATCGGGTACGCGGTAGTCGCCGTCAGCACATCGGGCTACCGCTTCTGGGGAGCCAGGATGCTGCTCAACCGACTTGGCTGGTATCTGCGAGGGGATAAGTAAAAAAGGAGGCAACCCATGAGCAACCAAACCACTCTGACCCGCCGTCTCAACCCCAGGGCTGTCGCACTAGCCGCCCGCACCAAACGGTTCCGACTCCGGTTCCTATCGGGCAAGGAAGACGACGCCACACTGACCCGGAACGAGACGCGCCAAATACGGTTTCTGAGGGAATGAGATGTCAGTGTATCCGCTCTGGCCTCGGCAATCAAGAAAGGGGCAAAGCACAGCCGATACGGTGAAGTGGGCCGCCGACACGGGCGGGTTAGTCGTCTGCGCCACGCAAGCCCAGATTGACAGAATAGTTGCCCTGGCAGCAAAGAAGGGTGTGGAGATTACCACGCCGATATTGGCCGCGCCCCCTGAACCCGCCGTCTCCGTTCTGCCAATGGTCGACTACCCCTTGTCGCCGTATGGCAAGCGGATGGCCGAGATAAACGCAGAGATATTGTCCTACCACGGAGTAAGGCGCCAGTATCTCGGGAGGACACCATGAACTGCCTGAAATGCCCCATCGCGGATGAATGTTGCGTTCCAAAGGACACAGCGGAATCGAACGAGTTCCGGGTGAAAGCCGTCCGGGCCGATACTTGCGTTATGGTTCGGCTGGTGGAGAAGAAATGACCGATTGGAATATTGTTGCAATAGTGCTCGGGGTAATCGCTTTCGGAATGAATATCTGGGTACGTGTGGAGATGCGCCGCCGCAGGAAGCGGATAGAGCGCACGGGTATCTGCCACGAGGCCATTAAGTTGGTTCAGGAGCGGGCGGAGAGGCCCGAGATGACTGAACCAACAGAGAGGCGGAAGGAAATACGGGAAGGGGTAGCTGGTAGGATTGCTAGTCCTGGGCGGGCGACAGAGGGAGACTACATCGTCGGAGACGCCATCCTGGCCTATCTCACAGAGCAGGGGGCGGTGTTGGAGATTCGTGAACCAGCCATCCTTGAGGCTGAAATAGACGCTATGACTCAGATTGCGCCGCTCACGGAGGCGAAATGACCGATTGGCGACCCGAAGAAGGCTGGGAGAAAATCACCGATAGCCACGATGTCCAAGGAAGGCGTTGCATTGACATAGGAGCCGATGCGATGCTGGCGGCGTTGAGAAAGCGAAACTCCTGCGTGTTTATTGAGGGCATACGAATCACTATAAAAGGTGGCACTGTGGTCTTCATCCCAGACGCACCGGAGGAACGCAAGTAATGACACCCTCTGAGATTTACAAACGCAAGAAACCCGTCTGGCGCGACGGCCTGGTTGTCGGCTGGCAGAACTCAGTCGGCTACAGCGATGGGAGCGAAACCAACACCTTTTATACCAAGAGGCAGTAAAATGGAATGGTGGCAGTACGCAATTTATTTTGTCATGGTCGGCCTGGTCGGAGTGTTAATCTGGCTAAAAACAAGGCCGTTCTGAAACAGGAGGAATCATGGAGATAACCCCGGAAATGCGGATTGAACTTCTGGAACTTGCAAGTGAAATGCCACTGGAGAAGGCAGGCGACGCAAGTTTCGCCGCAGCCCGCCGTGGCACCGCCAAGGAAACAGTGGCCTCCGCCAAAGTCCTGGAGGAATACCTGATGTCACCGGTTGTGGCGGATACCGGAAAATAACCGGCAGAAATAACAGGAGGAACCATGAAAATCAAGGTCATACTGGACAGCAAGGTGGTGGAGGCCATTGCGGCGCACTTCATCGAGAAGGAGCGAATGGGCAGAATAGTGGATGGCATCGAGTCAAACGGATTCGGGGTCACCCAGGGATTGCTTCGCCAATCACCGGAGGACTTGGATGTCGTTCAACGCGGTTACAAGGCTATGCAGACGACAGGGCAGGCACTCATCTACGGATATTGCCAAGCAATGTTCGCCGGCGGGGCTCTCAACGGCGACCTTGAGATGACCCTATCAGACGAATAAACCGGGCAAAATAACAGGAGGTACAAGAACATGTTCAAGTGGCTTTTCGGAAAAAAGGAACCACCCCCGCCCCCGCAACTTCTCATCTCGACCTACTTCAACCAAGGACCGGACGGGCCTGAAGCGGCCTACCTTGTCGTCCCGCGCTCCGTGATGCAGCGAATGGGTGGCAGCTGGCAGGACAGTTTCGTCAAATTACTCACCGTCATGGACAACACCATGCCAAATTGGCGCCCGAAGCATCCCTACAAGGTGCAGTACCGCGACCCCAATACCGGCCAGATGAATCAGCTTGACCCGGCGGCCTTTTTCAACGGCGGCATAGTCTACGCCGGCACCACCGGGGTAGCGCAGATTTACAGCTCGACCGTAAACCACCCGTCGAACTGGCCGGCATGAAACGTAAACGGCTGACCCGTTGGGGCATGCGCGGGCTAAAGATACGGCGCTGGGCGAATCGTTTGTTTTGCCGCCGGTACAAATTCTTTCTGCCGCAGAACGCACTGTTGTTTACCAAGAGCCCCAACGTCAACATTCTAAGAATGGTGTCGGAGAAGAACCGGACTGGGAATTGGTTTCTCTGGTATGACGAAATCCGCATGGGCTGGATGGCGTTCTGCTACAACCGTCCCGGTGACGGCGGCTACGCCGGCATCAAATGGCAGGTGATGTGATGGGCGGCGAAATCGACGACATCCTCAGCACTGATAACGTCAAAGACCTTCTGGACAAGGTTGCCGAGGACATTGACTCCATCGACCGGATTATCGTGGCCTACACCACTAAGGACGATACCTTGAAGTGGCGAAGCAACTGCCGCCGGTCGGAAGGTCTTGGCATGGTTGATATAGTCCACTACGACCTTTTGCACGAGGAGGATTGATGGCACGTAAATACTACTGCGACCGGTGCAACTTCGAGGACGTGCAGGGCGTTCCGGGTGCCAGTCCACTCGTCAGCATCATGGTGGCCGGGGAGCAAAAAGAACTCTGCCCGGAGTGCAACATCGCCCATGAGGAAATGCACCGTGAGGCAGAGGCGGCTTTTGATGTCGTCGTGATGGCGTGGCTTGCCACCTGGACACGCGAGGAATTGCCTTTTGCCGACCCGGAGGACCAAGTGGAGGTTGAGGAATGAATACGCCAATAACTTACGAGGAATGGTGCCTCCAAGCGAAGGTGCCGGAAAGTATGGGCATGTCGATACTGTTGAGCGACAAAATCCGGGCTCACAGTGGCGCGGTAGCCAAAGCGGGTCAGTTGATGGGCGAGGCGCTTGCCCGTGGGCTGGACGGCAAAGGGTGCGAGATACCCGGCCTCGTCGTGGCGGTAACCGATGAACCCGGCTACATGAATTTCACAGCCAGGTTCCCCCACCCGGTTTTTAACCCGACACCCGACCAGTACCTGTCGATGGCTCACTCCGGTTGGGTAATCGCCTTGACGGAGACTGACCGGTGGCGCCGCATGTCCCTGTGGGGTTATCTCAGGGCGTGGTGGCGTCGCCAACGTCGCGGTATTGAGGAATGAACTGGCCTCGAAGAGACCATTTGGGAGTTGTGTTCGACAAACCGTTCCGGCTTTTCCAGTGGCGGTACACTGTTGACCAAAAGACATACATTCGCCCGTTCTGGGTTGGGTTAAGAGCGATTTGGCGGTGGCGGTACAGGGCACGGGTGACACGTAATTTCCGGGGTGGCGGTAAACGATGCTGAGACCCGCACGGGTAGAGAACCACCCGTCAGACAAAGGGTGCCGTCTGTCGCCCTCATGCCTCGAATGTCTCGAGCCGGTCTGCAAGGATGAGCGACCCGGATACTACGAGAGAGAGCGGCGGCGACTCACCCCCCGCGTTGTGGAGATTCGCGACAGCGAACACCGGTCTTGGCGGGAAATATCCGCAATGGTGGGCATCACATCGCCCACCGCGCGGAAGTGGTATATTTTGGCACAGGAGGAAAAAGTTGGACGTAACTGAAAAGTATATTGAGATGTGCAAAGCCTCTTTGCCTGAACTCGGTAAGTATATCCCTCGTGACAGTGAAGGCTGTATTCCGGGCACACAGGATTGCGGGATTGACAACGACTCGGGTAAGTTGGTTCCCCTCTTCCGCCAAGACCAGTTGCAGGAGATGTTATCCCGTCCACTCGTGAGGACGTTAGTAAAACATTTCGAGATATTCTCGAACGGCTGTGAGTATCTTGAAGGTTTTACTTGGGCAGAGAAGGCCAAATATATAGACAGCCTCACTTCAATGGAGCAACTCTGGCTGGCCTTCGTTATGAAAGAGAAACACGGCAAGACCTGGGACGGCAACGAGTGGGTGGCAACATGACACCTCAAGAGTTCGAGAATTGCCCCACCTGTGGTCGGTTCATGCGGCACGACAAACGCTGTTGCGGGCAGATTACCTGTCTGTATTACTGCCAGCATTGCAGGATGGCCGTGGGGGTCTTCCCACGAATACGGGCGCAGCTCGTGAAAACTACGCCACCGGTGCCAGAGGGCGCCGGTTGAGTAAAGAACTCCTTGCCCTAACCCTCCGGGTGTTTTAACATCTGAGTAGCGTGTTGCAGGGTAGAGAAGCGGTCATCTCACCGGTCTCATAAACCGAAATCGCGGGTTCGAGTCCCGCCCCTGCTCCCAAAACCGGAGGGGGACGATGAAGATAAGACCTCAGATTCTGGTTGCATTGATGCTGATAGGGCTAATCGCGGTCACCGTAATTCTTGCCTCCCCTGACCATATCGCCGAAATCGTGGGGCCAGCCGTTATCGGTCTGGTAGCACTGGGAACCAAACTACTTGAGGGCGAGTAGTGACCCAGACCGCCGCACCCCCTGAGTTCTTTGTCGATGACGGCAAGGGCAACCTCCAGGTCAACATGCACGAGGGACAGATACGTGCGTGGGATTGTGAGAAGCGGTTTGTAGTCGTCCTTGCCGGGTTTCAGGGGGGCAAGACCGTTTTCGGTCCTCCTTGGATGGACCGGGAGATGGCGCGGCGTGGGCCCGGTGATTATCTCGTAGCCACTTCCAGTTTCAGCCTTCTATCCCGTCGCCTGCTGCCCGTTTACCAGTGGTACTTTGAGCACAAGCTGAAACAAGCCACCTACAATGACAAGTTGAAGGCTCTTGTCTTTCACACGAAAGTTAAGGAAAAGGGCCAGCGAGTTCGCTTCCCTGATTCCGATACCCCCACTCACATTTTCTTCGGTTCCGCGCAGACGCCAGAAAGTCTTGAGTCCATGACGGTCAAGGCTATCCACCTCGACGAAGTAGGACAAAAACAGTTCAAGCGCGACAGTTGGGATGCGGTCAACCGGCGCGGCGCAATCCATAGAGCCCGTATTCTCTGCACCACCACGCCTTACGGCATGGGTTGGCTCAAGCAAGAACTCTACGACCGCTGGGTTGACGGCGACCCCGACATTGACGTAATCCA
>SDBS01000320.1_pt1 | contig 44532 bp, 70 predicted proteins | sample 2277091 | NCBI WGS metagenome assembly SDBS01 (sample SAMN10404972, study PRJNA504765) | marine sediment metagenome | isolation source: marine sediment core GS10_PC15, 163 cmbsf | place: Arctic Ocean: Southern Knipovich Ridge | collected 2010 | reverse complement strand
CACAGTATCGACTGCAGTTGGTTGGGGGACCCCAACTAAGTGAAGGTCCCCTATAGCGAAGTCTTTAGCCTCCATTGCGAGGTTGTCGTCAAAATCAAGATCCATTTATCGCCTCCGCCTCCGCCTCTTCTTTGTACTCCCCACACCACCCGAGAGCAGTTACGAGAGGGGACATGTAAGCTGTTTTCAGCTCAAGCGTACCGGCTAACTTTCCAGGCAACGTTAACGTTTGGGGCAGCGGAGGGAATCTTTTGCACACCCACTTTGATGCATCCTGTCGACTGTACATGCACGTTGCACATGTTTGTATCATCATAACCATCCTATTATCTTAGAGATGACGGGTGTGAACCCGCCGAAAACATCAAACTTTAGTGTAATCGCCTGCATCACATCTGCCTCTCCGGGATCTTTTGGTGAGGACAAAAATCTATACCACTTGCAGATCTGTATCCTGTCCGCTTCCACTACATCCTTTAATGTTGGATATGTTATCATACGTTAGTCTCCTTTGAAATGCCTTCAGTTCTATTTTCGTCTCCCTTGCCAACTTAGCTTTCCAATCTTGTACATTCGTTAATACATACGTTATTTGAACGCCCAGCGCTTTTGCAGCAGCTCCCGTGGTAAGCATCTCTAACAGCTTCTGCGCATAGCTACAAGCCTCGTCACTTGGGCAGTTCCGCATGACTGCCAGTACATGTTCACGCACTTCATCATACATAATCTAATCCTCCTCAGGATCAACGTAGCCCGCATTGAAGCCTACAGTATAACCACTCTTGTAAACCTCCCCAAGCAACCTCGCCAGGCTCTTGGCCATCCTAGTACATTGGTCAGCGCGAAGGTGTTCTTTAACGCAAGACTTACTTAAATGCTCATACATGATCTTGTTGCGGCTGAGGTATCTTCTCGCCCTTTTTAAGAAATTCATCTTCCAACCTTTCTGTTATTTTTGGTTTCTCTGTTTCGTGAAGTATGTACTCCACATCAATAGCCATCCCAGACTCCAGTTCGTCTAAATGTTCACCAATGAAACTATGAGCGGTGCGCATCGTTCTACTATCACCCCAACGGTTAGGGTCATACTCTGCCCGTGTGCCTTCTAGCTTTACGAGGATAGTATGCCGCGACTGCGCACCACCGTAATGGCCGTAATTTGCACGCGACAGCAAATACCTATCAGCTTCACAGGTAGGCATCAGTTGTATGGCCAGCACTGGTATAAAAGTCTTGCGATCCCTAATCTCAAACGTCTTCGCTATCATTTTCAGCTCCTTTCGTAATATGGATTCGCAATCCTATAATAAAATCATCTTTGATAGGTACGTCCCCTTTGACTAAAAAACGACCTATTTCGTTAATATTTTGCTCAACCGCAAGCAACGTCCGGCCCTGTTCTTCCTTCGTTAGAATTCGACCAATGTGGGGCGTTTGAATAATAAGCTTCGCCTTTGCTTCAAACTTCATTCTTTTGCCCCTTTCGTTTCTTCTCCAAACAAAATCTTGGCGCACATTTTGTTTGTGGTTTCTTCGTCTTTCATTCCGCACTCATAGCAAATACATTCTTCATTTGGACCATAGGGACGCAACTCGGCAATTTTACCACAGAAGTCACACTGCTGCGGTTCTTCTGCACGTATTATGATTGTGTTTCCTATGCGTTCACTCATTTTCTTGCTCCTTCCTTGTAACTATAATTATATTCATCTCGTTCACGATTGCATCTACTAAACTCGTGTACTTTTCATCCTGCGGGTCGAACTTCATCCCCCGAAGCTTATTGTAGACCACCACCCAAGGTATATGATACTGAAACATTACGCTCATCAAGACTGCCAGAGCTTTAGCGAATCCTGAAATAACATGCCCCCGTTTAGCTATCGTAATGAAGACTTCGCTAGGCTCTCCGTCTTCGTAGAAGCTAACATTCACGTAGCATTCGTAACCGCAGGCGTTGACGTTCTTGCGTATGATACCGGTTCGTGTCTCCGAGACCCGTGTTCTGTTTGGCATTTTTGGCTCCTTTCATTTTTGGCTCCCTACCAGAGTAGCTGGCACTAATCACACTTCGGGTGGGTGCACTCCAACCAATTCGCAATGTAGAGTACAAAATCCTCCATGTTGATATAACAGTCTCCATTAACATCACCCTCTAGAATAAGATGACATTCGTCGCCACATTCTTTCTCTCCCAAGGTAAATACCGCGGTAATCGCTTTGTCTGCATCAATTAACACTTTAGTATCTGCTAAATTCGGGTCAAGAATATCATTACCTTCCCAGTGATCCAGATAGTATATTGCAGGACAAACCAAGAAAGGTTCAGCACTGATACTAATCCACCTCTCATAAGAGGAATACTGGCCTATAGATGGTGTTACAGTATTGATAAAATTAGGTTCAGTTTGAATTGTGAAGTCATATGTTGGAATATGAACTATCGAAACATTATCAATAAGCATTTGAGCATGTATAGGGGTGGCAATCATTAAATCTAATGTTGTGTCTGATGCAATAAAATGCACGCTCTGATACAGCATATTGTTAAGAATCCCCCATTCAACTTTAGTTTCTGCCACCATAACATAATTCAAGTCATAAACATTAGCGTCCGAGTTATGTAGCTGTATAATAAGCTTGTGGGGGTAATAGAGATCGCGGCCGCTTATCAACGCTAACTCAATTTCATACAACTCGCCAATATCAAAACCTGAAATCGTCTGGGTAATAGCACAGAGGCCTGGCCATGGGATCCACGAGTTCTTAGCCATACTAAGGTATTGTACACCTTCAGGGATGTATGTCTCTTCTATAAAACCTTCACCAGTTCTGTCTCGATACAAATAGATTTGGTCGTCAATTGAAGTGTTGTCACTTGAAGCAATAACAGTCCAAGCACCTATGGTTTGCCCATCAGTATAGCGTTCATGACCGGCATCTTCGAAGTACGGAACTTCAAAACCGCCGTTCTCGACCATGTTGGCACCGATAGATACTGCAGTAAACATTAGAACAATTAAACTAATAATTAACGTTTTCATTTTTGTCTCCTTAAATTTGGTTTTTCATTTCGTAACATAAATAGGCCCAGGCGGCGTTTCCCACGACGTCCAGGCCTTCTGGGGAGGAGGATTAAATGTGTAAGTGTGTACGTATCCTCCGTGTGTGGGCTTCTAGATTTCTTTTCCTTTGTTCCTCAAGCTCTTCAATTGTCGTCTCCTCTACATCTTGTGATGTATATAGGCGACGTCCGCAGAAGGCCGTATGTATGCCCCTGCTGCTGTGCATCTGCGCAAGTAGCCTACCGAAATCTTTGAAGTTAGCTTCATTCAATTCAAGATCCATCTCTATATACTCCACTATCTTCTAACGCTTGCGCCTTCACCGGGTCCTCGTACGGGAAGAGTATGTAGTCGCCTTCGTCTATAACTTTAACAAAGTAGTTCGGTTGGGGTTTACATTCTCTTCTAACGAACAATGCCGCTGTCATGAAACCTTTCTCTCTCCACTTCGCAAGTGTCTTCCCCTCGTCAGCTATATCGTCAACGACAATTATCTCGTCCAAACCGAACAGCTCGGCGTATCCAACTGGAAAATGAGGATTGAGAAGCTCTACGAGTTCACATCCCCAGTAACTTAGCATGCCTGCTACAATCGCTCCTCCGCGAGGTATGCCATAGACTTTCTTGCCGCTTAACATTTTGGCGAGTGTCTGTACCGCATCTGACAACTCTGCCCAGGTTATTATAATCATCTCGAATCCTTTCTGAAAATAGTGGAGCGGACGCCCATTGTGAAACGCCCGCTCCTCGTTAAAAGGGGGGTGAAAACTCTTTACTTTTTCAAGGTCTCAACCAATGCTTTATCATCGAACATCTTAGCTGCCGGGAGACGTACCATATCATAAGCTCCCGAAGCCACCAACCCGATGATCAATGCCGCTATCACCGCATTTCCCTCTATTCCGCCACTTACCCAAATAATCGCGTAGGTGAGTCCAATAGAAATGAACGGGAAGTACTCCTTAATGTTCCCAAAGAGTTTGATCCGCTTAGCTACCTGTAAGATAGCTGCGATAAGCGGGATGAGCGCCATCATTGCCGGTGTGATTGTCACGGTCATATTATCCATAATCATACACCTCCTTTGAAGCTTTTGAGAAGAGCGACGACAGCGAGTGCCAAACCGCCTACGGCTAGTACAGTAACACCTACCGCAGGATTTACGGCCGCAATACCAGGAGCTGCGGCAGTAGCTATCTCGCCAACATCGCTAGCTATCTTGCTAACATCAGCAATCGCTTCTTGGTTCTTCTCGATCGCTGCACACCCACTTAAAAACAGTGGTGGCAGCATTAACAGCATTTTAACTACAAAGTTCATCGTTCAATTCTCCAAGCAATTTTTCGTGTTTTAATACCCTTTCCGCATGTTCACCTCCCTTCTTTTTCAATGTCGCAATACAAGTTTCGTACATCTCAACTGCTATTTCCCCGTGTAAGGCAAAACAATGCCGTGAAGCTCCCACGCCTTTTCAAGGTAGCACACTGCACACATTGTCTCGTAAGTACCATGCATGAAGGCGGGTGCTATGCAACCGTCTAGGTACTTTACCTTACATACTGGGCATCTCTCGCTCATGTTATAACACCGCCTGCCCCTGTTGGCTCCTTTACCTGGCTAAGGGGACATTCATCTGCAATCTTCTGTAACTTTGCCGCACGGAAAAGAGCTTGCGTATGCTTTTCTGAACAAACTGGACATCGCTGAAAAGCTCCATCGATAGGTGCGTCCCACCCGAGCTTTGAAGCAGCTTGCCAGGTGTCGAGCATAATACTTGTTCCACAGTCATCACAAATTACCTGTACTAAATTGATACACTTAATGGCCATTTTTCTACCTCCTGTTAAAGTTAAAAAGTCAACTCAACTTCATTTCCCCTCCAATGTACAGAGTTCATCACAGAAGTACATCACCTTCACAATAGGAAAGTGATTCCAAACGTTTGCCAGTCCGCCACCACGCAAGGGGTATTCGCCCTTCTTCTCGTCGAACTCGTTTAGGCCGTAGAGCCCCATATGGTACTTGATCATCATCTCCTCAATGGGGGTCAACACGATGTACTTCTTAATCCTCTCGAGCGATAGCTTTGCATGCCCCTTTGGTTGCGCAAGGTTCCATTTATACTTCGTGCCGCTTCCAATGTAAGCCCCCATCTTGCACACGTCGTGAAGAAACGTAGCAATGGTTATCGTCTCAGTCTTTGCGCCCAGTTTAAGACGCGTATCGAAGTCAACCAGCATCTCGCAAACTGCAAGCGAGTGGTCTGCTAAACCACCTTCGTAAACACCATGCCACCTTGTCGAGGCAGGTGACTTGAAGAAACCACCACACCTCAGGTAGGCAATCATTGCCCCGATACCCTCGCGCTCTGTACTCAGGAGCAGCTCCGTAATCCTCTTTTCTGTGTCATTCATCTTCATCTCCTCCGAAGACCTCGTCTTGGCATTTTTGGCACAACCCGCTAATACGAAACTCCTGTAAACTAAGTTCGTCTCTAAAACTACTCTTACGAATCTTTTTCCTACAGAACGGGCAAAGTCCCATTTCAACGTCTTTAACGTGTTCGCCGAAGCCTGCGGCCCTCATCAATTCTTTGTTCATACAACTTCCTTTCTATTTTTCTATTATAAGGTTTTCCCCCAATGAACACCACAAAGAAATTTTATTACCATTACCACTACCACAATTGAAATTTCTTTATCATCCCTGCTAACAAAGGTACGAAACTCCAGCGCATTTCGTAAGAGTCGCGTTCACCTAAAATGATCCTCGCTATGTTCAAGTCCTCTAACCACATTCTAACCATACCCGAGGGGATACCCATTACCACACTTAGTTTGTGCGTCGTTGCACCAGGGTTCCTATAGATTGCCGCGCACAACTTCTCCGTCTTAGCGTCCATACCGCTACGTATCAACGTTTTCAAATCTTGGAACTCCTCATCATCATTCCCCCCCTTCTCCCTCAGGAAGGCCAAGGCGATGGCAACCTTAGCTAGTTGCTTAGCATACCTGGTTGCTTCCTCCCACTCTGGGATAACAAGTACCTGCCTTGAGTAGGCGTGTCGTGCTACAGAGGTTCGGAGGATGGCACCGAGTTGAGCTAACCTCCCTATTTCTTTTTGCATCATAAGCGGCGGTAAGCTTGCTTCTTCTCTGGTTAGATACTTCAAATACCCAAGCGACACCTCCTCAATAGTAGCATCTATATGGTCTTCGTCGCGTATATTCGCCAATGATAGATCGATCTTACCATAAACCTGGTCAAGCGTGCTTCCAACCCTGAGGCGCAAGAACCTCTCACCTAGTCGTGTGTTGAGGCTCCAGTGCGTATCGATGTCTGGCGTTGCTGCACCAATAAACCCGAACCTACTCTTGTAGCTGCGTTCTACGCCTGTGCCAAAAGCACGTGAACAGAAGCCATCGTACGCGTCACGGAGTAGGCCCATGATTTCGTTTACCACCTCAGAGTGTTGTGAGAGAAGCGAAGACATATCCTTAACCAATAGTACTTTGTTATACAGTTTGGGAATCATACTCATGTCCTGTCCCCCTTTCAAACCCCATCCCGAAATCAGAGCCGCAGGCCTGAAAGAAGAACAAGCATAAGTAAACGGTGAATGTTGTACAGCTATCATGGGTAGGGTTTTGCCACAACCGGGAGGGCCAACGATTAGCAACCAAATAGGCCGTCCCGTTGTCTTAAGATTGGCAACCAGGGTAGCAAAGAAGATATCTAGCTGTTGCTTTTGTTCTGTACCTATAACTAATTTTTCGCTGAGCTTCATAAAATACTCCTCCCTCGTGACAGGGACGATATCATTCCAACTACGTGTAGGGACTGCGCGCGTTTCTACGCGTTCAGCTTTAACTAGTGTCCTTTCCAGGTATTCCTCGCTGGTAGAATGTATTGTTCCTTCAGGTTTGTTAAGAAGAGCTTCTCGTGCAAGTTCTGTGGGAAGTCCTTTTGCGAGTAACGCTTGCGCTAAGGAGAAGTCGTAGCCTGAACGCGAGCGATCGCCTCTTTTCTTACCCTCGCCAAGGTAGAGTTTTTTTACTGAAAGACCTTCTTCCAGGTGTAGTTTTGTATGTTTTATTTCTTTCAGAAAAAACCCTAATTGCTTCATAGGTATAGGCACCCCCTCCTCGTTTAAGAAGGCGCTTTTACCTGATGCAACTGCGTCACCCTGGCAAGGGAGTGCAATGAGTACACCTAGATCGCCCGTTGTGGGAAGGGGATACAAACTGCAGTGGCAACCGACTTTGCGTTTCACGCATGCAATCGTCTCGCGACAGAGTTTTTCGAGCGCTGTTACTTGAATGTCCTTCCCGAAAAACATCCAGACGTGATGGTTGCCGCTACGGCTCCTCTCTAGGTAGTTCGGTTGTGGTAAAGCCTCTTGGACATACCTTGCTACCTTCTCGTCGGGTGTATCAACATCCACCGCAGCAAAGCGGCACAACCCACCACGTTTGAGAGGGTAAATCCCGATGACTTCCTCACCCAAAAGGTGTGAAGAAAAGTTCTCCAAAGTTAGTTCTTTCCCAGTCACTCTAAAGTAGGAAGCCTCCCCGTCGCTCCCTACACGTTGAACCGCCCACGTATCTCGTCTTCCATCAAATAGTTTGTAGAACGTTTTAGCGAGAGGATGCATTGCGAAAATTCTCCTTCATTAGTTGATTCAGCTTGCCCATATCATTTAGGAACTTCTTATCTATATCTGAGCCGCGCAGTGCTGCAGAGGGGTGAAAGCTGCAAAAGATCGTTATTCTCTCTTCGGGGTGCCAGGGTTTGTCGGTCTCGAAGGAGTGCCCATGCAACTCGCCTACTCGAGCTAAGGGTTCAAACACCTGCAAAGCTTGGTTACCCAACGCTACGATAAGCTGCAGTTTCTCCAGGGCCGCCAACTCCGATAGCAACCATGCTTGTCTGCACACCTTCAGGCACGCCGTAGAGGGGGCGACTCCCGAGGGCGTGAAGCACTTGCTTACATTAGTCACCCAGCACTCGTTCCGAAGAATCCCTGCGTAGACGAGCCCCTCGTTAAGCTTCTGACCCGCTCTACCGATAAAGGGTCTCCCCGTTGCATCCTCCTGCGCACCGGGATTCCTCCCAAGCAAACAGACACGCGCAAGTTTCATATTACCCTCACCGTATACGGGTTCTTTACCGTATTGCCTCTCCGGGCAGAGGCTACAAGTTTCAAGACTCATTGTGGTTCTCCATAGCGAGATTAAATTGTTCTTCGCGAGCGATTTCTTCATAAAGCCACGCATAGACGAACTCCTGCTTATTAGGTTTATGCCCACAACGCGGTTCGGTACACTGCCAGTCCATGGGGATAGCATAGAATACATTATTCACACCCCATTCTTCAAGAAACTCCTTGATGTGTGCGTGCACCATCGTGTCAGCGTCAACATTAGCGGGCCTTCCGGGGGCCTTCTCCCAGGTACTTGCTACGTCTGCTATGAACAGTTTAATCTCGCTTCTTGTCGGGTTCATTTGTTTCTCCTTTCTTTATATTCCCTATGTGGCGCTGGTAGCGTTCCTCAAGCAGCCCGTTAAGTATAAACATCCACACAGAGATATCATCCATTGACTCTCTCCACGCACGCATCTCTGCATCTTGGATAAGACCTATGCCCTCGTCGAGCTTCTCTGCGTAGTCACACAACACTGCGGCATGCTTCGCGAATTGTGTGGTAAGGTATCTTTCAGGTGTAAGCCCTGCAAGTGCCGCAGCACGTTTATTGTTCCTAAAGACATCCGTGACGCTACCGTATTGCCTTTGCTTCACGTTGAGTTTCATCCGTAGAGCCACCTCGCGTGATTTACACAACACCTCAAAATCTACTATGTTCATTTCTTAGCTCCTTTCGTAATATAGTGATCTCCAATTCCTACGGCATCGCTTTCGTCATCTGTTTTGAATTTAACGCTATATTTTGCTTCCATACGCCTTTGTGTAATTTCCTTGCTCAATTGGCCTTTCCATTCCGAAACGGGCACAAGATGGGCTTTGAAGAAACGTGTCTTGCCCCACCAATACAAAGCTCCTACTAAGATGTGTAGTGCGAGGAGGGCGCCCGAGTGCATTGAAGCCACAGACTTAAACGCTCCCCATAATTGCGGTTTTTCAATAATAACCGCTTCACATTTCGAGATGGGAAATGTTAGTGAGGTTATAGCCTCCTCCAACCCCTCAATAATGACATCTATTCTTTGCTCAAGGGGTAAGCCACCTGTTTCACGTTTCACGGTTCCGAAGGAAACCAAATGAGGGTGTGCATCTGCGCACGGTATAAAAACAGCCCAGCCTAAGGACATAATAGAGGGGTCAATGGCAAGCAACATTATACGCCTCCTTCCTCTGGGAAATTTAAGTAAGCGAACTCTCCAAATAACTCTTTTGCTGCACTATCATAAGCTCTGGCAGCTTCTTCTTCATTCTCGTAGTGCCCTAAATTGATATGCTTCCCGTTAGAGTAGCTTTGAACTCTCCAGTTGTCGTGTTCGCGATCCCAACTGACGCCTCTAAAGCGCGAAGAGCCTTTTTGGGGGCGTTGTGCGCGAAGGTTGTCCTCGCGAGAACAGATGCGGAGGTTACACCTTCTATTATCTAACCCGCTATAGTTGATGTGGTCAACCTGCATATTTTCGGGGATGTGCATTATTTCGCGGTGCATATAGGACAGTTTTATGGGGCACTTTACTCTATCAGCACGTGCGGCATAGTGAGTTTTGCTTGATTTCATGGCGAACCATTTATGCCTGTTCAATCTCTCGAAATCTTCCGCGTCTACGAGGGCGAAAAGCCCCTGCGTGAGCGGTATTGCCATTATGCTAAGTATCATAGTTTTGACCGCCTATTCCAAGCCTCTGCAGCAGCCTCTTTAGTAGGGTAAACGGTCGTGGATGGAAAAACTGGGCACTCGCCTTTCCCTGTACCGTAGGCGTTTGTGCAGAATACCCAAAATACGTCCAACCCAGAGATCCGTGCCTCCCCTTTACAGAAAGGGCAGTGTTTTAATTTTATTTTTGTTTTTGGCATTTTTTGTCTCCTGCTATCAACTCGTTTAGGTCAACATTATATACCTCGTGTAACTCTCTCAAGATGAATATCGCAAAAGGTATTTTACCCTTTAGCCAAAAACGAACTGTAACATCGGAGCAACCTAGATCGTTCGCGATTTGTAGCTTCGAGTGATCACCCACTACCTTTTGCAATCTTCTACCGAATTGTCTTGAATAGTCATTTTCCATTAGTTTCGTACCTAGTAGGGTCTTCGTGACCCTCTTTTTCGAATGCTTGTTTTCTCCGGATACAACCTACACACTTCCCACAATGTCTCCTACCACCATAAAGACACGACCATGTTATACTCCAATCTATTTTCCACTCGTCCCCCAATCTCAAAATGTGCTCTAACCGAAGCCGCCTAAGAGGAGTATCTAGTTCAAGACCCCCTAGCCATAACCCGGCATCAGTGTAAGCGGGTAACGACAGGCGCAAGAGGTGCTGCAACCCTGTAATGAACTCCTCCGCGAGTTTCGGATCGGTGATAAAGGAGAGGTCATCACGGCTGAGGCCGTGGTAGAGTTTTGAGATATTAAAGTGACGTGCCATCGGGATAGCTTTGCAAAAAAGGCAAAGAAAGCGAAGCAAGGGTTCGTCGAGAGGAGGGAACCCTTGGAGCTTCACCTGGAGGAGGGTGGCTCGGCAACGCTTCGCTATTTGCTCTGCCGCTGCTATCTCGCGTTCTCGACTAGCTTGGTTGTGGTCAATGAACAGTAAACTTACCGCGCCTTCTTTTGCAGCCTCGAGGGCAAGAAAGGCGCTTTTTATACCTCCGCTGCATAACACTAGTGATCTCATTGTAACATCTCCTGCGCTGCAACTATTGTTTTAATTGGGAACTCTTCTATTTGTCTCGTAGGTTGCAAATCTCTAAATAGTGGTGTACTCGCCCTTCGAAGCCCTTTAATACGAGATTTGCCGAAGAATTCGATTTGCACACACCCTCTACGTTTGCTGATCACCTTCGCTAAGGAGAAGAATTCTCGTTGAGTCTCGATTTGATAAACCTTTCCAATATGCAACCAGCACACACGTCTTAACCCATAAGGGGCCGCTTTTATTGTTACATCTCCATGTTTTGTCTGCATGATACATTTCTTTCCAATTTTAGTTTAATAGGTTTTCCGTAAAACATCCATAATAGGTTTAACTATTTTGCCCGTTGAGATACAACGCGAAGTCCTTGAGCAACAATTCTTTGCGTTTTGCCTTCCAGGTTGCGACATCATATATGACGTCTGTTGAGACTTCACTACACTGTGCTATACGACCTTCGTGTTCATGCTCGGCAAAGAACTCGATAACAGCAGAATGCAAGTCTGCATAGACGTCTGCCTGATATACATACATCATCGTCCAGTCTATCTGGTCTTTTGTTTTTAACATATCCTTTCCTTTCTGGTTAAGTTATTTCCGTAAACATCCGTCGTATACGTTTAAGTCCCGAAGCGTCAACTTCTACATCTTCCATCTCTAACAGGTTGCGCCCCACTGTAGACTCTACTTTAATGGGAACATCAAATTGTGGATAGTCTTCCATTGCTTGTTTTACTAAAATTAGCTGCTCAACATCCTCGGGGTAAATTTCGAACACAAGATCATCATGAATGTCGAGCACCAACTTCGTACGTCTTCTTTCAAAGATTTCATTCGTTCGTAACAAAGAACTCTTTTTAATGTTCGCTGAAGTGCCTTGACAAATCCACGAAACTATTTTGTAACCCCATTCCGGTACATATCTGTACCTCCTCCCAAACACATCTGTGATATAACCCTGTGAGCGCGCTTTGTTTTCCATCAAGCGTTGTGTGATACGCATCTCTGGGAGGTTTGCTTCGTAGCGCGAAAGAATGTTACCAGGGTTAAGTCCCTCGTTGCGCAACATTACATGTAAATATGCTCTGCCCATACCATACAAGAGTCCGTAGTTGATGACCTTAGCGATATGCCTTAGCCTCTTGGTAACTTCACCGAAAACCATTCGACAAACCATGGTGTGGAAATCTTCCCCTGCGTTGAGCCTGTCGAGGAGCCGTTTGCTCCCAGAGTAGTGTGCGAAGCTTCTATATTCAGTTTGACTGTAATCAAAGGAGATTAGTAACGCTCCAGGTGGTGCAATGAAAGTCTTTCGTACTTTACGGAATGCTTCGCTACACAGGGCCGCTAACTCGGCATTTCCCACTTCGACTTCTGTAATCCTACCGCGTTGCTTTGGAATGGTTGTTAGATTTGGGTTGTGACAGTTGCATCTCCCCGTTAGTGTAGTTTGTCTATAATCAGGGTGTACACGTCCATCCACTGCTCTCCTCAAGTACCCTGCGGCTTTAGACTTTGCATCCGCCAAGAACTTCCAACCAAAAACCATCTGCATTTTAGGGTCGTTAATGAATTTCTGTAATGTTGGTTTGTCGGTTTTATAGTTGCCTGTTTTGAGTGTGCGTTCAGATAGAGGGAAGTGCTTGCTCAGTACATTGCCTAACTGTTGTGGTGACGAGATAAGGAATTGCTCGCCGAAGACTTCATACACCTGTGCCGCAAGTTTGTTCAACGCAGCTGCCATTTCTTCTATAGCATCTTGCGCAAATTGAGCATCAATGGCAACCCCAGTCTCGTCCAGTAGCTTGTAGGCCATTTCTACAGCAACTTCCATTCTGTAAAGTTCCCACAAACCTTGTTCTTCAAGTTGGGGCTTAAAGAGGTAATATAGGCTCTCGGTATCTTCTGCATCAGCGACCGCGTAAGGGTGTAATCGCTCTTGAGGAGTATCGAAGTTCGTTCCCTTCTTCTTTTGTACTCTCCGAAGTTCAAACTCGTCCATACGTGCTCGATCCAGCAGCTCTCTCGACAAGGCTTTAAGTCTATGGTGCTCTAAATGGTGTTCATCAAGCAGGCAATGCATAAGTATAGTGTCGTGAAGCTCACCATTGACCGGTACCTCTATCCGCTCCAGTACACCTAAATCAAATTTGGCATTATGAAAGATCTTCGGATTAGGTGAAGCACAAATAGCTTGCAGCCACTCCATGCCATCAACTGTCGTGGTAGGGCCCGCTCCAGAGCCGAGTGTTCGTGATGCCCACGAAAAATAGATCGGAATGTTTAACTCTTTTGTAGCTCCCAACGTTTCAGTATCTATAACGATAGGTTCTGAAGGGCCAAGCATCTCCAGAACCTGTAGAGGGTATTCGCACAAATCAATGTAAGCTACCATTAGATTCTATCTTTCAGGATTTTGTTTTTCAACCTCACTGCTGCCGTAGCACACATTAGTGCTGCATTACAGTTAAACCTTAACTTAGCTTCCCACATCGAAGAAGGTCCAAAGTCACGCCTGAAGTAGTCAGGGGGTCTACTTACAGCCTCCGATAGTATACCACCTTTATTTACTGTCTCGCCTAGGGTTGCTTGGAAAAAGAGAGAGGCAGTATCAGCCCTATCTGCCCACCAGAGGTATTGTAGCATACTAACATTCCCTCCAATGCCTAGCAGGTGGAAACGTGTCTTCCGCTCACGTGCAGCTTTCAAAATCCCATTTTGTTGAGCCCACGCACCAAAAAAGAACTTGTTCATAGACTCGTCATCAGTGTGCGTGTACTGCACGAAGGCGTTATAGCAAGAGTTTCTGCAAATGCCGATCCATTGAAAGCGCTCTGATCTAATAGCTGTTAGTATTGTGCTTTTGTAGCCCATAACATCGTTGCGCTCGCACTGAGGAACGAACATCAATTCGATGTCTTTAGAGAAGTAGTCTTTGATAGTATAGTCGTAGTCAACAGTAAAGTCAAGAGCATGCTGTAAGTTTTTTTGTGCGTTCCCGTTTAACAAATCCGGTACAACAATTACCCGCGGTCCAAGTTCGTGTATAAGTTTAGTGTACAGTTCAATATCCACTAACTCGCCTTCGAAGGCACCATTATCTAATACTACCTCATAACCCTTCCGTACAGCATCGCCGAACGCTTGCCGGTACTCGTCATGTTCAACATTTGCTAAGCAAAAACGCCCGGGCAACAGTTTCATCCATTCGATATGCGCTATTGGCACAATTAAGCAAAGTTCCATTAGTCTATCTCCTTTCTTTTGTTATTACCATTTCGCTTCTTTCTCATATAAATCTCTTTCCTATCGACAATTATCTCTCTCGGGGCTGTAATTCCAAGACGTATTTTCTCATTTCGAATGTCTGCGATTACAACCTCAACGAAAAGACCGTTTCCATCATAGATCACGATACTCTGACCTTTTTCTCTTGTAAGCACTAAAATAGTTGGTCTCCTTCCATTGTGATTTAGCTGGCTCCCATTAGGATATTGTAGAGCGATGCATAAATTTCGCCGCTTTGGCTCATACAGACAAAATCCATTTTGGTTCTCTTCACGCCTCTTCCGAGACAGCAAAGGTGTCTTGCTTCGGTTATTACTAACACACCTGCGGGTTTGAGGCATGTAGTCAGTGCGTCGCATATTTGCTGCGTTAAACGCTCCTGGAGTTGCAACCTTTGTGCGAAGCAATCAACAAGCCTTGCGAGTTTGCTTAGCCCAACAACACTTTTTTGTGGTATATAGGCAATATGACATCTCCCAAAAAATGGGACCATATGATGCTCGCAAATGCTCGTGAACTCTATATTGCGACACATTACAGGACCCTTACCTTCGAACTCGAAAGCCTTCGCAAGGATATCGTCTGGGTCGAGTGTATACCCCTGTAAGAAGTCTTCCCAAGCCATCGAGACCCTTTTAGGGGTATCTTCAAGGTCTTCTGCCTCTAAATTTACACCAAGTGACAATAGTAGCTCTGGTATTCTTACTTCTTGTTCCCAACGTTCTTTGAAGCTTTCCATTATTTTACTCCCAAAAGCTTATGTAGTTGCAGATTAAAATACGCATGTTTCAGGTCAGGGTCTCCTAACATTCTCTCGGCGAGCCGCGTTGCTTGCTGGAGGGTAATTGCTGTAACCTTACCCGCCACTAGTTTTAATGTTGGGCTTACCGCAAACCGTGCGGTCCAAGGACTTTCTATGATGAGCTCTTTCATCCGCGCATAGTCCCAGTCATCTGCGATGATAAACTTGACGACATCATATGAACATAGAGTGCTGAGGGCACTAGCATTCATTGCGCTTTCCACCCCACTACTGGGGAGTTTGTAATCCATAATGATGCGTAGCCAAACGGCTCTTTCGGAAGGATCCATGAAAGATCCAAGCACCTGCACAGTCCCGTTGGTTTCTATAGTCACCCGGATCCTTCGAGCGACAAGCCTCGCAGTGAGCTCTTGCACCTCGTCATATTGTAAAAGAGGTTCCCCACCTGTGATTGTTACCTTGGGCATGTCTACTCTATCTACGACGTCAATAATGGGTATGTCCTGGGACGTGAAGTGATCTTGTGCCCATTGGGTATCACACCATTTGCAGGTCAGATTGCAGCCCTGGAGACGGATAAATGTCGTGGGTTTACCCTGTTCACCGAACCCGTCGCATTCCCCCTGGAGCGAGTTGAATATTTCATTTACTTTCATCTTTGGGCTCCTCCACCAGCAGCTCCTCAGCTACAGCCTCTCGTACAGTCCGCGTGCTTTTAATCTGCGGCTCCCAATAACGTACGCTACAGCCGGGCGTCTCCTCTACCTCTACAGCAGCCAGGTACTTCCCGGCGTGTGCGGCCTTTGCCAACCTCTGGTAGATAAGCCGTGACATATTTTCTGCGGTAGGTTTCTGCAAAGCCGGTACCTTATTGAGGAAGTGATGATCCATATCTACTGTAGCATAGTGGAGTTGTTTCTTTAGCCCTACCATGTCAAGTACCATCCCGATATGGTCCTGGGTTTCTTTTTCCCACTCGCCTGTGATTGTATAGGTATGCCCATGTAATCTTGCGCAGGGACCCTTGTAATTCTCTAACCTGTGTGCTGCGTCAATAGTCAGCGATACTACTATTTTATACATCTTCGTCTCCTTGTTCATTACGGTATTCATCTTCTTGTTTGTTTTCATCACATTCCTCGTCTGGGGTTTGGTAAACGAAATGCTCTTCGACAGTTGCACGTATCTGGTCTGTGACTTCTGCGGCAATCCCCTTAGCCATCCAGGGGTCGCCATCGGCTCCGCTCATGATAGCTGTAAAGCACATCATCGCAGCGGCCTCGCACCGGTGCTCTTCCGGTATCATTGTAATGAAGCTACCAAGCTTCTCGCAAAAGGCCTGTACAGCTTGCTGTTTCGTATCTTCTTCGTTCATCATCTTTTATCTCCTTTTTAAATTAAAGGTGGTGAGAAAACCGTTGGTTAGGTTAACTGTTAGGTACTGTTAAAAACGTTCGCCGTCCTTGGAACCTCCCTCCAGAACACGCGCTCCTCTGTTAAGGAACATGTTCGGAGGGAATTGCTCAGAATCTTCCCTGTTAGGTACGAGTTGAGCGGAGAAGTTTATTCCCATCAGCTCGTTCACAATTCTGAGCAGGTCTTTGGGATCTTTTGGCGGGACGATGTCCAGAGCAAGCATGTCTCGTTTGAGCCACGACATGTTCTGTTCGTCTACCAAGCCCCAGGTTTTGGTATACGTTTTACCCGCGAATTCCTCTCCTGCGGAGCACTCGAGAATGTTGCACACAGCGACCAGTTGCTTTCTACCTGAAGAGGCAGACCTGCCTATATAAGCATTAGCGATCTCTGCTTTGATTGTGCATCTCGGGAACTGCACCGCAAAAGGACGAGCTTCGACACCTTCGTAGCCCGTCTTGAATTCGGATTCCAATTCAGCGATTACTTCGTCTTGTTCACTCATGGTATTGTCCTTTCGGTTATGGCTTTCTCACCACCATATTCTCACTTCGCTTCGATTGTCAGTTCAATTTCGTCGGGGCTACCGAGTTCTACATAAGCAGGCTTCATCAGGTAGAGTCCTGTAACTGCTGGGAACTCCTGACCCACAACGGGCTTGTACAACATACTATGCTTCTTCGGTGCGTCCAGTTTCATCTTCACTTTTACCATCTCGTCTCCTTTCTACTGCCTCATTAAAGGCGTCCAAATATGTTTCGTAACCTTTGTTTCTTGGCAAAGGTAGTTTTTCTGGGAAGCCTGGCAAACGGTGCTTCGCTGTAATCAGAAATGTATTCTGCCAATACATATACCTACCCTCTTCACGTTGAATGATGTTGCCACCTTCGTCTTTGCCTGTAGCCAGTTCAAGGTTGAAGAAACTAACAGCACCACAGGCGTCTATAATGCCCTGTGCAGCCGACGGCGGTAGATTTACGACGTATGAAGAGAAGTCCTGCCCTCTCCAATTCACCTGCTTCTCCTTAGCATGTGAAATCACCAACACTCCGAAGCCGAGAAGTATTAGTTTGTTCAGCTTCTCTATCAATAGCTCGTTTGCCCTTTTGTAACCCTTTCCGTAAGGTACATCCTCGATGCGCTTGAACTTTTGCTGCACACCTTTCTCCGGGAAGGTTGTATTTGCGCAAATCCAGACTGCACCAAGTGCGTACAGTTTTTCATAGGTGTCAATAACAATAGTCGTGATCTCGCGTACGGGGTTGCCTTCAGGATCTTTCCAACCTGCCTTCTTCGCTGTGACGATTTCATTGCATTTTTCAATAAACCCGTCCCAGCTAAAGATAGGATCGCCAAAGATCTCGACACCGTCAATACCAGCTTCGGTGTAGAAAAAATAGTGCCCGGGTATTTGAAAACCAAACTCTGTCTTTCCAACTCCGGCTATTCCGTAGACAAGCGTTAGGTATTTACGGGGATCGGTGACGATTTGTGTAGGTTCTTGAGCTAACATTGCCTTACCTCGATACAGTACTTCGCACCGTCGTAGAACTCCACTGTGAACGAGGTCCGTGTTACAAGAACGAGCAGAGTTTCCGCGTCGAGGAGTTTAATACTCTGGTTCCGGAGCAAACGTTTGAGAACCTGGAGCAGTTCTGGAGCTGACTCGCACGGAGGGCCTACTACTTCAGGTTCGTCTACAACCGCTCCCTCTGCTCCGGGAATAGCAGGTTTGTCCTCGTCAAGACCGGCAACACTACGGTCCTCATCAATAAGAGCATCAGTATTTATTTCGGCAACTTCGTCTTCTCTGATTTCGTCTTCGTTCGTCATTTTTTGTTCCTTTCTAATGGGTTAAGGCTTTTTCACTTCGGTCTCAATCTCTGTGGCTATTTGTTGTAGCATTTTATCTCTTTCTCCTTATTGCACACAATACACCTACACACAACAGTGTCAGCGTAGCCGGTTCAGGGATGAGCGTCATGGTAGAATAGCCGTGCAGCTCAAATGGAGTACAGATCAAATCTCCGTTTAGCAGAGTACCTGTTAAGATACCCATCATACTCGTATAGGTTCCATACGGATAGTTGAAGCCGCTTCCTTCTACAATGAGACTGCTGTTATCCCACATCAGTAGGTCTCCACCGACAGCACCCCCGCGGAGATACACACTGCCAGTACCATTAGCCTTGACATTACCACCTACAGAACCATTGTACATGTTAAACTCGCTGGTGTGAAGTAGCCATATAGCGCCCGTTACCGAACCTCCATACACATTAAACTCGTCGCTACTACCGCCTTCGCCTAACCTCATCTCACTAAAACTGGACTCGCCTACCGTACCTCCATACAAGTTAAACTCACTACCTCCACTCGCGACCAACCACTCGCCACCACGCAGATACACTGTGGCTCCTACCAGCCCGCCGTACATATTAAACTTGCCGCTATCGTAAAGGAAAACGACACCATTGTTTTGGCCGGGACGCCCTACCATACCAGCATACATGTTAAACTCACTGGTATCCTGAACAGCTACACTACAGCTTATCGAGCCTCCTGAAACAAGATTGACAATCGTAGGCACCCCGCTTACGCTGTCCCTGATGTACACGGTCGAGTTAGAATGCTCAACGATCGGGAAATCGACTTCGTACACACCACCATAGTCATACAGTAGCGCCTCTGCTCTCGGTAGAGCGAAGCAGCATACTAACATCAATACAAACATCGTCTTTTTCATTTTTTGTTCCTTTCATATTTGTAGGTTATTAAAAACCTGACATCATCTGGCCCCACGCCCCTGAGAACGAACGTAGCCCAATCCCACCACGATGCTGTTGTGAGCGCTCTTGGCGGTGGTAGGCACGTGAGATCCGTTGGCGTGCTTGCCGCGAGGTACGTAAGTCACGTCTTTTTTGGATTCGGTAAAGTTCCAAACTGTCCTCCATTCGTACCGTTGTAGCTACCCTAAGTTCTCTTCTATACTCTTTTCCCACGGCCATAGCGGTCTCAAATTTAGCTTCTACCACACGAAGATCTCCTTGAACTTTTTCTACACGAAGATCTTCTTGAGCTTTAGCAAGTTTTTTCTCGTAGTAATTCGTCATCTTGTAGAACTTTCTTTCATAACCCCCGACCATTTCAAAACGTTCACGAAGCACCACAAGCCTCTCAGCATGGGATGCATCCTTGTGCGCCCTGGCTTCTACCTGTAGGAAGTCACAAACCTCTATTTTTGCTTTTAGCTCTTCCCTTAAGCGCTTAAGTTCTCTCTTATCTTGGGCAAACTCATATAGCAGACAACTGATGCCTACGTACGTAGCTACACCAATAAAGATAGTCAAACTTTTCACGCCCCCTCCAATTCTACTTTGTTCCATCCTTATTCCTTTCACTTCTTATCGCCTTTCTAATCCACTAGTTCGGGGTTAAGGCTTTTCTCATCACGTACATAGTAACCTGACTCGTCGCCTCTCGTGCAGAGAGGGTGGAATGTGCATGCACCAAACCTATTTTTTGGGTGATGTTTACTCCATATCGCATTCTCTATATGCCACTCTATGTCTTGAGCTACCATATCAATGTCGTGTTCATATGCTGTTATCTCCTCGGGTGTAAAGAGTACAATCCTTCGCTGGAAGTACTTCTTGTAGTCATGCATATAGGTATCTCCCAACCGTTGCGTGAACGCTTCCTGCGTCTCTCCCTTGCGTAGCCGTATCTGGGGCTTCCCGTAAACATCATACAGGACTCTGTGAGTGTCTAATCCTAAAGCCTTCTGTGCTGCAAGTAGGTAGCCTTTAGGTTGGGAATCAAGTTGCAGGTCCGCCCAATAGGTCTCGTCTACCCTGGAGGCAGTCTTTCGTTCTAATAACAGTATCTCACCAGTACGTGTATCTCGCATCGGTTTATCAATCCTACCCCTGAAAGTCCACCCACTCGGGAGAGGCATCGAAAACGTTGTTTCCACACCCAAGTGCTCGTAGTGCTTATCTTCCTCGTGCCATCTCAGGAAATGTGCATCTGCAACACGTGGTGCCAGTTTGCACATCTCCTCGGTTTCCTCGAGCACCTGCGGCGTGTGAGGTTTCTTTTCTATCTTCTGTCTGAATGCCTCTACGGCACCCTCCACGTCCTCACCCTTATCTTGGTTCTCTGCGCACATATGCGTTAAGTCGCCCCATCTGAAATAATCGGGCTCTTTGATGGGCGACAGCCTTCGTATGTACTCACAAAAGAATTTGAATGGGCAGTCAAGGAAACAGTTCCTCATACTGTTGGTTATTACTTTGCGCATGTAACTGCCTCGTTATAGCGCTCGATGAAATGGTCTGTTACCAAACCCAAGTTATTATCTCTGCTGAAGGCTTGGATAGCGCCCATGTAAACACTACCCAACCCTACGTCCGGTGGGTCTGGTAAGTTTGATGGTATTTCGCCGAAGTACTCGTTGAAGAGGGACTTGAAGACACTATTCTCTGAAGCGCCAGTCTCTACAACAGTAGAGGGAAGAACAATGTGAATGCCCTGGTCGATCTCACCTACGCTAAAAGAGCCGTATGCAGAGCCTAGCTTGAAAACCTCTTTTTTTGTTAGTACGATCTCTTCACTCTCATCTACTGTTTCATTGTACCATTCCAAGAACATCTCTATTCTTTTCTCCTCATACTCTGCTAACATCTCTCGGGCCTTTTCAGGTTCTAGCTCAAGACTCTTTACCATCATATCCTCAAGAGTTATTGCATTTCGAGTGGCATACGTCTCAAGCCACTTAATTGCTTTTTTCATGTCCATGTTCTTTTCTCCTATGCTTTTCTAATTTTCGTTTTTCTTTTTCGATCTCATGTTCAATACGTACAACCTCTTTCTCATCCTGGTACCACTCCAAAAACTCTTTGTACAAACCCTTGTAGAACAAGAACCTTGCCTGCAGTTCTGGTAACTGTTGATGTTCGTGGCGGGTGAGCACAAGAAGTTTTGAAGGGTCGTTATCGTGCTTATTGAAGTTACAGTGATGGACTAATTCGTTCTTCTCGAGAGGGCGACCAAGCATCTGCTCGGCTATAAGAATATGGGTTGGAACATGTCCTGTGATGTCCGCGCGTGGGTGTCCTGGCGCTTTGGTCTTCTTGTATTTCATCCTCAATCCTTTCAAATCCATTTCCAATCCTATATTATATCCTCTCTTGTGCAAAGGTGTAAGTAAAAAATTTTCTAAATTTTTCTACGGACGGTCACACTCCTTTGGACTTCATCTAGCTCGTAGTCGCAATTGAGGGCTTTTGCCTCAGCCTCTTTTGCATCTTTAGCTTCGATCTCCAACTGCGTCTCGAACATCTCGTGAATCGTTACTTCGAACTTCATCTTCGTCTCCTCTCTTTTCTCTTAGCGGAAGAAGAAAAGTTAAACCAGTCTCGAATATAATTCTGGTTATATCCTTTCTCTCTCCCCTTGCCTTTAATGTACGCTAATGAACGTAATTTAACTTGACCCGACTTCAATAGCTTATGCATCTCTTCTACTGTTAATCTTTTCTCTTTCATTATCTTTATCTCCTTTCTTTTTAGGGCTGCTCGCGGACACCTACAGCAATTTCACCCATGAGCTCTATCAATTGTTCACCAACTTCTTGGCAGCGGGTTTCTTCCGGTAGCTTTAATGCTTCACTACACTCGCCGCAGAGGAGGTACCTAACAGCTCTACTGTAGCGGACGGAGAAATCTAGTCTCCGCCAAGTTTTAGGTATATACTGCTCCATAGTCTCTTCGCCTAATTTACCACACTTGTCACATTTTGGAATCCACATTTTTCATTCCTCTCTAATGTGCCGAAGGATCTCTTCGGCTATGTTTAGCTTTCGCTTAATTGCTTTCAGCACAACTTCATCAAGACTTTTTTCTTGAACGAGATCATAATAAGTTACACTCTTGTGAATCTCTGAACCGATTCTATGGCATCTATCCTCAGCGTTTTCTCTCAATGCGGCTTTGTAGTCTGTACACACAAAGATAGCCTGGTTAGCTCTTTGTAGGTTCAACCCAAATGCTCCTGTCTGTTGTGAGAGGAGAAGAATATCAAAAAGCCCAGCGTTAAAAGCACGTATTGTTTGTGCACGTTCAAGTTGTGTGTGTTTGCTACGAAAACAACCAAAACGTAAACCCATCCCGCCTAACAGTTTTGCGACACGATACTGCATTGCCTTGAAGCACACCCACAGCAGGATAGGACCATTCTCCAGCATCAGCGGAAGGTTCTCGCGGAGCCACGTCAATTTAGTGTCGTCTATATCTTCCCACTTACCATCTTCTGTGTACATAAAACCCTGGCATAGTTGATGCATCTTCGACGCTTTCACCATTGCCCACATGGTATCGAATACTTCTCCGCTTGGCAATTCAACCTCGAAATCCTTCTTCAGTTTGAGGTACAATTTGCGTGTAGCTTCCGGCATTTTAAGGTGGACAGTGTTATAAACTTTAGGCGGCAGTTGCTGCGCAACCTCCTTCTTTTCTATTTGGATGCACTTCTGGTTCAAGAGCGCTGCAATCGCCGCACCTGCACCTTCTTTAAGTGCCCACTCGTAAGGCCTCCAGGGCGGCCCAGGTGCGAAGTAAGTGTAGCGAAACTTCCAAAAAGAGGTGCCAAGCATTTGACCCTCGTCCAAGAAAAGAGCTTGTGACCAGATGTCCTCCGGTCGTTCCAGGATAGGTTTGCCCGTGAGGAGTGCGCGAAAAGGCACATCTTTTAGGAGCTTCCTCCATGTCTTAAACCGAAAAGTTCTGCTCTCTTTTAACATGGTACTCTCGTCAGCAATAACGGTCCTGAAGTGTATTTTCTTGAGAAGTTTCAGGAGCGTAGGTGAACGAACCGCATCATAGTTAAGAACGCAGATATTTTGCGAATACCGGAGGGACTCCACGCGTTTTTTAATGTTTCCTTCTACAAGCGTGTAGGGCAGGCTACAGTGCTTTTTTATTTCTGCTCCCCATTGCGTAACCAGGCTTTTCATTGTCAGTACAAGAATAGGCAAGACCTGCTTGTGTGCCAAGTGTAACTGCTCGACCCACTTAAGTGACATATAGGTCTTTCCACCTCCATAGAAGACGAACATTCCTACTCGTGGTCTGTCTTTAGTAAAGGCGTCAACACGCTCCTGGTATGGGTAAAGGGCTTGTGATTTCATCCTTGTCTCCTTTCTGGGTAAATAAAAAGGGCGCAGCGGTAAGCGTCTCCCTCCGGTAAAAGAGGGTCGTATCTTACATGCGCCCTATATTTAGGTCACCAACTACCTTTTCGTTGGTCGTTACCGTGCTTAGGTGTGCAGAACCTGTCTTGAGCTATTCGCTCATTTCTTGCCGGCTTTGGCTGCAGCTAGTGCCTTCTCCAGCTCCGCGATCTTGTTCTGGTATGTGGTTTCCTTCTCTCTGAAGGAGTAACCACCCCGTTTTGGCTCGAGGTCGATTTTCAGGTCGACCGGGATCAATTTCGCACTCTTTAGGAAGTCAATCCAGAACAATACGGTTTTGCGCGAAAAACTGGTGTTGTTATTCGCGCACCATTTCGCGATAATCTTCCGAATCTCGTCTGGGAGGCGCGTCATGGGGCTTTGTAGTTCGGGGAGGGGCTTCTTGGCTTTTGCTTCAGCTTTTGCGGCGTCGTTGGCTAACTCTGTTGCATCTGGCATCTTAAAATCCTTTCATAAAAAGTTATTGTTTTGCTATCATTTTGGTTTTATGTTGTTTTGGGTTTAGGTTTGCGTCCTCCTCTCTTTCGTCTACTTTTGTTAAGATACCTTTTCGTGACCTCCTCAACGGCAACTGCAAGCGCAGCGCCAAGTGCCATTAACACGATAACGACGAGGTCTCCGTTGCTATACCAGTTTTTCTTTTTTGTTGCCATTCGCTTTCCTCAATTTTCAATTATAGAGAGCCTCTTGACCTGGTTCCAGCATTTTTTTATATGAACACCAATTTTCTTTTTTCACCTCCTTTCTCGTCCGGCTTCTTATCCATGTTCATGCTCCTTACACATTCCAATTACACGTTCGACAATGTCATGTGCGCCTTCCCTGATCTCCTCCGGGATTGGTACGTCCCCATAACGGCTAAGCATGTGCCGAAGCTCGTTGCTAACCAGCTCAGCGAGCATCACTTCGCGGATTGTCTCGCCCATTTCAGGACCGAACGTGTCTCGTAGCTTTTTACTAAAGGTCCTTTCCATATTTTGCTCCTTTCTAAGAAAATAAAAAAAGCCAGCTCACAGTGAACTGGCTTTACGCTCTGCACTAGTGCTGTTATAGCGTGTTCAGCATCAAAACACCAAGTGCATCCCGATTAACTCCTCTTCATCAAGCTCCTCACGAAGCTCCAGAATCTCCGCATAGACTTCCAAATCCATTTTCGACTCCTTTCATAGCAATTGCCGTAACCGGCTCGACTCCTTATTTCCTATTACTCAGCACCACGGCCACAGCGACGGCAGTAACGAATACAGCTGCTGCGGGAATCCCCTTTAGCATACGCACACCGAAACCCTTCAATCCCTCTACGATCCTCTCTTTTCTTGTAACTTCCTCTGAATCCATTTTTACCATCTCCTTCTGAGCGTTAGCTCAAAAAAGTAATAAAAAAGGTAGCTCACAATGAACTACCTTAAAAAACACACGCCGTATATAATTACATATATATCGCGCGTTTTTGAGCTTTTTGCGCGGATTTTCCTAAAAATATCCGAAAAAACATGAGATTTCTGCGAAAAACCTTATATTTCTGCGGTTTTTTCGCTTACGTTCTTCCCGTTTTTGCCGCCTTTGCAGCTGCTTTTCCAACGATCACTGAGGTGCTGGACATGTGTTTCACACCTCCATGGCTGCATATTCTGGCGTGGGCGCGTGCATCAGCTTCAGCACCTAACCCTTGGAAGGTAGCAAGCACTTTACCGGTGTGGTTATCTACCACAACCGCGTGCGCATCAAAGATTGATGGTTTCATTTTACTCATTTTCTGGGTCCCTTTCTGGTTCAATTGCATTAGTATAGTCTCTCATAAACACACCTGCTGGAAAACCATTCCAGTTTACCCTAAAAACTATATCTGGGGTATCAAGTTTAATCCGGCCCTCTCTTCTATGGTTAGAAAAATCGGGAGGAAACAGAGGTTCTGGGCTTATTGGGGGAACCGAAAGTATTGGCCTAATCCAAACAATATCTTCTTCGGCATCTTTTGGTATGGTACTTGTAACAAAAAAATTGAATATAGTAGTATTATCATCCGTTGGCAAAGTAATTGAGTAGTCGCCAAGCCCAACTACCAACGGTGAAATCTGCTCTGTTGGGTCATCAACTCTGTTTGTACCCTTTAACTGTACTCTGATATAAATTTCATCAGCCGCCATTAAACTAAAAGGGTCAAATATATCATCTTCTAATCCTGCATCGGAAAGTTGAAAAGCAACATCTAATGACTGAAAGGTTGCTCCAAGTCCCTCATAACGATAATTTCCTCCCCCAGCAACCAACCAGGTAAATGGCCCTATTAACTGCCAGGCTGCACCCCATGCATCCCACGTATCGGGGTCATTGTTATAGTCAGCTAACCATACAGAATATGCATTGGCATAAGCTGCCTGATTAGATGAAAATGGAAACAAACCTAACGCACCATTTACCTTTTGTCTTTTTACTACTTGAATATCAGTAGGTTGGTTGTACCTTAAGACTGCTAACACCTCGCGCATTTCGATTACCATCTCTGCTTTTATCTCAAACTCTGGATAATCGTCTTCACCCTGCCACTCGACCTGCACAGGGCCATGTTTTGCATCGAGTCTTTCGTTTTCTTCGTCCGAGACATCATCCCAGTACGTATCATCTGGTATTGGATAATTTCCTGGTCTTCCAGCCCAGAGCCCACACCAATGCTCTGAAGTGTGCGCTATCCAGGCATCCGTATAGCCGCCAAAGTCTGATACAGGGTCATACCCTTCCTCTCGCATACGCTCAAGACGGCTACCGGTTTTATAACGCCTCAAAAATGACCTCTTCCAAGTTCTTCTCCAGGTTCCAGTAGGGGGCCACCACTTCGCGCGTACCTGTGCCCAGGTGAGCGGTGGTGCACCTGTATTTGCATCTTCGTACATCTTCTTCAGAATACGCCAAGGGACATGAGGTGTAGTTGTATCAAAATACCAATCATATTCCTCTAATAAAGCTAAACAAAACTCGAAACCGCTCTCGTTACATTCCCAGCATTCATGGGTTATAGAAGCAAACCATGGTTGTGCTACTTCCGTTACTGGATCCCAACTACCCGCAGGGTCATTTATTGCTAACCAATTCGCTTGGAAGACTGCTTGCAGTGGCGTATCGTCTCCCTTCGGATTCCACGTTGGCCACATCCACTTACTGCTACTGCACACCCTCTCAATCATGTTCTGGTAGGCATCACAAACCTTCTCGTCCCAGGTCCAATTATAGTTGTTAGGGTAGCTTGTCCGACCTGTGTAGGGTGGCTGAGCACCAGTTACAGCACTAAACGCTGTACCTGGCGTCCCACCCTGATGCCAGTACTGGTCGCCTAAGCACCGTTCACTCCATAAAATATGGTGTGTCCTGTGTATAGTCGCATCCCAAATTTGATTATAAACTGAATAGAGGGCGCCCAACGAATTAGGTTGTGTAATGTGCTTCCTATCGAAAGCAACTTTGCTTTTATATTGCCAGGCAATTCTCCCTGTATCCTGATAAACGACAGGCCTGTGTTGCTCCTTCGGGTCCGTTTGCTGAGGAAGTTGCCTCCACGAAGGAACATCAACAAACCATTGTCTGAAGTTACCAAACAACCAAGAGCCTCGTTGTGCAGAATTGCAGTACCATCGAGAGGCATTCTTATCCCAATGATGATACCTATTTGGATTAGGCGCAAGCTCGAAGTACGTATTTTTCAAGACCCATACATTCGGTGAGGGATGTGCATTATCCGGTGGTCTTGCCGACCCATTAACAGCTGCATCCCACGTGATGTCTTTCCAGTTAGTCCAGTATCTCCCTCCCCAGATGATTTGCAACTCTCCGATATATTTCCAAATAGTACCTCCTGAGCCCCCAGGTATAGAGTCAGGAAATATATCATCCCCAGAATCTAACTTTCGCCAACCCGCGGATAGGCGTTCACAGAGCCATATACGTTTGCGGAGGTCCTCAAACTCAAGGTGCGAGATTTCATCCCCCGCGGCTAGGTTCAACCAATCCGCTTGCTCCCAATAAACCGGTGGTGTGATATCATATGAACTCATTACCATTTAACATCCGCGTTATCCGGTGGGTAGATCACACCACCGTGGTTTTCGATCCAGTTAGTCGCAGGATCCTCGAACGAAATGTTCTCACTCGGGTTGTTGAACTTACATGTCCCATACCACAACTCCGAAATTTCATCTGCTCCAGTACTGAGTTGTTTCATCGTGCTCGAGTTCAAAGGAAGACTTGCATCAAGTACACAATTAGCACCATAAATGAAGAACTGGTTCAAAATAGCCGGTACATCATCCGTATGTGCAGCAACAGTCCAATTAAAGAGTCCGCTACCATACATATTCAGCAGGGTGCAGGTTATCGGGTCGCCGCTTGCCGGCGCTGCAACTGAAGTACCCCAGTTAAACGTCCCGTCGGTCATTGTGACGGTACCTATACCCGGGCCCCAATAAACCGTACCTCCCGACATAACCGGGAAGTTGGTCATTACATCGCCGTTCTGCTTGTAGGCATCATTATCTGCTGTAAGTGTACCACCTGACATGTAAATGTTTACGGCGTAAGCACCATCACCTAAAGTATCCTTGTGTAAGAAACAACTTCCGGCGAGCATGTAAAGCACAGTATACTCCGCACAGTTCCCGGCGGGTGTATTCTCGATCTGATCCAGGTAAAGCGCACCTGTACAGTTAACTACCGTCCTTTGTACTTTCATATTCCCAGCACCAGTCTCAATACACGCATACATTGTGCCGGCACCTTCATAGATGAAATCTCCACCAGTTATACTGAAAAGGAGCTGATCGTCGTCGGCGCCAATGTTACCATCGTAGTTAGATTTTACGTAGAGACCATCCAAGTCCACGTTCATGTTACAGTTTGTGTCGCAGTTGTAACTCTTCCCGGTGCCAGCATCTATTTGCGCTCTCCCATCAAAGTAGAGTACATCCGTATCTGCAGGCTTCACGGTTGCAGCGTCATTCGCAGCCAAATGCCAGTTACTCGTAGCACCTCCACCATCGTCCCAGTCGGCCTCAGTTTCATGTAACGCTCCACCGCCATACCAATACTTGTCAGCCATTTCCGTTCTCCTTTCTTATTTGTACACGGCCATTGCGCGTCCGCTTTCTTCGTTCCACCTTAGCGAACAGTGCGCATCATCCCCACAAGGGGTTACCGTTTGAAAAATATAATAATCTCCATCACGTTCTATTACAGGAACGATATCGTCAACTGCGAACCATGGGGTATAGTCCCTAAGGTCACCAAGAGAGGGTGTGAAAGCACCATCCCCTTCCCTCGCTAAACCTTTTAGCACCGCGTCCTCTTTTATGGTCCACCAATTATTACTGGAGTTGGAGCTCGGCTTTGTAGCTTGTGTAGCTTGCTCGCCTGCTTCTATATCGGTTTTTGTATAAATATGGTTATTGAACAGTACCTCATCATCTTCCTCGTAGACCGTACCTTCCGCCCATGCGTCGGGTGTTGCTGCTTCTAAAAATCTACCCCAGTACTCGCTCACGCCGGCTTGGAGTTCTTCTATTGGATTCTCTGGATCGGCGTACATTAAAGAACGAGTGATTTTAGCCCACTTCATAGCACTCGCCCCACCACCCAACCAGTACTGGTCATAGGCGAAGAGTGTGTGTCTCACAGGGAATGGCTTCTCGCGAGGCCGGAACGATTTAATATGGGTCGTGAAACCCTTCTGTTCTGTTAACTCCCAAGTAATCTCCTGGGCGCTCCTACCTAAGCTAAAGGGCAATGCACCATTGAAATGTATATCGTGCCAGGAGTTCTGGAAGCTCTTTTCATATTCCTTCGCCAATTCGTTCCCCATGTTCGTGAGGAACTGGCTGTTTTTAATTACATCTCCTGCGTACAAAGCCTCGTAGGGTGAGGGTATCAAATGTTTACCTGTTCCGCCTGCTACTGCCTCCGAGCCCATTTCACCGTAGAAGCCCCAATTAGTAAAGGCTGGAACGCTTGTGCGCATTTTCGCTGTAGCCCCACGGCTAGCTTTTTTGTTAAAATCAACTGCGCTCTCTTGGTGTATAGTCGGAAGTGTCCACCAAGTAGGTTCACTCGAGGGGTCTTTGTTCAGGTTAGCATTTTGTATACTGTAGTAGGGAATGTTCGTGTCAAGAGAAACTTCTCCTACACGGTAGGTTATAGTTGCCTGCCACGCATCCGCGTCACCTATTGGTATTACCTGGTAGTGCGGAGGATCCGTTAACAAATCTACTGCTAAGAAGCAATTTGCCTGTTCCAACAACTGGTGTAAGATTTCAGGAACAGGAATGTTCTTACCGTGTATGTTACGGGGTTTTCGTGTCGGAGCCGCACCACCAACCGCTTGTAGTTGCAGGGTGTAATTCGCCCCAGCAAGGCCTAAAACGTTCTCGAAGATATCTGTAAAGATTTGTGCAAAAGTCCATTCGGTGCTGCTATTTAGACAGTCCAGCTCAAAATCCCTTTCGTCTACTGTCCCGCCATTATCCGATACATTTATATCACACGCCAAAGTCCTGTCAAGCATGTAGGTGTTATAGTCCTGTGCGCCATAATAGAAGGGCCATGTTACACGCCCATCGGCGAGGTAAATACGTGCTGTCGCAGGAGAGAGTGCACTATCCGAGATGTATTTTATAGGGTAGATTCCATAAAAAGTAAGTGTATTTACACCATCATCAAGAAAGAGATCCCCGGGAGTACCGGCAGTCACCGCAGCGGCCACATCAGCGACGTTCATTGCAAAGCAACCGAAGGAGGGGCGAACACCGTAGGACAGCTTAAAAAAGCTATGTGGAGTTAACAAACAAGCATCACCATCATAAGTTACACTAATCATAGTGGGAAGCTCCAATTTTCATTGGCTTGTGTATAGTTAGGCGTCGATGGCCATTTGAGCGCCAATGCAGTTACATCAAGATTGTCTGGAATGGTAAGGTTGTGTATGGACAATACATATTGCCACTCTAACCTGTACTTGCCATCGCCCGTAGGCTCTTTAGGCTTTATGTTCATACTAAGTAGTGTTGCGTAGGGACTATCAACTATCGCATCCCCTCCCGCAGAACTGTTAGCTGCTAACGGGTAAGGTGGGCGAGGAGCGAGTGGAGGAGCATCCCATCTTTCAGCTTCTCCAGTAATAATCAAAAAGAGCCGGGGGTTGTGAATTTGTTGGCGGACATCATCGTAGCCAACAGCGAGTATTGCGGTGTGTCTTACACCAGTATCTAACTTATATTCAAAGCGTTGGTGGAAGGTGATATTATCTGAACTTTCAGCGCTCTCTTGTCGTGGAGTATACACCCCTCCTTTTGAAGTATCACTCCTGTCCCCATACTCTGGGATGTTCCAATAGCCAGGAGCTCTACTCGCTGTCATTTTATCGTCAAAGTTTATTTCAATGGGTGAAGCAATGAAATCGCGTCCCGTCGCTCCCGCAGCAAAAGATGTGCCATAGGGATAAGTCCCGAAATCAGACTCGTCGGGTTGCACACTTTTTTCGTTGGTCAGTTCAGCAAGCCATTGCAGCACAACACCCGTAGTGTACTCTGCGTTGGGTGTAAGCCCTCCTTCAAACTGACCCTTCACCTCCCAATGTAGATTGAAGTCAACCCTGTTCGATCTCCAATGGTGTACGAAGGCAAAGCTTCTTTCACGCACCCAAAAACGCTTATCTTTAACTCCCGACAGAGTCTCTTGCTGTATTGTGTATAAGACTCTGGTCGCGAACATGTTTAATATCTCTTGGACTACTCCCTGCACAAACGCACGGTGTGCAAAGTCAGTACTCTGGAGAAAACCATCCAAAGTTAATGTACTCGTTACACCCTCCTCGTCCGTTCGTGTAGTTGCGGTTGTAACACTTAAGTCCCCAGAAGTGATATGTTGTGGCAACCATGAGTAAACTTGTTTATCTACCAAAGTGAAACGTAAAATAGTATCATCTTCATTGACCTTGAAGACTTGACTCTCTCTTTGCCAAAAGCCACGAGAGATGTCAGGGACACGAAAGTAGTTAGAGATTGTGTGCCTGAAAGAGTCAGCACTAAACTGCTGTTGCGCAGTAAAGGCTTTGTTGAGCCGCAAAAACCCTCCTATGGTCCTCGTCGCATAAAAGTTCTTGTCTATGGTCGTATTGATAGTATAGACGAAATCGACCCATTTCGCGATCACTCCGACATAACCTGCGGGTGTTGGAAAAAGTTCTACTTCAACTTCCCAGTGTACCATTGCAGCGCGACTCCCGTAGATTTTAGTTATCTCTACTATCCGCGGGTGCGGCCCACCTTTTAAGTCCGGATAGGTCGCGGGGTCGATTGTCAACTCCGTTCCCCAATCGGCATAATCAATAACTAGTCTCCCCCCAGGTGCACTTAGGATTTGATGCATCCAAGAGATTGCCGTATCTAAATTTTCAAAAGGTACATCCGCAAAAACGATCGCTCGAACCGCATATATTTTTCGTACCGAGATAGCGAAGTCGCCTCTGCCCGCGATCACAGGTACTTGTGTAACTGTCAGCATCGGATATTGGAAGGTAATGGTTTCGTCATCAACAGTATAGGTTATAGTGTCGCTCATAGGTAGGTCCCTTCCGATTGCATCCGGTATTTCAAAAGCATATACTCAGCTTGTTGCTGTCTTAAAACTTTCCTAATTTCATCCCAACTAAACGAGAGCATGTCCAACAATTGGTTGCTGTCGAGCACCTGCATAATCACACCCCCTTTTGGTGTCTCTCGTTCCCCGCGAACTGGAGTCTCTTCCTCCGGGAGTTCCCCTTTAGCCAGAGCTTCGAGCTCGGCTGCTTTTCGCTTTGCTGCTTCCTCTGGGTCGAACATTTCCCTGCCTTCTTCCCTGAGCGCTTCGAGCTCCTGGAAGGCCTCCTTGCGTTCTTCCCCTCGTGGAGCCTCTTTTACGGCCTTCCGCGCAGTTTTCATACGCTCCGCAAACTCGCGCTTCTCTTCGCGTTGCCTTTTGCGCTCCTCGAGGCTCAGCCGTATTTCAGGCACTGCACCTAACGCTGCGGTCATCATAGCTCCCGCGGGAATGACAGGCCCACCCGGAATAGGAATTATAGGAAGCATCGAGGTCGGCCCCTTGCCTCGTGCCTTACGTGCTCTCTCATATGCTTCTGCTTCCTCAGGGTGTATCGGCTTTGGGTACTCAGGAGGGTAAGGTTTGCTGCTGTCGAACCACCCAGGAGGGAGCGGGCGGGCTGCTTCTTCCTTCGCCTCTTTCCGTCTTTCCGCGAGCCACTTTACCCACTCGAACCTCATTTTTCCTTCCTTGGCCCACTCAGGCATTGGAGCGCCTGGTTCAAATTCACCCCGGAGCAAAGGTATCCCACCCTTGCCGCCTGCGCCAGCTTCCATGCCATAACCAGGTACAGCGCCCGGAGCCCATTTAGGAATACCAGGTGAGACAAGCGGTTCTTTCTTTTCAATCCCCAAAATCCATTTAATGAGCTTTACTAAACCTTTGAAGGCTTCAATAAGCGGCGTAAGAGCAAAGCCGAGCAGGTCTTTTATTAGGGAGTTTAGTTTAGTAAAGAACTCTAACATCACTAAGCTTATCTTGCCTAGATCCTCGAAAATCGTTAGGAGGTTATTAAGAGAGTCTTCCCAGTTTTTGAAAACGCCTACCTTGATACGCGTCCACTCTTTTCGAAACTCCAAGCCGAAATCGGTTATCCGCTTTAACGTAGGCTCAAGTGTTTTTGCCCAAACCTTGCCTAATTGCATATCGAGCATCTTCCATCTCTCTTGCTGCGCCGAGAGGAGAGGGCTAAACTTCGCGAATGTGCCTATAAGAGATTTTGTAGTACCAATGAGCTGGTCCCAAACCTTGACCATGGCTTTGGATGTACCAGTAAGCGTACCAAAGGCTGCTCCTAGCCCTGCGCCAATAGCAGTTCCTCCTAAAACACCTATAGGTCCACCCATCATACCTACGCTTGCGCCGAGCCACGCTCCTTCAAGAGCCCCGCCGAGACCTCCTCCCACTGCACCCTTGGCTACAGTACCCGCGCCTGCAGTAACAGCTGAGGTCAAAAAACTTCCCGGATCAGCACCATTCATTAGCTTGTCCTCGTTTCATTCATACCACCGATAAATGTAAGTTCTTTAATTAGTAATCCTTGCTCCTTCCCCCTGCGCACGACCGTTTCGCTTGCAATGCGCAAGGGCCGTACGAGGAGAGCTGCACCCTCCACTTCGAGGTACGAACCCTCCAAGACGTCTGAGACCCGCTCTTTAATTACAAACATGGACTTCCCTAAGTCGGATAGGTACCTTTGATATCTACCCGCGTAGTCAACCTTGAAGAGCTTAAGGATGCCTATGACAATACTGAAGTGTTCGCGCTTCACACCTCCTTCGAAGTCACTATAGTTTACACCCCCATCACACACTTGCAGTGTGCACACCCGCCTCGCTGGGACTTCTATAACAGCAGGTGACAGGTAAATGTCAAAGTCTTTTTTGAGCGTCGTAAACTCGTCAGCAAGTTCTTCAACAATTTGGTTCATCACGTTAACTGTGGGCATTCTATGTGCTCCTTTTTATTGCGCTTTGCAAACTAGTTAGATCATGTATGTTAAAGATTGTTTCAACTTCTTCCTCGACCTCAGTAGGTTCTACACCTACCTCTTTCAGATATGCTTTAACCTTATCGGGGGCGAAAAGTAACGCTAACGCGGCCGCCCCCTCTAACACACGAAGGCTTTGGATTACTGGGATGTTAGCGAGCAAACCGAAATACTCGCCTGGACTCAACTTTCTGACTTCTCTGGGGCTGAGTCTGTAGTAGTGTCCGAAAAAAGCGAGCGGCCGAAAACTTTTTTTAGTGGTTCATCCGCGTTTTCTTGTGCGAATTTTTTGAAGTCGTCAAGGATCAAACACGCCTCGAAAGTTGTTAGAGTGACATCTTTTAGATCGAACTCCTTTTTGACAACCTCACGAATCTTCTCGGGGTCTTCGATGCCCTCGAGGGCTCTTAAACGGAAGCCCAAAGACAACACATCGTATTCATGCTCTTTGCCTCCCGCCTTTAGTTTGTAACTCGGAATGGTTACTTCCGGGTCTAGTTCATCTAAATTAAGCATCGTTTTTGGCCTTTCTTTTTATGTCAGATAATTTTGTACTTCAAACAAGATGTTAGTAGTATCGTCTGGGATTACAATGAAGGTCGCAGGGACACTTTGCTCAGATGTAGCGGCCAAGAGCAGCTCAGCCGGGTCGAGGAGAAATGACATGTCACCATAGGTTGTCCAGTCCGCACCGGACACTTCCTCGTGGATGTTTAATGTATGGCAAATGCCTGTTCCCGCACCGCTTTGGCCTTTCGCAGTTCGTGCTGTCTCGCCGATTAAACAGGGGTCGCCTGCTATGCCCTGGAGGTGTCCAAGGATGCCGCCGGGGAGCCATGTATTCAAGAGCTCCTGAAAACCTTCGCTGCCCGCCACATTAAACTCGGTAAGTAAAGCCTCTACAACACATGACTGCCCTGCATAAATATAGCCGACAGGGGCGGCACCGAGTTTGTCTACAACAACAGGTGCCCAGGTTACCTTTGGACGGATGTTCACGGCCGCTTTCGTTTTTCCAAGAGTGACGCCGTGGAAAGTTATCGTGCAAGGGCCCGTTGGATGGTATGCTGCCATAATTAAACTCCTGGTATATATCCTGGGATAGTGTTAAAGAGATAGCCGTTAACATCAAGCAAAATTAAGAACGCTAACGGAGTTCTTAGTTCCTGTGTCGCAGTAAGTAGTAACTCAGGTGGTAAAGGTTCTGTGTGGGCGGCTTTCCAAGAGTGGCCTCCGGTGCGCTCCTTAATTTCTAAAGCCGCGTGTGCAGTATCCTGACCGATGTGCTCTCCTACAGCTTTACCTCCACCGAAGGTATTTGCGAACGGCAAGGCAAGCGTTATAAGGTCCTCATGCATGCCGAGGCATTCAACTGTTATCACCTTGCCTGCCCAAAGATAGTCGGCAGGTTCTGCTCCGTGTGCATCGTCCAGTATAGGTACCCAATTGGGGGTGGTGCTTATAAGAACACCAGCTTTGGTTACGCCGAGTTCGGAGCCACCCCACCAGATTTCACAGGGTCCTGGTACGCGAAAGATCATGGTAGTCTCCTTTCTGGTTAAGCAAAGTCACCAAAGACGATGTAATCGTATGTGCCCTCAACTCCACCTGCAGCAGTCCATTTTACTTTTACCGTTCCAGCAGGTGAAGGTATAAATGCGCACTCACCCTCGAGAATAGTGAAGTCAAGCTCATCGACTGTGGTACCCAGTGAAACCTCGAGATCCTCCGTAATGGCTTTGATAAGAACACCTTTTACAGTACCTGCAGGGACTTCAGGTAGTGCTACCCAACCGACAGCAGATACACCGTGTGCGCCGTCAGCATCTCCTGGTACGGTTGCGGAAAAACGAGATGATAGTTCGTATACCATACCGGCGAGCGACTTAAGTGTATCTAAACCTGTAACCTTTACTGAGGCTGTAATTAACGCTGATGCAGCCATGATAGGCTCCTTTCTTTATGTTAACAAATCACTTTCATCTTCGGTCATATAGAGGAACTCATTGCCTGCTTCGAGTACCTCGGTAGGTTGCTCGGTGTTACCTGTAGGCAGTAGTTGCGAGACAGCTGCAAGCTTAAATGTACCATCTTGGAGACCCCGGAGAAACCTTTGCGCCCTCTCGAATGCAGCCTGCACGGTAGGCGAGATTTGATTTCTCCGAAACTCCAAGTAATACATCGTTATGTCAGCCGTAGCTCGCTCGATGCTTTGGTCGGCTTCTAGCTCAGCTGTTGAATACATCTTGCTCAGTTGAGCTTTGACATAATCCTCAGCCTGAGCGATTATAGCTTCGAGGATGGTCTCGTCATAACTAGGCGCGCCCATCACCTCACTATAATCGCTCGCTAAGTCTACAACCCGCTCGGCATCGAAGGCTTTCTTCAGTTCTGTTACTGTAATAATAGCCATCGCACCACCAGAAGGTTAAGTGTCTCCATCCACTTTAATAATGTTCTGCCACATTCCGAATCCAGAGGAGTAAATCACACGAGCACCGAACAAGAAGTCATCATCGAAGAAGGTTGTCTCGGAGACGTCGCGTCCTGTTCGCATAATCGTCTGTACTTCTACAGAAGAAAGCGCCTGCAGCATCTCTTGGTCGGCCTCAGGGATAGTGTCCGGGAAGTCCTGCTTCGGTCCAAACCGCTGAAAGATCAGAGGTTTAATTGGGGTGTTAATTTTCATCAAGTACCACGTACCGTAATGGAATGTATCATCATCGTGCGCGACGAACGGTTCTGCCCTAGGCGTGGTTATAGCCTTCCCAACGCTGTGGACTGTGATGTTACTCGTATCACTGATGATGGCACCTTCAAGAGCAGTTCTTATGAAAAACTCTGCTTTCGGGTGGCACAGAATAAGCAGGTCTTCTGGCTCAGCGTCATCATGCCAGGGCTCAGCACGGTCATCGGTGAAAGACAATAGCATTGCCTTAGCGATACGCAAGTCCTGCTGGAACACGGCGATTGCTTCATCCCTATCCGCTTTTGCGCCCACGACCACGGGGCTCGGTGATGCCAAAAGTGCATCCGTTAACCCGCCCAGGAAGCAGTTGACTTGTGCTACACCGTTACCTAAATCGTGCCGGTTTCCACCATCTCCGGAGTCCGAGAAGAACATCGTACCGTCATAACCTGTGACTGTATCACCTGTGCCTAAAAGGGTGTATACGAGTTTATCTGGGAAGTTTGCGACACGTGCACCAAGGCTCTGCACCAAGGTTCTTAGCTGCCCTGTCTGATCGAACTCGAACAGGGTGCGGGGCACCTTAATACCGGTTGCGTACACTTTATTCTCAATAGAATAAGTATAGTCCGTGAACCCTGCGAGGATTCTCTCATCCTCCATCTGCGTCAGCGTGGGGAGGGTCGAAATGGCATTATACTTCTCTTCCTTCTTGTCGCTATCAACGACCGTACAGAAGAGAGGGTACTTAGCCCTTCTCTGGCGCGTAAGAAACTCGCGCCCGAAGATCCCTCTGATACCACGCTCAATTATGTTCATATCAAAGCCTAACATAGTTTTACTCCTTTCAAAATAGAGTTTCTTTTATTAGCTTACTGTCCGCAGTCACCACCTTGAAGGGGTTTTGCTGCCTATGTTTTGGCTTCCGAACTTGTTCGGCTTATTTACTTTACGTTATTTTTTAACTGGCCAAAATCTTCCGGGTGTACTCAATCCAGGTCCCGTACAGATAGAAGCTATCTGTAGGAAGTTCTGTATCTTTCGGGTTGATAATCAACGTGATGGTTGATGGTGCGGCTGCGATGTTTGCATTATCTAACGTGCTGGTCTCCTCTTGCACCGTCTTCACCGCCGTGAACTCTGTGCTCTCGACACCAAAATCAACATCCGCTAAAGCTGCATCGCCAACACTCGACTGGAATGCCTGAACTGTAAACACTGGTGAGTCTGTTATAGCACCTGCACCGTAGGGCATCCCGAAGATATGAAGTATCATGTCCGCACCGACGTTCATATCGGGCGGAACCGTAATGCTCGTGATGATTTCGCCCGGCGCTGCGTTCGTGGGCCACTCAATCACGAGCTCTTCGTTGGTTAACTGAATCATTCCTGGCTCAGCTGCCGCGGGTGTGCCTGTTATTGGCCCTCCCGCTTCAAGGCGCCATGCATTCAACGGAATCTGGATAAATGCTTGTGCGGTGAGGACGTGCTGATAAAGTTCATCAAGTGCAGCAGCAACTGTAGCAGCTGCTGTAAAAGCACCACCATCGTCCCAACCGATTAGCTCTGAACCCTTTGCAGCATCAACTGCACTGGCCAAATCTGCTGTTGTGGTGTACGCAGCCATGTTGAAGTTTTCGAATCCTGCAGCCCAAATGTCAACCCACCAGAAGTTAGTTGCTGCAACACCAACGACGATGCCAACAACACAGTCATTGGTCGCAGTCCCAATCGCCTCGAAGGTCTGGTCAACCGCCGCTTGTTGCGCAACATCCGCTGCGATAACGGTGCCAATTTCTGTAGCTGCTGCGGTACCTCCAGTTTTCTCTAATCTGAAGACGCCACGTCGCCTAACACGTACCTTTTTGGTACCGTCACCTACTATGTTTTCTTCAGCGATACCGACAAACTTACGGTTTGCCAAATCGCTTGCGACCACAGCTAATCCTGTTGCTGTATCGATCGCGACAGCACAACCACGATAAATCGTGGTACCGGTTGTTACAAGGAACGAGAGGATATTGCCTCTGAGCTTCGCTTGTAGTGCGTGTCCTATATTGCCACCTGCCATAATATGTCTCCTTTCATTTCATTTCTATTTTAGTCGTAAGACCCTGTTGCCACCCGTACTGAGCGGCTCTCAAGGTCCACGAATACTTCTGTTGAGGCAATTTCTGTAAGCCGTCCCACTACTATCTTGCCTGCCGAGGCCTTCTGCACAGTTACATCATCATAGACACAAGCCAACCTTCCAGGTAGCTTACCATCTGCAGCGCCTTGCCACTTCCTTCTAAGTTTGCCATCCTGCCTAACGCGTACTGTGTCGCCAGTACTTGCCGCTTCCATGGCAAAACCTACAACCAAGAGGCGGGTAATATCAGCATCATCAGCAGTGTCCGTAGCGGCGTACGCTTTGCCGTCGCAAATGTTCAGTGCAACTAAACCTCCGCGCCAAATCGTACCACCAGCCGTATAAGCTTGAATGTTGCCGAATTTCGAAGCCAGGTTCGATCCCATATTTGAGCTTAGTGCAGTCATCCTGTTACTACTGCCTCTCCAACACCACGGTTGGTCCTAATGTACTTAGCGTATGCCAAGTCCTTCTCGTTGACGCCTAAAGCTTTATATGTCTCTTTGTTAGCATTGAAGTCCGCCTTAATCTTGACTTCATCAAGCTGGGCGAACTGTTGTACATCTTCAGCCTTCTCGAAAGCAACCTTCGGTTGTGTGAGTAGTAACTTCTTAAATGACTCTGCCGCATCGGGCTCCTGAGTCATCATATACTCAACCGTCTGTTTGATGTCACCTACAGGAACCCCTGCAGCCTTTTGCTCTGTGAGCCACCTCTGGTACTCTTCCGCTCTCCGACCCTCGGTGATCAAAGCGTTGGCAGTTTCTACTGTTTCGAGCCGCTGGTGCAGGTCATAGTTTTGCGCTTCCAAGTCATCCATGAACTGGTCACTGGCCTCGCGTGCGAGCGGCTGGATAAGCGGCCCTGTAGGCACAGCAACAGGGTTCTTGAGACGGCTATCCTCTCCGCTTCCCACACCCACATCTTCTTCGCTAATTTGCAGGCCAGGTTTGGCCTCGCTTACATTTGGCAGCCCTTCAGGTTGCGCCGACACAGTTGGTACAGCCATACCAGCTTTAGCCAGTTCAGCATAGGGCACAACCACACCCAAAGGCTCGCCATCAAAGAAAACTTCACCGTTCTCTTCATTAATGGAGTAACCTCTCTTGGAGACTCTGCCTGCAGCAATACCACCAACAGCTCCACCAGCCGCGGCTGCGGCAATCGGGTGCTTTTTGACAACACCAATAGTTCTACCAGCAGCCTTGCCGAAAGCCGCCCTCCCGCTCGTACCTACAACCTTACCTGCAACCTTACCACCGGCTGATAGTATTTTTGCAAGCGCAGCAGGGACCGCATACTCTTCGCCAGTCTCTTCGTCGGTGAAGACCGCAGTCTCCGTCTCCTCACCGTTATCGCTGAGGAACTTCGCGAGCGCCTCAGGTACAGCTTCGCCTACAGCTTTACCCACAAGCTCATAAACCTCTTTCTTTTGTTCTTCAGTCAGTTCCATTTCATTGCTCCTAACATAAGGATACCATTCACTTTTTTCATCGTTTTCGAACACGACCTGTGGAAGCGCAAAATGTGGCGTAGTTCCACCCAAGAGGGCCATACAAAGAATCCTTTTACTTTTCGGTAGCACCTCAACGCTACGGTTCGGAAATGCATTCTTTATAATCTTCTCTTTTATCTCTTTTGGGATACGAACCAGGTCCGCATACAAACGCTTCCCTTTTACTACTAAATTGTCTAAGAACCCCACAGACTCCTTCTCAACACCACCTTTGCGGTTATGACCAACGACAATCGTCGGTCTATAGCCACCGGCTCTAAGGAGTGCGTGATTTTGCACAGCTGAGTCCATCCAAGCTATATCGCAAGGAAAGCCCCTATCAGTGTGCATTTGAAAAATAGGAACTTCTCTTACTGTAAAGAAGCCATCGCCCTCATCTAAAAGTTTAAACTTCGACATTTTGCACCTCCGCGAGTTTCAACTCGAGCCACTCGATATAACCCTGCAACCGGACCTCTCGCATATGCCTGTGGCGCGATCCTAAGGGGAAAACCTTAAGGTAACCTTTCGCTCGCTCCCGGTACTTCGGGTGGTGTAGATAGGGGTATATTAAACGCAAAACTTCTGACCCTTTTGAGGACGTAGCATCCCATTGGAAGATCCCGTTCTTCAGCATGTGTGGAAGAGGCGTCTCAATTCCATGCGCTGCTACAATTTCACGGGCAAGGAGGAGGGGCTCCTCCTCGACTTGGCCTATGCATACGTGCCCTTGCCAACCCTTTCCCTTATTACTTGAGGCAAGGCTTATGCTGCCATCGCCACAGAAGAAGCCTCCTAACCAGGCGAGTGCTTCTTTCGACTTCATATCTTCGAATGCTACCATATTGTCCTCTTATTTTAATCTTCACAACTTTCATAAAAAAGCTCCAATAAAATCTAAAAGTACCCCTTGAAAATAATTTTCACCTCCTTTCTTAAACCGCTCTCCTACCAATCATCTCGACGTTTATTTTGCCTATTTGCTTGAGAATCTCGTTAGTTGTAGCATCGTCAGCTGTAGCAAGTTTTTCCTTTAATGCCTCGCGGAAAGAACGTAGTTGTACATTCGCAAAGGGCGCATATTCGCTTTTGAGGGATGTGCGTAGTATGGGCCGCAGATCTACAGTAGTGGGCGGCATACCCCACTCCGTTTGTATCCGCTGAAGTCCTGCCATTACGATACCTCCAAGCGCCGCCGGTAGCGCACCCTTTCTTAGTTTCTCACCAACCTTATGCCTCCGCAAAAGCGAGCGTAGCCCGTATTGGAAACCCTGCTCATAAGCAAGAGTCTCGGGAGGAAGCGAGGCGCGTCGCCGTACTCCTAAAAGACGCGCAAACTTCAAAGGCTGGTAGCCTCCTTGGGTCCACTCTGCCGGACTCATACTACGTATCGGTATTATGCTACTTCCTGATTTTGTCATTTTTAATTCTCCTGGGACTCTTTTACCAAGTAATGCAGGGGTTCTCCCCCGCACGAAGGGTAGGGATACGACCGCGGCCGGGAGAAGGCTCTTCTCTACCTGACCGATGGTCGAACGAAGAGGAAAGAACGGCCTCGTAGAAGCTGCGACAGCACCCCATGCTTTCTGTCTCCTTTTCGTGTTCTTTCTTATAGCCCTCTTCACCTTGTCAAACGGGACGTTCTCTATAACAGGATAATGCCCTGTAGTAGAGCCGGGGCGAGGCATCCAAACTTCACCCCGGCCTGCCAAAAACGCCTCTTTCGACATCCGTTTCAAAAGCTTTAGTGCCTTGAGTGTCTCCGGGTCATCTTTATGCTTCCGGCTCAAGGCTCGTATAGCTATTACGTAATCACGTGTAAAATCTTCGGGAAGAGGTCTACTCTTCCAAAAACTTAGTTTACGCCTGGCCATGAGTCAGCCCTTCAAGCAATTCTGGTAAAATATCAGTTTCAGAAACAGCACTACGCGTGCCACCATGCTTACCACCTAAACCCTGCTGACGCCCGATGATATAACTACTGCCATGGAGCTTCTGTAGTAGCCAAAGCTTTATCGCACTTGGTGCACCCCGTGTTCCGGTCGACTCTTCTAAACCGTGCTGCATACCCAATTGGAGCCCCGTTAGTGCTGTCCCTTTGCCATAATGAAAAGCAACCGTGCTCAGAGGCACACCCGCGTTGGCCGCCTCGAGCCTCGCTCTTAGTGGATCCTTACCATAAATCTTCGCAAGCTCATCGAGTTCGCTATAGCCTTCTCTCTTCAATTGTGCGAGCAGTGCAGCGTTTTCTTTCCGTTTCTTTTCGTGCCTTAGCTCTGTTATGCGGCGATGACGCTTAATGGAAAGGGGCTTAAGCTGCTCCTTGAAGGGCGTCTCCGCTAAACTTTTGTGCACACCCGCGCCGAGACCGATACCACCCCCTACGGCCGCGCCAGTGCCCACGATCTTTAGCAACCGTCTTTTAAGCTGGGGTGAAATACGTTTACCAACTAAATACTTCTCGGTTGCTTCTGTGGCTATTCGTTTTGCCTCTTCGAAGGTCTCTACTGCTAATTTCGGTACGGGACCTGAACGTACCATGTCTGCGTTGCACTTCGGGCATTTTACCTTGAACTTATCTACAGGAGTCCTCCATGCAATTACAGCGTCTTTACACTCTGGACACCTGTAGACGCCCGGAGGCTTTTTTTGGTCTATCTCGCTCACTGTGGGCTGATAGATACTTACATTTTCTGCTATTAGCTCACTCATTTCAACCGACCACCTTTCTAATACGTCTTTTTTCTAATTTTTTGCCAATCATAACACCACCCACCCCTGCAGCAACTCCGGCTGCGGTGAGTACTTTTCTCTCTGCTATAATACGGTTTGCTACCTCGAGCATCTCCGCGGACAGTACCTTACCTCTCCCTGGTGTCTTCGAAGTTGCTAAGTTACGAAGCCACATAAGACGACGCACCGGGGCTCTTGCGCTTTGCCAAGCTGCATGCTTACTTACACGTTCGGGTAGCTTACCCTTCGTCTTCTCCTCCCATTCCTTTGCCATCTCCGGGTGTGTTGCATGCATCCATCTTCGTTGTGCTTTTGAGCGAAAAGGATACAGCTCAGCGGTCTCGTAGTGCGATGTATAGCTTGGTTGTGGCTGCGAGGCGAGTTGTGGTGGGCGTTTCTTCTTTCTGGGGATTGCAGAACTTGCTATGTCTGCTACAATCATACCAGTTAGTAGTGGACCACTCGCCTTGTGTAGGAACCTGCCAGTCTTTTTCGTGCCAGCCCAAGCTGTCTTCGCACCCTTAGCTAAAATGGAACCCCATGCATATTCTTGCTTTCGTTTACGACGAAGCAACAACGCTGCACCCGCTACTACTGGAAGAGCCAAACCGACAGTCCTAATAGGACGCCGACGTCCACGTTTAATGCCTTTTACCATTCTACGTGTCTCGGTAGCAAAAGTTTTATTTTGCGCGGCCCATTCCTTAGGATCGAAGGACTGGCGTTGGTATGGTACTTGTCGTATGGGAACTTCACCCTCCACCCGCACACGCCGTTTTGGTGTCGTTATTCCCCTACCTATTATCTCGGCCGAGATGAAACCGAGTAACCACATTAACATATTCCTTTCAGTAGCTACCTTCGCGCGATGGGGGAGCCCTTTTATCGTCGTCAGTGTCTGCTGCACCCTACCCTTCATCGCATACAACACTGACGTATCATATCTTGCCAACTCTATGTCGGGCCTTACCTCGGGCATATAAGGACCTACCACAGGAAGCCGTTTCTTCTCCAACTCGCGGAGGATACTAAGTATTGCTGCACTGACTAGCCCACTTATGACTATTTGTTTACCTGCGCCAAGTACTGGCTTCCCGAGCTTTTTCGTGCCGCGCCATGTTTTTCCGGCAACTCCCCGAACAGCATCTCCGAGTTTTTGCGCGCGGGTGAGTGGGGGCATGCCTTCAAGAGGGGGGT
>SDBS01000319.1_pt1 | contig 44590 bp, 82 predicted proteins | sample 2277091 | NCBI WGS metagenome assembly SDBS01 (sample SAMN10404972, study PRJNA504765) | marine sediment metagenome | isolation source: marine sediment core GS10_PC15, 163 cmbsf | place: Arctic Ocean: Southern Knipovich Ridge | collected 2010 | reverse complement strand
ATCCGTTGTATTCGGTGCGTCAGTATCCAATCCAGGGAAAAATGATATGTTAGCTGTGTTAGATGTAATCGCAGTATCAGCAGTGACAGTATAAACGAAACGCTGGTTCTCAAGGTGGAACTCATCCCCCGCTAAAATACTCCCAGCTCCCAATGTTCCTGCGGATACGCTCAATGTGCCTGCTGTAGTCGTGGTGGCTATCCGCCCCGTTGTAGTTGCTGCAATAAAGAACATCTTATGTGGCTTAACAAATCTAACCAACACGTCCACATCGGGTAATCTATCAAGAGTGGTATCACTGTCAGGTATCAAGTCTACTCTAAACTCCAAGACCTCATCCATGACTTTCCAGTTCCTCTTTGTGCCAACGGGGTACTCAACCGAGTCTATCCACAGATAATCCCTGACATCACCTATATATATCTGCCTGTTATTGGTGCATCTCTTATTGTAAATTCGGTATGCTTCATTAGCACTAAAGATGTCCTTGCTAATAGAGTAGATAGACGTAGAATCCTGTGCGGTAACTACAGCGAAGGTGTTTTGGGTAACATTGTGAACGACCTTTTCATCAGTGGCATCACTAGCAAGGAACTGGCTCTTAACAGCATCGGTGAGTTTATCAGTCGTTCCCGTAACATCATCGCCAAACCTTGATTCCAGCTTGAAGATAACATCTACTATGTGAGGGCGATAAGTGGAAAACTTCTTCAACCCCTCTGCTATCCAGTAATCCCACTCCACTGTTCCAGCCACAGCGTTACCAGTATCCTGATATATCTGCTCAGCCAAATCTCTCATCTCAGTGTATGTTCTGGGCATATATCACCTTCCTCTATATCTTTAATAATTGATTGGAGAACATCATTTTCAATCCACTCGATGTATCCCTCGTCTACTTCGGGCATGGGGTAAAGTTTTTCCCCACAATGACGACAGTAATCGAAATCTCCCCACATATATCACCTCTTCTTCTTTTTCTTGAGCGTTTTCCTTATGTGTCCTGCCATTATTTCTTCCTCGCAAATTCCCTCAGTTTCTTTTCAGTTAAACTCGTTCTTGTCTTCTTACCTGCCCGTTTACGACCTAACTCAGCACCAAAAAACTTACGTTGTTTTTCCGTTTTAGCTGGCGACATAACTATCAGCCTCCTCTATCATAAGACAACTTTTTGTGTGGTTAAGTGCCCAATTATAGCCCCCTACTATATCTGAAGGCCACTCTAACTTGATAACTTCTACATTCTTTAACATACAACTGAAGGCATCCGTGTAATCAGAGCAGTGCTGTATCCCAGGATACAACGGCTCTTTACTTCCTATCGCTGTCCTTATAATTACTCTTGGATTGAACTCGCCGTTACTCATCTCGCTTATCTTATCCAGATGATTTACTAACTGGTTCATAGCACATATCAGGAAGTCAAACCTCGGATATATACTTATCGGGATATACCCCCGCAGGGACAATCCTATACTCATACCCATTTGGACATCTTCCATGACAGGTAGTTCTATGCGTTTATCCTTTGAGACATTCTTCAGTGTATCGTACATACCGCTACCCGAATATTCCACTGTCTGCCCTAGGAATATCGTTCTGGGGTCGTCCCCTAATATAGTCATAGCCTTGGTTAGTTCGTCTTTATACATCAAAAGTTAACCCATTTCCCCTGACCATGATGAGGAAAGCCCCTTTCATAACTATACTTCCACACCTTGTCAGTGGGAGTGTTCACACTCATACCGTTATCTTCTACCACAAAGGTAATCGGTAATTCATGACCTGTGGCGTATTTAACACACTCATGGAAACTGCCAGTCTCAGCACCCATGTCACCTACGAACACCCACACTTTATCACTAGACCCCTCTCGCTTGAGGGACAGGGCTACACCGAGGGCTATGGGTAAACACCCTCCTACGATAGAAGACGTGAAGAACTTATGCTCTGCACTATTGATATGCATACTCTTATTATCAAGTATCTCAATACGTAACCAGTACGGGTCTATGCCTTTTAATAAGGCGTGATAGTGGTTTCTATGAGTAGAGAATACCCAGTCCTGAGAACGGATATGCTGGAATATCTTTATAAGCTCCTTCTCGTTCCCTTTGCTAAGGTGTACTGGCGAATGTATCTCGCCCTCAGTATATAGTTCGCCTATCAGTTCCTCGAATTCGATTAAACTTTCAACAGTCGTGGCGACCATTTTAACATCTCCCCTATTTGTTCTACTGCCTGCTCCCCAAACTTGGCCTTAATCATCTGCTGATAATCGTAGTTGCTGAAATAAGACATGAAAGCGTTATCCCTGAACTCCAAAACATCTTCAGATGTGAGGTATCTGGTAGGTAACGGCTTGGCACTAGAGGAATACTGGTCATAGTCCTCCCACCTGTCAGGCAAGTCTTCTCTTGGTGTGTCCTCATATAACTTAGAGCCAGGATAAGCCATTGTGCAATAGAAATTAACCCACTCACACTGTAAATCAAATGCCATCTCTAAGGTGCTCGTCATGGAAGTATAATCATCATCTGGCAGACCGAACATGAAATTACCTAATACGTTTATCCCTGCGTCCCTTGTCATCTGCACAGCCTCATGCGGGCTTCCTTTATCCAGTGACGTGCTTTCAAAACCATAAGCTAACCAGTTAAATCCAGCCTTTTTCATCTTCTTCAGTAATTTTGGTGTTACGGTATCAGCCCTTGCGTATGCCCATATATTCAAATCATAGTCTCTCTCTATGAGCAAATCACACACCTCATTAACGTGTGAAGGGTTCAGGACGAACAACTCATCACAGACCTTCAGATTTCTAACGTGGTGCGTCTCATACAAGTCTCCTATCTCGTCTACTACGTCTTGCGGGTTACGATATGTTATTCCGCTATACAGGGAACTTATATTGCAGTAATAACAGTTAAAGGGACATCCGAAAGATGTGTAAACCACACCGTAATTACTTCTATCCCGACCATCCATGCAGTGCCAGTTATGAGCCCTGTACTTGGAGAAATCTATTAAATTCCATCTTGGTTTTACCTCACACAGTTCCTGGGGAGTAGGTATCTGATAAGTGGCTTCGCCAGTAGCCATCGGGTGCAACCCTGTTATCTTAGCTTCAGGGAATTGCAGTTTGAGTTTAGCCACCTCACCCATTTTAGGTGTTGAGGAAGCCGAAGGGTTACTGCCCATAGCAACAATCAGAACTTCACCCCATCGGACAAACTTAGATATATCCATCACCTCAAGGTCAACAATGCCGTCACCCTTTTGTGCAAGTATGGCGCACCATATCGGTGGCTCTATCGCCCTATTGGGAGAAGAGTTATTCGACTTCGGGTTTATCAGTATCATTCTTACAGTTCTCCCACATAACGCACTTCTCATAAGTGCAACAGGTGTCAGGGCTGAAGCGGCATTCCTCTACCACTTCAGGGAAAAGTAATGCTGTCATTTTTACCCCCTTAATCTTCTGCGCCATCTTCTAATAGGGAAATCATAAGTAAGGCAAAGAGAATAAAACCAATTCCCCCGCCCGTGGCTATCCCCAATTGCTCCCACGTTATGGGTAAATATGTTGGAGATAAGATTATTGCAAATACCAACCCTACTGCAACTATCCCTCTGGCAATATTCTGAATTTGCTTAAAACCTTCGCTCCTAGTGTCTAGGAGACTTTCTTCATTCTTTATGGAAAAGCTAAACATAATCTATCCTCCATTACGCATTCAGACATTTGGCGATTATACTCACTCCAAGTACATCTGGAGCACTCAGTAATAGGGTCGATGCTTTGCACTAATTCTTTATGCTTATCACCACCCCACCATTGTTTTATATCTTTCTGAGAACCCAGCTTAAATCTATCTTCCATGCGGTGGTCAACACAAACATAGCAGTTACCGTCTGTGCAGCACTGTATTACCAGTGGGGAAGCGAGGCACTTCTTGAAGTCGTGCTTTACATGAAAGTTCTCATCATACTTATGTATCACGGTATAGACATGGAAATCATCAGTCTCCTCTTCATGGCACTTGGCGAAGTTCTCCTTTATCTTTTCAATGTCAAGGTTAAGTTTCTGCGCTAATTTATAATCTTTTCTCTGGAGGTCAACGGGTCTAACATGGAAGTCGTTTACTCCTAAATCTTTTGCCAGCTTGCATATATCCAGTATGGAATCTACATTCTCAGGGAGAACCAGAACCTTAATAGCTATGGATACCTTACCTTTCTTAAAGTGTAAGTGTGCCTCTTGCTTGAACTTAACCAGTTCACGAATACCATCAACAACCTGGTCAAACATATCCACACCATGAATCTTCTTGTACGTCTTAGCATCGGCAGCATCCAGTGAAATACCAACCCACCTGCAATCAATCAGGCTGTTCAGTAAATACCCGTCATAGAGATGCGAGCCGTTTGTTACCAGTGCCGACTCCATGCCAAGCTCCTGCACATAGTTAATCATAGTAGACGTATCCGAATGAAGGGTTGACTCCCCCCCACCACCAAAGCAAACACCCCTGACTCCCCACTTGGCTAAAAACTCGATAAGGTCGTGCATATCACCCCACGATAATTGTCCCCACGTTGTCTTCAGATAGAATTGGGAGTTGCAATAATAACAATGGTGATTACATTTCATTATCGGGTCAAGGGAACACTCTATCGGTGGCGGCAGTTCCCCCCCATCAAGCCAATAGAGTATCTTCTTATAATTCTCATAGTAAGTTAGCCCCTTAAAGGAATTGAAGGAATTATACTTGTTTTTATTAGCCCACTCAATCATTTTTCGAATCTTTCTATTGTCTGATTTGCACAGGATTTCCCTTCATCGTGATAGCACCTGTGGATACTGCATGAGAGTTTTTCTCCCCCGAATATTCTATCCGTTAAGGACACCTTCTTCTTTTTTTCAAATAAATCACGTGCCTCTCGTTCTGTTTCGAAGTCCTCTATTGTGCCGTCAGATGCCATTACTCTATACTTCACTTGTATCTCCAATTTGTTGCTATATAAATACCCTGAACTTCTTGAGGAGTTAAAGCACGGTTGTAAATCCAGCCCTCACCTATATTGCCAGTAAAGAATACACTATTGCCTGCTGCTATCGAACCATAATGTGTTGGCTTATCCGTACAAGCTAACGTAGCGTCTAGGGCATCACCTGTGTCCTGTTCTACAGCATTACGATAGTAATGTACAGTTGTACCATCCCAGCTAAAACCAACAAACTCCCATGTATTAACGGCAAAGTCGAATGCTTTAGCTGCTAAATCACCTTCCGAATTTTTTACCCAAATCTGAACCCCATCAGAGTTGTTGGTTAAGAATATTCTTGTCCCAAAATTTGCCTCATCATATCCAGAATCATAAACATACCGAAAAGTGCCAGTGAACCCAGGAGCATTGAACCAAACAAAAACACTTTTCGCTGAAAGATTCTCTAAGGCAGAAACTTGAGCAACGCTTATTTTGTCGTCACCATCAAATAATCTTCCCCCTTGACTAAGCAAAGCTCCAGTAACCGTACATACATGCCCTATACCGTCGGCAGAGATAAACTTACCTCCAGAACTCCCACTATCCAACCTGTGCAATGGTAGATACAAAACAGGCATGGTAGACAGGATATACCGTTCAGTGGATATAGAGCGAGAGGCTATAATTCTATCCTTCGTAGCTAAAACCATATCTAACTCCCTGGTTCGTATTCGCCCTGAATGTAACTAGACTCCATTATACGAGCTACGGCAAAAGTAGATGCCAGATTCCCTTGTACCCCTATAGCGAATTGGAACGGCACTGAATTAAAGTTAGCTACAGTTAGCAGATGAGGTATATCGTAAGTCTTGAATACCTCAGTAGTTCCACCAGCATTAAACGAACCTGTTAGTGCCAAAGTAGTAACATAAGTCCCATCTTTATTCCTGATTCGGGCAGTATGCTTAACAGCAACAGAAGCTGCTGCTGAACATATTGACCCTACAGTTACCTGACCAGACACGATTCCGCTGGCTGCAATACCATCTATCTTGCCCGCACTGAATGGCTCATAAAGAACATCATCCCCCCATACAGTTACATTAGCACTCGTTGAGGATACTGTCGGCCCGCCACTTCTTGAACCCGACTCTACCATCCCACTTGCCAGTGCGGTAGAACCAACCCTGAAGATAAACGGTTCTCTCTGCCTGACATTTAGACCTGATGTAACAGTATCGGCTACATCATCTCCGTCTCTATTGTAGATTGTTACCCCTGTGTACTTTCTGAAATTACCCATTATTTACCTCCTTGAGGATAAAAAGCCTGCTTCCATTTTTTGTTCCCAACGCTCATTAATTTCCCTCCCTGTCTGCGTATTTCCATTAGTCTTTTAAGTTCCTGCTGTGCTTCTTCAACCTTTCTTTTTTCCTCGTACTGTCTCTCCGCTTCATCACATATACTCTGAACCTCGGACTCATCAGTTATGCCCTGCTTGGACAATTCAAGCCTGACAATATCATCCAGTTCACTACGTTCCATCTTGTAAAACGGAACCAGTAATGACGGGTTTTCCTTGCTTTGCCCCAGTGGAACATAAAGCCCCATTCGGTGAGAGTCACGCTGAAACGACAGATTACCCATTCTCCAAGGCCTCCAACATCTCCTTAACCAATGTCTCGCTGAGGATAATATACCTCATACCCTCTGGCTTATCTTCCTTTGCACCTATACGCTCTGCATTGCGAAGTACATCTACCACATCCTTGCTATCCATCTTTCTCCTGAGGAGTACATTCGCTTTTAAGTCGCTCTGCCTTTAACCTTTTAGCTTCCCTGGCTTTTACTAAGTTCTCATATCTTTGTTTCCTCAATAAATCAATGGGTGTTTCCTGCCTTGTTATAGTAAGTTTATCTTCGCCACTGAAGTTCTTTCTCTCTTCTTCTAAAAACCCCTTAGTTTGTCCATAGATGCGATTCTCAGATACCTTTGTAGAACCCTTTAGCTTCCGTATCGTCGAATTCGGCATACCCTTTATAAAATCATTGAAAAACTTACCCAACTTTTACCTCCATTCGCTTTCTTATTTCCCCCCTTTGACTCTTTGTGTAATATCGCAATGCCCATCGCCAGTTGCGTTTGATGAATCTGTGCTGCTTCACCACCGTAGGTACATTATCCCCAAAATCAACAGTAACATACTTATAAAGCATCTTGTCTATAAGTAATTTTACGTAGTAGATAGAGCAAGCCACGAAGGGCAGTTCATTCACCCATCCCCCTAGATGATGCCCACACTTACGGCAGGTAATCCCCCAACAATCCTCAGTGTCGTATAACTTTATATCAAACCACCGAAGACGCTCATCGCATATAGGGCAATCCCGAAATCGCTTGAAACTCACACCTTCTCCTTCAACGCTTGTGTTAATTCATGCACCATCCCTTTAAGTTCCAGCATCTCAATCCTCATACTTTCCATCTCTTTACCTTGCTCAAAAGCCTCACCCTTCTGTTTCTCCTTCGCCCACTTTTCCCACTTCTCAGCATCATCCCGCCTCTTGGCTATACAGATGCTAACTTCTTCTTCTGTACTATGCCAGTTGTCACACCCATCACAATGTGGTGCTGGATTTCGGGGCATAATCGGCAACCAACCTTTATCATAATTGGCATCTCTTATTCCCGACTCAATAACTTTACCGTCTTTGTCCTTTAGGACATAATCTCTTTCGCTGGGAACTGCCCTGATACGCCTGCCATCTGGTGTATAGTAAGTTTGCTTACCTATACCGCCAATGTCACCAGATATGCCATATCCCGACCTCTTGATTTCCTCTTGTTTTTGTTCTGTAACTGTCATTTTACCCCCACCCTGGCTTTTAATTGCTTGAAGCAAGTAGGGCAAGCATTTCTAAAAACAAAGTAGTTCTTAGATGAATGCTCGAAGCAAATATGGTCTAGCCACTCTACTGTTTCCAGTAAGTCTGTAGATGCCACTTCGGGTACTACGCTGGTTAGCTTGGTATCGTTCAATAATACGTCTATACCTATCTCTCTCATGCTACTTCCTCTTTCAATTTTACTTTTATCTTCTTATTACAATGCTGGCATCCCTGCCCCATAGTTCGGACTGGCGAGTCCTCAGACCACAACTCTCTATAGAGGTTATCTTCACCGCAGTATGGGCATTTAACAGAGACCCTATGCACTCTGTTGCCGTTGTTAAACATGGGGCCACTCATCTCCTCTTCTTCTACCTTTAGTGCTTTTGTAGTTTCAGTCAGCATCCACGACCTCTCGAGTGTCATAAAGAAATTCATCCACTGGCCATACAATGCGTTGGGCATAGAGGTCATATTATAGTTAATCTCGTCAATATTCTCGTAGTATCTTTCCTTATCGGTGATGATACCTTTCTCTATGCAGTAGTCAAATATCTTGCATCCAGGGTACGGGATAACCATAGAAAGGAAGATGTGTGACTTCTGACAGTATTTAGCCCAGAAATGCAGTGTCTCTTCAATCGTCTCTTCAGTCTCTGCTGGGTCTCCAAACAGGAGATTACCCCCAAAGCCTATCCCGACCTCATTGGATAATTCAATAGCCTCGATAAACTGACTGACCTTTGCCTTTTTGTTCATACTCTTTAAGACTACGGGTGAAGCACTCTCCATCCCATAAGAGAAGAAGTAACAGCCCGCTTTCTTGGCAAGCTCCATTGACGCTTTATCAAACTTGGCGTTGGCATGGGTCTGGAACATCCAGTCAAAGTCCCACCCGTACCTCTTCTTCCTCTGTATTAAAGTGTTGCAAAAATCAATCATTCGTTGCTTATCGGCGGTAAAGAGTTCATCACCTATAATAAGGATGTTGAACTGGTACTTATCATATAACTTCTTAATCTCAGCCATTATGTTCTTAACTGACCTGGCCCTGTATTTCGGCCCGCCCTGATGCACACAGAATGAGCAGTTAAAAGGGCAAGACCTCGCTGTGTTAATTGTCATTGGCCTCGGATAAGAGCGGGTATACTTGTAGAGTATCCTTGTAGCCATTGAGTAATCGTCAAGCATCTCCTGTATACCGAATGGTCCGTAATCAGGGAACGGTCTATCATCAAGGTTTCCATATTCGTGGTCAGTCTTGTTAAACACAGCCCCCTCTTCTGTCCAGTAAGCCAAATTATCTATACCTTTTGGGTGCGTGTTCTTCTCTACCGCATTAGCCAGTTTAACTATCGTTTCTTCCCCCTCACCCCAGATAGCAAAGTCTGGTTTAAGCAGGTTAAAGACGAATTCTTTATCGTTATTAACTATCCCCCCACCTAGAACTATGGGTTCTACAGTACACTTCCTTATAATCTCTATAGCGTCTCTCAAGAAGGCATAGTCAGTGCACAACCCACCCAGACCAATCATATCTGGGTTCTCTTTCTCTATAATTTGCTGTAGTTCGTTAGCTAACCTGAGTAGGGGAGACGGATACTTACTGCTGTTATTAGGGTTTAACCCTATTACTTTATGTCCTGCTTTCTTTAATGCGGATGCGATATAAGCCAAACCTGTAGGGAAATCACTTGCCGATAAGTAGTGCATATTTCTGTCTTTATAATGAAACGTTGGGACTACTAAAAGAATCTTCATTCCAGTTTACCCGCCAGTTTCATATTAGGCATTTGATGTATCAGGTCTTCCTGTGTAAGGTCTTTAAGTTCCTTCTCAAAGTCCTCCCAATAACCCCATCTCCTGTAGAACTTCTCCATGTTCTGTGCGTTTAGTGTCTTACCATCCAGTGTGTTGTCCTGCCTTGTAGCCTTTGGCGTGTGGTACCCTACTCCATAACCGCAGTACCATATCTCCCAACCCTTTTTCTTTACCACAAAGCAGTTATCTATATCGTCAACACCCTTAAATCCGTTGAATAAATCCTCATCAAGGTTGCCTTCAACGGCTTCTTTTCTCAGTAAGGCAAATGCCCACTGTACTGCGTCTACCTCATAAATACCTGGCAATCTGTGACTGGGTAAGTCCCTGCCAATATCACAGGGTAACCATTTAGCCATGTGTATGCCAGCACTCTCTATCTTACCATTGGGGAACAGGCACTTGAAGCCGATAATCCCTATCTTGGAGTTGGACTCCATGAGTTTTAGGGCTTCTATCTCCCATTCAGGTTCTACGACCACACTGTTCATAATGGTAGCTATGTATGGTGTGCGTGAATGTTTGATACCAATATTGAAAAATTGGTTACCCGACTTGTAGGGTTTATCGGAATGGATATAAGTTACGTTACCAGCACGCATCCTTACATCAGCCATGTAAATCGGGGTTAAATCTGTGGAGTCATCTACAACAATGAGGTGAAATGGGGTGGATGTGTAGGCATAGATAGCGTCAAGACACTTCATTGTCATGTCTAACTTACCATGTGTGGGGACTATTATATCTAACTTAACCTCTTCGTCTGTCACTCCGCCTCCACCTCCTTCTTTTTCTAGTTGGGGAGGGGAATTACCCCCTCCCCGAAAAGGTCTACTCTATTGACAGGTCTACCACACCGAATATCTTTGAGGTGCCCGCAGCCGTCATAACTGTTCCAATAATCTGTGTACTACTGGCTACGCCCAGCCACTCATCTATGGCACCAGCAGCACTTGTACCAGCAGATACTGGCGCACTTGCTATCATGAGGGTGCCTGACTCTGAATAAGCTGGCGCAGGGCCACGTCTCTGAATCCAACCAAAGGAACTGGCTGGTACGGGCGAAACCGCCACTCCAGCAAGCGGGCCGATTGCAGTTGTGGAAGCAGGATAGATTTCCAGACCATCGTACTGGTTCTTTCGCATACCAACCTTAGTTGTCCCACCTTGTATAGCGGTGGCAACCTGCTCACCGTCTTCAAAAGAGACTATACATTGTGTAGAGGCAGCAGCAGCCGAAGCAGCCGACTTAATTCTATAGACCTCACCAACCCCACCATCGGCGCTGGAGGAAGTGTGTAACCAGCCATCATCGTAGAACTTGACAGCAACAGCCGTAGTGCCTCCTGTAGTGATTGTTACCGCAGTCGCACCTACAGCAGCACTACCACAGACCAGTTTGTCAAGATACATCGTATCAGCGACTTGTCCTGACCCGCCTGTGTATAGTTTACCAGCGACAAGGCCAGTCGCCCCTGCCTTAATGTAGCGGAATATACGCCCGTCTGGTGTCTCCAGCCTTTGACCGAATGTATACTTTTTAGTGGCATCAATAACCTTCTCGAACCCGTAACCTGCATATATTGTCTTTGGAAAACTCATTCTATTCTCCTAGCCCGGCGTGGAAGCATCGTTCAGCAGTTCAACTATCCAACCTGCCAGATACTCACCGACTCCGTATTCTCCAACGATATTGAGTTCCCAACCTCGAAGGGAAGCGTCCCTTTGGGGTTCGACCGACCACTCATTTGCGGTTGCCAGTATGATGCCTCCGCCTAAACCTGCGGAAAACACCCCACCTTTACCTGATGTGCTTGTAGCTATATCCAGATTGCCGTCTTCGACTATCGGCATACCGAACAACCTACCTATACTGTAGTTCCTTAGAATATCCTCTGCTCCACCGCTCCACGCACCCGCAGCCGAAGCCGACCCAGCAATGGGGACTAGCGGCGTTACAATGTCCACCAAATCGAGTAAAGTGAACGGGTGGTGAACCATAACGTAGGGCATCGGGGCTGGCCCGCCAGTAGCCGTAGCATTACCCGAAAGTAACGCTCTGCCAGCAGCGATAGCACCCATAGTTAGAGGAGTACTAGTGCCACCGATTGAAACAGTGGCATCGTCAATCTGTCCCAGCAAGTCCTGGTCACGCTTTTTCTCCATTGCGTCTCCCAATATCCTGCCAGCCGCAGCCTTGACATCGTTCATGTTGTCCCGTATCAGTTTGTCGGTGAGAATTATTTTGACACCCACCTCAGCAGGAGTTATACGAACATTCGTATCTTCCATTGCCGAAGCGTTAGTCATATCTACACCCTCGGTTAAGCCAACAGCAGTGACTTCACCCCAATAAGGGACGTTGACGGTTGAACCGTCTCCTTGCTCCTTGGTGATTTTCCATACCAGACCAGCCATTACAGCCTTAAACTGGGCTGTGAATCTAGCTTCCTCTATGACTGTTGGGATGGTATCGCCAAGTTCAGCAGTTGTGGTAATCGACATAGATTACCTCCTTATCGTCCTTGCGCTGCCCTCATTTCGAGGTAACGCTCTTTGTTCTTTTTATCGTCAGGATTCTTTATATAAGCCTCCTGAACTCGTATCCAGTCTCTACCACCGATTGTCCTACTAGTATCAACGTGCAATTCTTTCTTACCATCCTTCTTGGGAAGCTCACTGGCTATCTCCTCTATCACTTCGGTTGACCCATCTGTGAACTCGGCAAGTTTAGTAAGTCGCTTCACATCTACATCAAGTCTACTGGCAACTTCTATTGCAACTTTTTCTTTCTTGCTTTTTGCCTCTAGCTCGTCATATCCTCGTTGCTTCTCTTTTAGCTCGTCTCGTTCCTGAGTTACCGAATCAAGGTCAGATTCAGCCGTTCTGCGTGATTGCCTCTCCTTGATAGCACTTAACTGGTCTGGCTTATCTCTATTAGCCTCCAACTCAGCTTCGTCTTGGTCTTTGTAGAACTTGTCTATACGTACGTTAAGCTTCTGTTGGTTAGTAACAAGTTTTTGGTTTTCAGTCTTTAACCTTCCCACCTCAGCTAAGCCATCACTTTTAGCGTTCCGCTTCGCTTCCTCTAATTGTTCCTTTGTAAAAGTCTCGGTTTTGTCTCCTGAGGTCTCCTTTTTGTCAGCAGAAGTTTTATCGTCCTGCTTTTCGTCTGGTTCGCCCATAATTCCTCCTGTTTATTTGTTAGGGGCTTCCTCACAAAAAGACGGAGCGGGGGCTACACGTCTTTAGTGAAGAAAACCCCCGCTCTCTTTGTTTCTAATTATTCTTTTGTTAAGGTTCTATTCTATTATAACATACTCTGTTTCTAGCCTAATTCTTTAAGACTTTTCTCTATTTCCTCAAGTTGTTTTCTGCGCTCTTCCAGTAGTTCCTCTGCACTCTTCAGAGAGGGTTCTTTTGTCTTAGACACTGGTTCTTCTGCCTTAATCTTTCTTTCTTGAAATGGCTTCCATCTTCCCAACCTGACACCCTCAGTATCAAAGTCTAAATCCGCACCTCTGAAGTTATACCTGTCAGCACCTAAGTCGAGTTTCTCATATTTAGCAAGTTTTTCCTCAAACTTCACAGTAGGTATTTTATCAAAGTCTACTACCTGATTACCTAAGATACCTAACCAAACTTCAGTATAATAATTTGGTTCTGGCTTGGCAGCTTCCTCTTTAAGAAATCTCTCCTGGTCAAAACCCGCTACGGGTAGGGTGTAATACCCCACATAGGCATCTTCAAGGTTTTCAGGGACACCTTTTTCAATAGCTTCTATCCGCCTCATATCAGCCACCCACTGAGGATTCGCCGATTCAAAGACGTCACGCTCCGCATCCGTTTCCAACTCATTAAATTGTGTAGTCAACTCAAAGTTCTTTTGTTCCAATTCAAACTTCGGTGTAAACAGTTCATCGTACTTATCAGGGTTTTCATTGAAGGCACGTACAGCCTGGGGTGGGATATTATACTTATCCATTATTTGAAGCAATATCTTGGCACTTTCTGGATTTTCAAATGCTCCAATCTTGCCCGCTAAATACAAGGAAGCCTCGACATCTGGATTCAGTTGTCTGTATAATAACCTCGCACCAGTTTTCGGATCGTAATCCTCATAAGGTTGCCAGCTATCCTGCTCACCCAACAGGAAAACCGAGAAACCCTGCCCATCACGCTCTACCTTGGCTCTTCCCTGAGTTTTAACTATTTTGTTGAGTTCAGTCAGGAAACTGCTCACAGTGAAATACTCCGCCTCTTCTCCTATCGTGAACTTTTCAAGACTGCCTATACGCTTCTGAAAAGCGTCTAATTCCTCGGTAGTATCTACTCCAAACACCTTGTCGTACCCATTGATTACATCAGTGTCTATGCCGTGCTTCTCAATGAGTCTCAGTACCTCTTGACGTGCCGTGTCGGATGATAATGTAGAAAACCTATTGGTAATAAACATCTGCGCTTCTATCTTGGGATTATCTTCTCTCCAACGCTTCTGTGCAGCACTCTGAGTTATCTCATCGAATTCCTTCCAGTTATCTTCCCAATCTTCTTTTAACTGGCGCACCTGAAAGTTTTTACCCTCAAGGTAGAATAATAAACTTAACCAGTCCTTCTCGCCAGAAGCAACACGTTCTAACTGGTTCAGAATAGAGAATGACCGTTTTAACTCGTTCCATGCCGTATTCCTTTTCCTCTCATCACCAAGGGTAATGCCAGTTATTAAATCCGCTACCGCCCCTGGAAGTTGCAACGCTGGGAACTCACCACCAGCCAGATTAGCGAATGTTCTTATTGACGTAAATCCCGTATACTCAAATGCCTTTAACCTGTTCCAGTCCTGCTCTTTCAAGGCATACGCCAAACCAACAAGTGTCATATACGCTATTAAAGATTTACGTGATGTAAACCAGTTCTTTTTAGGTAACTCAAATCTACCTTCGCTTGTTTCAACCAAATCTATATAAACTCTGGATTGCTTCCCTCTCACAAACTTATTCATTAGTTCCAGCCAGTTAATTGCCCACGTAGTCAGCATAGCCCCAACCTTACCTGGCCCACTCTGCGATATGGCAAGACTGTTCATCTTGGTATAAAGATACTGAGTATCGGAAGCGACTTCATCCCCTCTTTTTAACCACAGGTCTCTACCTGCGTCTGGATATAATCTCTTAGCTTCAGCATAACCAGAGAGGAAGGCATCTTTAACATTCTGTTCATCCGCTTTTCTGAATAAGAATAACGCAAACTCTCGAACAGTATCAGTCCACCTTGATGCCATAGATGAGTCAATACTTTCAACAAACGCTCCTCTTCTAGAACGCCAAACTAATGATTCAGCCACAGCAGCTTTACCTTCTGCCGTAAATCTCAACCTTATTCCGTTCCCAAAGTCTTGGATGCTATCGACTTCAGCGATTATCAACCCGTGCTGAGATAAATTCCTGATAGCCGTGGTTGGCTTGAAACCCAGCCACATCACATAAAGGGCACTCGTCAGGTTGTAGGCAGCCATGCCCGTAGCATTGCCCCGTTCAAGGAAACCAGCTAGTGACTCTCCCACCTTTCCTGCGCCTGGAATATTGCGTATTTCTTTCGCTACATCTATGAGGAACTTGTTAGCCTCTCTATCTATGAGAGCAGGTTCTCCAGTCATTCTCCTGGAGTAATCCTTCAAGTAGTTTCTGGCAAATTCAGGGGTTGTCTCATGTTCTGAAACTAATTTAAGTTTCTGTAATATTGGTTCATAGTAGAATTTGCGGAGGGCTACATTCTGATAAGCCTGAGCAGCTAAGAACGGGTCTTTAACTAATCCCAGTTCCTTCCCCAACCGCTTTTCAAGGAAGGGCATCTTAACCTTGTCCTTAATCTTCTTGCTGAATAACATACTAAACGAAGCATCCACTGGAGAATCTTGCGCCTCTTTTGCTGCTTCATCAAAGATATGCGGGATGTAATCCTTAATCCTTCTTTCCTGTGGTATGTTTAATCTGTCAGCCCAATCATCAGCCGTTCTCTTCCACCACAGAGCAGCCTGCTTCTCAGGGAATGTCAACTGGTTAAATACTTCCTGATTATTGTTATTAACAAATTCCCACAGCAATTCTCTTCGGGCAATATCCTTGCCGACCTTCTTAGCGTGTTTATTCAACTCTTTGTTGAAAGCTACCTGCTCTTCGTTCCTTAATGTCTCAGCCCTGAAAGCATCTTCCCATATATCGAAAAGTCCCATCTTTTCAAAAACAAACCTTGTGGGTCTAAGCCTGTCAATAACATTTAAGTCGTGGACAACTATTGTCTCATCAGTTGTAACAGGAGTGGGTTCAACGATAACTTCAGGGGGCATAGTTTCTGCAATATCCGTAGCCTCAGTAGCCACCCCTTTTACTGGAGTAACTTGGGGAATTGTTACTTTAGGGGTTACTGGGGGTTTGATTGCCTCTGGCACTAATCGTCTATCAATAACAACTTGGGCAGGAAATGACTTAGCATTAAGAGCGACCAAGGCATCAAAGCGATTCGCCCCCTCCAAAATATATGCGCCCTTATCATCAATTACAACAATAAGGGGAGTTATTTCACCTGATTGTTCTATTTCGTTTGCTAAATCTGTTCGTGGTTTCACTTCAGTAGCTTCTGGAAATGCAGACATCGGAACTTCACGAATGTCGGGTAGAACCTCAAACTCCTCCAGTGATGCTTCTATTGATTCCTGATTGGGGATAGGCAATTTAACCGTTCTCCCATCAACAACATCACTAACAATAGGATAAGTCTTTGCAGTGACTTCAACTTCAGGTGCTACCACAGGCTCTACCTTGGCTGGAATAAGTTCCTCTCTAGTCAATAGAACTGCACCCTGTTCCTCCTTGGTTAAGTCAGCCCATGTTTTAGTCCCAAATGTTCCTTCTAAACCTGCCTGTCTTGCCAACGCTGCTCTATCCGAAGCGTCCAATGAGTTCCATAATTGCTCTGTGCTAACTTCTCCGATAACAGGTGGGGCTTTAGTCACTTCCTCAACTGGAACTTCGGCAGGAAGTCCTTCTACTGGTTCATACCAGTTCCCTTCATCTTCTATAAAGCCTTTAGTTTCTAATTCTTTTCTCGACTGTCCTTTAGTTTCTGATGGTGATACACGCCTCATAGAAGCACCACCACCTAATAATGATAGAGGCGCAGTACCTATCGCAGTCTTCGCAGCGATAACATCCAACCCTTCAAATATACTTTGCTCTTCATTGGCTATCTTAACCGCAGCATTACCCACTGCTTCCTGGAGAACCTCAGTTAATGTTTCTGAAATCTCAGTAGCAGTAAATACTCGCACACCCTTCTTGAGTAAGTCACGCATTGTCAGACGTGCCAACTCCTCACTTGCCTCTTTCCTGAATATCTTAAGTAATTGAGGGGATACAGCTTTAAGCAATGGTAATCGCCCTAACCCTTCCAGGGAAGCGATAAGAGAACCAGCCGCTAAAGCTACTAAATCGGCTTGCTCTTCAGGCATACCGTTTAATAATAGTTCTTGTCTAACAGCCTCCGTTTCCGAAGGCAGAAATACACCGCCAGCCGCAGCGATTGCCACTAATGGATTTCCCCCAGAAGCCGCCCCTGCGACTATTCCAGCACTCATTGACGCTACGGCATACGGAACAATGTTAGCGAATTCATAAGCCCAGTAGAACGGGTCTTTAATTAAATCGGTATTCTTGGTAACGCCTGCGAGATAATCTGGTCTGATTTCGATATTGTTAGTCTTGAGCCATTCCTCATACTCACTATTATTCTCAGCATATCTTCCCCTGAAGAAATCTCTGGTTTGCTGATTTTTTATATCAGTCTCATCCGCCCATTCATCACCGACAATATTCCTCTCTAAACCAGACATATCCCTGAATAATAAATTAGGGACAGTTGACAGGAAAAAGCCTTTTGTTCTGCTCCATGCTCCTGCTGCTGCCAATACCCCAGCATCCCACGTATCACTTACCTGTTCTCCAAATGTTAAATCCTCGAATTCTTTAGTAACTGTATTATATACACCAAGGAAATTGCCCTCTGAATCAAAAGCTCTTCCACTGGGGGTTATGGTCATAGCCTTTCTCACTCCGTTTACAGGGGCTACTATTGTTTCGATTCCACCTGGGAATGGTCTGGCAATGGGTTCTTCTTCAGGCTTTGTAACATCAGCGAAAATATCTTCAATGTCCTGCTGTTGTGCGCCCAGAGTTCTTAATAAAGCCTCAGTAGCTTCGTTCCTGCCCCTGTCCTGTATATCCTGTATGAATGTAGTCGGGTCTTCTTCCGCAAATTGTATGAGCATCTGGAGAACCACTTCCCCTGTCTCAGCCCCAAAGTCAAACTCTGGATAAACCTGCTGGAATATAATGGATAAATCTTCCCCTTGAGGTACAACTTCAGGCAAAACTTGGGGGATAAACTCACCTTCGCCAAGCTCAGGAGGAGATGGCGGAGGAAGAGGAACTCCTGTCTGAAGCAATAATGCCCCTATATCAGAACCAACAGGAGCGACACCATTCTTTTTGGTCTTTCGTCTTATAGGAGGTAATTCTTGAACCATCTACCTAGCCCTCGGCAATCTTCGCTTGATAGAATCCCTCAATCTCCGAAAGGGATTAGCTACAGGGGGTTTCAGCACTTTCCTGATATTCTCTTCATGCTGCTCGATTGTAAAGTGTTTAGTCATTTATCCCTCCGTCTGTTGTGGTGCTGATGGCATTCCTTGTGCCTGTCCTAGCAACGGCACAACCTGTTTTGGTTCCTGCCCTTCCTCTGGTTTCAGTTCTATATCACCAGCCAGCATTTGTTGCACGGTAACTCCCATTGCCGCCGAAGCAATCTCGGCTTCAATCTCAGCCCCTTCCACTCCCTTCTCAGCAAGCTTTATAGTATTCCTGATATCACGGTTCATCTGGACGGCGGGGACAGTTCTTCCCAGTCTCTCCCAGCTTAACCACTGGTCATTTTCTTCGGGGTCTTCCAGTTGCAGAATCTCTCTGTCCTTCAACCTTTTAGACAGGGAATCTCCAGCCGCAGCATTTAATGTAAACGCTCCAGCATCCAACTCTGGACTCTTAACGAAATACTTATACTCTGTCTGGTACTCACCCATCAGTTTAGAGGTCTGGAATGTTCTCTTATGGCCAGGGACACCGAGTTCCACACTACCACCCATTTGAATGACCTGCTTGGTAAACATCTCGGCCGTGGTTTCATTGAGGAGTGCCTTAGCCTGTATCCTGGGGCGGTACACTGTATCCCTCTCCGACCTGGCAGCTAACAAAGTAACTCCTGACGGTGGGGTAGCTCCCAGTATACCTAAGTCTACATTCGATATTGAACCTCGCTGTAGTCTTGTTTCTATAATCGCAGTCAATTGAGAGAATGACTGTTTAATATCGTCTACCCTCATCGGTTCTATATCCTCTTCCACACCCATTGATGACATTGCCCCTATTCCAGTTGCCTCATCATAATCGGGTGGCTCGGTATTAGTCCCCCCTTTATTCTTAAATTTATAAGCACCTTTAGCCAATCTCATGTTAATTGTCTGCGCTATACTCACAAGTCTAAATAGTTCGGGGATTAAATCTCTTATTAAAAAGAATAACGACTCGCCTGAATGTTCGATAGTATTCTCATCGGCAAGCATAGAACCGAGGGATACAACCTGAAGTGCTATCGGGGTGAAACCGTAAGGGTGTTCCTGTTCCAACCTTAATACGTCATCAATCCATACTTCGTTGTGTTCTTTATCCCAGACATCGAGAACGGTAGCATCTTTACCTTGAGGCGTAATGCCGTACTCAGCTTCTATCATTGCCCTTGTTCGTTCTGTCTTGTAGGCAGCCCACATCAACCCCTCTTCGTCATAATCGTAGGTTACAAATCTCGAATCCCAAGAGGTTATGTCAGGCACAAGAACACCATCCGCCCCCATCCTGAAGAGAACTCTGCGGGCAGCCCTGCCCCTTATACACACCTGCTCATCGGTAAAAACATTGACGGAAGGTAAGCCCTGTCTTCTTAATCTGTCATCAGCAGAATCGAAGGCAGCCCGTTGAAACTCCTCTATAGTAGCGGTATCCAGACTCTTATTCTCAGAAGTGACTGATATTCTTTCAGTGGCTTCACCTAATCGAGATAATATCTCAGCAGCAAAGATAGCAATATCAGGGAGTGTGATATTGATTATATCGGGGACAATCTTCTTATCCTTATCCCTCATCACATAGTCTTTAAGGTACAGGAGGTCTCTGTCTCCATCCATTCTTCTGGTTAAGTCCCATAACTCGGACTCCTTCTCTTTTACAATATCTAGAAAACTATGTGGCATTAGAACCTCACACTCCTTTTACTCTTTGGTCTGCGCCCTGGCGAAGCTGTGGCAAACCCGTATCTCTCAGTTATCCCGTATATCGCATACCTCATAGCATCCATAAGGTGGTCGTTAAACTTAATGGGTTCAGTTAGAACATTCCCGTCCTTATCCTCTTTCCACTGGTATGATTGTATTTCTTTGATTAAGTGGACACTGGACTCAGGGATTAAAAGAGTTTGCCGTTGACATAAATCAATTCCGTCCTTCACATCCTTATGAGCTTCATAAGCATTATATCCAGCCTGAGTTATTTCGGCTATCATCTGTTTAGCTGAAGGGTCTCCGTATATGTCCCCCCTCTCTTCATGTGAGAACTTTTCAATTATATCCTTATTGGTTAAACCCGATTTATACAACCGTTCTTCTAAATAGAACTGCCCGTTCAGGAGATACACCTTACCGATAGCGGATGGATTAACCAACCCGAAGTCTAACCCGTAAGCCCACTTAGCTTCCGACATATCAGGTAATTCAGGTATGACTTTATAATTGATGTATATCCTTCTCTGTAATAATCCCCACTCACCAAGAGCATATATCTTATAGAAGTTAGCATCCTGATTGATTAAGTCCTTGATTGTCTGTATATAGTCCTTACTGAGGAACGGGTTGTCCTCGAAGGTAGAGTGTATCAACTCAACCCCAGACTCTTTAAGTAATCTGGTCGGTATCCACCCGTTAGCATCAGAGGGATTCAATGAAAGGAACATCTGGTTTGGCTCGTCTTCCGGTGTCGGATGCCTCAACCGCAGTTTCAGGATAGTGTAATCTTCATAGGTGAACTCGTTAGCTTCCTCCATCCAGATGTAATTAAAGTTAGCTGACTTCAGTTTCTCCGCTTCGTCCAGTCCGAAGAACTGTATAGAACTTGAGTTGTGGACATAGATGTGCTCCGACTTATTGTGATTAGCAGGGTTATAGATGTTGTATTCTTTCATAAGAGCTACCATATCAAACATGGTTGTCATGCGGAGAGAGTTAAACGTCTTCCTGGTAATACCTATCCTCTTTCTCTTCTCCCCCACCAACTTCTCAATGAATACCTGCTCCAATGAATGAGACTTGGAACTACCAGCACCACCTACGTTTACTATAGCCTTGGCCTTACTCTCCCTGTTCCTATCGAATATAGAAGTAGTACCCTTGTCATTCTCACCTAACTCGGCAATAGTATAATACTCTTCTACAGTCACTTTCTGCTTATCACCAACCTATATTGCTTTGTACCACATATTGTACACTTCCTGTTAGATACCACCGCTCCATCATATTTTACCATATCACATTCAACACAATAATAGATGACTATCATTCAACCTCTTGCATCCTGCCAACTGCCATACATCAGGGTCAGGTTCAATCTGTCTTTTTGCAAAGTTTATCGCACCCTGGCAGGTCTTATAGTTCTTATTCTCCCACAATGCCTCATAATGCTTGCCAAAGATGAGTTGGAACGGGCCCGGGGAGAAACACTTAGCCCTAAAGAGAACACACGGATTATAATTCATATCTCTCCTCACGTGTCTTATTAGAACCGCTTGTCTCATCCAGCTCTGTTATGACACCACACCTTAACAACTCTCTCTTGGATTCGGCCCGAGCATTGGCAAAGTAAGCAGCACATTCAGGATCTTTCAGGTCTTCTTCTAAGTCTTCGTTAAAGGTTCTCATCTCTCTCCTTTAGTCAGGACTAATAAACAACACGATTATACTCAATGCATTGGGGACAATTTCTATGTGTCACCAATTTTTGCCAAGGCATCTTTATCCGCCACCAGATTAGTTTACATCCAACCATGAACCGATACCACACCCATAATCGCCCACCAGTAGACTTAAAAGAACCCCACACTAGTCTCCCAGAGAACATATGCCCCAAGTGGTGGTCGTGCATTCCCCTTTTAATGTCATTCAAAAACTCAGAGCTATATTCCGACTCATCAACAATGGTTTGTTTATTCATATCTTCTCCCCTAGCCAGAACTAAACACGATGACCTAGACTACTTTTTATGGCTTCCAAGCATCGTTTAATCATGTCTTCCTGCCACGGCATCAGTTCTTCTGTGAACGCACCAAACTCTACTCCATCAAACTTGCCATTAGCGAAATAAAAGCGAGTAGGTACATTTACCTGTATTATCTCTGAGTAATTCTTAGTTGCTATGCTTTCAATATCCATATCTTTTTTCTTTGTCAGGACTAGGGATTTGCACCCTAGATGCGTGATTAAGTATACGCACCCCACTCGTCGGCTAGCCTATTATACCCTCCGGGTTAGTCTGCTTACCGTGAACTGCCGGTACTCCAATGAACTTTACAGGATTAGCCCCACCTTCCCTTGAAGGTTCTAATTTCCGTTGGCATTTTTCGCATGAGATGTAAAAAGTGGAGCCACAGCTACCGCCAATCCACACAGAACCCTCGTAAACAATCTTCTTGCTATGGCAATATGAACACTCCCAAGGTTCACCAACGTCTTGCCCCACTCTAGGGATATTACCATCACCCACATAAACACTCTTCTTGTAATAGTTTGCTCTTTCCTTGGATATTTTCTTCCAGTTGGTCGGTATCATTTCGCCTTTATTCGACATTTTGCCCACCTCCTTATAGCCTCTACCATTTAAGGCTGGGAGTACCACCTACCTATTCCACCATCCTGACTATCTATTTCTTTTTAAGTCCCCATTGAGGCTTGGTATAATCCAGTGGTAGACTATTAGTTGCATCCAACTTGTAACTTAAATCTACAACCACCTTCTTCTTATCCTTCATTCTCACCTCCCTATCTAATAACCAATGGGTTAATATATGCACCAATGCCTACGCATACCTGCACCCATACCCATGCTAAGATACCGTATATAAACCCCCTGATTATTACTTGGTGGCTTCTTACCATAGCATCAAGCGTAACTTCGGCCAAACGCAAGTCTTGCCGAACAACCTGAAAGCTATATTATAATTAGCCCACTTTAATCCCCAATACCCCTTGAAATAACCCCATATTGCTCCATAAATATCTTTCATCATCCCTCCTCTATCATTCCCTCAAGCCAAACAAAGTCAGGACCGCTTAAGCCATACTTAGAGACTATCCTCGCAATGTTCGGCTTCTTTCCTTGCTTTAATATCCGTCTCACCTCTTTCTCTGCTAGAATAGCGTCATTATCAGAATAACTCATTCCCTACTCCTCATACACCGGATAGCCGTCTGCATCAAGCTCAGGGATAACCATCTCAATCAATCTCTTACCCTTTTGTATCATCACCCTGTCACCAGCTCTGTGTATCTGAGGGTTATACAGTGGTACTCTGGGGTGAGCGTTGTCATGGTTAGCCTGACCCAGGGCTTCGAGTAAATCAATATCTACCAGGGGTGTATCAGGTTGCACACTAGGTTGGACAAGTCCTACAGCCGAAAATATCTTAGGGGATATAGTCTCAATCTCAATGCAGGGATTAAGTACCACACCCCTGTTGATAGCATCCTCGATAGTTCGCACAGCATTGGGTTGCACGGAGTCTAACTCACGGGTCTTAACATCCATACTGAAAGCAATCTCTTTCTGTAACTCTTGGGTCAGGCATGGTACAGGGTCTAACTCGTCTGGGTTGGATGCAGGTTGGACTTCCACCGTTACCTTGTCGGTTACACTTACCCTTATACCCTCAATATTCCCCTCCTCGAAAGCATTCAAGTATGGTATGTCAGGTCGGACAGCGTTTGACTGGTAGGGTGTAGAAACTGCCTTTTCCAACCTGGCTAGTCGTTTGCGCTCTTTATCCCTTGCTTTACTTAGTGGCATTTAACCTCCTTCTTAGGCTGTGCGCCTTTAAGTGGTAGGAATATATGCAGGCACAGTATACGGTAAGGCTGCTCGTATATCGGGGCGGTTTATATAAATAAAACCATTCTTTTCTACCTGTACTGTGTAAGGCGTATTGCGCCGCATTAGCTTCAAGGTACGCTCCCGATACCTCTGATACTGACCTGGATAATACTCATCACTCATTCTTTACCCTCTTATAGACTATGCTTACCGGTATCTCACCCTCTATACGGTGGGTGTCTGTAACCTTACCGTCACTCCTGTCCAGTACTTCCCTGAGAGCTGCCAGGTCCTTCTTACCCATTTTTAAGAGTATCTCAGCTAGGTCCTCGGCAGTAGTGCCCTTGTCTAATAGCTTCCTGAGCTCTGCAGTGATGCTCTTGCCCTTAGGACGGCCCCCAGGGTTGCCGGACTGGCCAGGCTTCCATTGCGGCATCAAGTTAGTGTTACGTTCGTGTTCTTCAGGGGTATACATCATAGTTACTTCTTCACACTCCTATTCATTAGAGCCTTGAATCTAACCATATCAATGTGTTTGCGCTTGGCTACGGGCACGTATTCATTACTTGCCTTGTTAGCGTTGTCCATAGCTTTCATCCATGCTACAGTACCTGGTATGAGCTTTAATACTTCAGTCATTAGTTTGTAAATACTAACTTGCTCTTAGATGCTTTCTTGTGAGCTTCTTCAGTAACTTTGCATATTTTAATGGCGTGTTTTCTCGCTTCTTCAGCCATCTTCCCCCAGTCTACTTTTGGTAAATCTATATCCCTTGGTTCTCGTATCATCGGCATACCTTTCACCTCTCTTTAATGAGCGATAGGTTGTCACCCTACACTTTAATTATAACACACTGTCAATGGTTATGCAATAGGCTGATTTAGCCTCAAAATAGTTATAAAATAGTTTTCTGTTACACGTGAGATAGCTTGACAAGTGCTAGTGATTAGTTTAATATGGAGGTAATAAGGTAAAAGGAGTGTAGAAATGAAACAGACAATAAACTTCAGCGAGTTCACCGACAGGTTCAGGGACATGGACAGGGACAACAATTTCACCTATGAAGGCAAGCGAGCATTATTTGACTACTTGGAGGAATACGAAGAGGACACAGGCGAAGAGATAGAACTAGACGTTATAGCCCTATGCTGTGAATACACTGAGTACAAGAACTTAGCCGAACTCCAGGAAAACTATACTGACATTGAAAGCATAGAGAAATTAAGGGATCACACTACCGTAATAATGATTGATGATGAACGATTCATAATACAAGACTTCTAATATGAGTATATCAAGTATAAAGGAGGGTGAAATGAAACTAGGTTATGTGGGGCTGAATCAATACGGGGATAGGTACACAATGGAGAAATACCCACGCAAGGAACTAATGGAGCAATTAGGAGCGACACACGCAGAGAATATGTACGTTGACCTTAAAAGCGGTGGACACAGACAAGACGGCTATGTTATTAAGGGTGAGTGGATTAGGGTACTCGAGGTACATAGCTGGAAAATCTAAGGCTACTAAATACATTATAGGAGGGTGAGATGAACAATCAACAGGAGCAATATCAAGAGTGGACTCCTTGTCAGATGTATGGCCATAAGTTCGTTCAGGATGAGAACAATCCGCATCGTTACGTTTGTGAGGATTGTGGAGAGTCTTACGAGAATGGGTAAGTAAAAAGGATAAGCTAACCACATTATGAGAGTAGGAACAAAGAAAGGAGATTAGAGAAGATGAGAATAGAAGTTAAATATAGTAGAAGTAGAGTTGAGCGAAGTTGTGGCATCTGTGGCGTTAGGAGAGGCAAAGACCCTGTTAATACAATAAAGGTTGGTGATTTATATAGAATGATTGGGTCTCAACGCAGGTTCGCTGAAGCCCCTTGGCCTATATGCAAGAAGTGTGACCATCCTTGGAGCACTTTAACAATTTAGTGGTTTAGTAGGGGTTGGGACAGTAGAGAGGTGATTTGCGACAGCAATGGTTGAACCGTAGAGTCATCCGAACCTGTCACACTAGAACCTCTCTCTCAAAGCGCAGTCCCAGCTCCTACCAAGCTACTAAGTATCAAATAAAATAAGGGGGTATAAGATAATGGTAGAGAAATTTGAATACATCGACCGGTTGCGAGAGTATATGAAAGAACGAGTTACGGACTTTGTGGATCGTATGGGCGATAGCACGCCGGATGAACTAAGAGAAATGACGAGGGCACGGTTAATATACAACCTCACGGATTTTGCCACATCCATACTGAGAGGCACGGAAAGCAACGCTATACAGTCTGCTTGCTATCACTTAACCACAAGTATAAGATGGGCGAAACAACACCCAAATGAAGGGAAACATAAGGGGGTATAAAGGAAGATGGCGGGGTTTCGGAAATATGTTGTTACAGCCTTTTATTGTGAGGTTTGTAAGGAATGGCACTACCACCATGAGGCACAATTCCACAAATGTATTGACAAGTATAATGCTCACTACGGCTTCGAGGTTAGCACCATCAAAGACTGAAAGGAGGCATAAATGAAAGCACCAGGTATCACAATATTTATCCTTATTATTATGGGGTTTATATATCTATGGTGGATGAGATGAAATTAGAAGAACGCAAGGCTTATATAGAAAGAAAGATAGAAGAATTAGAGAGCCGTGTCAAGCAATTGGAAATGTGGAGACACCAGGAACAGTTGAGATATGAAGACCGCAAGCCACAAAATAAAGCTTGACAAAATCCAATAAATAGTTTACCATAAAGGAGTGAAGATGAAACAGGGAGATTTGATAGTAATGAGGTGGATGAACAGGAAGATACTGGAGACACCCACCAGACACGTTGTAAGCGGTGCATGGCACGCCATTTATATCATCCTGGAGAATACCCTGGCTTCTAATCAATGTATCGAATTGTCATTGTCTTACTTTAAGGCAATACAGCTTGGCAAAATAAAGGTGGAGATAGGTGTGAACTAATGAGAGAGATAAAGTTTAGGACGTGGCAAGGGGGGAAGTTTCATTACTGGGGCTTCATTAAATCAATATATGGCAGCGACTATGAGTTCCATGCTATCGCAGACACTAATGCTGAACCGCTATCTATGACCGAGAAGATGGTGAGAAGCCAGCAATACACAGGGCTCAAAGACAAGAACGGTAAAGAGATATATGAGGGGGATATAATCCAATGGTGGAATGGCAGAGAACTAATTGGCGACGCACAAGTAGTTGAGCCAACCAATGGAGGATGGAATCCTTTTATATATGATTGTCAAACTGATAGTTCTTGGCACTTTGAAATCATCGGCAATATACATGAGAACAAGGAGCTTCTTAAATGAGTTTACCAAGAGGATTTCTACAATTCGCCAGAAGACTAAAGTGCAAAAGCAGGGATGAACGACAATGGTGCTATATTATCTGGATGAGAGTTAACGATATTGACTCTTGTAATACCTATTGCAAGAAATACTGCAAGAGTTGGAGGTAGAAATGACTATTACAAGAATATGTGACAAGTGTGGCAAGGAAGAAGTCTACGACAGAGAAGCATCTACGCATGGTTTATTTAATAGCCATGGCAAATGGTACGACCTGGATAAGAAATGTTCGAATGTGTACAACAAACTCTATGACGAATTATTTGCAGAAGTAGAAGCCAAATTAGATGCGTGGTTAAAATGAGTATTGCAAGGGGTAGCAAGAACCGCAGGCCACTAGTAATCAGGCACAGACTAGATATGTATGAGTTTGCGCTTGATGAACTAATCAGTGGCAAGGTTAGCTCTACCATCCATTGTACGTATAGGTGGAATAAATTAAAGCAAATAAGGAGGTAATGATGAGATTAACAAAGGAGAAGGCAATCGTAGAATGCAAGGCACTGTGGAAGGAGATTGAGGAGTCAGGCTTGAGTAAAAATGACTTTCTGGATAGTCCTGCGGGGGAGAAGTGGGAGTCGAAGGACTATGAAGCAAACTGCCCCTTGTGCAAGTATGTCGGGGCTTCTCTCTGCGAGGGAAAGTGCCCGTTATACTTGCAATACGGAGACACGTGCGTGAATTTGGGGTTCACTGTTATCAGTGGTATCGCTGAATTACGTTTCTTTGAGGCTGTAAGGGGGTTAAAGTGAGTCATAAAGTAACCAAGATAAGGGTTAGTATTGAGCAAGGTGCGGAGAACTGGTATGAGTTGTTTGGTGAGCCAGGGGAAGACCCGATAGCCTGTGGTGCAGGCGCATGGGCAAGGGAACACATTGATATGAATATAATGCGAGAGGTATATGAGAAACTACAGGAGGCAATAATAGAATGAGTAATCACTATTGCAAGGAACATGAAGCGGTATTCTTTAAGAAGGGCAAGATGAGGGGATATGCTCATCCGATAAAGGACGAAGATGGTGACGGTGAATGGCACAACGAACCTGAAGAGGGTGGCGACCCCATGCCCGAAGATACCCCAATGGAAACAGGTCAATATAAGGCTGACCCTGCCAAGACACAAAGCATTGAGAGACAATCAGCCCTTAAATCAGCCGTTGCTTGGTGCAGTATCAAGGTGCAAGCTGGGCAGGATTTAAGAAGTGTAGATGTAATCATCTGCGCCACACTATTTGAGTCATACCTTACTAACGGTGCAACTGTAAATAAGAAGGAGGCAGCTACAAAAGAATAAGCCGCTGGTGTCCATCCGTGAAAGTCGGTAAGTATCGGTATATTAATAGGGGAGGAACACCGAGCCAGCAAGAGCCAGCTACCCAAAGGGGCTATCTTAGAATGTGGATAAACGAGCAAAAACCACAAGAGACCTTCGATAGGCAACGGGCTGGAAGCCAGCTACCCTGACGGGGGCGTTTGAAAGGCATCAACGGGTCTAAAGCCGTCCAAACCTAGCTGGCAACCCTGGAAAGGCTCAGGTGGGGTGAGGCGACACGAAGTGCAACTTCAGGCTAGCACTGAAGGTCGGGCGGGACTAGCTAGACTAGGTAATAGGGTAATGTAGTAGCCCCACTTGAGCCGAAGGAGTAAGTGATGAATAAGAGAGAAGAGATAAGAAAGGTAATTGATACCTACACAGATGATGGTTGCCTTTTTCCTGATAGGAGTTGCAACGCATTGTGCGGTGGGTATTGTTCCTCTGACACAGAATCTTATAAATGCTTAATGGAACGCCTTGATAAATTGGGTGTAGTGATACAGGTTGGGGAGATAAGTGATGATTTGGCTCAAACTGCTTCAGAGTCACCAAAATATTATGCGGTGGGAAAAGATAGGGCTTTTATCTCTAGCGAAAGAACAGCCCATGTATTCAAAAACTTCAAGGATATGAACTATGTAGCAGTTGAGAGGCTGATAGAATGAACGGCAGAATAGCCAAGAAGATAAGAAAACTTACTAGAAGGGGTTGGCTTGAGTATTACACAACCTTGCTCAAGATGCCCCTCAACCAGCGACTACTTTTTGCTTGGCATCTGGTAATCAAGAGGTTTTAGATGAACTATAACCATGAAGTAGCCGAGCATTACAGGAGAATGAGAACCGACCCCATGTATAGACTTCAGGAGAGAATGGACTATCTGGAAGCTCAACAAGAACCTGCATGGTATTGTCCCGAAGAAGAGGAAACTATTGTGCCACCAGTACCATCCGAACATAGACTGTTTAATAAGATGCGACAACTGGAAGGACGACTCATATTCACAGAGAACAAAATCAATTCATACCTTGATAAGAAAAGGTTACAAAGCGATACGTATACTATAAAGTAAAGTACTATAATATATAAATATACTTATATAAGGGGGTAGGTGCCATCAAAACGGTGCGCTTTGGCAACAGAAATCAGCAAAATAGGGGCTTTTTAGCCTCAGTGTTCCTATTGTTCCCATTGTTACTAATTTCCATTTATTGTTCCAAATTGTTCCAATGTTCCTATTGTTCCAGTTGTTCGGAGGTAATTCATGCCTAAACCATATTATCAAGATGAATGGGTAACGATATATCACGGAGATTGTAGGGAGATATTGCCTGAATTGCCCAAGGTGGATTTGGTGCTGACTGACCCACCGTACCCAAATATGACTGGTAGGGTATCAACATACCAACAATGCGACATTAGGATATTGGAAACATTAGATTGCAGACAACTTATATTTTGGCACGCAGGCACAGAGTTCCCTCTGGATAGCGTAGCTACTCATATTTGGGATAAAAAAACTGGTTGTCAATCTGAATATGAACGGATATTTGAACGGAATAGTGAAAATGGGCATTGGCGAGTATTTAGAGAATACTTAATAAACTCTACTGTTGCAGCCAAATATACAGGCGATATTTATACGGGGCATTTTTCACAGAAGCCTTTTAAGTTAATTGATAAACTAATTGTTATGGCTAGTAAAATCAATGACGTAATCCTAGACCCCTTTCTCGGCTCAGGTACAACGGCCTACTGTGCCAAGAAACTAAACCGCCACTGCATAGGCATAGAGATAGAGGAGAAGTATTGTGAGATTGCAGCTAAAAGGTGTAGTCAAGGAGTGTTTAACTTAAATGCCTGAGATAACACGATACGATATAGAACTATGGATTTCAACGGTGGCTACGGGCGAGTTTCACTATAAGGATATAAAGGGGCTTAGGGGTGTGCTTACGCCAGAGCTGGACAGAAAGTTAAGGAAGATAGTACACGATATTTGCCACTCTGCTGAACCTGCGTGCGAGTCAATCGGTAGAAAGGATGGGTGGTATAGGCCAATAGAAGACGGGGCTAAACCGCTTGATTGGCAGAATCTTGAGAAGAGGAGGGATTCTGGGCTTATACTACCGTTTGATTTACGAAAATATGTCTTTATTTATCCTGATACTACTAGTATAGTAGCTGGCTCAAAGAGTTCTGGCAAGACAGGTTTTCTATATAGGACTGTAGTTCTGAATATGAAACGTGTGAATACTATCCTCTTAACTAATTTGGAGGGTGGTCTTAGTATGCTGGGGGACAGGTTTGATGCAATGGATATGGAGATACCCAATCCCGCCCCCTTTAGTGTCCTGTTTGTATCTGATAATTACCATGACTATATTAAAAAGAAAAATACTTTGTATGTGATTGATTATATAGATGCCCCTGAAGGTACAGACTTCTACTTGATAGGGGCACAGGTAAAGAGGATTGACAATAAACTGCAAGGATTAAATAGCAATGCGATTATAGGATTACAGAAACCAATCGGTAGAGATACAGCTTTTGGGGGGGAACAGACGCTCAAGGCAGCCACACTATATATTGCTATGGATTCCAATAAGCTCAAGATAGTAGACGCTAAAGTTCCTGCTGATAAGAAAATACACCCCAAGAATATGGCTTGGACATTTCTCTACGATGACGAAGGTACGAGGTTTGCTAATATAGTTCCCTATCAGGGTGAATAATAAGGAGGTAAAGTAAATGAGCAATGAAGAGAAAGTAAAGGGACTGGTACAATGGGTAGCATCTGGCATAGAGGTAGAGGTATGTGTTAAGTGTGGATTTACTGGTGAGGTATGTAAGGCTTGCCACAAACTTGATGGAATTACAAGTCTTGCTGTGCAAATCCTCAGCCACAAGGATGAAGACGGAAACCCTGACCTTGCCCTTATAGATAGAAATAGGGAAGTCCCAGAAGTAGAATTACCGAAGTTTCATAAGTGCGGGATTATTACTGATGAAGATTTATTAGAGTATGCTAGGCTTACCGAGGTCATAGCAAGAATGACTTATATCAAAGCAGGAACTAAGTTTGTAATCCCTCTAGCCAAAGCAATAAAGGAGATAGAAGATGGGCATTAAGGCAGTTGAGCTAAGAATATCAAACTACCTTATTCTTTTTGAGGGAAAGCATCTTACCCGGAGGCAGACCATAGCTAAGATTCTCCACATACAACTATCAGAGGGCAATGTGTGTGATGAGTGTGATGGGGATGGCTTTATCTTTGCCCTGCCTAAAGATGACCCCGAAGAACTTAATCTGCAAAAACAAAAATGCCCAGAGTGCAAGGGTTCTGGCAAACTACTAGACGGAGATATAGAATATGCAATAAAGAAATATCAGGAGGGGATGAGATGAAAAAACAGAAGGATAAAGAACAAGGACTAAGAGTTCTCATAGATGGTGAATGGCTTGAGGCATCTAAGGAATTAAAAGATACAGTAAAGAGCATTGATGATGGATTGAAGCGGGATAAAGAACTGGACAAAGCGATGCTGACACCAGAGGAAATACTAGCAGCCCCTAGTGGGGAGACAGTTTATAACGATGATGGCTCAATGGATATTAGAGCTTCTAGGCTAAACAGGGAAATAGAGATAGCCAAAGCCCAACTAGCCAAAGCCAGAAAGGTTATAGCTGAGGAGGAGAGAAAGAGGGTAGGACAAACCCTTCAGTCCATGGTTGATAACGCTCCTCCAAATCACAAGTTGAGACAGATAGAGAACTGGACAAAGTATTATCTATTAGGCGAACAAAACCTCAGGGAACGCTATCAAGGAGAGAGGCAGTGAAGATTAAAGCAAAGGCTTTAGGGCAGACTGTCGAACAGGATGGTGATGTATCTTTGGTGGTATCTGGCGGTGATTTGCCACCCGATTGCATGGTTATCTTTGTTGATAAAAGTGTCTGGGAAGAATTAAAATCTCAAATCTATCTATCTGGAGAGCAAGGGGAATGAATAAGGAGGGAAATAATGGAAAAGAGTGAAAATATAAGAGGAGCAATGCCATTAAATATCCTAATTCAATTCTGGAAAGATAAGTTGGGTGAAGATGATCCATTAAATCCACCAAACCCCTTGGGTGATATTATACAGGATACAATTTACCACCTTAAAGAATTGGACAGCCTTAAACAGCATTGAACACTATGGAGGTGAAAGATGAAAAGCATAACAGTTGAAATTGAATATCCTGGCTCTATTATTTCCGTCAATCACTACAAGTTTGGGTACTATACCAAACGTGAAGTTAAGGATTGGATGGCTGAACTGGGTTGGTCTATCAAGCAGTACCATATCGAGGACTGGAAACTGCCATTAAGGGTTACGTGTGATGGCAGATTTAAGGATAAACGCTCACAGCCTGACCTCCACAATTTAAGCAAAGTTATCTTGGATGCAATAGAAGAAACAACGGGTATCAATGATAGGGATATGAGGTGGCGGGATGGCACTGTAAAGTATGGTGAGCCTACACTTTGGATAACTATTGAGGAGGTTGAATGATACATTTTATCGTTGACTTAGTTTTTATGGTAGGGGGCTTTATCTTTGCGCCTTCACTAATCTTTTCCATTAAACGCAAGATTAAAATGCCTGCTACCACTACATTGCCAACGGCTATAGTTTTAACAGCGTTTGTGGGTTGCTACATTCTACTTGAACTTTATCTTGCTGCGTTTGCCACGGCATTAACAGCTATTTGCTGGTTTATTTTATATTACAGGAGACATTAAAGAAATGGATGATATAAGTATTACTGGGGAACTTAAATATTACGCAAGGCAATTAAGCACTCGGTTCAAGGAATTGAAAGTTGTGTCTATTAGTGATGCTCATTATGGCAATCCCTATTTCTCCAAGAGGCACTTTCTTGAAACTGTGCATTATGTTCAGCATACCCCGAATGTAGTTGCCATTTGCACTGGTGATCTGTGCGAGTCAAGTCTGAGAACCTCAAAGGGTGATATTTATAAGCAGGTAGGTTCGCCCCAAGACCAGCGCAAGTGGATGATAAAACAACTAACACCTATCAAGAGGAAGATTTTGGGAATGACTACTGGTAACCATGAGCAGCGGATTTACAATGATGTCGGCATAGATGTAAGCCAGGACATCGCTGAGGCTTTGGGTGTGCCATATCGCCCCGAAGGGATATTGTTAAAAATCTCTTTTGGTAGCGGGAATGACGGACATGAAGATAGGCAATATACTTACTGGGGCTATGCCACACACGGCTATGGTGGCGCAAGGACAAAATCTGCTAAGGCGGTTAAGGTTGAAAGAGTTGCTACGTGGATACACGCTGACTTCTATATTATGAGCCACGACCACGTTGTTAATGTAGCACCAGACGTTTACTTATTGCCAGACAACCGAACCTATGCAGAGAAGGATGAAGAGAATAAAGAGACTGGCTTTACCGTTGGCAAGGTAACGGCACACCGCAAGATGCTGATTAAGAGCAACGCTTACTTGAAATGGGGGGGTTATGCGGAGCAAGGGGGGTTTCCTCCCAGCGACCTCACAACACCAGTTATAACGCTCATGGGTGATAGCAAAAAGAGAGTTAAGGTAGAAGTCTAATCAATAGGAGGAAAGAGAAATGAATAAAAAGGATGTAAAGGGCATTTTGGGTGGAAGAATAAGCGGGTTTGCTGAAAGGGTTGCGCCAATTTATAAGCTATTAGATTGGAAGTGGTGCGACGGTGATTCTCCACCCACACAGGGCGAAATTGAGAAGTGCTTAGGTGAGTTAATTGAATCCCATGATGGCGAAGTGGGAACTTCAGCTACAGGTGGGCTAGAGGTGTTCTATGACAAAGAGGGTAGCGAGATTGGTATAAGATTCACTTATTGCGATTCGGTGTTTTTTTAGATGGCTAAACAATATTTGAAGGAGGAATAGCTAATGGGATACTTGATAGGAATGGGGGTAGTGAGTTGAGTTTGCAGAGGGCAATGGTTTCGAGCAAAAGCAATGAGTGGGAAACGCCTCAGGACTTTTTCGATGAACTTGATGAGGAGTTCCATTTTACACTTGACCCCTGTGCCACTAATAAGAATGCTAAATGTGCCAAGTATTATACGGGGGAAGAAAACGGCTTAATGCAATCTTGGGATGGTGAGATTGTTTTTATGAACCCGCCCTACGGGGGTAGCACGGGGCTTTGGTTGGAAAAGGCATACCATGAAAGCCTTAATAGGGCTAGAGTTGTTTGCTTGCTTGTTTCTGCGACTGATCGCTCTTATTGGCATGATTATATATTTCCCTACGCTTCACAAATACGTTGGATCAGAAGTAGGTTAAAGTTTGGTGGGGTGAAAAGCACTGCTCCATTTGCAAGCGTAATAGTTATATTTGATAGAACCAAGGGATACGAACCTCAGTATATATATTACCAAAGGACAAGAACCGCAAGGATGATATAGAACTATAATTATGGGGGTAGTGATATGAAATATGAAGATATGGCAAAAATAATATCCAAGTGTTATGACATACAAGAAAATGATGGGAATATAGCGGGGTGCAAGGAGTGGGCAGAAGCGAGAAAGGCAATTGACACGGCTATATTCAAGGCAGGGTATGAGCAAGTTTGGGCGGACGGCATAATACAGCAAACATTTGATGAGGGCAAGAAGGCAGGGATAAGGGAAGTGGTGGAGTTTATAAGGGAGGGTGGATATTTGATGGGTGATAAGTGGGAAGCCAAAGTAAAAGAAGAGTGGGGGATAGCTGATAAGGGCGTAAATACGCAAGGAACAGAAGCATCGCCCGATAGACCTAGCTATCATCGTTACAATGACTGATATTTATTGGTTAGAAAATGAAGCCTACAAAAAAGCCGAAGGTCAATTACGAGGTGCTTTAAGGGGTATCTTTATGCCATTTAATGAATTAGGGCATCACATTTATATCCCTGGTGCTATTGAAGAGATAGTAGAGGTAGCTATTGACTTCAGCAAGAGAGTACGGGGTGAGAAAGACCAGCCAATAAGGGTAAAGAATAGGAGAAATATAGGGGGATGAAGCTAACACACATAAGCCTCTTCTCAGGAATAGGTGGTATAGACTTGGCAGCAGAATGGGCTGGCTTTGAAACAGTTCTCTTCGTAGAGATAGATAAATACTGTCAGAAGGTTTTAAGAAAGCACTGGCCTGATGTGCCAATCATAGGAGATATTAAAGATGTCAAAGGAACAGATTATTCAGCCACCCTTGTTACTGGAGGCTTCCCTTGCCAGCCTGTTAGTACTGCCGGGCAGCGAAAAGGCGAAGAAGATAACAGGTGGCTCTGGCCAGAGATGCTTAGAGTTATATCAGAGGTCAGGCCAGCTTGGGTTGTTGCAGAAAATGTTGCTGGGCTGCTCACTATGGGCATCTCAAACTTGCTATCTGAAGTGGAGAGTCGTGGATATGGGGTACAAACATATGTTATTCCAGCTTGTGCCCTCAACGCCCCACATAGAAGGGACAGGATTTTCATTGTGGCCCACACCAAGAGTTTTAATGGCAAAGGGAGCGTCTCTACAAAGAGTTATGGAGAAAAATCACAAGAGCAACCTAGAGGACTTCTTAGCAATAATGGATGGCAAAACTGGCAAGATAACTTATCCACACCCCTCACTTGTGGAAAAAATGATGGGATTCCCTATAGGGTGGACAGACTTAAGTGTTTAGGCAACGCAGTAGTACCACAGCAGATATACCCGATATTAAAAGCTATAGCAAGGATTGAAAATGAAACGAACACGCATTAACCCCATATCTAAGAGAAAGGCACACCAGATAGAGCAGGAGAAGCCGATACGGGCGTTGTTGTTAAAGCGGTGTAAGGGTAGGTGTGAGAAGTGTAAAGAGTTACCTGACTGGCGGGGATTAAGCCCACACGAAGAGATATTCAGGAGTCATGGGGGAAAGCTGACGTTGTGGAATTCTATCATGCTCTGTGGCAAATGCCATGCTCATTTTCATGGCATTAAAGAGAGTGACAATAGATGAATAAGAAGTATCAGATAATATACGCTGACCCGCCTTGGGATGTTATGCGTGGGCCTGATTATAATAGTAACGGGCCGAGTAAACCCCTACCGTATCCAACGATGTCACTGTCGGATATAGAGAACATTGGAATAGGCTTGCGACCTCATTTGGATAGTAATTGCCATCTCTATCTGTGGACTATAAATAAATATATTAAAGCATCTTATGATGTGGCTAATGCTTGGGGCTTTAATGTGAGTTGCTTATTGACTTGGTGCAAGCCGAGACATGGTATCGGGATTGGCGGGACATTCATACAAACAACAGAACATTTATTATTCTGCAGAAGGGGAACACTCACCGCTGCAAAAAGAATAGACACTACTTGGTTTGAGCATAAGCGTTTAACGCACTCTGAAAAACCTGCCATGTTTAGGGAAATGATTGTTGAAACGAGTGGCAATCTGCCCCGTATAGAACTATTCGCCCGCAGAAAAGTAGAGGGCTGGGACTGCTGGGGCAATGAAGTAGAGAGTGATATATCATTATGAGAACTGAAGCCAGGAAGCAAGCGCAGATAACTTACGGATTAACCGAGAAGGGTAAAGAGACAAAGGCCAGGGCGAATTCTACTTATGGCCACTCTCTCAAGGGACAGGCAGCACACTGTAAGTACCGCCATTCTCTAAGGGGTAGAATTGTACGGCAGATATATATCTTGAGAAGAGACACGTGGTGTCCTAAATGCCGCAGTAACCTTATGCTCCCTAACCTTGATAATGACATAGAATGTACAATGTGTGGATGCATTCGGTACTCTTGACAAATGCAATAGAAAGGGTTTATCATTAGATAGATGGATACTACAGAACAAAACATAAAGCTACTTCTGAAATGGTATGAAGACCCTATCTATATAAAGATGGCGGATACCCCAGAGATACAGGAGCAAGTAGGCGAATACGATGAACACAATTACATACATCTCGGTAAGAACTACGGCTTAGATAATTTGAATGACAAGGTTTGGCTTCCTACGCAGTCCCAGTTGCAGGAGATGGTAGAGGATAAGTTTTTCAGCACCCGTGATATGATACAGTATTTTGCAGAGTGGGTTAAGTGTGATACCGCTAATCTGTGGGATATTTCAATGGAACAACTCTGGTTAGCCTTCTGTATGGCTGAAAAATTTAACAAAGTTTGGAACGGTTCAAAATGGATAGCGACATAGAATTCCAGATTAGTGAAACAAGGAGGTTAGTCGAATGAATGTAGGAAGAAAATACAAGATAGAGTCTGATGCCTTGAATATCATGGTATCCCTAAAGAAAACAACCAAGAAGACCAAGAAGGAATACTGGATATCTATAGCTTATTTCTCCAGTGTCAAGAACGCCTTGAAGTATATGGTTGATTTAGAAGTCAATGAGACAGGGCTAAAAGAACTCAAGGAGGTAGCCCGAAAGCAAGAGGAATTATACAGGTTGATTGAGGGGCTGAAGACCCCACAAGAAACACTGAGAGCCACGTAAGGCGTTTTAACGCAGGAAGTAGTAGCAATGGGTGAACGATACGATACATGGGCAGATTTCAAGCAGGGGCTAACTGAAGAATTAGGGTATATTCTACCTAATAAATTATGGAGGTTGATGGAGGATATTCTATTTTGCTTTGCAGTACATGAACCCTGTGAAAAGGGGGACATTGAACTAGCTGTGGACTTGGAGAGAATATTAAGAAGGCATGGGATAGGAGATAGATGATGAAACCTTGGAGACCTAAAGGTTGGGACACTGATAAGTTGGTAGATGAATTTGATGAAACTAAACCCTCAACTGAGTTTGATTACTTTGAAGCTGGTGCTGCTGCAATGCTTGCGGCGTTAAGGAAGAAAGGGGTAAAAGGGTTGAACCCCAGAGGTTATGAGGGTTATATAGTCTTCATCCCTGATGAGGAGAAAAATGATGAAATTGGTTGAGGTTAAATGGGAGGATACCTTTGCAGATGTAGGATGGGGAGGGAAGGAATTAAAACCTGTGTCAGTTATCTCCGTTGGATGGTTATTAATCAAGGATAAAGATAAAGTAGTCCTGGCTAGTATGATAGGCACTGCTGGGCTGGATGATTATAATTGTAAACAAGCTATACCGAGAGGTTGTATCAAGTCTATCAGGGATATTACATAGAAACAAATCTAATCAGGTTTTTGGTTGGGTATCCATTCCTTCTTGTATGGTATTTCACAGTCGGCGCAATCGAAACATCCTTTCCTCTCTACGTATTCCAGTTCTTCCTTAGTTAGAAAAGGATAGCATTGAGGTTTCACCCTACAAACGCTTTCCAGAGGGCTACAACAATAGCTGTTGCCCCAGTTAAATAACCCCCTATGGTCTTCTTGCTCGGCTTGTTCCGTTCGTCTTGCTTGGTCTTAATGGTGTTAATGTCTACGGAATGCTTTGCCACTGTGTTGTTGAGTTTCCCCAGATGTTGCTCTTGCTTCTCCATTAAGTTATAAGTGTTTCTTGTTCTCTCATCCAACCTGCCTAACAGTTCGTCTCTTTCTGATGGCTTCATGTTATTCCTGCCTGCTTTAGTTTTGCCTTCAGGCCATCTATCTCAGTAGCTAAATCTCTGGGTGGTTCAGACGGGAAGTGGAGAGCAAGCTCCGCCACATGTCTTTCATCCTCAGCATTAAGCTGCTCGTGGTATTCCTCATGGCTTATTTCGTGCTTTTCGTGGTGGCTTGCCCTTATAGCTGAGATATTGGCATTGTGTTCGTTGTCTATTTCTTCTCCGGTTTTCATTTCTTCTCCCTCTACTATGATATATCTATTTCTACGCCGTAGAGCACGGTATTGTATTCTATCCTCCAAGCAGCATTTTGTGAAGAGCCAGTTACATATTTCCCCGCGGCGAAAACTGCCATTACCTTTAACCATTCCCACTGCGCAGTAGTCTGACCACGTATTAGAAGTGTTTTAGTGAGAGTGCCATCAACCACATCTGACTCACCTATAGCACCAACATCAGCGTTAGTCTCAACCTTGTACGACATATAACCTGCTACGAATATGTGGCTTGCTGGCACCTGATAATTACTGCCAGCCTCATCGTGAAATGTCGCTTCAAATGTTAGCCCGCAAAGGGCGGGCTGGAATAAAATCTTAGCCAAGCTATAATCATCAAAAGCTATTCCTCCCCACTTATAAACTACTACCATAATACCTCCTTATATTCCGTAGACCATAATAAATGTCTTTTGCGCATCAGATAAGTTAGCAAAATCAGCAGGCATATCACTAGCGTGAGAATGTAATGCAGTCTCACCTCCTCCAACAAGTGTGTTCAGATTAGCCCCTGTTGCGGTGGTATCACTGTGGGAGACTACTGTATGACTTTCAGCGTGGTCTCTTGCAGCAATATCTACGCCATCAACTGTCCCGTCAACAGTTATATTCTGACCAACATCAAGATTAATTCCAACAACAGCACTTCGTAATACATCAAGACCTATAGGAGTAGCATCAGCATGTGCTTTGCCCACAAAGGTAATATGCCCATCAGCAGCTACAATAAGAGATTGATCTGGCGTTCCATCAGAAGCTGAGAGTTCGGAGTGCCTATGCAGAGCATCAGCCATAGAATTTTCTGTTAGGGTATTTAACTCTGCACCCGTACCCGTGGTGTCGCTGTGAGAAGCGACATTATGGGATTGAGGAGCGTTTGCTACGGCAGTATTATCGTTCCCTTCTAATACTTGCATCCAATGATACGTACAAAGACTCTCCCCTATAGCTTTACTTACTTGGCTCTCCAAAAGAGTTATTCCACTACGACTCTCACCATATGAACCATTAATTTCTGCTGGGTTATCAGTAAGTGTTGCGCTACAAACTCTGCAAGTTGCCATTTATCTTCCTCCTATACTTGGTGAAACGCATTCCCGTGTTTCATAAACAAGACGTGTTGGGTAGGGTCAGCTAGATATAAATATTTGGGTATGGTGTGAACCCCTACATGAACATCCATCTGCTCAATTGCCTTGTTAGCCCCTGTCGTAATTTCTATCACCAAGCCCTCACTATCATTTCCATCTACATCCTGGTTTAAGTCAACTCTCTTGTAGTTAATGGGTTCTCCATTAGCTAAGTTTTTCTCTGTGCTATGGTCTGTGTTGTGATTAGCTAATACAGTGCCACCTGGCACGAAAGCCGAAGCATTATATGTCCATCCAGCTGGAGAATGATAATATAACTTGATGTTAAAACCTGTATCACTAGCTCCTGCCCTCCCTGTACACTCAAAGAAGGTAACGGAGTAGTCCTGATTGCCAAAGTCCTCATACTTAGCAAATCCATAGTTGAAGGAGCAGTTGAATGTGCCACCACCTGATGAAGTTAGGGTGTATGTTACTTGACCTACCCACTTCTTAGGAGTCTCCATATAGGTATCAGTGGCAAAAGTAGCAAGCAAGGCGTCAGCAACAACAACCTCTGAGTCTGCTGCTGACCTGTTCCCTTCATCATCTATACTTGTACCTGTTACTGTTAATACTAGGTCAGAGCCATCAGTAGCCCCATCACCCTTAGCTACAGCAAAGGCGTGCATAGCATAGGATATATTAGCACTACCGAGTGTAACTGTTGGGCTTATATTGGTAAGGACTGCTTCACCCGCAGGAGCAAAGTAACTACCCCCTACATAGAATACCCCCGAAGAACCTGATGGTGAGTTGAAGTTGTATGACGCTACTGCGTTCTGGTGGCGTAAAAAGATGTTACCTTCGCCATCCCTGATTCGAACTGTTCTAGTACCATTCTCCGCAAAAATAAATAAGAGGTCGTTGCTATCTAAACCATTGATGGTATCAAGGTCGTCTGTACTGGCATTACCTTCGGTGTCTACAGAGTGATGTCCTTGTGTAGCTGTTACAGCACCAGAGGAGATGGTAAGCTCCGTGCCATCAGTTATATTTAATGTCTTGATATTGTCTAATTCCTGGTCGTTCCAATCAAAGGCAGCGTCAGCCTGACCACTTAAATCGGTAAGGACTTCTGGGTAAGTTCTCGTAACTAGAACCCCATTGGAATCATACTTCAGGTATTCATCAGTTGGTTTGGTAACATCAGTCCATTCTGGCATTATGTGGGCAATCCTTCAATATAGCGTTCTTGTCCGAAATTATCTGTATATTGCAAATTCACTCCCTTTATGGTCAAATCTCCGCTTTTTAATTGTGTGCCTCCTTGCCCTGCGGTAAATTTAATATTTGCGCCATACCCCGTTCCTGCTCCATTGGTTGCGTATGGTCTAGCATAGTATTCCTGACCTACCAATAAACCAGTTATAGCGGTAGAGAAAACCCCCGTACTACCTGCGCCTTCATCGGTCTTACCCCAAAATCCAGATGAACTGTCTGTTACAGTAGGGTCAACCGTGTTATCCCAAACATATCCGTGAGCAGTAACAGCAGAGATGCCCAAACTAACAATAGTTCCGTTCCCAGTTGCAGTAGTTCCTGTAACGGAGGTTAGTGATTGGGCAGTTACTGTGGGTACTACATCAGTTTCCTCAAGGTTCTCTGTATGGGCACTTACACTTTGATTGGTTCCACTATTATGACTCTGACAAGCATAAAGATAGCGATAATCTTTCTTGGAAGTATGGAGGGTTATGGATTGCGAGTTTATGAGAGTCGTTCTATTGGAGTCGCTAAATGTAAACATAGAGAATGTACCAAAGCTTCCGACACTCTCGTCCCTCTCGATTGCTATGTAGTAATCGGTATCGAGACTTATATCAAAATTACCGCTGCTACCATAAACTGTGCCCCCATCAACCTCCTCTATTCCTATGTTGGGTGGGCCAGTAATATCAGGGTGCTTAATAAAAGCGTTGAGGGCATCACCATTAGCAGTTCGGATACCCTGTGAATCATCTACCAAATTGGCTAAAGCCCAAAAACGAGTTATCCCTCCTGCGTTTCCCCCAGTAACACGAAAAGTTAGTAGGAAAACAAAATTCCCGTCATAATTAGCAACTCCCTTATCTTTGTAGACATAGCCTTCCTCATTTCTCCGCAGGAGCGTCCATGTAACCCTGCGACTTGTTACTGCAATCTTTAAGTTTAGGTCTACTTCTGTGTATGTAGTAAAATCTTCAAACGCCATTTTAAGCCTCGAAAGGAATTATAAGTTCTTCTATCACGGTTAATCTCCTGAAAATAGCTTCATCTATCTGTGTGTTTATAAACGTAATCAAGTTGTTCACTCCCTCTACCGTTGTGTTCAAGTCCTGAGAAAGAGCATTGAAGTTTTGCTGGAGAATATTAAAGGCCTCAATAAGTGCAGCAATGGAAACAGGTTCTCCCGCGCCAGCACCACCAGCTTGACTTAACGATAAAATCGGAGACGGCAGGACAGCCGACTTACCGAAACGAACATCCATATCAAAAACAAACCTGCCCCCAAGTGCAGGTACTTGGATATTCCTTCTGAGGTATCTGACATTACCCGTTCTGCTGTCGTTCTGGCGGGAGTCGGTAACTTTAATCCAGTCCCATACCTCTTGCCCTGCGTTCATGGGGACTTTAACCGCCCCTCTTTCAGCATCTAATTCATATCGCTCTATAAGAGCTGACGCTACGTTGGATGCTTCTGCGTCAGAGGCAAGTCTTAGAAGAGTAGTATGTGTCTGAGGGAAGAGAGCGAAACTGGTAGCACTCGTAGCAGAGGCGGAGAATTGAGGGTCGTGTGTTGGGTGAGATTTGACAACTTCCTTATTAGGGTTGACGAATCTGTTTCTGAGTTCCTTATTAAAGAATGTGTGCTCACCAGATACATTGAATGAATATTCATAATCGTAACTAGTGCCTGAAATTACAGGGTCGAAGAAGTGCAACGCTTCATCATCTTCTGTTCTCATCTTACTGCCAGTCCAGCTTAAAAGTTCTTTTATCTTAGTCAGTCGGTTAGAGTTTAACCCGACACGGAAAATCTCTTTAGGCACAAAGGAGTCAATTAGCGTATCTTCGCTGTCATAGGTAGTCGTGTAATTGGTATAGTTTGTATAGGGTGATAGACTGGCATTGGCTATGGCGGAGATTAAAGTCTTGACAGTCCTCACGTCACCATCGGTTAAAGTTAGTTCCGATTCAGCAAGGTCTATCCCTAAAAGATTAGGGATACCCTCCAATGTTAATTGACACATCCGAATACCTTGCGCTGACAATAATCTCTGTCCCCTTATACGAAGAGGCGCAGTTGGAGAGAACTCATTGCCATTAGTGGGGTCGTTATACCCATAGGAAATGATGCCTTTATATCTCTCGAAGTCTATCGTGGTCAAGGCATTATCATGGTTATCCAGTAGCACAGTAGCTTCTTGATTGTCCTCTTCCTCTGTGTGGGTTATACTCAAAACCCTTGTCTGGGTATAGGTCTGCGTACTTTGACCTGCCCTGGAAAGAACAATCTTCCAGATAGGCTCCCTGTGAACCAAACCTAAACCGACTAATTTTTGATTGGCCTCTAAATTCCCAGTCAGAACTCTCATCCTCTACTGTATAACCTCTTTGATCTCGGTTTGCTACCCTGTAATTCAGCTATAACCTCATCGTACAATTCTCTCTTCCACAATATGTACTCTCGGCTGGTGTTTAACCCGCCGAAATTGATTGCTCCTATAAAGCCCCTGGAGTTACTCATCGCAGCCCTGGCAGCGATAAGGCGACCAAAGATTTCCTCATCCTGCGGCTTTAGAGTGTTTGTCCTGAAAGTTAGCACATCCGTTGTATTCGGTGCGTCAGTATCCAATCCAGGGAAAAATGATATGTTAGCTGTGTTAGATGTAATCGCAGTATCAGCAGTGACAGTATAAACGAAACGCTGGTTCTCAAGGTGGAACTC
>SDBS01000318.1_pt1 | contig 44590 bp, 36 predicted proteins | sample 2277091 | NCBI WGS metagenome assembly SDBS01 (sample SAMN10404972, study PRJNA504765) | marine sediment metagenome | isolation source: marine sediment core GS10_PC15, 163 cmbsf | place: Arctic Ocean: Southern Knipovich Ridge | collected 2010 | reverse complement strand
CTGCGGCTTCCTTCAGATCCCATCTCACGATGGGCACCCTTGCCGTCCGGCTAACAGTTCCCGCTGCCGGGCCTGTAGAGAACTTCCACCTCCAAGTGGGTGCGCCCTGCCGGGCGCACAAAGGAAAAGGGCGGGTCCGGAGACCCGCCCCTGTAAGACGCTCTGAACCGGTCAGAGCCTTACAATGCTTCTCGTGAGGGGAGGACCATTGATGTCGGAGATCCTTATCACGTAGGTGCCTGCCGGAACCGGTACACCGTCGGGATCGCATCCGTTCCATGCAAAGGATCCCTGAATGCTCTCTATGAGTACCTTCCTGCCGCAGACATCGAAGATCTCCAGGGTAGCCCCTGAGAAACCTGTTTCCGTTATAACGATCGATCCGTAGAAGGGGTTGGCCGAAACGGACAGGAGCCTCTCCTCTACTCCGCTTACCGCCTCTTCGATGCCGGTAGTCAGATCGACCTTGTAGATAAGCCCGGCAGTGGGATCGCTGACCCAGAGGTACTGCGTGCTCTCGAATGCGAGGCCGCAGGCGTCGGGAACGATGGAGGCAGGTATTCCGCCGACCATGTTTCCCGAAGAGTTGTAGACCCTTATCGGGCTGGTGGCGTTGTCGTTTGCCACCCAGATGTCACCCGTGCCGTCGCTGCCGCCCTCGTAGGCGCAGTCGTGCGGCCCCGAGAGGCCAGGCATCGAGCTTGTGTAAGTGTAGTGTCCACCGGTAGTCGTGAACCTCTCCACGACCACGCTCGAAGTACCCATGCCAATGCAGAAGAGATAATTGGAGCCATTTGAGCCTATACCCGTCACCGACGAGTAGAGGTAGCTGCCTCAACAGTACGCGTCGAAACCGCCGAGGTAGGTTCCGGAAGTGGATAACTTGTAGACCTGTCCGATCGAAGTCCCGCTGACCATGGAGACGTAAAGGGTGCCACCCATGTAGGCGAGTCCGAAGGGGTCTTCATTGCCGATAGATGTGACGTAAAATGAATTGATCACGGAACCATTCGAGGGGTTGATCTCGTACAAGTACTGAGTTGTTCCATCGACTGCCCAGAGGCTGCCTCCGCCGTAACCGAGACCGCTGATGCCTGTATCCGGAGCATCGAACGTCTGGACTATGCTGGCGCCAAAGCAGATTGCAGGCACCAGCAGCATACAGATACAATTGCGTATCATCGTACCACTCCCTTTCCGAGAAGCGTTTCTGGAAACTAGTATCGAAACAGATATAGTGTCAAGGCGTTTCGATGACCCGTGGCAGGCTATTCGAGCTTCTCCATCAGTTCGTAGAGGATTTCCAGGGCTTTCCTTGGAGTGAGAGAATCAGGCTCCAGTGACCTGATCTCATCCAGAAGGGGATTCTCGGGATTGCTCAACGGCAATTCCAGCTGGTCCAAGGCACCAGCGCCGGGCATCAGGTGGCGTCCAGATTCCAGGTCGTGCATGACCTGCTTCGCCCTCCCGAGCACCTCCTTAGGCACACCTGCCATCGAAGCGACGTGTATTCCATAGGACCTGTCGGATCCCCCCTCTTCCACCCTGTACAGAAAGATCACCTTTTTCCCGCTCTCCCTCACCAGGATGTTGACACTGGCTGCGGCAGGGAGCCTGGAAACGAGAGCAGTCAGTTCGTGGTAATGTGTGGCGAAGAGGACCATGGGTCTGTGCTCGGGGCTCTCATGGAGATACTCGACCATCGCCCATGCGAGGGAAAGCCCGTCGAAAGTGCTCGTTCCCCTGCCGACCTCATCGAGGATTGCCAGGCTCCGAGGTGAGGATGCATTCAGGAGAAGAGCGACCTCGGACATCTCCACGAGGAAGGTGGACTGCCCCCTTGTAATGTGATCGGAGGAGCCGATCCTGGTGAAGAGCCTGTCCACGGGTGAGAAGAGCATGTGGTCTGCCGGGACGAAGGAACCCGCCTGCGCCATGACTGTGAGTAGAGCCGCCTCCCTGAGGTATGTGGATTTGCCAGCCATGTTCGGACCGGTGACCAGTACTATCCGTCTTGCCTGGCACAGGTTTATGTCGTTCGGGACGCACTCGCCGGGCGGGAGTATTCGATCGAGCACAGGATGCCTTCCAGCCCGGATCTCGAGGCATGGTTCGGCAGAGACAATGGGTCTCACGTAACCCCTGTCGAGGACCATGTGCGCGAGGGAGGAGAGAGCGTCCAGGGTTGCGAGAATCTCCCCTGCTGTGCGGATCCTCTCGATTTCCAGTGCTACCCTTGAACGAAGATCCTCGAAGATATCCTGCTCCAGAGCACTCATTGCCTCTTCGGCCCTGAGGATCTTCGATTCCATTTCCTTGAGCTCCGGTGTGATGAACCTCTCTCCCCCGACAAGGGTCTGCTTCCGGGTGTAGCGGTCCGGGACCTTTTCCAGAAAACTCTTTGATACTTCTATATAGTAGCCGAACACCCTGTTGAAGCCTACCGAGAGCCTGGGGATGCCTGTGGACTCTCGCTCCCTTTTCACCAGGGATTCGATCCAGCTCTTCCCGCCTGCCAACAGCTCACGCAAGTTGTCCAGCTCCGTCGAGAAACCACTCCTGATAACACCTCGATCGCCCAGCCTGACGGGCGGTTCGTCCGAGAGCGTCTCACCGATCCATTCTGCCACGTCCTCCAGGAGATCCATCTCCGCGGATTCCGCGAGCATCATCGAAGAGAAGCCCGAGAGGTCAGCTGCAATCCCGGGGAGCAGAGCCGCAGTAAGAGAGATGCCGAGCAGGTCCCGGGGGCCTGCACGAAGTGTTCCGAGCTTGCCTGAGTGTCTCTGGAGGTCATCGCAGTTTCCCAGCTTTCTGCGGATGTCTGCCAGGAGATCGGGATTTCGTGAGAGCTCCTCGACCGCGTCGTGCCTTGCCCTGATCCCGGATGACGAGAGCGGAGGTGCGAGCAGCCAGCTCCTCCACTTCCTTGAACCGGGAGGAGTCACCGTCTCGTCGGTGGCACCGGCCAGTACGGAGGACTCGTCCCCGGGAAGTGCCTCGACGATCCCAAGGGCTCTGGCGCTGCTCCCGTCGATGACCATAAAGTCCTCCCTGGAGTAGAAACCAGTGAAGTGGAGATGGGTCACCGTGGTTCCCTTCGTATCCGAAACGTACTGAAGGAGGGCACCCAGGGCAGGTACTGCCGTTTTCCTGCCGGCGAGGTCCAGCCCCTCCAGCGTGCTGACACCCAGGCTTTCCCTGATGGTCTCTACGGCCGTTTCGAAGTCGAATTTCCAGCTCTCGAGCGTGGTCGTGGAACATCCTTCCGGAAGGAAAATGGTCTCCCCCTCCCGGAGCAGGAGCTCCCGGGGTGACCTTCTGGCGAGTTCCGAGTCGAGCAGAGAATGATCAAGCTCCGTAGCCTCGATGCTGCCCGTCGACAGGTCGCATAGAGCCAGTCCCGCCCTCTTTCCGTCTGTATATGCCGCACAAAGGAGGAGGGTCACTCGATCATCGAGTGCCGCTCCGCTAACGAGAGTGCCGGGTGTCACAACCTCGACCACCTCGCGTCTGACAAGACCCTTCGCCTTCGATGGATCCTCGACCTGCTCGCAGATAGCCACCCTGTATCCGGCTCTCACCAGGCGGGTGAGGTAGCCGTCGAGCGCATGCCACGGGAATCCTGCGAGAGGTATCTTCTCGCCGGTCTTCGAGTCCTTCGATCTGGCGGTCAGGGCGATACCGAGCACTCTGGAGACAACACTGGCGTCGTCCCGGGACGCCTCGTAGAAGTCACCCATCCGGAACAGGAGCATCCCGTCAGGGTGTTCGCTCTCCATCTCCATGTACTGCCGCATACTCGCTGTACTCACCGCCCGATCAGCCCTTCCGCGGCTTCGCAGAGCTCGAGAGGAACTATCCCCGTTCTGCATAGCCATCCGCCCTGGATACACGTCTTCCCGCCATGCCTGTGGCACGGCCTGCAGGGCAGGGCACCCGACATGAATACCCCCGGAAAGTCCTCCTCCCAGAAGCCAAGTGCCGGTGAAGTCGACATGAAGACTACCAGGACGGGCACTCCCAGAGCCCTTGCGAGGTGAGCGGGACCTGAGTCGGGGGATACGAGGAGGTCGAGGGTTTCGATTCCCTCCATGAGCGCACCGATGCCTTCAGATCGGACAGTGGTTACACCCTCCCTGCCGCAGGTACGGGCAATCCTCTCCATTCTCACGCCCTCGGCGCCGAGCAGAACCACCTCTGCTCCCCTCCTGTCCACGAACAGCCTGCACAACTCTGCGGCAAGACCGTCCGGTATCGACTTCGAGGGCCACCGCCCTCCGACGACTATACCGGTGCGCAGGGAATCGCCGGGTGGGTATCCCCGTCGTTCCAGGACCGGCGAGGGATCCGTACATTCGGTTCCTGCGGCCAGCATGTACGAGAGAGACCGGAGAGGCATTGTGTCCGACTTGCCGGCTAGTACGGCACGGCGCAGCCTCCTGTCGATCGAGAGAGTGCTGTGACCTTCATGAGGCCAGAGCCCCAGAAGCGTTGTCATATTTCCCTGCAGGTCTACGATGCGGTCCGGAGAGAGTCTTCTGCGATGGTTCCTGATCGACATTGCTCCCTCTGACGGAGTGAGAGTGACCGGAACCGGGCTGCCCGGCATCCTATCGACTACCGGAGCGTACTCGCGCCTCGTCAGGAAATGCACGCTGGAGCTTTGCGAGAGTGCTTCGACTGTCCTCGAAGCCAGGACGATATCTCCCAGGGAATGGAGCCTCACAACGAGTGTCCTGCAACGATCAGGCATTGTCCTCGAACTGCAGTTCGTAGAGCCTCCGGTACCTGTTGCAGAGTGACATCAGCTCCTCGTGGGTACCTTCTTCCACGATCCTGCCCTCTTCAAGGTATACGATCCTGTGAGCCTTCCTCACAGTGCTCAGCCTGTGCGCGATCACGAGTGCCGTCCTGCCTTCGACCAGGCTGTCTATGGCCTTCTGGACCATCTGTTCCGAATGTGTATCCAGTGCCGATGTCGCCTCGTCGAATATCAGTATTGGAGGGTCTTTCAGCACTGCCCTGGCGATGGCCAGCCTTTGCCTCTGACCACCCGAGAGGGTCATCCCGCGTTCGCCTATCACTGTATCGAAACCGTCGGGCATCTCCTCGATGAAATCGATTGCGTTCGCTATCCCTGCCGCCTCACGAACCCTCTCGATCGGGATCCTCTCCTCGCCATAGGCTATGTTGTTACGCACCGTGTCGTTGAAGAGCACTGTCTCCTGAGTTACCACACCCAGGTTGCGTCTCAGGTCGCCCGGATCCATCTCCCTGAGGTCGATGCCGTCTACCGTTATCTTCCCCATGTCCGGATCGTAGAACCTGGGCACCATGTCGACCAGGGTGCTCTTGCCGCCTCCGCTGGGGCCGACCAGGGCAAGGATCTCCCCCCTCGGAATAGTGAGGTTTATCTCCCTGAGAACCGGCTCACCAGGTACGTAGCTGAAAGAGACATCCCGGAAGACGATTTCACTTTCGAACCTGTCCCAGTGCACGGGAGTTTCGGGGGCGGTCACGGACGGCTTCCTGTCCAGGAGCCTGAAGACCCTCTCCCCTGCTGCCATACCGGCCTGTATAGTCGCATTGGCCTTGCTGATGCTCTTGATCGGGTCCATCATGGAGAGAGCTGCTGCGAGGAAGACGAAGAACCTTCCCGCAGTCATCCCGTCTCCCGAGAGCACTGCCTTGCCACCGAACCAGAGGATGACACCGCTTGCGATGGCTCCCAGTATCTCGGTGAGCGGACCCGAAAGAGCGGAGAGCCTGCGCAGCGAGATCTCGCTCTTCCGATGCCCGGCGAGTACTCTCAGGAACCTGCTCTGTTCGAATTTCTCCATAGCGAAGGCCTTTACCACTCTGATGCCGAAAATCGTCTCGGAGAGGATGGAGGCGAAATCAGCCATTCTCTCCTGAGCGATATGGCTCTTCCTGCGGAGTCTCCTGCCCAGCAGCAGTATGATGAGCATGCTGGGAGGCAGGACGGTGAGGGTCACGAGCGCGAGCTTCCAGGATGCCAGTATTGCGATGAAGAGGAAGACACAGAGGAGAATTACCTGTTTGACCATGTGGATGAGAGCCTGAGAGATGGCTCCCCTGAGCCTGAGAACGTCGGCCGTGAGCCGGCTGTTGATCTCGCCCGATCTGCTTCTCGCATAGAAATCCAGATCGAGCTCGAGGATATGGGAGTAGAGCAGTCTGCGCAGGTCGTAGAGGACTCCCTCCTCGAGATGCGACAAGAAGAAGACCTGCAGGTACGCGGCAGCGTTCTTGATGACGATGAGGAAGACGATTGTTACGATTATCGCCAGAAGAGACTGGAAGGGATCTGCCTCTCCAAGGGTGTCGTAGAGTGCTTTTCCCACGTCAGCTGCATTCGAGACCGCATCACCGGGGCGGAGCGAGAGAATAGAGGAGCCGAGCTCATCAAGTTCGGGCGAGACGTTCTCGCGGAGAAGGGGGATGAGGTCCCTTCCGTCCGGCTCGTCTCCGGCCCTCGCGAAGACGTCATCGAAAGCAGGCATCAGCATGCCGATGGTCGCTCCGCTGCACACTGCGAAGACCATTGCGAAGAACATCGCCCCGACAAGCCACTTCCAGTAGGGACGCACCAGTCTCAGAATCCTGACGGATACCCTCTCTGCCATAAACGGTATACTCAGCCTTCCACATCCGGGGGTCAAGGAAAGGGATTTAGTGCACGAACGGGAACAAGAGGCTTGCCGGAAGGTATATAACTCATAGAATAATGATTAACCTTTGGAGGTGTACGGTTTGGGCGCACGACTTGTCAGGGGCAGGAGGAAAGCAAGAGATCCACGGACTGATTCACAGCTCATGATAGATCTCTGTGCAGGAGACGAGGATGCATTCTCGGAAGTGGTCCGGCGTTTTCAGAATCCTGTCTACTCTCTCCTCATAAGGATTCTGGGCAACGAGGAAGAGGCCGAGGAACTACTCCAGATCACATTCTGCAGGGTTCACAAGTACCGTAACAACTATGACCCCGAAAGACCGCTTGTCACCTGGATATTCACGATAGCCTCGAACCTAGCGAAAAAGGAATGGAGTAGACGTTCCCGCTGGGTCAACGTTCCTCTCGAGCACGTGAACCTGACAAGCTCACAGAAGACAGCCCCTCATTACGACTCAGGGCAGGTCGAGCTGAGAGCATCGCTCGAAGAAGCCATCAACAACCTCCCACCGCACTACCGCGAGCCCTTCCTCCTGCGGGAGAAACAGGAAATGACCTACGAGGAGATAGCCGATGTCCTCGACATCAGGATCGGGACGGTCAAATCCCGTATAAACAGGGCCAGGGTCAGCCTGAGATCCTCCCTCCAGAACGTATGGGAGCAGTGGCGATGAACTGCACACTCGCACTCCGGCTGATCGATCTTGTCGTCGATGGAGTGGCCGACGAGGAGCAGAAGCGCCTTCTCCGGTTTCATCTGATGGGATGCCCTTCCTGCAAAGCCGCTCTGCAGATGACCCGTGACCTCTCCCTGCTTGTCGGTGAGATATCCCAGCCTGACGTACCTGAGGACCTCCTGGAGAGGGTCAGGGCCAGGCTCGCAGCCGAAGACTTCCCACCGATGAGGACCAGGAAGAGAGGATTCCGGAAATTCGCTCTCGCTCTGCCGGCAGCCGCAGCCATTCTCTTTTTCGTGGGAATAGGAACCTTCGGAAACGGATCGGAGCATGGCAGCGGGTCTGCGCTCGGGATCTCGAAGCTGGAGATCAACAGGGACAGGCAGATCAGCAAAGTCAGCTATACGACCTCACCTTTCATCTCCTATTCGAGGCCTTCAACACTGACATCCTTCTAGAACCGCAGACATGCAGATCCTCCCGACTCTTCTCAGTATCACAACGGCGGTCTCCTGGATACAACCGATGGAACCGCTTGTTTCCATCGCCAGGGAAACTGTGCCGGGTAACTATGAGCTCTGCAACGGGATTGCTATCTCACCCGAGTGCGCGGTCACACTCTCTTCCTTCTGTTGCGAGGGTGAACCCTTCCTGATTAGCGGAGACTCGATGCTCTATCCCGATTCCGTGATCCTCTTCCGTGACATGGGTCTATCCATGCTCAGGTTTCGAGAGGATACCTTCTCCTCATGGAGGCTTCCATCTGATATCCTGCCGGATATCGGCGACCCAATGCTGATCGTCGGCCATGGTATATCCGGTATCGTGGCTGTCCAGGCGTTTGCCGACTCCCAGACAGCCGACGGAGCCATCATCCTCTCCACGGGTCCCTATTCGGGACTAATGGGTGCCCCCGTGTTCGATACCGATGACAGGCTGATAGGGATCGTCACGGGCGTAATAGACATCCACACTACCCTGAATACCTCCGAGTCCCGCATCGCTATGTTGCCCACCCAGTTATGGTACATGTGGGCGCAGCTGGCGATGTTCGAGGAGGACTACACCGGCCCATCTTTCGGTGTCACCGCAATGTCCTTTACCTGCACGGAGCTCGACGGCAGACCAGCGGGTATCCTCCTCATCTCGGTCACCGAGGGCACCCCAGCCGATTCAGTGGGATTCATGAGGGGCGATCTTATTACGGAGATAAACGGAATGAGGGTCTATCACCCGGAAACCCTGCGTGGCATGGTGATAACATCGGACGAACCATTCACTGTGAGGGTCCTGCGCGACTCGGTGACGTTAGACCTCGTAATCGACTGACAACCAGGTCTATTTTTCCAGTATAGTGATCGTCATCTGCCCGGGTGAGCACAGGATTGCATTCCAGCCCTCGCTCTCGAGAGCGATATCGGCAGGATAACCGTACTCGGCGGTGGACAGGACATGCTCGCCACTGCTCCTGGCAACTACGAGACCGGTCCCTGGAACGCCTGCATAGAGGAAGCTGCCATCGCTCAAGGATGCTCCACACAGTGGGACATCAGGCACCGTGATCATGTATTCGAGAACACAGCTCTGCTCGTCCCAGAACCAGATCTCGTTGCTCCCCTCGACGATTCCGCAGAACATGCCGTCAGGCCCCGGGAAAAGGCCGTTGACGGGGTTGAAAGTCTCGGACTCGGACATGACCTGGAAATCATCGATCCGCAGACGGCAGACCGTCGAATCGCCGTTGTCGCCCAGGAGCAGAGCCGATCCGTCGGATGAGACCACCAGCCCCTGAGCCAGTATGCCGGTATCCTCTCGCGATATGACCTGCCAGGATATGGCATCGATCCTGGTAACGAAACCGTCCGTATGCAGAACCCAGGCTTCCAGACCGTCCGGAGTAAGGGAGAGAGCGGACGCCGTGCCCTCGAGCTGAATCTCGCTGTGCAGCTCGAATCCGGAAATCCTGACCGCAAGAAGTGTATTCGGGGTCAGGACTACGATAATGCCGCCATCGGCCGTGGCGGCCATATCGACAGCCGATGCGTCCAGATCGGTCTCACCCATCAGGTTCCCGTGTCTCAGTTCGAAATAGAGGAGTGTCTCCCCTGCGACCGCCAGGCCGTACCTGCCGTCACCAGAGAAGGAACAGAGAGAGGGTTCTCCATATTCGGAGCACTGGAAAGTCCTCAGAAGGCTTCCGGCATACCCGGGAGAGGGATCCGATCCCAGGATACAGCCACACAATACCAGCCCTGCGGCCGCAGAAGCAGTCAGGAGGACCGCCCTGACGTTCAACTCATCTCCCCCGGGACCGGGGCTATTCGGTGACCCTTACGGTACAGCACTGTATCGTGGCTATGCTCGTGAATATGCTGATGATGAAGTCCACTGGCGTTACTTCGGTCACTACCGTGTAGTTAACGGTGTTCCCGGCGAGCTGCTTGCTGTCCACCGTGTTCATATCGACAAGACCGAATACCGCATACCACTTCTTCTCCTCGGCGATGATCCTTGTCCCGGTTCCCCCGTTGCCAACCACGTGCGTGAGACGGTAGCAGGCGAGCAGGGGAACCATGAGGAGAACGAGAAGGAATACCGCTGCTGTCTTCACCGGTACAACATCCTTCTGTTACCGCACAACCAATAACTTCTGAACCACGCTGCCGACAGCTGTGTCCAGTTTCATGATGTAGAGTCCCGAAGGCGCATCGTCGACATCCCATACAGCGCTGTGTCCGCCTTCCAGGAGCTGACCGGCGGAGAGGGTGGCTACCATCCTTCCGGAGAGGTCGTATACCGACAGGCTGGTCTCGCCCTGAACCGGGAGTGTGAAATCGACAGAAGCGGTAGTCTTGCAGGGATTGGGTCTTGGCACGGACATGGATAGGACCGCACCCCCGGATCCCCCGCCGGTACCGGTGTTGCCGACGGTGACGATCATCATGTCTATCGCGTAGTTGTGCCTCCAGGCACCGACCGTGATGTCGTCCTCCTCGATGGCCGTGAAATTCAGCGTCACCTGCCCCGAGGGGTTGGTGACACCCTGCACATAGAAGCTCTCTGGGTCGTCCGGATGGTCACCGATACCGTCAGAGGCTGTAACGAGGACACCCTCGACCGGGGATCCGCCGCTCGTGACGGTATAGATCTGGTTCTGGTTTCCCGGACCGGTCGCAGTGTTACCGCTGAGGACCAGCTCGAACGGTGCGCCGAGTTCGTCGGTCGTATAGATATCCATGGCCGGATCTCCGAACCAGTGGTACATACGGGAGTTGGTTACGCCGAGACCGCCACTGTAGGTGATCATTTCGGAGATGGCAGCCGCAAAGCCTTCAGCCGCATTCGAGATCTCATCGTCGTAGAGGGCCCAGTATATAGCCCTGTCGAGCCTGTCGTTCGCCACCGTATAGGAAGCCTCGGCAGCGCCGCACGTCCCGCTGGCGCCGAGTCCTTCGGCATCCATCCAGCTCTCGCATAGGCAGTTGTAGTTGAATTCGTGGGCACCGTTGTTGCAGCAGACGTTGTAGACGACCGGGTAGAAGTCATTCTCCAGGTTGTAGATGTGACCTGTGTTCCATCCTGGAGACCACTGCCATACGGTGTTCGTGCCGTGCCCCCTGTAGTTCACGGTGCCCACGCCCTGGTTGATCCTGGCCTGAAGCGCCGCGGCAGTCGCGCCTTCCGGCGGGTAAAAGGTATCGAAGTCGGGATCGAGCGCGGTATAGTTCCAGTTGACGATACTGTTCTTGTTCGCAGTGTACTTGCCCGGGTAGCTCTCCTCGTGGGCACACATTGCTCCCGTCGCCGTAATCGGGAACTCCCCGGGTGTGCCGGTGTGGGTCATGTAAGAGAAGGTCTTGTCGATCTGGTTGCCGAACTCATCCGGGAACTCCGATATCCTGCTCAGCCCAACACTGGGGTAGTTACCACCCTCCTGTACCGAGTAGAAGAAGTCACCATAGAAGGCGCCGTAGAAGCGAGAGGTTACCTCCTGGTGCCTGCCGGCTATCAGGACGAAACGGGATACGCCCGACTCGTAGTTCTGGGCGATGGCATTCATAACGTCGCTGGAAGTAGCACCCTCCGAAACCAACTCTACACATACATGTTGTCCAAGTACGTGTTCGATCTGCAGGAGTGGTGTTATGGAATCGAGGTTGGCGGCGATCGTAACCACTATGTATATGGGACCATCGGCGTCGGTCCCACCGGTCAATGGAACCGCAAGTGCATCGTAGTTGATGATCTGCGCGCGCTGGACGCGCTGGATCGGCAGTGACACCGGGGGCTGCGCCTCCGCGGTTCCCTCGAATGCGATGCTGATGCGCATCGATCTGACGACCTGCAGTTTCCGCTCGGATGCCGTGTATATGAACGGCTTTGCTACGAGCCTGACCACGTCAACGCCCGAGAGTGATCCGGGCATGTCGAGTTCGGCGAAGCTGGTAGGCCATGGAAGTTCCGACGAGTACGCAACCTCATCGATGACGAAAGGACCGGGAACGAAATCGTGATCCGTGGCAGGTTCCTGCACGGGATACAGCAGGATGCCGTCGAAGACCATGGTCTCCACCTCGACATCCGTGATTACCGCTTCAAGGCCTTCCGGTACTCCGATCAGAGTCGGGACAAGTGGTACCTCCGGCATTCCGACGTAATCCCAGGCAGATGGAGCACCCGGGACCTCGACCCGATCGTATACGGTTCCATCGGCAGGCATCCCGGTGAGGAAGAAACCCGGGAGCTCCACTTCGATGACGAGCCCTTCCCGGGACGACTCGATGAGCTCGGCATGTACCTCTTCTCCCGGAGCTCCGCCGAACGATATCCAGTCTCCGGGCTCGGTGCCGAGACCGCCGATAAGGGATCCTGCAAGAATCAGAGTGATAAGGGACATTCCACAACCTCCAAACGTATGTGGGTACTTTTTCTCAGCATCAACTACATAATAGAAGATAGCCACGGATGGGACGCGCCGCCAGCATGGAATTGCCTGCCGGATGCGGGCTGACATATCCCGGCTCTCCGAGAACGTCTTCCAGGGTGACGAGAACGGTGAGTTCCACAACCCTGACTTCGGTTTTTATGCCAAACTGACCTTGTACCTCACGATCTGACGACAGAGAACGGGGGCTTTGAAAATGCTGGAAGCTATCTTGAAACGCAGATCCGTGCGGGAGTACACCGATGCCCCCGTTCCCGAAGATTTCATCGAAGAGCTGCTCCGGGCCGGGATGCAGGCTCCCTCCGCCCGAAACCTCCAGCCATGGCAATTCGTGGTAGTGACGGACCGAAGCATGCTTGAGAGGATCCCCGACCACCATCCATACGCGTCGATGGTTCCCGGGGCTGCCGCAGCGGTCCTCGTCTGCGGAGACACGACCCTGCAGGAGAATCCCGGGTACCTTGCTCAAGACTGCTCCGCTGTCACACAGAACATCCTCCTCGAGGCGGCGGCACAGGGCCTTGGTGCGGTCTGGCTCGGGGTCTACCCCCGCCCCCGGCGGATCCTCGGGATGAGGAAGCTCTTCGGGTTACCCGGGCACATCCTGCCGATATCGCTGATCTCCATAGGGTATCCTGCATCCGAGCCTGCGAAGGTTGACAGGTTCGACCCCGGCAGGATCCACCGGAATACCTGGTAGTACCTTACTGTTCCACCCTGAGAGCAAAGAAGAATAAGCTAGAGCTTCAAGCACCTTCTGACAGCTCTCTCACCACAGGCATCCAGGACGATCAGGTAGCAACCGTCAGGAATGCTAGATGCAGGGCTCCAGGTCACTGAATGGGCTCCCCCTGCAACAGCACCACTCACAAGGTCCTGAACAAGCCTTCCAGAGAGATCGAAGAGTGACAACCTGACAGGTGCTGCCTCGGGAAGATTGAAGGTGATGCTCAGGCTGGAGGAGAAGGGATTGGGAGCGATATCGAGGGATGTTACAGTGGAAAGCTCGGGCTCCTCTATCCCTGTCTCGGGTGCGTAGCGAACCAGGTAGCCACCTCCACTCGAACCTGCTGCCATGTAGCCTCCCTGGGGGAGCTGAACAACCGAATAGAAGTGGTTGTTTCCGCCGATCTCATTACGGATGTTCCACAGCTCGTTGCCATCTGCATCAAATCGCACAAGCCATCCGTCTTTGGTGGACTGAGACATTTGTGTATCTATGGAGAATGGATCACCGGGTGGCCCACCCCAGTAGCCATCCCAGCCGCAGCATATGTAACCTCCATCGAACTGGGCGAAACCAAGCCCGAGATTGTCGTTCTCCTGGATAGGTACCACAGGCTGAGACCACTGTATCTCACCAAGAGCGTTCGTATGTGTAAGAGTTCCTACGGATTCGCCAGTGCCGTACCTGCTTAGAAACACGTATCCTCCATCTGCTGATCGACAAAAGCCCCTAACCTGTTCCGGATAGAGATCCGGATATGTGGTCCCCTGCAGGAACTCACCATCCAGACTGTAATACAAAAGATGTGGACCCCTGTTGATAAGTGTGTCTGAACGTCCGTACGTGCATGCCACAATCCAGTTATTTGCAGGGTCGTATGCAATCCCCTTCGCAAAGTTGATGGTATGCTCTCCCCAGATATCGGTCCAGAGTGTATCTCCATTGGCATCTGTACGGAGGATCCAGGCCTGACCTTCCCATAAGCCTGTCCCATTCACCCTACCGCAAACAGCATACCCACCATCTGGAAGGCAGGTGATGCCGAAACCTTCCTCCCTGGTGATAGGGTAGTCGTAAACACGGGTCCATTCAATCGAACCAGCCTGGTCGATCTTCATGATGAACAGCGAATAGGTCGAATCAGGATCCTCGACACATCTGCCGGTGATGACGTAGGACCCGTCGGGGAGAACCTCACCGTCGTTGCCTTTTCCTACATACCAGGGTTGCTCTACTTCCCAGATGACATTGCCATCCAGGTCAAGGAGAAATGCAGAGTAGTAATCAAGGATTGGTACAGTCCAGTCATATGCACTTCCAGTAATAAACAGGTTACCCGAGTTGGTAAGCTCAACATCGCGGAAGAATGCTCCATCCCATTCCTGGTAGTACCACTTCTCCCAAAGCTTCACAGGTGGATCAAGGGCGTGAGATACTGAGCAGAATACAAGCAGGCAGGTAGGAAGTAGCAGGGCAAGCCTCTTCATCGTAATCACCTGCTCCTCCTCACTCGGTGAGCTTTATCCAGCCAATGCTGACGTCGGTATAGAGATTGGTACCGCTGAACTCCAGCCAGAACGACTTCGCCTTCTTGTCATCCCATCTGGCAGATAGTGACAGAAGATCAACCGGCTCAATCACGGTCCAGGTAGTCGTCAGATCCTCACCTAAGTCAACGTAATACTCCGTATCATCTTCGTCTATCCAGTGTACTTCGATGTCCAGAGTTCTCTCCGCTTTTGCTGCAAAGCTGAGGCGCTGGTAGACCGATGTGTCGATCAAGTCCGAGAATCCTGATCCGGTGTTCAGAACCAGCTCATTGGCAGCGGATGGATCTGAAATCGTTCCCTCAAACATCCCGCTGACGAAGTCTGGGAAAGTAGCACTCCATCCGGTGAGAGAAGTGATGTCCTCCGTATTCCAATCCGGTGAAGAATCGTCATCCATGTCCCAGGCGTCATCAAGCTCTATCTTGGCGTAATCCATCGGCAGGATCTGGAAGACCAGTGTCAAGGTATTGTCATCTGTATCCGGTTCTCCAAACAGCGACTCCACCTGTATATGCAGTTGATGTACGCCTGGTGATGCATCCTCTGAGTCCCATGTAAGGATTGCAGTATCATCATCGCAAACGTATCCGGATGTGGACAATCCGCTGAAAGAAACCTGATCCGTATCCAGGATCGCAGGGGTGTCGGAAATGTCACTCAGGGTAACATCTACATTGCTGGCCGACTGCATGCCCATGTTGTATACGGTGGCGTCTATGATGATATCAGTTCCAGCCATGAACCTGAAGTCATGGTTGTTGATGAGCCCTGATCCGTATGGAGCAGCTGTGACATCCGGTTTGGTGATCCTCAGGTCAGCTGCTATCGCTGGGGTTACATCGATGAACTCCACCAGCCTTGCCTGGCCTGCTTCAAGGGTATCCTCGAAGAAGTAGAGCGTACGTATCCCGTCAACTGGGATGAAGAACCTCCTGCTGTGATCGAGGGCATACCGGGTAAGATCAGCATCCGGCACATCCCTGTCATCGATCTTTATCTCCATGGGATTAGTGGTCTGTCTACACTGTCGATTGACGTAGAAGAGATAGGGGAAATCACTACCTTCTCGCTTGAAAATCCTGATCTCAGGCTGTACAAACGGAAATATCCAGGTTGAATCGGGTGAGCCTATCCATGCTTCATCCTCATATCCATCCCACCACCAGAGCTGTGATAGCTCGGGAGCCATGATGGCGATTTCGCCAAGGGTCTCCCGCATGCTGTTCCAGAGCCTTGCGTATGGCTCGAACTTCCAGGTCAGGTAGACCTCAACCGCCCTGTCACCCTGAGGAATTATCGGTCGAGATGGAAGATCAAAGAGAGGATCGAAGTCTTCCCCGTCGACATCCGTCCAGGGTGGAATCGAATCGGGCGGGGCATAGTAGTAGTCGGCAACAGGCCTGTCTCTGTATACCCACTCCTCGTATGGAGCATCAAAAGCTATGAGGTTGTCGTCGAGAATCCCGGCAGTGTGCCCCAGAAGTACTTCAGTTGTGGGGTGATACGCATTGTAGCTGAGTAATGTGTAGGGAAAGATGCCCTTTGCCTGCCTGAGCAGGGCAATGTTGCACAGCATCCTGTACTCAGCAGGAGAGGGGATCCTGTAGGCGTAGGACTCGTATGTGATTACTGTGTCTGAGGGTTCTTCTTCAGTTATCTCCCAGATGTTTGGCCCTCCTGATCCACCAAAGCACTGTGGGAGGAAGTGTATCGGATATGGGCCATCCTCATCCGTAGACGCAGGAATGAAGGTCGAATCCATGATTCCCTCATAGTGGTCGAGAAGCCAGGTGTTGAGGCTGTCTCCCAGTGTAACTGTGATACTCGAATCACTCTGGTACTGACTACCAACAAACCTGAATGGATATGCATCGTAGTCAATGTGAGATGGGTAGTTGGCAACCGGTAAAGGCATCGATGGGGAGCCATAAGCCTGGTACATCGTGTTCAGGTAAGCTCTGACCGAATTTGCCTGAGTATGTGTTGTCCCGAAAGACATGCTTTTGCCAGCCCAGTTGCTGAACGAGTGCAAAGAAGCGAAGTTCACGTTGAAACTATGGGTGGGATCTTCATCCTCGAACATCCATTTCACCCAGGCGAACACACCTGTGGAATCGATCTGGCTCATCGTAGTGTCCTGCGTGAACATGTTGGGCATGTAGTCATCATAGGCAGCTGCGGTGTTTGTCATCCTGTTGTACTGATATGAAGAACCCTCGTCCCATGTCGAAATGTACCAGATGCAGTCGAACCCGCTGATTTCGTGTGCAAGCTTACTGCATCGCCAGCTAATTGTGTCGGCCATCAAGATAGCTGTCAGAGAGTCAATTATCTCCTCTCCATCGGAGTCCGGATGGATGTATGCAAGGGTTGAGTCAATACTGACTGAGTCGAACCGTGCATACCAGTTACCCGGAGGTGCCCCTAATTCCCAGAGGCGGCTTGGCTGAAGGATGACGTAAGCTCCGGTGCTGTCGCACCAGAGTAATGGATCCCAGAGGAAAGAGTTAGAATGCACCCATCCGGCAATCACGATACCGTCTACATAGTTCCACAGTAGATCGCAGAGAAGATCGATAGTGATGTTGTCACATTCAGAACCCATCCCTGTACGCCAGGCGAATACTGGGATCGAGTTGTCTGGAGGGCCGTCAGAGAAGGCAATCGTTGTAACACACGCTAAACAAAGAGCTGCAAGCGCTGCAAACCAAGGATGACGAGTAAGCATATTCCCTCCCCCTGAGGTAAAGATTTATCGTCAGATCTTTATTAGCAGTTTCCTGCATAGCAGCCCATATGTCAAGGACGCATAATTTAGGCAGTTATATGGATAGAACATTGCTGGAGACATGCGATGCAAGGTGAGCCAGTATGCAAATCCAGGACGTTACCGTCTCCTGTCAGTCATCGGGCTCGTCCCCTTCGACGTATAGCACCTCCAAGGCAGGTTCAGGTTGTACGGCAGGCGCCTCTATCACAGCCTTCTTCCATGTCCCCCTGGAGAACCAGAACCAGGCGAGGAGTGCGGTAACCGTATTGGACGCGAACATGGCCCACCAGATGCCTCTGGGGCCGTACCCCAGGTATATTGCCAGGAGCCAGGCGGCGGGGATCCGCACTGCCCAGAGCCTGATCATGTTCAGCACCATCACGGGTACCGTGTTACCCGAGCCCCTGAATGACCCCAGCAGGACGTTCACGAACCCGAATGCGAAGACAGAGAGCGCGGTGATCCGGAAGAGGTCTTCACCGTAGGAGACCACTTCCGGGTCGCTGATGAATATCTGTGATATCTGCGCCCCGAAGAAGAAGGTGCACAACGTCATGGGGAGAAGGATCGAACCGACCATCAGGAGGGCTATCCGCACGGATTTCTGCGCCCTCGCGACGTTTCCCGCACCGAGATTCTGCCCTACCGCAGTAGCGTTGGCCTGCGACAGACCGAATGCCGGGACCATGACGAGGTGAATTATCCTGTGACCCAGGCCGAATGCCGCGGTTACCGCCGAGCCGAATGTGTTTACAATGCCGATGAGGGCTGTGAAACCCAGCGCCATGCCTGCCTGACCCAGTGCAACCGGGCCGCCGACACGAAGGAGCATGGCAGACATCTTCCTGCAGAACCGCAGATCAGAAAGCCGTAGATGGAATTCCAGCCTCCGGTCGAAGAGCCTGTACCATCCGATTACGGCAGCTATTACCCGTGATATAAAGGTTCCGATTGCGGCACCTGCCACACCCATCGGGGGGATAATCCAGAAGCCGAAGATGAGGATGGGGACCAGGATCACGTTGAGGATCACCGTTATGGCGTTTATCTGGAGGGGACGGATTGTGTCTCCCATCCCCAGGTAGACGTTCTGGTAGATGAGGAAGGCGAACATGAAGGGTTGTGCAGCCAGTATCCAGCGAATGTAGATGAGCGACGGTCCGAATGCATCTGCAGGGGTCTGGAGCAGCACGAGAATGGTTCTGGAGAAGGAGAATCCGATAACGGCTATGAGGAGACCCGTACCCATCATCATGAGGAGGGTCTGACCCGCAGCCCTCCGCATCTCATCTGTCTTCCCTGCGCCGCGGTACTGCGATACAAGCGTGCTTCCGCCGGTCCCGAGTCCCATCGCGAGAGCGATCCCAATAAAAACCACGTGCCACGTGACCGTCGGAGCGACAAGGGCTTCCTTGCCCAGTTTGCCCAGCCAGAACGCATCGGCCAGATTGTAGAGAGTCTGCAGCAGGAAGGAGACCATCACCGGCCACGCAACGGAGAGGAGATTCCCCACCAGTGGTCCTCTGGTCATGTCGGTGCCGGTCCTGATGGTCTTCATTCTGTCTCCGGAAGAGGGTGACGGGGAAGTTCCACGAATATGTACTGCCTCACCCTCGCGGAGAAGCGCCGTGTAGATCGGGAACAGGCAGAGCATCCGTCTGGTATAGGATGCATGGCGTACCGGCAGGTTATATTCTGGTTTCGAAGGAGGAATTCCCGATGATGCGAAGGCTGCTGATTCTGGCCGCATCTCTTTACATGCTGCTCTTCTCGTCCTGCATACCGTCCGGGGGAGGTTGAGGTTAGAAGCTTCCTGCCCCGTGCGGGCAGCTACAGAGCATATCCCCTTTTCCACGAAGAGAGTCTGGTCCTCCAGCCTCTATCCCCCGATATTCCATATCCGGGCACCGCACCCTGCAGGAGGTCCAGCAGAGATGGAAACAGCCCTCGAAACATCCGGGATTCTCTTCCAGTTGAAGAGGTTCTCCATCCACGACGGACCGGGGATCCGGACGACCGTGTTCATGAAGGGCTGTCCCCTCTCCTGCGAGTGGTGCCACAATCCCGAGGGCCAGACAGCAACCCCTGAGCTCCTGGTGTACCCGCACAGGTGCATCTCATGCGGCAGTTGTTTCGCGGTATGCCATACCGGTGCGGCCCTCTCCTGCACCGAGACGGACAGATCACTCTGCTGCATGTGCGGCAAGTGCATGGAAGCCTGCTTCGCCGGTGCCAGGATGCTCGCAGGTATCGACATGACCTCATCCGAAGTCCTTGCAGAGATCTCTCGCGATTTGCCCTTCTACGAGGATTCGGGTGGTGGGGTTACCTTTTCGGGCGGTGAGCCCCTTGCCCAGCCCGTTTTCCTGAACGAAATGCTGTCGGGCTGCAGGGACCGGGGCATCTCTACCTGCATAGACACCTGCGGATACAGCGAATGGCACGTCCTCCGTGAGGCGGCTTCACTCACGGACCTCTTCCTCTTCGACCTCAAGCTGATGGACGACACACTCCACATCGAGTACACCGGGGTATCGAACAGCATCGTACTGGAGAATCTCCGCAGGCTATGCAGCATTCATGCCGGGGTACTGATTCGCGTTGCCTTGATTCCCGGAAGGACCGACTCCCGGGACAACATCGAAGCGATACATAATTTCGTCTCTACCCTGGACGGCAGGCCGAAAATCGAGCTCCTCCCCTACCACGACACCTGGCGGGGCAAGCTCTACAGGCTGGGAAGAGCGGATTCGTGAGATTACGTGTACACCGCCTGCGCGAGCGGAGTCTCGAGGCTGTTCCCGCGGTATGCCCTGAGAGGGCGCGTCTGATGACCCTCTTCTACTCGCAGGAGGCATCGGCGGATATCCCGGTGCCGATTACGAGAGCTTTATCGTTCCGCTACCTCCTGGAGAGGAAGACACTCTACATCGGGGACGACGAGCTCATCGTCGGAGAGAAGGGCCGCAGACCGAAGGCGGCCCCAACCTATCCCGAGCTCTGCTGCCACACGCTGGAGGACCTCTATTCCCTCAACTCGCGGGAGAAGGTGCCTTTCATGGTTTCAGAGGGAACGATTGAACTCTACGAGAAGCACATCATCCCCTTCTGGCAGGGGAAATCGCAGAGGGAAAAGATTTTTCTCAGCATGACCGACGAGTGGAAGGAGTGCTACAGAGCGGGTGTCTTCACCGAGTTCATGGAGCAGCGCTCACCCGGCCATACCGTACTCGACGGAAAGATATACAGCCAGGGAATGCTGGACTTCCGTAGAGACATCGCCGGCGTCATGGAGAAGCTGGACCCGGCTGACCCCCTGAAAATGCCGAAGCTCATGGAACTCAGGGCCATGGACACGTGTGCACTTGCTCTCACTACACTTGCCGGAAGGTACTCGAACAGAGCGCTCGAAATGGCTGAAGAAACCGATGACCCGGTCAGGAGAGCCGAGCTCGAGGAGATAGCAGAGGTCTGCAGACGTGTTCCCGCTTTTGCACCCCGCACTTTGCGGGAGGCAATCCAGTACTACTGGTTCGTCCATCTCGGAGTAACGACAGAGCTGAATCCCTGGGATGCCTTCAGCCCCGGCAGGCTGGACCTGCATCTTCTGCCCTTCTACCGGCGGGACATCGAATCTAGCCGTATGACGGAGATCGATGCAGAGGAGCTCCTGCAGTGCCTCTGGATCAAGTTCTCGAACCAGCCGGCGCCGCCAAAGGTCGGTGTCACGGCAGAGGAGAGCAGCACCTACACCGATTTCGCCCAGATCGACCTGGGCGGTGTAACACCGGATGGTTCCGACGGGGTGAACGAACTTACATTCATGCTGCTCGACGTCGTGGAGGAGATGCAGCTCGTGCAACCCAGCGCTTCGGTGCAGATCAGCTCCGTGAGCCCCGACGAATTCCTCCTCCGCGCAGCAAGGATAGTCAGAACGGGTTTCGGCCAGCCATCCTTCTTCAGCTGCGACATGATTGTCGAAGAACTCGTTCGACAGGGCAAGACGCTCGAGGATGCCAGGCAGGGCGGCAGCAGCGGCTGCGTCGAGGCAGGGGCTTTCGGAAAGGAGAACTACAACCTCTCGGGTTACCTGAACCTTCCAAAGGTACTGGAGATAACACTCCGCAACGGAACCGATCCGGTAACCGGGCGCAGGATCGGCCTCAAGACCGGCGATCCCGCAGGATTCAGATCCACAGACGATCTGATGACCGCCTTCACGAGGCAGCTCGGGTACTTCGTGGACCTGAAGGTCGAGGGCAACTCCCGAATCGAGAAGCTTTATGCGGAACGGATGCCCGTCCCCTTCCTCTCTATACTCATCTCCGACTGTATCGGGAATGCCGCCGATTACCATGCCGGGGGAGCCAGGTACAACACCACATACATACAGGGTGTCGGCATCGGCTCGCTGACAGACATGTTCTCGGCCATGAAACACCTCGTATTCGATCGCGGGGTACTGTCGATGGAAAGGCTCATCGAGATACTGGACTCGGATTTTATCGGGGCGGAATCCGAAAGGCAGATGCTCGCCAACCGGGTTCCCCGGTACGGAAACGATGACGACAGGGCCGACAACCTGATGCGCGAGCTCTTCCTCGCATTCTACAACTCTGTCGAGGGCAGAAAGAACGAGCGCGGAGGCGATTACCACATCAACATGCTCCCCACGACAGTACACGTCTACTTCGGATCGGTAACCGGAGCCACTCCCGATGGCAGGAAGGCCGGGACTCCCCTCTCCGAAGGAATATCCCCGGTCCAGGGAACCGACCTGAAGGGGCCCACGGCCGTTCTGCTGTCGGCTGCCAAGATGGACCACTCACTCACCGGGGGAACCCTCCTCAACCAGAAGTTCACTCCACAGATCCTCCAGACGGATGGGGATCTGGTCAAATTCGTCAGTATGATAAGGACGTACTTCCGGCTGGGAGGCCACCACGTGCAGTTCAACGTAGTGGACAGGGAGACTCTCCTCCGTGCCCAGCGCGAGCCCGAGAAGTACAGGGGGCTCATCGTGAGGGTTGCAGGATACAGCGACTACTTCTGCGACCTGAGCGAGACCCTGCAGAACGAGATAATCGCCCGGACGGGACACGGAAGTGAATAGGGCAACGCAAGCCTGCCCTGGAGGTATGAGCTGAAGATCTTCTTTCTCGTGCACGACCTGCTGACTATTCCTCTCGGGATCGGTTACCTCTCTGCGGTCGTGAAAAACCTCGGCCATGAAGTCGAGACAGCGGTTCTGAACGAACGGGATCTCTTCGATACCGCAAGCAGTTTCGAGCCCGATGTGATCGCATTCGGGTCGACTACGGGCTTCCACAATTCCTATCTGCGGGTAAACAGGATGCTTCGCGAGCGGTTCGATGCCGTTTCGGTCATGGGCGGAGCTCATCCCACCTTTTTCCCCGAAGTCATCGAGGAGGATGACTTACTGGATTTCATAGTCCGGGGCGAGGGTGAGGCCGCCTTCCCCGATCTCGTGCGGGCGGTATCGGAATCGTCAGACCCTTCCATGGTCGGAAATCTCCGTTTCATGCGGGAGGGGAAGCCGGTAAGCACCCCGATGCTCCCACTGATCGACGATCTTGACACCATACCCTTCCCTGACAGGACGATGCTCGACCGTTACGGCTCGAGGCTCAATACCAGGACAGCATTCGTCATAACCGGGAGGGGATGTCCTTTCGACTGCAGCTACTGCTTCAACCACGCTTACAGGGAGCTATACGGAGGAACCGGAAAGGCCTTTCGCAGACGGAGCGTCGAGAACGTTCTCGCTGAGATAGAGGAGATCAGGGGCCACTACAATAGGCTCGAGATGATAATATTTCAGGACGACATCTTCATCATCGATCCCGACTGGGTTTTCGACTTCTGCAGGAGCTACAGGGAGAGGATAGGAATCCCCTTTCACTGCCACCTCAGAGCAAACCTGGTGAGCAGGGATCTGGCAAGAGCCCTGAGTGATGCCGGCTGCGTGAGCGTGAAGATGGCGATAGAGGCTGCCGACGACAGGCTGCGCAACGAAGTACTGAACAGAGGCATGAGCCGCGAGACAATCGTAGAGGCTTGCGATGCGGTAAAGGAGGCGGGGATAGTCCTCGTCACGCAGAACATCCTCGGGATACCGACGAGTACCCTTGAGGACGACCTGGCAACACTGACGCTCAATCTCAGGTGCCGCCCCGACTTCGCTTTCGCTACACTGATGCAGCCCTATCCTGGAACAAGGATAAGCGAATTCTGCATGGAACAGGGCCTCCTGGAAGATGCTGCTGCAGAGCACGTATCCGATTCATTCTTCGACAGGTCGGTCATCGCTCTTCCTGACAGGATCAAACGGGAGAGACTCCGAAAGCTCTTCGCCCTGGCCATCGAGTTCCCGCTGCTCCGACGCCTTCTAGGAAGGCTCATCGGTCTTCCCCTGGGAAGGCTCTACGATCTCATGGACAAGGTCTGGAAGGGCTACTGCATCAAACACAGGGAATTTCCCTACAGCCTTACCGCCAGGGAGTACATATCGAGCCTCTATTCCTTCTTCCGGAGCAAGTATTACTGATCCGGACCCCTGTGCATATTGACCGATAACTCAAGTCACAATATGTACATCAATGGGAGTTGAATAAATGAATAAACTCGTCGTACACACGGCCGTGGGCCGGATCGTCAAGGGTCAGTCCAGCGATTTTTCATCGACAAAGGACTTCTTCCATCTCGTGTGCCTCGATCCTCCCGGAAAAACGATCAAGGTTCCCCTGGCAAACCTCAAGGCGATATTCTTCGTGAAGGACTTCCGGGGCGATCCTTCCTACAAGGAATCAAAGGACTTCAGCAAGGCTCCCCCGTACGGCAAACGTGTGAAAGTCATATTCCATGACGGTGAGGCTTTCCACGGCTTCTCCGATGCCATACACCGGAACCGTATCGGGTTCTTCATCCTCCCGGTAGATCCCGACGCCAACACTATCAGGGCCTTCGTGCTCAACGAAGCGATAGCACTCATCGAAGAAGTCTGATCCTCTGCAGGGCATTCCCCTCATCACAGAAAAGGATTGAAGGACTTCTCGCGTCCAAGCGATGTCTCCGGACCATGGCCCGGGTAGACCGTAAGCTCATCGTCCAGAATGAGCAGTTTCTGCCTGATACTCTCGAGCAGGACCTCCAGGCTTCCTCCCGGCAAGTCTGCCCGCCCTACCGAATCTGCAAACAGAGTGTCACCGGTGAAGATGCATCCGTCACAGATAAGGCAGATGCCACCGGGAGAGTGACCCGGAGTGTGGATGACGGTGAACGTAGTGTCACCGGCTTCGATCGTGTCCCCTTCGTCCAGGAGGATGTCAGGTTCGGGGGAGGGTTCGATGCTGAGCCCGAAGTAGGCGGCATTCTCGTCTGCGGACCGGAGGAGGAGCAGGTCCGCTGGATGGATCATCAGGGGCGCTCCCGTTCCTTCGACCAGGGCAGCGTTCGCTCCCAGGCGATCAAAGTGGCCGTGAGTATTGACGATCGCTTCCACGGAAAGACCGAGTTCGCGGACCTTCCGGAGGATCCTCTCCCCCTCCTCGCCCGGGTCTACAACGAGTGCTCCGCTGCCACAATCGACGATATAGCAGTTCGCCTCGATCGGGCCGACTGAAAGACGGTGGACCTTCATCTTCCCTCCAGACTCGTGTTCAGCTGACGTCAGCGGAACCATATCCGTATATATTCTATATAGATATACAGAGAGGAAACTGTTTCCTTAACGGTTCAGCCGATGAGAGGTTGTCATGACAAGAGCAATAGCATTTCTTGTAATCCTTGCAGCTATGACTACTGCTGCGAGCAGCCTGGTTGTGGTGGAATCAGATGCCAGGACGCCCGGGGCCAGGGATTTCCTCACCCTCGCCACGCCGGTGTACATCTCGACCGATTTCTTCATAGCTCTTTCCCCGGAGAATTCCCTGGCCGGCAGCAGCAGGATAGAGGTCATCGATTCAGGCGATATCCGCATCGAGGACTATGCGCTCGTCCATCTCTCTTCCGACGAGGGACTCCTTTACATCGCCGACCTCGGAGAGATCCTCTTCCACAGGGGCCGAATCGCCCTGATAAAGCTCGATGGCCCCCTGACCGACCCGTTCGTCCGCACGGGAGTGTTGCTGATACAGCCCCTCCGGGCGGTGCAGCCCCCCGGCGAATACACACCTCTCCTCACCGATCATGGATACGACGACTACGTCGCCGACATCGTCGCGCAGATCAGCGAGGATTCGCTCAAGTACTACATTCAGCATCTCGAGGACTACGTGACGCGCCATTCCAGCACCGACAGCTATGACACCGCGGCCCAGTGGGTCGAGGACAAGCTGGACTCCTACGGCATGAACGCCTTCCAGCAGGTATTCCCGATGTCATCCTACGACTGTGAGAACGTTGTCGGAGAGCAGCAGGGGAATACTTACCCCGACCAGTACTGGATCATATGCGGTCACCTGGACTGTACCTCCACCAGTCCCTACACCGACGCACCAGGCGCCGATGACAATGCGAGCGGCTCGGCGACGGTCGTCGAGGCGGCCAGGATCCTCAGTCAGTACGAATTCAGGTACTCCATCAGGTTCATCTGCTTCGGAGGTGAGGAGCAGGGCCTCTGGGGCAGCGCATACTATGCTTCACAGGCGAGTTCGGCCGGAGACGACATACTTGGTGTAGTCAACCTGGACATGATCCTCTACGGTCCGCCCCCGGACGATATCCTCTGGGTTTCCTACGACACCCAGTCGACGGGGCTTGGTCTCGCGATGGAGGCGATCACCGACACCTACGTCCCGGCTCTTGCCACCAACGTCGAGTACAACCCCGGCATGACCGCGAGCGATCATGCCTCCTTCTGGTACAACGGATATGCTGCCGTCCTCGGGATCGAGCAGGAGGTCTGGAGCAATCCCTACTACCACCAGACGTCTGACAAGCTCGTAAACTACCTGAATTACTTCCCGTTCGGCACTAACTGTGCCAGGAGCGGAATAGCAACGATAGCGTACCTCGCAGAGCCAACGGGACTGACCGGTATCGCCGAGGGTGAGACCACACCTCTCGTACCCGGCATGCTCATACAGGGCGTCAGCCCGAACCCTGCAGCAGGTTCCGCCTCGATACGGCTCACTTCGCTTGTTGAAGGCCCGATCGGCGTCTCCCTCTTCGACCTTGCTGGCAGAGAGATCAGCTCTACCGGTTCCGAGGTTTCTGAAGGTTGCGTTCAGATCGATGTTTCCGGCATGCCGGCGGGAGTATACACCCTTCGGATCTCCACAGAGTCAGCATCCGATACAGCCAGACTGGTTGTCCTCCGGTAGACCGGTCCGGCAATATGGTGAAGGCGGCGTCGGAGGACGCCGCCTTCTTCACGTCTGTTGTCGCTAACTGCCGAAGTAGTACGTCACGTACTTCCCCATGACCTCCATGGCTTCATCCTTGCAGCCGCCGCACACGGTACCCGCTTTCGTCTCCTCCTGAAGGTCCTCCCACGTTCGGACACCCTCCAGGACTGCGTGCTCTATGTCGGCTTCCGAGACCTCCATGCAGCTGCAGACTATCCTTGTCTCGGGATGATGAATCCTGTCCTCCATCCCGTTCCGTTTGTAGAAGTCGTCAACAGCGGCTCTGAGCGCCTTGTCTCCGAGAACGGAGCAGTGCACCTTGGCCTCGGGAAGCCCTCCCAGTTCGGCGTTGATGTCTCTGCCGGATATCCTGTAAGCGTCTTCGAGCGTCTTTCCGAGCACCATATCCGAGAGGACTGAAGCGCTGGCAATCGCACTGGCACAGCCAAAAGTCTTCCAGCGGCACTCCTCGATGATCCCTTCTGCGGAATTCACTTTCAGGTAGAACTCCATCTCGTCCCCGCACATGACGTTCCCGACCCTGCCCGAGGCATTGTACTGGAAGTTCTCTTCGTCCGACCAGACGTTGCGGGGGTTCATGAAGTGGTCCTTGACCTTTTCGGTGTATACCCAGCTGGGCATTCTAGTCCCTCCTGTATGTGGTCGACATCTTTCTGAGCTTCCCGATCACGCCGGGGAGAACCTCGAGGACATACTCGATATCCTCCCGCGTTGTCGATCTCCCCATACTCATCCTTATCGAGCCGTGCATGTACTCGGGCGCTATTCCCATCGCGACAAGGACATGTGAGGGATCCGTCGACCCCGACGCGCAGGCCGAGCCGGTGGAGACCTCTACTCCCATCATGTCGAGGTAGAGAAGGATCGATTCTCCCTCTGCGCCCTCGAAGGAGACGTTGAGGGTCGTCTGGAGAGTCTCGGTCTGGCTGCCGTTGAAACTGATATCAGGGATCGTGCTCTCGATACCGCTCTTCAGCATCTCGCGCAGGGAGGTGAGTCGGATGCGTTCATCGTCCATCTCCAGGGCTCTCGTCTCGATAGCCTTGCCGAATCCTACGATGCCGAGTGTGTTCTCGGTGCCTGCACGCCTTCCCCTCTCCTGGTGCCCTCCATGGATCAGGGGACAGAATGGTACGCCGGACCTGATGTAGAGAGCGCCCACCCCCTTGGGACCATACAGCTTGTGAGCTGAGAGCGTGAGGAAGTCAACATCCAGGTCACGCACATTTACGGGGATCTTGCCCACTCCCTGCACGGCATCGGAGTGCATCAGAGCCCCGGCTCTGTGCGCGATAACCGAGATGGATCTGATATCCTGCAGAGTGCCTGTCTCGTTGTTGGCGAGCATGACGGATACGAGTGCCGTACCGGGTGTTATCAGGGAGTCGAGCTGGTCGAGGTCGAGTCTTCCTTCGGATCCTACGGGGGCGGTCGTAACCTTCACGCCTTTTCTGACGAGACAGTGTGAGGTCTCTAGGATACACGGATGTTCGATCGAAGTTGTTACGAGCCCAGTATTCTCTATGCTGCCCACACCGCAGTTCGGTCCCTGACAGGTGATCGTCGAGAGAACGGTGTTGTTGCCTTCAGATCCGCTGCCGACGAACATCAGTTCGGCTGGTTCGGCACCTATGAACGAGGCAACCCTCTCTCTGGCCTCTTCGACCAGCTCTCGTGCGCGCCTGCCCCGGGAATGGATACTCGACGGATTCCCGTACTCTGGCATGGCCTCCTTGATGGCTTCCTGAACTTCCGGGTGAAGGGGTGTAGTCGCGTTGTGGTCTAGATAGACATTTCTGCCAGCCGGCATGTCAGCTGCTCCTTAGAGTTTCACTCTACTCTCTGTTTCCGTTTCAGATGTATATATAATGAATTGGAACTTGTATTCCAAATTATACACTTCCAGTCTTTCACTGCCTTTTCAGCCATCCGCGGAGCAGTGGCACAGAGAGCAGAGCCGCACATGCCACGAGTATCATTCCCGGAACGGCGCCTGTCAGAGGAAAGAGAAGCAGCGGTACCAGAAGCGCACCTGCCGCGCTGCCGGCATATCCTGCCAGGCTGACCATTCCGACCGTCTTCCCGCCCTTCTCTCCACTCATCATGACCGCTCCCACGAATGCCGCTCCACCAGAAGCCCCGGCGGGCAGCAGAAGCAGGAGCAGCACTGAAGCAAAGATAGTGGAACCGGTGTACCCTCCATTGTAAACCAGACCCGTCAGGGCACACAGGGCCGCGCAACAGGCCGACATCACCTGAGCACGCAGCAGGGCTCTTCCGATCCGCCGGGAAGCAAAGTATGCGCCAGCTGCCCCGCCAGCCATGAAGAGCCCGGTTATGGCCCCGACCATTGTCCAGGAATACCCCAGGGTGTCCTGGACACCGAGTATTGCCATGGTTTCCACGGCGAGTCCTGACAGGCCGGTCGACGCGAGAGAGAACATTACGGGGGCCTTTCCTGAGACCATGGCGGAAATGCCGATCAGCACGACGGCTACCGAGAGCCCCGCGATGAGCAGAGCGTTTCCTGCGGACCCGGTTCCCATTCTCGTGTCCCAGATTTCGGTGGTCAGTCTGAAGGCCACCGGATCCAGGTCTCTGTTCTGTTCCAGGTCCCCTGACACGACCTGCTGCTCGAGTGCCGTGGTTCGGAGCTCCGCGAGCTCGTAGAGAAGCGTCCCGGGTGTCATATACACCATGGGTATGTCAAGGGAGTCAAGTCTCTCTGCCAGGAGACCCGCATCGGTGTCGGGTTCCTCCCCCCTTCCGAACATCAGGGTCACACCTCCCGTTGGTAGAAGGACCTGCCAGTCAGAGGAGCCGGTACCCGCCAGGAGCACCGATCCCACCAGATCAGCCTCGAGAGGTGTCAGTCTGTTCTCCCCCCCCTCGAGAAAGACGGCGACGGCCCCGGAGTCCTCCAGCCTCGCACACGCGGTTTCGAAGAACTCCTTCGTATAGAACCTGTTGGCAAGAAGGGAAAGTGGGGATCCCGTCGAGACGAGAACAAGATTGTACCGGGACCCGGTTGCCGACAGGTACGCCCTTCCATCACCGTGAGCGGACTGGTCCGGGAACCCATCCACAACCTCGAGGAGAACCCTGTCGGGAACGACTACATCGAGCACCTTCACACCGGGCCAGCTCTCCAGCATCGCCACCTCATCGGGCGACGATCCAATGTATAGGACCCTCTCGGGAAGCAGAACGAGGAGCGGGACCGTCATCCTCTCCTCCGCCGGTTCCGTGGCCGGCCAGAAGGTCTCGAGGATGCCGCTCCGGAAGGCGGCGTGCTGCCCTGCGCGGTGGGTGATGACTATCTCTCCGTATGGTGACGGAAAGGCCTCCGCTTCTCCGTATCCCTCCCAGGACGAGAGCATTATGTCCCTCTCCATCCGCTTCACAGTACCTGACAGAAGGAGGACCGGGAGAAGAGTGAGCCCGATGGCGCCCGGTATCCGGGCTCCGATGAGCAGAATGCTGATCGAGGCCGCAGCAAAACCGGTCAGCGAAAGCATGAAAGGAAGGAGGAAAGGCGAGAGGAATAGGAATGTAACTCCCCCGATACAGGCGCCGATTGCTTCGAGTATGTAGACCTTTGAAGCCCTCGAAGAGAAGAATGGGGTGACGAAGACCGCGCCGGCTGCCAACCCGGCAGGAAAGACGGAGAAGGGAAAGGGAATCGCTTCCTGGACTCCGTGGAGAGAGAGGAGACCGAGAATGGGCAGCGCCAGCATTCCGGTCACCCATACGCAGCGCGGTCGGCCGAACCTCCAGGCAAGCGCGGCTCCGATGCCCGATCCGGCAAGCCACGCCGCGAGAACGAGCCCGGAAGCCAGCTCAGACATGTGCTGGCCGAAGAGGGCGCTGCGCAGCACCATTCCTTGCACGAGTATCGAAACGGCTCCTCCGGCAAGGGCGGATATCGGAGGCAGACCGCTGGTTCTATTCTTCCGGATCATCCCTGCCGAATACCTCGGCCTGGAACCTGTAGAGGATCACGTCGCCCAGGTAGGCGTCGGATGGCAGCCCCGCCTTTCTGCAGACACCTTCGAGAAAATCCCCCCTGTTCCAGCCCATCTCGACGGGAACCTGCGGAAGAAGCAGGCCTGAACCCCTGTCCGATATGAGCAGGAGCCCATCCGTTCCCAATTCTACGTCATTCCAGTCCGGAAGGATCTGCAGCGGGGAGAGAACGGATATCTCATAGTCAAGCATCATAAGCTCCGACTCCGAGACCGGGGAGAACCTCGGATCCTCGAGTGCGGCAGACACTGCCATACCCGCTACGGTGGATGCGAGGGGTTCGAGAGGCCTGATTGAGCCAATACACCCTCTCAGAGCACCGTTCAGCTTCAGGGTCACGAACGCACCCCTCGGGAGCATCAGGCTCCGGTCATCGCTCACGTCGGGAAGCTCTGCCTCATCCCCCCTTACGGCGGCCTCTGCAGCAGTCACGGCGATATCCATTAGGATCGCCCTCTCAGCCTCTGTCAGACTCCAGTCCGCCGGATCCGTGAAAGGGCTCTCTGAAGCGATGGATGCGTATCCCACAACTCCCGAGGGATCTCCTCCGGCATCGGCGCTCGTGGCCATCGCGAGCAGGCTCGTGCTCACATCCGGGTAGATCCTGTTGTAGCAGAGGACCAGAGCCATGGCTGTCCCGCCGCAGGCAAACGTGGAGACTCCATGCGGCATTGCGTCGAAGCGAACCCTCCACATCAGGTCGTCCGGGTCCCCCCTCAGGAAGCACTCCACGGTTGCACGGTCAACTTCCCTGGCGACATCCTCGCGGGGGTAATGCGAGAGGTCGCTGCTGGCGATGACAAGCGATCTCTCACAGTAAGCCTCGGCGAGTATGAGCTCGGCCATAAAGGCAAGCTGATCTGTGTAGACCGTGCCAGTCACGATCGGAACGATCCTGAATCCTTCACCCAGCTTTCGCTGCAGAAAGGGAAGCTGAACCTCCAGGCAGTGTTCTTCCGCATGTGCTTCAGGCACGAACGTGGCTTCGGGATGTGCTTCTCTGATCCTCCGGCAGACCTCTCTCGCAACGGGGACCTCACCAAGCGGAGTCACGTACATGTCGCCGTCGAATACCGAGAAGCCCTGAAATGCCACGTGATGGGAACTTCCTACGAGGAAGACCAGATCGTACTGCCCTTCTTCCAGCAGACCATAGAAATCGGCGGCAATTTGACCGGAGTAGACGTAACCGGCGTGCGGGACTACACCTGAGACGATGCACCCGCTGCCTTCGTAACCGTCCGCAATCTCTAGGAGGCTGTCCACCTCGTCGGCAAGGGCCTCTCTTCCGCCCGGATAGAAGGCTCCCGCAACAGCGGGGGGCCTTATCACGACCGGTTCAGGAGTCTCCGTGCTCTCCTCACCGTTGCCGCAGGAAGCGAGGAAGAGCATCGCGGCGACCGGGAGAACCCTCATCCCGCGAGCTTCCTGTAATGGCGTGCAGGATAACCGCGGGGGCTCTTCACCCCCCGGAGGCCCGGCAGGGTTCCTGCCAGCAGCACTCCGGCAGAGACAAAAAGCCATCCTCCGAGCTTACGGAGGAATACCCTCCTGTCGAACTTCTTCTCCTTCATGGAAACCTCCTCTTCCATACTCCCGGCAGGGATCTGAGGCAGTTACCGCAGACCCCTCCCTCGAAATCGCCGATCGTAACAGAGTAACCTTCCCTTGATATCAACAGCTCTCCGCAGCCGGGACAGAAGGTGTCCGAGCCGCAATCGGTCACAGCATTGCCCACGTAAACGTGCCGAATCCCCAGATCGAGTGCCAGCTCCCTGGCGGAGATGAGAGTCTCGGCAGGCGTTGGCGGCAGGTCGGTCATCCTGTACATGGGAAAAAAGCGGGAGAAGTGAAGCGGAACGTCCGGCCCCAGGGTGTCCAGGATCCACTTGCAGAGCTCTTCTATCTCCTCATCGGTGTCGTTGAGGGTCGGTATCACGAGGTTGGTGATCTCGATCCAGCATCCGCTCTCCGCCAGTATCTCGATAGACCTCTGAACGGGCTCGAGCTCCCCGCCGCATACTTCTCTGTAAAAGTCATTTCGGATCGATTTCAGATCTACGTTTGCCGCATCGATGAGGGGTGCAAGCTGCCTCAGAGGTCCCTCGTTGATGTAGGCTGCTGTGACCATGATGTTGCTGATGCCGGCATCCCTGGCGATGGAAGCCGTATCCTCCATGTACTCGAAAAAGACGACAGGCTCTGTGTAGGTATAGGCGATGGATGAACAGCTGTATTCCTCCGCCATTCGGACAACGTCTGCCGGCATCAGTTCGTAGGGTGGAACATCCTCGGGAAGAGCCTGGGAAATTTCCCAGTTCTGGCAGAAAAGGCATCGGAGGTTGCAGCCGGCGGTAGCAATGGAGAGAACGGCCTCTCCTGGAAGGAAATGAAAAAGAGGCTTCTTCTCGACAGGGTCCAGGTGTACGGCAACCGGACGGCCGTAGACAAGGCTCAGGAGCTCCCCGTCTCGGTTGAGCCGGACGCCGCACCTCCCCCGCTCTCCTTCTTCGAGAATGCATCCGAAGGGACAGAGCACGCACTGAACGCGTCCGCTACCCATCAGGATCCTCCGGAAGCGGGACAAACCAGTCCGCCCTGGTATCCGAAAGAAAACCGCTCTCAAGCAGTTCCAGTATGAGATCCATGTCCACCGACTGGATCGGCCTTGCCCACGGAAAGCCATACCGGTCCGTCAGACGCTGAAGGAAGGGGTAGCGGTCGAGGAATCCCGGGGCAGGAGTATCCTCCGCCATGTTGCCCGACGTACCAGGGGAAAGCAGTATCGCTATCAGCAGGATGTACTTCATACTGGAATATCCTAGTGCCGGAAGGGAATCGTGTCAGTAGACCTTTCAGTCCACAGCGCAGACTGCAGCAAGCTGTTCTGCGAGATTATCGAAGACGGAGAGCAGGTGCCGATCGCAGTCTCTGCTCTCGCACTCCTCGATATAGGGAACCTCTGCCATTACCTTGACCTTGCCGAAGCCCTCGATTGCCGCCGGATGATGCCTTCCAACGATGTCCGGCTCACAGTTAATGTGGTTCACGACGACGCCGACAGGCTGGATCCCCACGTTCCTGAGCGCTACGAGAGAGAGGAGAGCATGGTTGATGGTTCCCGGGGAGCCGGAAGCGACGAGCAGGATCGGCCATCCGATCTCGAGCATGAGATCGAGCATGGTCCGCGACTCGTTCATCGGTGTCAACACTCCCCCGGCCGATTCCGCTACGACAATGTCATACTTTTCCGTAAGCGACTCGAGGCAGTCGATGATTACACTGGTAGAGGGATAGGATCCTGCAAGACGTCCGGCGAGGTGGGGTGAGCAGGTCGGCCTGTACCTGAAGGGACACATCAGCTCGCGCTCTCCCTCGGCTGGCTTTACTCCGGAGACTGCAAGACAGTACTCGAGATCGGGAGCCATCAGCTCCGTGTCGGTCTGGATGCAGCCTGTCTGTATCGGCTTGGCGGGAACGGCATCGATGCCAGACTTGCGCAGTGCGCGAACGATGCCGGCCGTGACAATTGTCTTGCCTACGCCAACCCCGGTACCGGCTACGAAGAGACCCCTCATATCACATATCCTCCGAGACGATGCCACTCACATTCCGGGCAGTCAGATCCCTCCGGGGCTCTGCCCGCAACAGGAAGATACACATCAGTGAGCTCTATGGCTATTCATGCATCAGCCCTCAGTCAGAGGTAATCGAGGTGATGTGCACGTCCCCCGAGAGTATTTCCCGGAGAGAGCCGTCAGCTTCCTCTATCTCGAGACCTCCCGAGACGGAGAGACCTCGCACCCTGCCGCTGACACTGCCGGAAGGCATCTCGATGACGACGGTCCTCCCCTCTTCGAGCACCGAATGATCCTCCCAGAAGGGAATGAAGTCCACGAGCCCGTGTCCGAGCCAGTGGGTGTAGGCCTTTTCGAGTTCGTTGAGGAGTGTTCCCGCGAGCAAAGGCCTCGAGATATCCCTTCCCGTCTCGATGAAAAGGGATGTCGCCCTGCCCTCCAGCTCGTCACCCAGGTCTGTCATGTTGACATTGATGCCTATTCCGGCGATCAGGTGATGGACAAGGTCCATGTCGGAGTCCATCTCGCACAGGATCCCTGCAAGCTTCCTGCCTCCGCACATCACGTCGTTCGGCCATTTGATCCCGATTGCCCGATCTCTCGCTACGCTCTCGATTGCACGCACTACGGCGGCAACAGTAACGATCGACATCTGTGGAGCCTCCCAGGGTGTGACGGGAGGCCTGAGGATGACGGAGAGGTACAGGTTCAGCCCGGATGGAGACACCCATGTCCTGTCCATACGGCCCTTTCCGGCCAGCTGTTCGTCGGCGATCACGACGGTTCCCTCGGGCTCTCCGTCGCGGGCGAGATCCGAAGCCAGATCGTTCGTGGATTCGACCTCGTCATGGAAATGGATTCGTCGTCCCAGTATGTCCGTATCGAGAAAGGGCTGGATCTCCATCTCGGAAGGCAGATCCGGGGAGAAGCGCAGACGGTATCCGCTCCCGGATGAGGCTTCAATGTAGTATCCGGCGTTCCTGAGCTGTCTCACGTGCTTCCAGATCGCCGTTCTCGATATCCCCAGCAGCTCGGAGATAATCTGCCCGGAAACGAAACAGTCCCTCTCCCTGAGCAACTCGAGAACAACTGTAGTCATCTCGTTCAAGAGAACTACCCCCCGCAGATGATGTATATGCGGAATATTACGACAGTAGCGGGGAGAATAATTGCCTGCCAGACGAGTATTGTCAACCTGGATTGAAGCATCGGTTAACATCACACATGGGAACTGGCCATGAAAAACACGGAGGGTGAATTCGACAGGGAAAGCGCAGGGGTCACTCCCGACCTTCCCAGGGGGCTGACATCAGCTTTAGGCTAACGCAGTGGAAGGAACACGAATGACCCCTGCTCACCGTTCTCACCCGGTCTGAGCACCGATCCGGATCTCCTGCTTTCCCGCTACGTTCCTGCAATAAACCCGGTAAGCGCGGGAACCAGGTGAGTCGACCGGTAACTAGATACTTATAATGCACCAATAATGCATCTGTGTCAACATATATATATACGGTGCCGGAGCACACTTTCCGGGCTTTGCACAAAATACCTGCGCCTTGTATTCTATGACGGAAAGCCGGAGGGGTAATTGAAGAATCTGTACATTGAGGCCGGTGAGAAGCTCAAAAGGCTCAGGAACGCGGTTTCGGCCATACTAAGAGCGTTGCCCTCATCGTTCGAACAGCCCAGAGATGTCTATCGGACACTAGGCATAGACAGGATGCTGGGCTGGAAGATATTCAAGATCTACGAGCTGGAGGATATCTTTCTAGCTGCTCAGTACATCCCCAGAAAAACGGCATTCAGTTCATTCCTGAAGGCAGCAGCCGCCAAAGGAACCCCCGAGCAGGAGATTCAGGATGCCAGGCGGGCATTCGACGAGTTCACTGCACTGGTCGACGTGCACGCGGGAGACAGGTCCAATCTCGAGCTGATGCTCATGGCTTTCTCGCAGAACGGTCTCAGGCAGGCGTACAGCGAACAGCAGAAAGCCGCTTTCCAGGCAAACCGCTTCCTCTACGGACTCGAAGCGAGGGTGATGCTCTATACCCTTTTCCTCTCCCCCGCTCCCGATACAAAATACCTGGACGTCACACATATCAAGGGTTTCATAGATCTCAGACGGAACAGACCGAACGTGCAGTGGCTCTACGAGCATCCTCTCACCCTGAAGAGAAGCGGCAGGATCGAGTCACCGGACATCGACAACCCTCTGGTCGGGGAATCCGAGCTTCCGGGCAACGGATCGATCCCGTGGTATCCCGAGTTCTGCTCCTGCGAGTTCCCCGATGTCGAAAAGCGCACAGATACGGTGGACTACCTCGAAGAGATCTTTCCCGACTCGTCCGGCAACACCGGGTTGATGACGCTTGTATTTGCCAACTACTACCTGACCGAGAACAGGTTCGCTCACGCCGCGCGTGAGGGAACGAGCATCAAGATCGCCACGCCGATCGAACTTCTTGTCATGGACATGTTCATCGACCGGAACCTGTTCTCGATGAAACCGAATCTGGTGGTCAGGGTCTTCACCGATACCCACCTCAGGAGCGCATGCATAGTCCCGGGCTACGAAAGGTCCGACAGGGAACGCCTGCCTACCGGATCGGAAGTAAGGTTCATGGGCAGCGGCATCCAGGCGTCCTACCTGCACGAGGTCCGGAGGTACGAAGATATGCTGCACGATGCCTTCGGCAGACGTGAGTTCGACGATACCAGATACGATCTCTACAGGGTCAAGCTCGAATACCCTGTCGTACCATCTACTGTTGCAGTTATCTGGGAGCTCACCGAATCCTGATAGCCCTGTCATCGCAAGCTGCCCTGCCATGAGTTGAGGTCTTAATCCAGGATCCCGTCAAGATCGTATACGTACACCATGCTCGTACTCGTTACGGTATAGAGCATGTTGTCATCGTCCACAGCGAGACCGAAGACGAAACCATCCACGGGAATCGTACCTGCCCAGGTTCCGTTGGAGTCGAATATCTTCACACCATCGAAATCGCTCACGAGCACCCTTCCCGTGGCATCCACCGCGATGGCATGCGGAGCAGAAAGGCTGCCGGGAAGGTCTCCTTCGGAACCGAACCTGTTCCTGAAAGTGCCGTCGGAATCGAATCTGAATACGGCGGAGTTGAAGGTCCCGAGAACGTATATGTTTCCCTCGCCGTCAACTGCAACGCGCATATGGAGCTCGGAATCGCCCGTTCGGCTGCTGATCGCTTCTGGAATGACCAGGTCGATCTCTCCGCTTGTGTCGAACCTGACAATGTCATCGGTAAAATGCGACCATGCAGCTATGACGCTGCAGTCATATGCGACGGCAGCATCCTCGAAGCCGTGACCCTCGGGATGCCGGAGCATTCCCACCACCACACCGGTCATGCCGTCGTGGATCCAGATTTCTCCGCTGTAGGGAAGGAAGAGTATGCCGTCACGGGAGCAACCCATGCCGGAAAGGTAGATGTCTTCCTTCTCTATCACCCACTGGTCCAGGAACTCCCCCCGGCTGTCGAAGACCTGTATCCTGCCACCGGAATACTCACCCACGTAGATGTTTCCGTCCGCGTCGACGGCCACCGTCCGTGGATCCTCGAATCTCCCCGGACTGATACCCTCTCCCCCGAACTCCAGGACAGGAACCGGGCCGGAAGCGCTGCCCGTAAGAAGTGCTTCGACACCCTCCTTGACGGCATGCTCCCGTGCGGTGAGGAAGAATACCAGCACACCTGCTCCGGCGACGAGCAAGAGAGCGATTCCCACTAACATGGCCAGCGGACCGCCTGATACGGGCTTCTGCTTGCCCGGGGTACTGCGTCTTGCATACTCGGGAGGGACCAGCACCATGCTGCCGCAGTAGGTGCAGACGAGCTGATCCCTGTTTTTCTTCATCTTCACGCTGGCGCCGCATGACGGGCAGTCGAACTTCCTTGCCATTTTACCCCTTCTACTCCTCCGCTGCAGCCCAGCTGGGTGGCAGCGGGACCCTCTCCTCTTCCACTCCGGAATCGATGAGCTTCCTCCTTACCGCTTCGAGGTTGCCGAAGTGCAGCCTGACAAGGGCAAGCTCTTCGATGATGGATACCGCGCTGCCGTAGCGTTCCAGGGCGGCTGTGGAATCACCATCGGCCACGTTGATGCCGGCGAGTGTGGCAAGCGTAGTAGCCTCAGATATGCGGTCACCCGTAAGTGCCGAGATCTCCAGCGCGGTGCGGCAGTGCTCTCTGGCTTCGGACAGCTTTCCCGCTTCGGACAGGATCCTGCCGAGGGCGGAGAGATCACGGGCGATATCCCTCTGGTTGCCCGTGTCCCTGTGAAGCGCAAGAGCACTCTCGCAGCTCTTCAGGGCTTCCTCCATCCGGTCCTGATCCGCCATCAGCAGACCCATGTACCGGAGCTGTACCCCCTCTCCGTCGTGACTGTCGATCTCCCTGTGTATCTGCAGCGCCTCGGAGAAACAGCTCATGGCCTCATCCAGGTCTCCGAGGCTGTGATACTGGGATCCCAGTGATCCAAGAACGGAAGCCTCGAAGTGACGGACACCGGTCTCCCTCGCTATCTCGAGCGCCTGTCTGTTGCACGCCAGGGCGTCCTTCATCCTGCCCTGGCAGCCGTGCAGCAGCGATATACTCGTCAGTATGACACCTTCATTCCGTCTGTCCCCCACTTCGCGGGCAATCATCAGGGCTTTCGTGAAACAGTCGGTGGCTTCGGTCATTCTGCCCCGTATCCGCATGAGGTTGCCGAGGTTGCTCTGATCGATACTTTCGGTGCGGCGGTCACCCGTCTCTCGGGCGATGTCCAGTGCCTGTTCGAAGCACCAGATCGCCTCTTCCGTCTTGCCCTGCATGTAATTGAGGTTTCCGAGATTGTTGAGCGCGTGTCCCTCGGAGATCCGGTCACCCGCCTCCCTTGAGAGGATCATGGCCTGGCTGAAGTTCTTCCGTGCATCGTCAGTCATTCCCCTGTCACTCAGGACGAGTCCGAGTTTGCAGAGTACCGATCTCTCCTTGATCCTCTCCCCGGTCTCCTTCGCAAGGTCGAGTGCCAGCTCGAATTCATCACCTGCCTCCCCGGTCCGGCCCGTGAGCCTGAACACGTCCCCCCGCAGGCTGTGGATCAACAGGAGCCATTCTCCCCCGCCTTCTTCGCCGACCAGGCTCTCCATTTTCTCGAGTTTCTCGAGGACCATGCTGTATCGGCCCTGCACGAAGAGTATCTGTGTCTCCGAGCTCAGGACCTTCAGGCGGTCATTGTCCCGTTCGGGATCGTCTGTATCCCGCTCGAGCCAGTCGGAGAGCTTTGCAGCCCAGCTCAGTCCCTCTTCGTTCTGGAATGTTCTTGCACAGTTGTCCAGTGCCCTTATGCCCCAGAAGACGGCCTTCTCGCTGTCACCGCTTCGCTCCCAGTGCCAGGCGATAACCGGGGAGAGGCTGTCCGCCTCCTCCGGGAATATCTCCTCTATTGCCTCAGCGACATACCTGTGGAGGGATCTCCTGTTGTGGTAGAGGAGAGAGTCGTATGCGGAATCGTGTATGAGTATGTGCCTGAACATGTACTTCAGCCCCACGGTCTCTTCCGCGGCGCAGAGGAAGTCCATCTGGACGAGGTCCGTCAGGATACCCTCCGGGTCGCCCTCGTTCCGGAGCTTCTCGTGAAGCCTTCTGTACAGCATCAGCAGGAACTCCATCCCCAGAACGGAACAGAACTGCAGCCCCATCTTCCGATCAGCGGGAAGCCTGTCTATTCGTGACCTGACGAGCCCGTTCAGTGACGAGGGCACGTAAATCTCACCCGGGTGCCCGGAGAGTTCCCATCTGCCGTCTCTCTCGCCGATCTTGCCCGACTCGATAAGGTCCATGATCAGCTCCTCCAGGAAGAACGGATTCCCCGAAGAACGTTCGAGTATGAAGGCTGCAGATGCCGGGGAGACATCGGCTCCCAGCATGCACTCCATCAGTTCCATGCAGTTCTCGTCCCCTATGCGCTCGACAGTGAGCAAGGATGTTTCCGCGTAGCCTTCGGGAATGTCGGGGAGAGGTGAAGCTGCGGATTCAGGTCTGTAGAGCGTAAGGAAGAGAAGCGGGTACCTGGTTTCGCAGTTCGAGACGACGAATTCGAATGTCTCCCGCGAAGCATTGTCGATGCAGTGGAGGTCATCGAGCAGCACGACCGTCCTGCCCAGCTGCCCCGCTGCCCTGAGCAGGTTCCGTACGGCTATCATCTTCTCGCTGTACCTCATCCCGTCGTCGATAGTCCGCAGGCGGGATTCGTCAACAGGAATCGAGAGAAGCTCCGCGAGAAAAGGTATCGATGCCGTAAGCTCCGAGCCTGCCGTCCTGTCGTCCAGGCTTCCGGCTATCTGACTGACCTTCGAACAGAGCTTTCCCCACGCGCCAGGTTCCCCGAGGTCGATTCCGAGGTGGTTGCGTATGAGGGAAATCCATACCCAGAATGGAGGCTGTGCGAAGGAAAGGGTCCGGCCCTGCAGCGTACTGAACGATGAATCGGTTTTCCTCTTCTCGAGCAGGAATTCGTGAATCAGCCTGGATTTGCCAATCCCTGCCTCCCCAACCACGTGGAGGATGATGTGGCGGCTGCCGCCAAGACGGTTCCTGCCCGGGGCACCTGTAAACTGCCTTTCGAAGAGATCGTCGAGGAGCGAAAGCTCGTCCGCTCGTCCGACAAGGCTGGACCTGGATATCCTGGCTGCCCTCTCCCACCTCTCCTTCTGGACGGAACCCGGACCGACAACGGTGAAAATGTGGACATCCTCCGCCTTGCCCTTGACGTGAATGCATCCGAGGTCGCTCCATTCGAAGATGTCGCCGCAGGTGCTCCGGACGTGCTCCGGCACCTGAAGGGTGTTGACCCCTGCCGTGGATTCCATCCTCGAGGCAAGGTTCACCGCATCACCCATCGCGGTGAGATGCCCCAGGGCATCGGGAGCCACCGTTGCCTGACCCGAGCTGATCCCGATCCTGACGGCAAGTTCGATCCCCGCTTCCTGGAGGGTTTCGTTGATCTCCCTGACGGTGTCCAGCATCCTCATGCCGCAGGCAACCGCCCTCACGCAGTCATTCTCCCCGGCGGTTCTCGCTCCGAAAAGAGCCATGATCTGATCACCCTGTATCTTGTCCACGTAACCGCCGTGGACCTCCACCACCCGGCTGAGGGCAGTCATCACTCCGCCCACGAGATCGTGCAGTATCTCGTGGTCCATGCCCTCTGCCATCGAAGTGAAGTCCTTGAGATCGAGGAAGAGTATCGCAACCTCGCGGCGCTCACCCTGTCTGAGGCGTGGCGTGTCGGCGGACCGGGGGCCGATGGCTCTCGAAAGCCTTACGAGATCATCTCTGAAAATGCTCTGCAAGTCGGATTTCATACCGGAACCTTATAACCGCCGGAGAGGTGCGACAAGGCGGGAAGTGCATTCACTCAATACGGAGCAGGTAGACTTTCTGGACAGAGTCCGCATTCTCTCTGAAAGCGAGTATCCCATGCGAGCCGATTGTGAAGACCCAGCCGTCACTATCGTAACCGTTTACCTCGGCGGTGAAGATGTACCAGAAGAGGATGTCTCTCTAGATATCTGTCAGGCTCGACAGGTCTAGCGGCATCTCCTTGCTCAACTAGACCTGTTCCGGCACGTCGTCCACCCCGAACCTGCATATCTCCCTTGTCAGTTTCGGGCTCTCCGCATTCCTGTCCACCCCGAGCACCATTGCGATAATAGCGCCGGCGTCCGTCCCAAATGCTTTGATCGGCACAAGCCCGATCCACCCGCACATCTCTCCCAGTAATTCCCGATCGCGTCTTCCGATAAATCGCATTCACCATAAGCATTGACAGTCCCCCCCATGTTAGTATTAGTAAACAATAAATCCACGATTACTCATGGTGTTTCACTGGTTTCACCCAGTCAAAGGGCAATACTGCCGAAAAGGAGTGAAGAGTTTCTCTGGCTGGAAACGATATGATGTCAGGCTGATGTTCATGGGAATCGAAGGGAAGCACATGAAATACTCAATCATCATCACGGCAATTCTGGCAATCGCCGCAACGGCACAGGCAACGGCTTCTTCCCTCAGTGTGGAGGAAGTCTTTTCAGTCGAAACCCCCGAAGAGTTTGAATCCGCCCTGACAGATGGCTACCCCATGCAGTGGCTCGCGGAGATCCTTGAAGACGAAAGCATCCCCGAAGAGGACAGGTACTGGCTGGACTGCAGGGTCAGGGCAGTCATCGCACGGGAACTGCACCTGTTCTACGACCGTGACGGCGAACCGGTTCATGTAGCAGCTGAGGGCGGGATCCGTAACGGAGAAGCCTACTGGAGAGAGGTGTTCATAGTAGAGCCGGAGAACATCAACAGAGGTGTCAACGGATATAATGAAATTGTACCGGAACTCGAGGCGCCCTACTACTTCTGGCGCTCCCTCGGGTATCTGGTGAACAGATTCGGCGAAAAAATCGGTGAGATTGCCACCTCTGATTTGAAGATATACCTTTCGCGGAATGGCGAGCTGGGTGTTTATACAAGTGCTAACCGGATGACTGCGGTGAACCCATCCCACGTGTATTTCCTGAACTCCAGCGGGGATGTCAATGATGTTCCCATTGGTCCCATACTCTCCGGAATGCGCAGCCTCTGCATGGCAGATGATGGTTCTTTTGCTTTGGTTGCATGCACGGGATCAGGTTCCACCTGGACGAGGAACCGCGATCAGGGGATGGATTTGGACTACCCCGATGACAAGGTGATGATGCATATCTTCACCGGAACCGGCGATCTCATATATGCCAGGGGTATGCTGAAAGGCCCGACTAACAATCAGATATCCCCTGACATGCGCTACATCGGCTATGCCACTACGGACGAGACATATCTTCTTGATGCCGCCACCGGTGAGACCATCTATACATGGGAGCACTACGGTGGCTGCTATCCGTACTTCACACGCAACAGCAGGTACCTCTGCGTCCCTGCTGTCGGCGGTGCGAAGATATTCGACTGTGAAACCGGAGAAGTTGCCTTCAAGATGCCTGAAAGCGATCTTCCATATAGTCAAGACTACCATCATGGCATGAGCGCCAGCAATGATCTATCGGTAATTACGGGAGATAGAATACTTCGTATACCCTTTGAAGAAATAAAGTACTTCCACGAGATCTTCATCAACGGAGAGCTGTACAGCTCCGAGCCGATGAATGGCTACAGGATCCAGGAGGTTTCCCCCAACGGTTACTTCATTGACAAGCAGAATTACAGCCCCTTCATCGGTAACCTCTGGGACGGCCCTGCCGTACCCTACACAGTCCTCGCAGTAAGGGGGGACAGGTGATGAAAGCCTCAACCATTCTCTTCCTGATCGTCCTTCTCTGCGCATCTCTGTCAAATGCAATTCCATGGCCGATAAGCCCGACCGGTTCGACCCACTCGCTATACCACAGTTACGGAGACTATCACAAGCCCTGGCTCAATGCGTCTTCGGGAGGAATCAACTTTCATTACGGAATAGATATCGCGGATCCGAATCCTCTGAATCCGGACGCCTACGAACCTGTTCATGCCGTGTATGACGGAACCGTTACCTATGTTCTAGAGGATTCTGATGAATTGGGTTGGATCGCCATCCTCGATGATGAAGGAACCCCCGGCATCAACGGCAATGGATGGGTGGGTCTTCCGGTGAATCACATTCATCAAATAAATTGACATCATTTTCCCCCACCCCTTTTACGACAACTGGATTTCCCGCTTGATTTCATCTACTTTGTTCTCTCGCCTGAACACGGGCATACGTATTCCGGTGCGCTTCCGGGAGAAGATTCCTTATCTGCAGGATGCAGAGCGATATGGATGGTTGCACCGTAGCCGATTGACCAGGAAAGGTGTCGGAGCCCTGAAAATAACCGTACCCTATCCCTCAGGGCAGCGGTTGCAGTGACTTGATCGCTCCCCAGCTGCTCTGATCCAGGATCAGAGTCAGCTCGTCGCTGACCTCCACGTCGTCGAAACCGCAGGTCCATGTGACATTCCCGGCGGCGAACGGGCCTGTGATGAAAAGGGCGACGGATCCCGGGCCGGGCTGGGTGGAGTCATCCGCGAGCACGAGCCATTCGTCAGGTTCATCTTCAAAAGAGCCGGTCCAGACCTTTCCGCCCAGGCTTGTGCCACTGACCTCCAGCCTCATCCAGCAATGGAATTCCGGGGATATCTCCATGGAT